>Ga0163108_10000962_pt1 | contig 21176 bp, 20 predicted proteins | sample Fk1155metaG_FD_109644 | JGI IMG/M metagenome (GOLD analysis project Ga0163108, IMG submission 109644) | Marine microbial communities from the Central Pacific Ocean - Fk160115 155m metaG | ecosystem: Environmental > Aquatic > Marine > Oceanic > Photic zone | place: The Central Pacific Ocean...
ATAATGATAATGGTGAGTTTCTTCATGAAGATTCCCAGCATTATTCCAGATTTTTGATTATGGAATGGAAACTGGTTCTTTACGCTACGCTTGCGACTATCTTTTTTCACGTATTAGCTCTGCAAATTGGCGGTCGCGGATTATAGCCTAAATCCAGCAGTGACTCTATCTACGGTTTCTCAGAATAGCAGGAGTTACGCCGCCAATGGCTTAGACCTGCAGGAAAGTTACACCATGAACTTCAAACAGACGCACTTTGCTACTAGTGCCGCCACTCTAAAGGATTGCCCAGCAGATAGCCGTGCCGAAGTCGCTTTCGCCGGCCGTTCCAATGCCGGTAAATCTAGCGCTATCAACACCATAACCACACAATCTCGGTTGGCAAGAATTAGCAAAACGCCGGGTAGAACCCAACTTATTAATTTTTTCGAAGTCACAGCGTTGCACTACATAGCTGATCTGCCGGGATACGGGTACGCTAAAGTTCCTCTGAAGATTAAAAACAAGTGGCAACTCGAACTAGAACGCTATCTTCGCCAACGAGAGTCTTTGGTAGGCCTTATTCTTCTCAGTGATATCCGGCATGATATGAAAGACTTTGACCTTATGATGATCGACTGGGCTGTGCACTCAAATCTCCCTCTTCATTTGCTACTTACAAAATCAGACAAACTCAAACGAGGACCCGCTCAAAATGCACTCTTAAAAGCTCAAAAGGCCCTCGAAAAGCACAAAAATATTACCATCCAAATATTCTCTTCTGTCAAAAAAACTGGTGTCGAAGAGGTTCGAGAAGTGCTAAAACGCTGGCTTATGAAAAAGTAATAGGTTGCTAATCAATAGTCCTCCTTCCCTTCGGTCGCAAATTTAGTGTGCCTGGTCCCAGTTATCTCCCACCCCTATATCGACAACTAATGGCACATCCAGAGACGCCGCCGTTATCATGCGGAACTTTACACCTTCTGCCAAAAGATCAAGATCATCTTCCGATACTTCAAATACAAGTTCGTCGTGCACCTGTAAGAGCATCCGCGCATCCAGCTCATCCAACGCCAGCCAGTGATCAATATCAATCATAGCCCGCTTGATTATGTCGGCGGCACTCCCTTGCATAGGCGCATTAATTGCCGCCCGCTGGGCCGCCTTTCTTACGATTGCATTGCCAGCGCGGATATCAGGCAGATAAAGTCGTCGACCAAATATTGTTTCCACGTAGCCTTTCTCGTCAGCCAGTGACTGTGTCTCTTCCATGTACGTTTTAACGCCAGGGTATTTTTGGAAGTAGCGATCCACATAATGTTGTGCGTCGCTCAGGCTGACATTGAGTTGCTTGGCCAACCCGAAAGCAGACATGCCATAAATCAAGCCAAAATTAATTGCTTTCGCACTTCGCCTTTGTTGCAAATTCACTTCTTCAAGCGGAATGTTGAAAACATCTGATGCTGTGGCCCGATGAATGTCTTCATCACTGGAGAAAGCGGTTAATAGGCCTCTGTCCCGTGACAGATGCGCCATTATCCGAAGCTCAACCTGAGAGTAATCTGCCGCAAGAAGTTTATACCCTGAATCCGAAACAAACGCCTGTCTTACCCGCCGTCCCTCGGATGTTCTGATTGGAATGTTTTGTAGATTTGGATCAGTAGAAGAAAGCCGGCCAGTAGCGGTGACGGCTTGCTGAAAGGTGGAATGAATACGGCCGGTTTTCTCATTGACCTCTAAGGGAAGCTTGTCGGTGTAGGTAGACTTCAACTTGTTCAGTGAGCGATGTTCTAGAACCAACCGCGGAAGCTCGTACTCTTCTGCCAATTCGTGTAGTACTGGTTCAGCGGTCGATGGTTGTCCGGTCGGCGTTTTCTTTAATATTGGAAGTTTCAGCTTTTGATACAAGATACCCTGTAGTTGTTTGGGTGAGCTTAGATTGAACACCTCGCCTGCCATATGGTATACGGTTTTTTCAAGTTCATTAAGCTTCTTCGCCAATTCTTCACTTTGCTTTTCCAATACTTTTTTGTCAATCCGAACACCGCTTCTTTCTATCGAATGCAGTACTTCCACCAATGGTAACTCGTAGTACTTGTAAACCCCTGCGAGGCGCCCTTCACCATCCAACTTTTGCTCCAAGTAGGTAGAGAGCCTGAGAATGAGGTCTGCCTTTTCAGCCGCGTAATTCGCATAGTCGTCGATAGCTACTTCATGCAAAGCAATCTTGTTTCTGCCTTTGCCAATAAGGTCTTCTAATTTCACTGCAGAGATATCAAGGTAGTAATTTGCGATATCAGGAAGCGAATGTTTCACTGCCACAGAATTCAAAACATAAGAAGTCAGCAGTAAATCCGACTTTGTGGGTTGGAGCAGTATGTCGTAGTTCTGGAACAAGTGCAGGATATATTTTAGGTCATACCCCATTTTAATAATGGACGGATTCTCAATAATCGGTTTCAGAGACTGCAGCACGTACTCGGCGGGCAATTGCTCCGGGCAACTTGAATAGTCATGACCAAGTGGTACATAACAAGCCTTGCCAGCTTCTGCACTAATAGCTATACCCAGTATAGTAGCGTCCATAAAGTGCGTTTCTCTAGAATCGACGCTAATGCTAAATTTTTCAAGGCCACTGAGCTTATCTATCAAGCCCTGAAAATCTTCTTTGGAAAGGATAGAGAGGTATTCAATTTCTTTTGGCTTCAAAATTGCGGCATCTGCTGAATTACTCTTGTCCGAGTCAGATTCCACTCCTGCGTATGAGGAGCCATGTGTCCCCCCTTCCTCAAGTTCTTTGATCCAGGTCTTGAACTCCATTTGCGTGAAAATATCGTAGAGTGCCTGTTTGTTATCCTCCTTCTTGGTCAAATTTCGAAGACTTATATTAAGTTCAACATCCAATTTTATAGTGGCTAACTCATAAGATAGCCGCAGCAGCCCGAGATTATCACGCAACCGTTCGCCTACCTTCCCGCCAATTTCTTCAGCGTTCTCAATAATGCCTTCCATGGAATCGTGTTCTTGCAACCATTTCAGCGCAGTCTTGGGTCCCACTCCTGGCACCCCTGGAATGTTATCGGATTTGTCCCCCATAAGCGCCAAGTAGTCCACAATTCGACATGGCTCTACACCAAATTTTTCAACCACTCCATCAGGGTCTAATATTTCGTTGGTCATGGTATTAATCAAAGTAACGCGCTGGTTAACCAGCTGTGCCAAGTCTTTATCACCAGTTGAGATAAGAGTATTGATGCCCTCGTCAGTGGCTTGTAGTGAAAGGGTGCCTATTACGTCGTCAGCTTCTACTCCCTCGATAACCAACAAAGGCAATCCCATGGCGCTGATTATGTTATGTATTGGTTTGATCTGGCTCCTAAGATCCTCCGGCATGGGCGGGCGATGCGCCTTATATTCCTTAAAGATTTCGTTGCGAAAGGTCTTTCCCTTGGCATCGAAAACGATCGCAATATTACTGTGACCGCAGCTCTTCATAAGGGCTCTAATCATATTGATAACACCTTTCACCGCGCCGGTAGGTTGACCTCGACTGGTAACCAGCGGCGGCAGAGCATGGAAGGCCCTATACAAATATGAGGAACCGTCTACGAGCACGAGTTCATTCGGGTCAGATGCTGACAAAAACTTGTTGCTCCTAAGTTCGTTTCATTACCCTAGTTTAATAAAGGCAGCTGAAAAGCACCAATTCGCCACAGATTGCAATTGCGGGCTTTGTGTTTCTGGCCATCTTTTTCCTGCCAGCGGCACACAAAACTAATCGTTAATTAGCATTTGAAAGGCGCTTACTAGGTCGCCGTCACGATGCGGCGGTTGAATAACGGCATATAGCTCTGCTTGCGGATTGATTATAGAAATGTGCCAGCTGTGCTCAATCAGATAATCGCTGGCTGCCATCTCACCAGCTGGATGATTATCATGCCCGGGCTCCTCTGTGCGTTTGTGGGCTACATACATTTGGGCTGCCAGTGCTGACAGCATTGTTGCATCTCCGCTTAGCCCCAAGAAGTCCTCGTGGAAATTGCCTACGTAGTTGAACATGCTTTCTGAATCGTCTCTGTCAGGATCTGTGGTAACTAATACAACCTGTGGCAAATGTGGCGAATTGGTGCCTTCCAGTTTTTCATAGAATTGTTTTAGCTCACCCATTGTCAGTGGACATACGTCAGGACAGGCGGTGAATCCAAAAAACACCAGGGACCATTGGCCCATTAATCGGGTGGGGGTAAACGGTTCTCCTCTTTGGTCCAGCAGTCTGAAGTGCTCAATCGGCTTGGACTCAGGATAAATAATTACACCAAGCTCTCTTATCGCGTTTGCCTGCTCTGACCCAGCGCGCGGGATATAAAGCGAAACGAAAATCACAACCAACAGCACATCCAAGACTGCAAAAGCAATCAGTCCTAGTCTAACTTTACGCGTGAGTTGCACTGGCTAGGAAAAATCTAAAACAAGTAGTGGTCGATGACCAAAGCGATGAAAAGTAGGGCCAAGTATACGTTTGAGTATTTGAATGTATCCATAGCAGTTGTGGGTGTAGGTTTGAACATTAGCTTGTAAGACCAACCGAGAAAGCCGAAACCCAAGGTAAGGGCAGCGCCCAAATACAGAGCTCCGCTCATGGCTGTGGAATATGGAAACACGCTGACCAGTAGCAAGATTGCAGTGTATGCGATGATGTGCACCTTGGTTACAAACTCACCATGTGTGACTGGCAACATGGGAACACCACTCTTGGCATATTCTTCCTTGCGGTGAATGGCCAAGGACCAAAAATGGGCTGGCGTCCAGGCGAAGATAATTAGCACCAAGAGCAATGCATTGGGCTCAATCGTACCCGTGACAGCGGACCAACCCAACAACGGAGGCATAGCACCTGAGAGGCCGCCAATTACAATATTCTGTGGTGTAGCATGCTTCAGATAACCAGTGTAGATAAAGGCATAACCTACAAAGGATGCCAAAGTCAGCCACGCACAGAGCGGGTTGACCAAAAAGAGCAGAACCGCCATACCAGCGACCCCAATTGTTATCGCAAATACAATCGCCCGTTTCGCATCAACCCGGCCTTGCGCTAATGGTCGATTGTGAGTCCGCTTCATCACCACGTCGATCTTGCGGTCGATCAGGTGATTAACTACAGCGCCGGAAGCGGCTACTAGCGCAATCCCAATATTGCCAAATATTAAGATGTTGGCAGGGACCATTCCCGGAACAGCAAGAAACATTCCAACAAGAGACGTGAGGATCATTAGCATGACCACACGTGGCTTGCACATCTCGTAAAAGTCACTCCAACTCGTGGTTGGATTGGAAGTTATTTCCATCACTGGTCTGTGTTTAGGTTCAGCTGTAGGGAGCCCGAGATACGAACAAATTATTCGTATTAAAACTCATCGGTTTCGACTAATTTTGAGCGCAGAAATTCAATCATATTTTGTTTGTAATCTCAAGCCAAGGCTATCGCAATTTCTATAACGAGCGGCTGCTGACTTCGATGCTGCTAACGCTCTCCTGCGCTTTTACATGTACCTGCTGACGAAGCCCACCGCTAACAGAGCTAACAACAGGATCGCCAGCGCCACCCGAATGCTCAGCGAAATAACGGTACGGTCAGTCTTACCATGGTCTCGCACCAAAAAATAAAGGCCACTGCCCAAACTGGCAAATATACCAAGCAGCACTATGATGATGGCAAAATCTAACAACTACCTTTACCTTATTAATTAATTATAAAAGACTAGTTTATGAATCTTTGGCGCCGTTTGCATCGCACCAGTGCAGTCCATTTGCCCGCTTGTTGTGCCCCAAATAGACCTAGAAAAACAGAAGGAGCAACTCTAGCCATCGAGCCCCGTCCCGATTGACATAGCCCTATTATTGCACGAAACCACATTACCCAGCAGCAGAACGAAGCAACCACTTTAAATCTTCGAGCACACCAAGGCCATCCTCACCGGAAGGATACATCAGTACAATATGGCCTCGGTAATCAACGATGAGTAATATGGAGTCAAGCTCCGTCTCACCTGATGCGAGAAGTAGCTCCTGTACCAATTTACCATCTGGCGGCAATATCCAGGTTTGTTCTGACGGAACCGGCGCATATTCTTCTGTGCTTAGCAGCGCCAAAGAAACACGGTATGTGTCACTACCAGCAGCAACCTGGATACGCTCGGCGGCCTGCATCAATTGCATGCAACTGTCCGTGCAAGCCGCATTGTGCAATCCGACCACGAACCAATCTCGAGCAACCGCCGCAACTTCGAGAGGGTTGCCGGATCCGTCCGTTACGCCAAAAGATTTCAGCAATAATGGAGGCTCTAACAGCAAACCATGGTTAACGGTTTTTGAAGGCCGCCAATCAAGAGGCCCCAAAGCAAACAGCGACGCAATTAAAAGCGGTGCTGCGAAAACCGCAAACAGAGCTAACATGGTAAGTCGTGCTGACGTTTTACTACTTCGCGCTGAGGTGCTCATGAGCTTTTTGCTTTGGTGCGACGCAGCAAAATTATCACACTCACGACCACAACCGTTACTGCTAATGCAAACCATTGGAACGCATAGCCAAGATGCCTAGCCTCACCGCCACCTGGCGGGGTCCAGTCGCGATCAAAGCCCTCAGCTGCAGTGGCTTCGAGAAGCAACGTTATTGGTATTAGTTCTTCACCAACGCCTGCTGCAGTCAAAGCATTGAAATCTATTCCCCCTACGCGCGAAACAGAATCTGACAGACGTTCTACCAAGTTGCTGTCTATCAGACGTAAGCCCTGCTGTGGGGGGTGGCTCAACCGCCCCTTGAGCCGCTGTTCTTCAGTCAGGTTAATGAATTCCGGAATTCGGTTCCGGTCTCCTTCTACAGGAATCCAGCCACGGTTTACCAATAGGGTTAGTTCGCTCTCGCCGACTGCGAATGCTGTGTAAACAAAATAGCCCGCACGGCCTTCGAGAATTTGATTATCAAGCAAAATTATCGGCCCAGTATAATGCCCCGTTACGGATGCATAACGCCCCCACATTAATTCGCCGTCCCCAGTGAACATCCTATTTAAATCTAGCTCAGGAGCGTCACCACGTTTTTCGAACTCGGCAAGAGTCTCCCGTTTCTGTTCAGCACGATCCAATTGCCAAATTCCGAGTCTCGTAAAAAGGGCTGAAAGAAACAACGCAAAAACCAGTAAGCCCAGGCTCACTTTACGCTGATCAATGACTTGCATTTAAGTGTAGTTGCCTACTTCGGGTGTAGGCTGAACCTTTGGTGCGGAGGTGTTTGGCTGAAGATTTATTTCCCAGTAAGAGTACACAGGTAACCGCCTGGCAAACAAAACGACGACTATTACAAAAGCGGCCAGCAGCGCACCCGATAGGACTAATTCGGACAAATGGTTAGCTATTCGATCTTCAGCAGAGTAAACGGGTATCACCATTAGATATTTGTTGATCCAATTACCCAAATTGATGGCAAGCGCGATAACGCACATTGCCCTTATCGAACGATTAAAGTACGCAAAGATTAAACTTCCGAACGGGATAAAGAAACAACCGGCTACCATAGTCCAGTATAAAGGTGCGTAGTGTCCGTACATTTGGCGAAACAAGGCATCAGTTTCACGGGGCAGATTGCCAAACCACATCACAAAGAACTGTGCCCACATAAAATAAAGCCATAGCAACATAAAACCACTAACCAACATACTGAAGTAGCGAATTTGTTGGGGCGAAAACCGGAACTCACTCGAGGAGAATCGACCCAGCAAGACTGGAAGTACTATTAGTGCAGCCGTGGCTGCATAGGCATTACCAAACCAATAATGGATCGGAAAAACGGTGCTATGCCAATGAGGGATGAGCATCATTCCAAAATCCCAAGCAATAAAGGTGTTGCACACTATGTAAGCAATAATGATCAATGGCGACATCCAATAGAGCTGGTCACGCACTTCTTGGTGATCGATGTTGTCTGATCCCGACAAATCAGGCCTGAGGCTCTTCCAGAAATAAACCGCGCTTAAACCATAGAATACTAGCAGGGAGAAGAGATTCCTGAATAACAACCAGCCGCTATTCAGGTAAGTGCTCAGGTGTTCTTCCGGCGCTGGCGAGAGCCAGTAGAAAAGTTCGCCCTTGCTTTGGAAGTAAATTAGCAAAAATCCCGCAATTGCAAACGGGGCAAATGCCATGGTAACGAGGTCGGCAAGCCGGTAATAGGACTTTGCCCATTTTGCACCCGCCAAGCGAGTCGTAGCGGAAAAAACAACCCCAGCCTGGGTAACCCCCATAAGAACCAGAAATGAAACGATGAGCATAGCAAACTCAGGGCGAGCCAATTCGTTGCTTGCTGCGTATGCAGGACTCGCAGTGCTTAGGCCCAGAAGGATTAACAACAGCCACGGCACGAACCGTCGCTTTTGGCTAGATGACACGGGCTGGGTTCTTTTTTGCATTTTTTCCGTGCTCATTAATTTCCAAACTCTTGTTTAACATAATTGACGACGTGCCATCTTTCCTCGACGTTCAAAGCGTCGCGATAATAAGGCATGAGGGCTCGTCCGCGGGTGATAGTAAAAAATAGCTGGCCATCGGCTTGATCCTGAGTGTAATCCTCATTCAAATCGACCGGAGACTTCGTGATAAATTTAAGCCCTACCGGACCATCGCCCGCGCCGCTTTCTCCATGACAAACCACACAAGTCAGTTCATAGAGATATTTTCCTCGCGCCAGTGATTCGGTAGTAGATGGAACCGGGTTCGGTATAGATGCTGCATCGTCTTTTGCGGCGTCTTGTTCCGCTTCGGTGATGGGTGAGGGCAGAGTTTCGCCGCCAACAACAGGAATTGAACCGGGTTCAAGCGGCGCCAGTGTTTCCTGAGCTTTGATTGACAACTGGTCAACAAAATCCTTATTCCACGGGAGGCTCCAAGCCAAAGGAATCTGGCCTGCCAGGAGCACGGTAATAATTGTGCAAACAGCGCGTTTCATTAATCCTCCTCCCTCATATCCCGGACCTGCTCGGCTCCGGCACCATTAAGAATGGCATCAGCACGACTTCGGTGCTCGCTATTTTCGCAGGTCACTGCGACCGCGAATTTGTCGACCGCCGCTTCCGGTACATATATGCGATCCCGGATTGCGGGAAGGCGTGAACTTATAATGAAGCCCAGCACAGTAAACAAAATGCCAAACAGGATGGTTAGTTCATAAGTGATAATCAAATAAGGTGGTATCGTTATAATTGGCCTGCCCCCGACTGGGTGCGGATAAATAATGGCAGTAACAGCGGCTAGTGTAAAACCCGAGATACCGCCGATCAATCCTCCAAAAAATGTAAAGTTCTTGATTATGGATTTCTTTTTCCCGAGCACCTCCTCCACTCCCTCAATGGGGACTGGTGACATAAGCTCGGGCGTCTCAAACCCGGCGCTCTTGAGTTCGCCCGCTGCCACTAGGGCTGATTGCGGATCATGAAAGAGGCCTATTACACAATTTGTCATGCCGGGCTCCCTGCTTGCGAAATTGCAGCTTTCAATTTGGGTGTATCCATAGTTTCTTTCACTTCATACATAGAGACGCTGGGAAAGATTTTAACGAACACGAGAAACAATGTAGTGAACACTGCGAAGGACCCCACCATAATCGAGACCTCAACAAGGCTAGGCGAATAAAAGCCCCAAGCGTCTGGCAAATATTGCCGCGGCAGTGAAGTGGCGACAATAAGGAATCGCTCTGTATACATTCCAATATTAATTGCGATCGATAAGACCAACATGGGCACGAACGAGGTTCTGAAGCGTTTGGAAATCATCAACAGCGGCGCGGCTGCGCAGAATACAATCATCTCCCAATACAACGGTGCATAAAATCCAAACAATTTAAAACTCAATTGCTCGTATTCATCTGAAGTGCCGCTATACCACCCAGTAAAAAGTTCAATCGCGTTGATGTAGGTCCAAAGTAGTGACAGTACGAGTAAAAGTTTGCCCAGATTGTCGAAATGCAACTTGGTAATATATTGCTCGAATCCCATGTATTTCCTGAGCACGAACATCACAGTAACAATACCTGCGGTTCCTGAATAAATAGCTCCAACTACGAAATACGGCGCGAAGATAGTCTGGTGCAACCCCGGGACAATGGACATCGCAAAATCCCAAGAAACGATACTATGCACAGATACCGCGAGCGGGATGATTAATACTGCAAGAAATGTGTAGGCCCAATGCAAACGGTGCCATTCCGTATCAGTTCCTCGCCACCCTAAAGATAGCAAGCTGTACATGGTGTTACGCCAGCCAACGGTGCGATCTCTTACAGCGGCAAAATCAGGGATGGATCCCATATAGATGAATATTGTGCTTCCGGTAAGATAAGTAGCAATAGCCATAACATCAAACAAAAGCGGAGAACGGAAATTAGGCCATAACTCCCACTGATTCGGATACGGAAAAGTCCAATGAGCGAACCAAGGGCGTCCAACGTGAACAAACACGTAGGTAGCCGCTACGACCAGTGAAAACAGCGTCATAGCCTCCGCGCTTCGATACATGGCCTTACGCCAAGAGCTATTGGTAAGGTGCAAAACGCAAGACAGCAAGGTTCCGGAATGGCTAAGACCAATCCAGAAAATAAAGCTCGCAAGATAGGTTCCCCAAACCCCGGGGTGATTCATCCCGGCAGCACCGATGCCATAGTAAAGCTGGTAAAACCACGGGAAAAAGAAACACAGCAGGGCTAACCCTCCGGACGTCGCCAGTGCAGCGTAATACTTGGGCCCGGTTACCACTATGGATCTTACGACGTCTTCGTGGATGTCGGTGTACCCCAGCTTCTTGTTTTCAGCCTCCATAGTCATCCTATGCATCAACCTTTTTGAGATACACCACCGACGAGTCTGTATTTAACTCATCTAATACCTTATAGGCGCGTGGATTGTTCATTGACTGATAAACCTGACTTTCAGTGTCTTTACGGTCCCCGAAGATCAGAGCCTTAGTTGGGCAGCTCTGCACACAAGCTGGCTGAACCTCGCCGTCGCGCACTCGCCTGCGGCCATCGTCCTTTGCTAGGTCTTTGGCCTCTCGAATCCGTTGAATGCAGAAGGTGCACTTCTCCATTACTCCTTTTCCCCGAATGCTCACATCGGGATTCAGTTGCTGGTCCAAGGGGCTATCCCAATGGTGATTGTAGTAATTAAAGTAACGAACTTCGTAGGGGCAGTAGACCGCACATGAGCGGGTACCGACGCAACGATTGTAAATTTGAGTGTTGAGACCGTCTTGATTATGATAAGTGGCACTCACCGGGCACACGGTCTCACAAGGTGCTGCATCACAGTGTTGACACATCATGGGAAGAAAATTTAGTTTGGCGTTAGGGTACTCGCCTTCCCAGTAGCGTTCTATTCGGATCCATTGTATCTCTCTGCCCTTGGCCAGCTCCTCCTCCCCTACGAGAGGTATATTGTTCTCGGCCTGGCAAGCAGTCATACAGGCTTCGCAACCTGTGCAGGAATCTAGGTCAACTGTCATCGTCCAGTGATAGTCGAATTCATCGTAGTAGCCTGGTTTTCGGTACTTACGCCAACCATCCATAAATCTTGAAAAGAGGCTCATTAGGTTAGCTCCGTTATCGGAATACTGTTCAATCTAACATCACTTACTTCGTGCCCTTCACTCCCGGTGGTTTGCACGATATTTCTTCCCAGATCACGGGAGGTACCGCTAGTTTTAACCAGGTCAATGTGGCTACCAGTAGCAACGATCCTCACTCGAGTCGCGCTAGTGGCTAGGTTGCCGGTTATCTGTTCCATCTGAGGGCTGAGTATTTCGAGTGGATTGGCACCACGGTCTTTGGCATAGCGGCCATATTCACTATGGCCTTGCCCAATAGGCATAGCGATGACATTTGGCATGATGGCTGGATAAACAAACACCGGGGCGCGAACCTGTCCTTGCGGTGACTCTATATCAACTAGATCTCCCTCAATTAATCCAAGCTCGACAGCGGTGGTTGGGTTGATTTCCACCCAAGATCCGTAGACAACACTGGTCATGGGATCGGGTCGCTCCTGCATCCAAGGTAGGTTCGCACCGCGACCATCGTGAAAGTTGGCCGACAGATAAGGATGGAGGATAAAGGGGTAATCCTGTTCAGAGCCTGAAAATTCGGGAGCCGCCACACTCACACCAGCTATGACGCTTTGGTCTGGCGTAAATGCAGTGCTGCCGTTTGTGGTCTCTCCCCACACCCCAGCCTTGAGTAGGGCCGTCCAGAACTCATCGAAGCCCTGTGCCAAAGTCTGTCTATCACCTCTTTCATAGATACGGCGCCAACCAGCTTTTATACATTCCTCCATGCTGGTCCATGGGATCGTGCTACTCATACCGATCTTATTTGCCAGCCCCAGGATGATGTCGCCAGTTGCTCGAGTATTATAAAGAGGAGAAACTACTGGTTGGGAAACCGCACCCACTGGGAAACCGACGCCTGCTTCAGGAAAGTGATCACCCCAACTTTCGAGATAACTGTTGCTTGGCAGGATCAAGTCCGCGAGTACTGTTGTTTCATCGAAGAAACTGGACGTACTTACAACCAATGGTATCTCGGCCAGCGCCTCCCTAAATTCGGCAGCCGCCGGCAAAGTAAACACCGGGTTAGTGCCATTAATTATTAAGACATCAATTTCGCCCTGGTGAGCTGCTTCTGTGAGCTCGAGCATATTTCGATAACTGGCCTGATGAGGTCGTGATACTGTTCCGGCTGGTACCGGATTGAACAACAAGCCGCCTTCGCTTCCCACATTGCCAGCTAGATAATTAAGCACGTTCACAGCAACCAGTGTGTCAACGCTATTACTGTGATTCGCGGCACCACCACCACCGATAGCGAGGCTGGGTTGGGTCTCCGTAAATTCGTCAGCCAGCCGAGTTATGGTGCGCTCTGGGATTCCTGTTTGTTCAGCTACCTGACTTGGGGAGTAATCTGAAAGAGCGGCCAACCAGTCAGCGCGATCAGCTCCCTGGTAGTTCCCTTGGGAGACTATATGATTAGCCATGCCTAGCGCCAAAATACCCTCTGTTCCGGGTATTGCAGCAATCCATTCATCTGCGGCCGCACCGCTGGCTGACATTCTTGGTTCTATTTGGACAAATCGCCCCCTCGTCTCCGCCTGGCGCTGGCGGCTTGTGCCAAATCCGATGCTATGGTGCACTGGAGAAATCCAGTTTGTGAGGTAATCGGCGCCGAATGACAACAATAAATTGGTGTTTTGTAAATCATAGTACGGCAGGTGATCCTGGCCAAAGAATTTTTGGTTAGCTGCATACAAAGTATGTGGGTGATCGAAATCGTAATGCAGCAGACGATTAGAACCGAGCTGACGCATAAAACTTTCGATCAATTGGGCTAGATGGCCGTTTACGCCCGCGGTTAAAAAGGAGACTTTGTTGCCCCGGCGAGCCGCCCTTAGCAGTTCCAGTCTGCCAGCAAGCTGGTCTAGACCGTTCTCCCAGGTGATTTGCTCAAACGACATCGAGCCGCGATCCCCGGCTTGAACCAGCGGTTCAGTTATCCGATCAGGATTGTACAAGACTTGCAACCCGGCCTGGCCCATACCACAAAGCCGGCCCTGGTTTACGGGATGAGAAGGATTGCCTTCAATCTTTTTCGCGCGGCCCTCGCGAGTTCGTACGGAAATACCACAACCGGTGGAGCACATAGAGCATACCGAGTTGTACCAAGTGGCGATTCCACTACTAAAGTCTTCTGGCGCCACAACATAAGGAATCAAATACTCCGTCGGGTCCTTCTTCGATTCTCTCAGCATGAATCCAGCACCGGCACCGACACCGCCGGCACCGACTAATTTAATGAATTCTCTGCGGTCTATTTTTGGCATTGCGCTCTTCTTTAATTACTTATGACAGGTCCAGCAATCGGTTCCGTTCTCTACTTCATTTTCTCTATGGCAGCCGAGACAAAGACGCATTTCCCAAGTCTGATCATGCTGAACCGTCCCATCGATATCCCTTCTTGCCAACCTAATTCTGTCCATAGTTTCAACCGCTCCATGGCAGGTCTGACATTCAATTTCTGCCAATACGTGGCGTTTATGTGTGAAGTGAACGAAGTCCGGCAGATCATGAACCTTTATCCAAGGAATAGGCTCTCTATTCTCCCAGTAACTCATCAGCAACCGTATCTGGGGTCGTTCGGTTGCAATCTCGTTATGACAGCCTATGCATTTCGAAACGCTCGGAACACCCGCCGACGGAGAACGACTTGCCTGAGTGTGGCAATACTGACATGGGATTTCGTTTTCCCCGGCGTGAATCTGATGACTAAACGCAATTGGTTGTTCTGGGCTGGTATCCGAACTGAATGTCGCATTTGACCAATAGCCCACTCCCAATCCAAAAAATGCGACAAGCACGAGTATGGCCGCCGGCTTAAGTACCCTAAGTGCCGGTACAATGGAGATCTTCATCTACTGTGTGCTCCGATTAAGTATTCCCAGTGAAGAACCAAAACTTTCACCGAACTGATGAATAGAGTCTGAAATTTCCGGATTCTTCGTCGCCCTCAAATAGGTATCTGCCATCTTGTGAATCACTTGGTAGAAATAGATGTTGAGGTCATCGATAGTCGTATCTTTAGTCCATAGATCAATAGCTGCAGTGGTCTTATTTTCGCTGTCCCATACTGAAAGCATCATTGATTCACACAATATAGGTCCATTTTCCTGCCCCTCGGAGGCTTCCCATTCGATTCGAGTCGGGACATTTGCCCCATCCAAGTCAACGGTCAATTTGATTTCTGCTGTTCTTGACATATGCGTGTTCGCTCTTGGTAGTGCTGTTAGGGCTTGCTCAGATTTCTAAAACCAATACACAAATGTAAATAGCAGCAGCCAGACCACATCCACGAAGTGCCAGTACCAGCTCGCTGCTTCGAAGCCGAAATGGTCTTCCGGGGAGAAGTGCCCTCGTATGCACCGCAGCAATATGACAAAAAGGATGACTGTTCCTAAAGTCACGTGCATCCCGTGGAAACCGGTCAACATAAAAAAAGTCGAGCCGTAAATTCCAGATCCCATGGTCAAACCCAATTCGCTATAGGCTTCTATATATTCAACTACCTGAAGTGTCAGAAACGAGATTCCTAGTGCGACGGTAATCGCCAACCACATTATCAGTGGCAGTCTCTGGCTTTTTTTCAATGCCCAATGGGCAAATGTAAGCGTGACACTGCTGGTGACGAGAATGCAGGTATTGATGAAGGGCAATCCCCATGCCTCCATCGCCTCGGTAGTGGTGCCGCCGGGAGTCATAAAAAGCGGCCACGTATCGGCAAATTCTGGCCATAACAACACATGCGTTTCCAGATTCGTGCCAGCCCCTGCCAGCCATGGCACGGTAATTACACGGGCATGAAAAAGTGCACCGAAGAAAGCGGCGAAGAACATGATTTCAGATACGATAAACCAAGCCATACTCATGCGAAAGGACCGGTCAAGCATTTTACTGTTCATGCCTCTGACAGATTCACCGATCACCGTTCCGAACCAGCCGAACATCATCAAGATAGTCAAAGTCAACCCAATGTAGAATATTGGCGCGCCATAGCTTCCTTCGGCTGCCACCTTTTCAGTGCTTTGCTGGATAAACGAAACCGCGCCGAAGGCGAGAATTGCGAGCGAAGCAGACCCGATAATTGGCCAGCGGCTTGAGTGTGGAACGTAATAACGAGGCGTTTCAATCATTGTGGGTGGCTCGCGAGCGCCAAACTCGAGGCTTCAAGTTCGGGTGCATTAAATAAAGAGTAGGACAAGCTCAAGGTATTAATCTCTTCTGGCAGCTCTTCGTCAATATAAAATCTAACGGACATCTGTTGGGCTTCACCGGCTTCCAGATATTGTTCGGTAAAGCAAAAGCATTCAATTTTACGCAGATACCTTGCCGCATTGCCGGGTGAAACACTGGGCACCGCTTGTCCGGTCACCCCCTGTGCAGAGCGGTTGCGGGCGTAATAGGAAGTCAAGTTTACCTCGCCAACCCGGACCCGTAGCTGATGCTCTGTAGGTCGAAATTCCCAAGGCATGCCCCGAGCAACCTGGGCCAGGAATTGGATGGTCACCTCGCGCTCGGACTCTTGAATGACAGTGGTAGGCTTAACCACTACTGCGTTAGACGTTTTGCCATTAATTCCGGTCACCTCACAAAAGACCTCGTAAAGCGGGACCAACGCAAAAGAAAACCCTAGCATTCCCAAAGCCAATGTGGATAGCAATACCAAGTGCTTGCGCTGCTTGTTACGACTCTCACTCATGCTTATACGCTTCCTGGGGTGCTGGAAATTGTGGTGGAGCCTCAAATGTGTGCAGAGGCGCCGGAGACGGGAGCGTCCACTCTAAACCTTCTGCCCCCTCCCAAACCTGCGGAGTTGCCTTCTCGCCTCCACGTATAGCCTTGATGACGATGTACAGAAACAAAACCTGCGTCAGCCCAAGCAAAGCCGCGCCGATACTAGAAACCATGTTGAAATCAGCAAACTGTATCGAATAGTCCACTATTCGCCTTGGCATGCCGGCAAGGCCTATGAAATGCATTGGGAAAAAAGTCATGTTGACCGCAATTATGGCGGTCCAGAAATGTATCTTGCCGAGGCGCTCGTCGTACATATTGCCGCACCACTTGGGCAGCCAATAATACACCGCTGACATAATGCCAAAGATCGCGCCAGGATAGAGGACGTAATGAAAGTGCGCTACAACAAAAAAGGTGTCATGGTATTGAAAATCCGCCGGCACCAGTGCCAGCATAAGACCTGAAAAGCCGCCGATGGTGAACAATATTACGAACCCAAGAGCGAACAACATTGGCGTCTCAAAGGTCATGGACCCACGCCACATTGTGGCTACCCAATTGAAAACCTTAACTCCAGTAGGAACGGCTATTAACATAGTACAGTACATAAAGAACAGTTCAGCTGCCAAGGGTAGGCCTGCAGCAAACATGTGGTGGCCCCAGACCACAAACGACAAAATCGCGATCGAAGCGGTCGCATACACCATCGAGGTGTAACCAAACAGCTTCTTGCGAGCAAAGGTTGGAATGATTTGTGAAGCAATGCCGAATCCCGGCAAAATTAGGATATAGACTTCCGGGTGTCCAAAGAACCAAAATACATGCTGGAACAAAAGTGGATCCCCGCCCCCTGCCGCTTCAAAAAAACTGGTGCCAAAATGACGATCCGTGAGCATCATAGTGACCGCGCCCGCCAGCACTGGCATCACCATTACCAGCAGAAAGGCAGTGATTAGCCAAGTCCAAACGAACAGAGGCATTTTCATCAGGGTCATACCTTCCGTTCGCATGTTGAAGATGGTAACGATGATGTTTATGGCTCCCAATATGGACGAAACCCCCATCAAATGAACACCGAGAATGAAGAAGTCGGTGCTCGGTGGTCCGTAGGTAGTGGAAAGGGGTGCATAAAAAGTCCAACCAAAGTTGGGCGCACCGCCTTCCATGAAGAGAGACGAAGTCAAAAGAGTAAAGGCAAATGGTAAAATCCAGAAACTGAAATTATTCAGCCGCGGCAGCGCCATGTCCGGCGCCCCAATCATCATTGGGATTTGCCAGTTGGCCAGGCCGACAAACCCGGGCATCACAACACCAAATACCATGATCAGACCATGCATGGTCACCATCTGATTGTAGAAAAGAGGCTCAAGATACTGGAGGCCAGGCTGGAAAAGCTCCACTCGAATAAGCATCGCCATCGCGCCACCAATAAAAAACAGCACGAAACTGAGCCATAAATAAAGAGAGCCTATCTCCTTGTGGTTAGTAGTTAAAAACCAACGCTCCAAGAATGCCATTAGTGGTGAACGGTTCGGAATGGTATGTCCTGCGATTTCGGCCATGACTGCGCTACCTTATCGTGACTCGTAAATAGTTATTGGTTGAACCAAGTCAGCTGTTTCGTTTCCAAAAGAATTGCGCTCGTAAGTAATCACGGAGGCAATTTCCAGATCGGAAAGCTGTGGTGCCCAGGCCTGCATCTCGGTATCAGCTTTACCATTCATTACCTGTTCGATATGCGCTTCCATAGGCCCATTCGGAATTTCACCGCCGGCCAGTGCCGGGTATGTCGAGCCCTGGCCTGCACCATCTAATTCATGGCAAGTTGCACAATGATCTACATAAACTTGCTCACCAATTTCCATAAGCTCTGCCATCGCCCATGTTTTAGCGCGGTCAGCGACCGCCTGCCCGGACGCAAGCTCAATGGCAAGCCTTTGGTCTTCAAGCCACTGATCAAAATCCGCTTCAGCTTGAACCTCCACCACTATCGGCATGAAGGCGTGATCTTTGCCGCAAAATTCCGCGCATTGCCCTCTGAATACTCCCGGTTCATCGACGCGGGTCCACGCCTCGTTGATAAATCCCGGAACCGCATCCTGCTTAACAGCGAAATCTGGTATCCACCAAGAATGTATAACGTCGTCGGACGTCGTCAGAAAGCGAACCTTCTTGTTGGTAGGCAGAACCAGCACATTATCCACCTCCAGCAAATAGTTGACTCCTTTGGGTTCAAGGTTATCGCGTTGTTCTTGGCTGGTGGCCAAATTGCTATAGAAGTTGATGTCTGATTCGAGATATTGATAGTGCCACTTCCACTGTGAACCAGTTATGAGTACGGTAAGATCTGGATCGCTGTTATCTTCAATTTCTATCAAAGCCGTGGTTGCTGGTACCGCTAGGCTGACTAAAATCAACACCGGAATAAGCGTCCAGATGACTTCTACGATAGTGCTCTCATGAAAATCCGCGGGCGTTGGGTTTTTTGTCCGGCGATGGGCATACATTGAGTAGAACATAAGGCCGAATACCACAACACCTATCACCGAGCAGATAATAAGACTCGTGTGATGCAGACTTTGAATACGCTGACTCATGTCAGTAACACCTGGGCGAAGGTCCAGATCCGCGGCGAAGTTGGCGGCAGAGAATGCCATAAATAGTAAAAAAGTTAGGCCTCTCTGCAGCATACTTGTAATAGAAGTCACGTGTTTCCCGTTGTCCATTCTCGTCGTTTGCCTTTGTTGCCGCAGCAACTTACCTTAACAGCGCTTCATTTCAGCGTTGTAGCTGAGCCAATGTTCGCAATTGGTTTCTACCATGCCAGTCACGGTAATGGATAGCCATTGCTCGCTCGGTATGGCCTTGCCAGTCGCCGTGATGGGCTATTACAAAAGAGTCACCGTCAATTCTTGCCTGCCAGGGAGTTCCTTCCCAGTCCATAAAGGCCAGCATAGAATTTGAATGCTGGCTCCATTTCCCTTCATTTTGTGGCCGAAGTTCAAAGCCCTCATTTCGAACCCAGCCAGTCCACTCTTCACCATTCCAGGTAACAAATTCCATTGAGCTTTGAACCCAAGGCTGATTAATAGGTTCAGAGCCAGTATAGGAAGTTGCATCAAAAACCAGTTTAGCGGCAACGATAGGAGTAAGTAGAATCACTGCTACGCTCACAAATAATTTGATAGTTGTTCTCCCAAGCTCACTTTTACAACGTTGTAAAAATTAATACCGATGACGCACAAAATTTTAGCCGTTCCATCTGCCCTATCAAATTATTCGCTCATCGTTAAGACAGGCGCGCGCACCAACTACGTTAATAGTTTTGTCTACTTTTTCGACAAGGGAAGGGTAAACATTAAGACAAAGATTTAAAGACCGGCTTCACTGCTAATTATAATTAAACTGTTCCACTACTGAGCGTCTAGTGCTTAGTGTTTAGGATAGAAAAACTGACTACCTATGATTGGTAAAATTATACCTGCCTGTTCAAATCATTACAAATTCTATTAGGGTTTCATTGCTCTGCGTCAATACCATACATCATTTCCTAACAACAACATCCCGGCGATAGCCTGAATCGCCTGTGCCCTAGCTTATTCAGTTTTCAACTGCTCCCTAAGGATGCTTATCACCGGCCCTGTATCAGGTTTTTTCCCGCGCCAGATCGAAAAAGATTCTGCTGCCTGTTCCACCAGCATGCCTAAACCATCTAGAGCAAGGACAACTCCATTCCCTTTAGCCCATCGAACAAACACAGTTGCTTCAACGCCATACATCATGTCGTAACAACAACACCCTGGCTGCAGAGCATTCCTATTCAGGGGCGGCAATTCCCCACTGAGGCTTGAAGAAGTGGCATTGATAATGAGATCAAAACCGGTTGCGCTAAAATTTTCGAAACAGAAACTCTCTACCTCGGCAAGGCCGCCAAACTCTTCTTTTAGTTGCCGTGCTTTTGACAGGGTACGATTAAGCAAAACAATTGATGAAGGCTGATAATTTATAAGCTCGGAAAGCGCGCCCCGAGCGGCGCCACCTGCGCCCAATAAAAGCACTCTTCTCTCTGGAATAGAGAATCCGTTATTGTCCTGTATGTCTCTAACAAGACCTATGCCGTCGGTGTTCTCTCCGCACAGAGTGCCGGCATCGTCCAGGTATAGCGTATTAACCGACTTTGCAAGAGCCGCATGTTCCCCATGTCGCTCAGCCAACCGGTAAGCAGCCTCTTTGAAAGGCAATGTTATATTCAGCCCCGCGCCTTTATCGATGAAAAATTCTTTTACAAAATTGTCAAAGTTGTCGGCTTCAACTTTAACAGCGCGATACTCCAAGTCTTCACCGGTTTGGGCGGCGAAAAGTTGGTGAATATAGGGCGACTTGCTATGTGCAACAGGATTGCCTACCACGTTATACAGAGACACGATTCGTTAAATCCAATGTGATTACTTATCAGACCCAATCTCTGGGTTTTAAAAAATGAGTGTACAGCTTTTCTTCTTCGGTGCCTGGCTCTGGGCTCCAATCGTAAGTCCACCTTACTATTGGTGGTAGCGACATAAGTATCGATTCGATGCGTCCAGCTTGGGACTGGAGCCCAAACACTGTTCCCCGGTCATAAACCAGATTGAACTCCGCATATCTGCCTCGGCGGTATTCCTGGAATTCCTTTTGCTGCCGCGTGAATTTTAGATTCTTTCTTTTTTCTATTATGGGGGCATAAGCCTCTATGTAACTGTTAGCCATAGAGCGAACAAACGCAAAACTTTGCTCAAAACCAAGCTCATTGAAATCGTCAAAAAACAATCCGCCTACGC
>Ga0163108_10000963_pt1 | contig 21172 bp, 24 predicted proteins | sample Fk1155metaG_FD_109644 | JGI IMG/M metagenome (GOLD analysis project Ga0163108, IMG submission 109644) | Marine microbial communities from the Central Pacific Ocean - Fk160115 155m metaG | ecosystem: Environmental > Aquatic > Marine > Oceanic > Photic zone | place: The Central Pacific Ocean...
CAACAACTGCTGGAATGATGTTTTCCCTCGCAAAAATATGCTCAAAAGCTCTTTTTACTGTGCTGGTTCCTGCTCCGGAGGAACCCGTAACGGCTACAACCGGGTGACGCTTCGACATCGACGCTCAAATAACAATCAAAGAGATTTTCGCAGGTCACCTGTCATTCTGTGTATTTCGTGAAGACAGCTCTTTATTTCTCTGTGTTTTGAATTGTCAGATTGCTTTGAGGAGCTCTTCTCCCATATCTCTACATCCTAGTTCTGTACACGAATTACTCATTAGGTCTATTGTTCTTAACCCATAATCCAATACCTTGTTAACAGCTTCTTCTAGATCTTCTGCTGCTTGTATTTCTTGAAGACCAATTCTTAGCATCATTGCTGCTGATAGAACCATGGCCATTGGATTTGCCTTGTCTAGACCTGCAATATCTGGAGCAGAGCCATGTATTGGTTCATATAAACCAGGCCCTTTATTACTGAGTGAAGCAGAAGGCAGCATTCCTATAGATCCAGTAATCATTGCGGCTTGATCGCTCAAGACATCTCCGAAGAGGTTCCCTGTGAGAATTACATCAAATTGCTTTGGTTCTCTTACAAGTTGCATTGCAGCGTTATCAACATATAAATGTGTAACTTCAATATCCTTATTCTTTTTTGAAAGAATTTCAATTCGTTCTCTCCAGAGTTGACTGACATCTAGAACATTTGCTTTGTCTACTGAACAGATTTTTCCAGTTCGGTTTTTAGCAATATCAAAAGCAACTTCGGCTATTCGATCAATTTCATGACATGAGTAAGTCATGGTATTAAAAGCACGCTCTCCGGTTTCTGTTTTGATTCGACCTTTAGGTTTTCCAAAATATATGCCGCCTGTTAGTTCTCTTACAACTATTAGGTCGACTCCACTTACAACATCAGCCTTAAGAGTGCTGGAATCAATTAATGAATGCCATATCTTTACTGGACGAATATTTGCGAAAAGCCCTAACCCAGAGCGTAATTCAAGGAGTCCTGTCTCAGGTCTTTTCTCTCTGGGTAAGTTGTCATACTTGGGCCCACCAATTGCTGCTAAAAGGACTGCATCACTTTGCTTGCAAGCCTTAAGGGTCTTTTCTGGAAGAGGTGAACCTGTTAAATCAATGGCAGATCCTCCAATGGCTTGTTCATCAAAGTTCAATTTAAAATTGTGTTTTTGACTTACTTTCTCTAAAAGTTTCCTTGTGACGGCTGTGATTTCCGGCCCAATTCCATCACCTGGCAAGACTACTATTCGATGCTGTCTCATTATTTGCTCATGAAAATTGATTTGTCTTTTGACATTACTGATCCGAGTCGCGATTAATTGCTCTTATAGCTTTTGCTATTTCGGGAAGTCTTTTGAAGTTGGCAGAGCATCTAAGCCAAAGACGATTGGGCATTGCAGGAAATCCGCTAATGACTTCATTGTCACCAACATCGGTGTGAATGCCGCACTTTGAGCTTGCAATTACATGATTACCGACTTGAACTCTGTTCCCCACCCCTACTTGTCCAGCAAGTATTACCCCATCACCAATTACAGCTCCTCCAGCTATACCAACTTGAGCTGCCATTGCACAGTCTTTACCAGTGGATACACCATGCCCAATTTGGACAAGATTATCAATCTTGGTGCCTGCACCAACTTTTGTCTCTCCTACAGCAGGTCTATCAACTGTTGATCCACATCCAATTTCAACATCGCTTTCAATCACGACTGTCCCAGTTTGAGGCATTTTGTACCAACCCCTTTTTGTTGGAACAAATCCAAATCCGTCAGCACCAATAACAGCATTTGAGTTGATAATCACTCTTTCTGCTGTATTGGTAGCTGTATAAATTACACAATTAGCGTGTAATTCATTGTCTTCGCCAATAATGACTTTTTCATAAATAACAACACCAGGATGAATAATACTTCTAGATCCAATTTTGCAACCGTCGCCTATGAAGACATTCGCACCTATAGAAATATCCTCTCCCATCATTACATTTTCACTTATTACAGCAGTTGGGTGAATTCCTTTCAAAGGACCTTTTCTTGGATTGAGTAAATTCAGGGACTCTGCAAAAGCGAGTCTAGGGTTATTGAATACAGCCCAGGCTAAATCAGTATCGCTTACTTTTTTGATTACTTCTTTTTCTGGAGGTATCAGAATTGCTCCAGCATGACTTTCCCCTAGTTCTGATCTGAGTGGGTTCCCCTTTTCTAGGAAGGTGAGTTGATCAGAGCATGCTTTTTCTATTGATGCTCCAGTCACTAATTCAGGATTATTTGCAAGGTGATAATCTTGCAGTTCAGAATTTCCTTCCTGAAGGTAATTAATTAACTGACTAAATAGCATGGTAAAAAGGGGTTCTGCTGACTTTTGGGAGTGTGTTAGCTGATTAGGTCATTTGTTAGTACTAGTACGTCACGGTGTATTACTAAGGGGGAGGAGCCAGAAGTTTTAGAACTTTTTAATGAATTCCTAAGGAAATTACTGCTAAGTGAACTAATGCCTCTTGCAATTTCCTTTGATTTGGGATCAATAACTCTCACTGGTTGATTGGCTGCAAAGTCTCCTTCTATTTTTTCTACTCCAACAAGTAAAAGAGATGCTCCTCTGTTCTGAATTGCATTGCAAGCGCCATGATCAAGATGGATAGATCCAAGAGGTTTTAAAGCATGTGCTAGCCAACTTTTCCTAGTCCCAACAGGTTTCGGACTCGGATGGAATACGGTGCCTCCTCGGGAGCCTTCCAATAGCTCATTGAGGATCTTTGGATTTCGACCATCTGCCAAGTGAACGGTTATGCCACTTGCCGTGGCTATACGAGCTGCAGCAAGTTTTGTGTTAATTCCACCTGTACCCCAATTACCAGCATTCTTACTCGTTTTTTCTAAGTAGTCCAATTCTGTAGAGTGATGTACATCGTGAATTGGTTGAGCATTTGCATCTTTCCTTGGATCTGTTGAGTACAGCCTATCTACATCTGTAAGAAGTATTAGTTGATCTGCTGCTACAGCGGTAGCAACAAGTGCAGAGAGAGTGTCGTTATCTCCATATCTAAGTTCCTCTGGACAAAGAGCATCATTCTCATTCACTACAGGAACTATTCCTAAGTCAAGTAGTCTTTTCAATGTCATAGAAGCGCTCTTGAAACTTATTCTGGAACTAAGATCTGCGCGAGTTAGAAGTATTTGAGCAATTTTATGTCCATAATGTTCGAATGAATTCTCATAAAGGTTCATAAGGTGAACTTGGCCAACCGCTGCTGTAGCTTGCAGACTGGCAAGATCTTCAGGACGGTCTTTTATTCCAAGCCGTTTACACCCAAGACCGACTGCTCCACTAGTTACAAGTATCAAACTATCTCCCCTGGACTTACTTTTTGCAATGAAGTAGCAATATCTGTTGATTATGCTTGCTGTCGATTGATCAGCCGTGCCTCTCAGGATACTGGTACCAATTTTTATAACCCAAAGAGTCATTTCTTCTCAACTCCAAGTAATCCAGCAATTAATTGTTCTATTTGCTGAGTCCTATTATATTTGCACTGTTTACCATTTGGACCCAATGGCTTAACTAAAACTGTATATAAGCCTAATCGATTACCAACTATTACATCTGTGAAGAGTCTATCTCCAACTATTGCTGTTTGTTTTGGGTCGTGTTGATGTTCTAATAGAAGTTTTCTTAGCGGACCTCGAAGCGGTTTGGCAGCTTTATAAGTGTAATTCACTTGTAGTTCTTTGGAAATTGTCTCTATACGTTTTTTGGATGGATTGTTACTAAATAAGTGAAGTTTAAAATTGTTTTTTGCTTCTTTTATCCAAAGCAGTACTGAGGTGTGAGGGTATTTCTCTTTGCTGTTTAGGAGGGTACCGTCAACATCTAGTAGAAGGGCTTTAATGCCTATGTCTACAAAATGCTTAATTGGAAGATTTGTAATGCTTAAGCCCGTATCCCAGTCTGGCTTCAGCCAGTTTCGAGTCATTAGTCAGCCAACTCCCTTTCTTCCAGCTCACTTTCAATAAGTGGCTGTATCTTGTCAAATTCTTCACCTTCAACAAGAGTTGCTTGCCCCTCTTTCAATTTCCCTACGACAAAGAAGGGATCGAGAGGTATATAAAGGCCATATTCCTCTTCTTCGACTCTGAAGCTCACAAGAAGTTCATAAGTCTCTGAATCATCATCAAGTTCTTCATCTTCAAGTTCTTCAGGGTCAGGTTCCTCAAGTTCGCCAGTAACAGTAAGGGTTACTGCAGATCGGACAAGTGTTAAATCGTGTTCCTGTAAGACGATATCTGCAACTTCGAGAATTGGCTCACTGCTTGAAATTGTTTCTATTAACTCTGGATCACCTTTATCAACTAATCGAAACAAAGAAACTGGTGTGTCTACGGGAGTAAGAAGAGCATATTCAGAATCATGAATAGGTATTAGTTGCTCAAGGAAGCACAGAAGAGCATTCCCGTTGCTGTCCCTAATTAGGATTGTAGGCACCTCGCCATTGTTGCTAGAACCTTCTGCTGACATGTAATTTTAGATCTTTCTTTTCAGGATCGAGCATCTCACTCAACTTGTCTTCTTGAATATGCCGGCATGTGCACTGGTTTAAGTTCTGGACCTTCTCTTAACCATTGCTCTAGGAGCAATGCCGCAGCGGCACTATCCAATTGACCTGTTCGGTCATTTTGAAGGTTGTACTTTTCTCCTGCCTCCCAGCTACTACTGTGTTCATTTACCCAAGCAATTGGCAGATCCAGTGTTTGAGCGATTTTCTGACCGTATCTTTTTGAATATTTTGCTTGTCTAGTATTGCCACCTTTCTCATCTAGAGGGAGCCCCACGACAAGTCCTTCTACTTTCCTTTTTTGGCAATGCTCTTTTAGTGTTTTTATATCTTCTTCAAAATTCTTTCTGTGAATTGCAGGAAGCCTTGAAATAGTTATCCCCAAAGGGTCACAACCTGCTAAACCAACTCTCTTCCGACCAATATCGATACTTAAGACAGATTTTGGATTGGGTTTTGTCATATTCTCACCTTGGACCGAGGCTAGGTGTCGGGAGAGGGGGGGTTTGTGGATTTAATCGTCCAAGCATTGACTCGAGACTTTTGGTCCCTTTTATTGATTTTCGACTGTCTTGTCGCCGCCAGAAACTCCGACCTAATAGTACCGACTCGCATTCCCTATTCCAACCTATTTGACTAAGTAATTGCGTTAATTGGGTGTCATCTCGTGAAGTCTCAAGTGAAAGAGACTTAGAGCTATTAATTAAATCTTTTAGGATAGAGTCAATAATTCCAGATGAAATTCTTGCGTCCCAAGCTATATCCCTTACGAGTTCAATTGCTACTTCGTCTTCACACCAGTTTCTACAGATTAGGCCTGCAATAGCTGTGCTTTGAGCTTCTGAATTTGATATCAGAACTTTATTTCCAGGTTCTTTGGGCTCAAGTAAGTCTCTCCAATTACGATCAAGAATTTGTCTTAATTGACTAGACTCACTCCTTTGCTCAAGTCTCCATAGGTGATTTGCATTCTCATTGTTTAGTTCTTGCCATTGAAGACCCGTATCCTCATAAGAAACCTTTTCCACTTCTCCCTTAACTGACTTGTTTGAGGCTGAGGCTGGTAACCAGCAATTAAAAAACTTCAGTGCTTGAAAACCAAGCTCTCTTGCCAATGAAAGATTATTTTCATTGTTAGTTGAGCATCTTATTAACCAACTTTGTGCTCTTTTCTTTTCGTACTCCAGAGCTTTTTGAAGTAGATTTTTTCTTATTAGGCTTAGCGAGCATTCTTTAGGGTCTGCTAATAAAGCGGGATAATTTACTGACCAACAGGTACCACTTCTATTACAAGGTCTAGCGACTATTAAGGCTATTGGCTTTTCATACTCAAGAGCTACTAAACAGAATGGTTTTGTTGCTGGCAGCAAATTAGGCATATTTCGCTCTGCTTGTGCCAACCAGTTACTTACAAGCATTAATTGGAGCCAGCCAACTCGTGTGCTTGGCTTGATTGATGCAAGGATCGAGAAGTGGCTCGCTTTTAGCGGTTCCACGCGAAGAGGGCTGCTTGTTGCCTCGCTCACGCTATTTAAACGATTAGTTAGATCAATATATCTATTTCGTATGACTTTGCGTTTATTTCTAAGGCCTTACTAGAACAAGAGGTGTTTGCTCATTGGCATTGCCAGCGGGGTTTGTTCGCAATGCTTTGTGCAAATAGGATTTTTTGCATTTCCGACTTGTAGCTAAGATTTTTACTCGGCCCAGATCATTTACGTCAACTATGGCGACATCAATACCCAAATGTGAGGAAACTTTCTCACATAGGTCTCTTGGTGATTCTGGTCCAAGGACTATTGTTTGGTCATATGGAGGTGTAGTGCCTGTTATGTCATCAATTAGTCTTGCTTGATTACCCGCTAATCGATAAAAAATACCTCTTATAAATAAGAGCCTTCCTAAGGTTCCAATTAGAAATGATATTAATACTCTTGATGGACCTGAAATATCAACCAGAGTCTGAAGACCACATGCAGTTGCAAGACTACTTGTAGGGTGAAAAGCATGACATAAAAGTCTTGCAAGAAATCCTGGCTTTACTGTGCTTGGATGTATATACCGGCCTTGCATTATAGCGATTGGCGTTTCACCTATAGTTAAGATATCTCCAGGGCGAACTATTTGTGATGCATAAGTAGATACAACATCAACAATATCATCCAGAGGGCCAAGTAAATGGGTTTTAATAGGAAGTACTTGACAGTCCTTATATTGTTTAAAATAAGCTTTGTCAGGGCTTAATGTATTAGGCTTTTTAATAGGGATAACAGCTCCTTGTTTACTTCTTATCCTCCCAAATGGACCATAACTAATCCAATTAAAATCTACCCATATGTTTTCTACTGATTTAATTGCATCTACTGAACCTTGTTCTTCTAGCTCGATGATTATTTGTGCTCGCGTGTTTTTCTCACTCTTTAAAATATATGCCTGCCAATATCCATCTAGTCTCGATTCTTCATCAGGATGATAAGTGATTACATGGGTTTTGATCTCTATTTCTCTAACTTTTTCTTTCCCTAGTAATACAGGCTTTACCTCGAGTTCTGGTACCATTATTTCCATCCTTTTATGAGGATTGATGATTTCAATCCACCCAATTGCCTTTAAACCAGTACTTGTCTTGGATACTGTCCAGTCAAATGTTTGAAGGCGAAGAGGAGAAGAGGGCCTAAATCGATGGCTTAGTTCAAGCCATCCAACTATGATCCCAGTAATAATAAGGAGTTGCAATAGTCCGGACATAGATTTTGCCGGGTTGTTTTGATAAGTATCGTTTGAAGAGTAATTGTTTTATCAAGATTAACACACTTAAAATTAAGTTATCACTTAATTCTTTTTGTTTGAGCTTGTTTGTTTTCCCTCGTATCTGTGTAACCTTCTATTGAAGGCTCACTGTTGTAGTCGTTAAAGCTTTTTATCTCAATCTTGTAAGAAGGTTCATCAAGTCCAGTAGCTATGCTTATAGCTTTATTTATTGATTCTATTGGTACTTGACCCTCTTGGTCTAACGTCACTTCCCCTACCCCATTTATGACTACTACTTGGGGTATCTGGCCATGCCAGTAGTAGCCTTCTTTAGTGGGGTCTTTCTCCATTTTACCTTGTAGTTCATCAGTAGTTATCGGTATTAAATCTATAGACGTCCCCCAAAGTAATTTCAATCCTGAAATTACGGGAGCAAAAGCTTTGCTTGTTGCACTGTCATCTAGATAAAAGGTAATCACACTTGTCCTTTGATTCTCAAGGGAAGCCGAGAGCGTACTTTGTGGAGGCACAAGAGATCCGTTACCGGCATAAATTGGGAATATATTCCCGTCATAGCTGTCGGTTTCCCTTGCGGCTTCAGATGCTGCTACAAATAAAACGCAAGATAGAAAGAGGCTCAAGAGTGCATTTAAAAAAGGAGCCATTTTAGATTCGGATCTATTGATTTCTATTTTGGCGTGTTATTGAATTAATAACATCTTAATTAGCCTCGTCCAAGACTTCGACCCATCCCTTGAGCGATGCCGCGACCAACAAGTCCTATTGCTCTACCTATTACTTGGGTCAACACAATCACCATTAAATCGCCGCATTTCTTTATTATTGCTTGGATTTGCGGGGCAATTGCGTCTCTTACTTCTACTAGAAGTGCCACTTGCTGCTGCCACCATCCAAGGTCCCTAAGTTCTTCATCTCTTGGTTCTGTCATAAGAACAGGTTCTATCGTTCCTTCTCTTAATCTATAAAAAAGACGTTTGCTCTCATATAGTTGGATGGGCCTTTTAATTAAGCTCTGCCATCGCATTTGACTATTAAGTTGATTGCGTAGTCTCTCCAGTTCGCGAGTTGATATTAATCGTGGGTTAAGAAGATATCTTCTTAGTTCTGGCCATTCGCCACAGGCTGACATTACTTCTGCACAAATAAGTTCCGCATTACGTATTAACCAGTTACTAAAAAACATTTCTAGTTGGATTAAAGCTCGTGGATCATCTGGTGGTAGAAGTTGACCTTCTACAACCAGTGGTTTATTAGTTAGCAAAGGATCTAACATTTGTTCGGCTTCGGGTAACTCATCATCACTAGCAAGTAGATCTGTAATTGCCAGTAAATGATCTCCTACTGTGGTTAGTTCACCTTTAAGTGGGATCCTTACATAACTTCCTGCCATCTTTCTAAGGGATTGCTCACGAAGCTCTGCCTGAACCTGAATCCAGGTTTGTTTATATGGATTGTCTATGCTTTCTGAATCTTGTAGCTTCTTCACTAAATAATCTAATTGCTCGATTAGTGCAAGTAGAAGGCCCTTTTGTCTTGATGAACTAAGTCCCTCAATAGCAAGAAGAGAGCCTGTTCTATTAATTATCCCTTGATCAATGGTCTTTTCTAGACGACTCCTAATTTCTTCCCATACTGAGATTGAATCCCTTTTGCTTAGGCTAATGTTTGTGCCAAACTGTTCATGCAGAGGATATCCAGTTGCACCTATTCCTGTATTCGAAATAGAATATGAAACTTTATTGGATTCGAGAGGATCTATAGGCGATTGAAGTGGTCCCCAAATCCAATATAAGAAAACTTTTGCAGCTTTCAGCTCTCTTCTTCTGCCATATAAAAGAAGTTCTTTAAATGTATTCTGTGAAGTTTGATTTAGAAATAACTCTAGCTTTTGTAGTTCATTGTTGATTTGCTGAAGGCCGCTTAATAGAAGCCATTGCCCAAAGCCCATAGGGGATTGTTCATAAAGCCATCTATCTTGACTTTGATCTTTCAGTCGAACTACTCGTCCACCTCCAATTAATGTCTTAATTGACTCGCTCAGCGTTTTTAGGTCTGGATCTTGCAGAAGTCCTGGACTGTCGAACTGAAGAAATTCACTGGTTTTTAGCCGAGCTCTTGCTGGAAGTATTAGCAGAACTGGTGAAGGCTTCCAATATTCTTGAAGATGTCCAAGTTCGAGTTGAATTGAACTTGGAACGTCAAGACTCTCTACTGACCAGATCACAATGCATGGTTGCCTTGTCAGTTCTTCTTTTTTAAGAAAAACTTTTAGCCCTGGTTCGGCAGAATTTAATTGCTTAGCTAAAGATTCTCCTAATAAATTGGGAGCCAGTAAGAGAATCTGGTTCGATACTCCCTCAGCCAAATTAGCCACCACTTATATTCTTCACTTAAAGAGTAACGAGTGTTAGCCAAATACTCCAGTCCTAGTTGTTGTAAAAGTATCAAACTATCTTTCCTCGAATATTGTCCAGGTATTTATCAACAGTTTTTAGGCAAGGAGTTTCGGGTGATTTCTGGATCTTGTATATGACCATTCTCAATGGCTTTCATTGCTTCTTGAATGTCTACAGCTCCGTCATAGAGGGCTCTTCCGATGATTACTCCATTAATTCCATGAGGCTCTAATGCTAGAAGGGATATTAAATCAGCTATAGAACCAACGCCTCCTGATGCGATAACTGGGACGCTGCTCGCAAATGCCATAGCCTTCATAGCATTAATATTTGGGCCTTGAAGTGTCCCATCAGTGGCGATATCTGTACTAATTATTGCTGCTATTCCAGAATTTAAGAAACTTTTTGCCAGTTCAGTTGCAAGTACATCGCTCTGGTTAATCCATCCCCGGGTGGCAACTTTTCCTTCTTTTGCATCGATACCAATAACTATTTTGCCTGGATGGTCTTGGGCAAGACTTCTAACCAAGTCTGGCTTCTCAATTGCGATAGTCCCAAGGATGACGCGATCAAGTCCATAGCTAATCAATTCTTTTGCTCTATTGGCAGTTCGAACTCCTCCGCCTAACTGGATTGGTATATCTAAGGCATCTGTAATATTTTTAATACTTGAGTCATTTTTAGGTAAGCCTGTTTTAGCGCCATCAAGATCAACCAAGTGCAACCGAGTGGCTCCTTGTTCTTGCCAACTCAAGGCCTGTTCTACAGGGTCATTATTGAATTGAGTGACTTGATTGTAATTACCTTGATTAAGTCGTACACAATTACCCTCTAACAGGTCAATGGCTGGGATGATTTCCATGTTTTTGGCTTGTTTGACCCTATTAACCATCTTGGTGGAGAATAGGTTTCTCTCCAAACAATTTACGCGTTTGTTGGTTATGTTCTTTGAATTTCGGTTTTGAAGACTCTTGTATTGGGTGGTTCCCGCTTTGTTGGCAAAGCCTTGGTATCCATTTTAGTTTCCAAAGGCTATGAGCTAACTTTATTTACACGTGGTAATCGACCAGTCCCCAATAACGTTGAATCAATAAATGGGGATAGGAATAGTGATCAAGGTCTTAAAGAACTTCAGGGAAGAAGCTTTGATGTAATAGTGGATATTTCAGGAAGAACCTTAGAACAAACTCAAAATATCTTATCAATCACTGGTCGGCCTAAATATAGATTTCTATATGTCAGCTCTGCTGGCGTTTATTCAAATTCCATTTATTTGCCTATAGATGAGGAACATACAATAGATCTAAATAGTAGACATATTGGCAAGGCAGAAACGGAAAGATGGCTTATTGAAGAAAATATCCCATTTACCAGTTTCCGGCCTACATATATTTATGGACCTGGTAACTATAATTCAATTGAAAGGTGGTTCTTTGATCGAATTACTCATGATCGACCAGTACCTATCCCTGGTAATGGCTCTTGGGTAACTCAATTGGGTCATGTCAATGACTTGGCTGATGCAATGAGTAGAAGCTTAGAATTTGAGACCGCTATTAACCGTATATATAACTGTTCAGGAAAGAAAGGAGTCACATTCTTGGGCCTTGCTGAAGTTGCAGCAAAAGTTTGCGGCAAGCAACGACATCAACTTAATTATCAATTCTTTGATCCCTCCAACCTTGATCCAAAAGCTAGAAAGTCTTTCCCTTTACGTATTGGGCATTTCCTTACAACTATAAATCGTATAGAAAGTGAACTAAATTGGAGACCTAAATATACATTAGAGCATGGGCTACTAGATAGTTATAGCAATGATTATCTGATAAGTCCTTCAATTAATCCTGATTTTAGTTTCGATGAGACTTTGATTGGTTCTTAGGTATTTTATAGCAGAAACTATCGCTATAACAAGTGAAGGCCAGAATAAACACCACCCAGTTTTGTGCAGATTCTGAACAAGGGGAAAACTACCCCAACTTATAGGCCATATCATGAATAGAACACTTGTGAATTGAAGAGTAGTTTTGGCTTTACCACTAAGTGATGCAGGCCCTCCTTTTTTATTTGATGAACGCCATGAAGTAACTATTAGTTCCCTTGAAAGCAATAACCATGTTGCCCAAATTGGTATCACATCCTTACTCGCTAACCAAATCAATGGAGCACAGAGAAGGATTTTGTCTGCTAAGGGGTCAAGACGAGCCCCCCATAGGCTTCCTCCTCCAGCCTTTCTTGCTAGGTAACCATCTCCAATATCACTTAAGCCCGCAAGTAAAATAAGAATCCAGGCAACATAGATATAACCCTTAGAAAGAGCCAAAACAACTGGGAGTCCAGCAAAAAGGCGAAAAAGGGTTAAGGAGTCGGCTAATTTCCGAATCATGTTTCTTCTTTGGTGTCCATTTGAAGACCTCATTGTCAAATTGTTGTGAATGATATTTATTAAGTACTTATCATTGCATTTATCTTTTCTTGGTGCGAACCTAATGCATCTCTATTGATTATTTCTTCCATGACGATTTTTCTTCTACTAGTTTTAGTGGGTTCGCTTTTGGCAATGACTTATATAGTTCGTCGAATGGAAGGAAACTAAAGAACAATATTTAAGAGCCCTTAATGATTATTTCTTGAGGCAGTGTGTTCTTACCTATCAAATTACTTTCTTCTTTCTATTCTTCATTACAAGCTAAATCAGAGATCTCGCAATGTAGTATTGCAAGTGCCTCATTGGGTAGTGAAAGAAACCAGTTTAGGTATCTATTAGTGGTTTGCTTTACCCTTGCAACACCGACTAAGGTTGTCAATCCATTCTTTTTGATTGGTAATCCGATTGCTTCATAAAAGCGACTTTTTACCTTTTTGCTCTTAAGTGATGTCTCTATTAATAGTGCAGGAGCTTCTAGAGTTGAAAATATTGTAAAGATAAATTCTGCTTTTAATTCGAGTGTGATTTCCCCTTTTTGTTGTTCAATAGTACCTTCAAGGTGATGAGAGATTACCTTGATCTCGAGACCTGGTGGAATTGGAAGTCCCATAATTCTAGTTGTTCTCCAATTCAGTGGAGGTATTACAAATGATTCAGGATTAAAATCTATTTTTAGTAGACCGCTCTCATCTGTTGATGTAATTAGACCTTCTCCTCCACCCCCTGTTGCGTTGTATTTAAATTTGGGATATGAACCAATTGCCAATTCACAATCCTTTAGACTTTTTAAGTGCATCTATACTTATGCTTATGGCATAAACAAATTTAGACTATATCCTCTAGAAGTCGCTTCTTTTTCAATCGAATCTTCTCACTGTTAATTTTTCTTGTCTGTTATTAGAGCACGATTTTAATATGATCTCTTAACCGTGTTTCCTGCTTGACTTCATCTATGGAATCAATGCCTCTCAACCTTTCCCCAGGTAGTGATCTGCGTGAATCGATAGAAGAAGCTGGTCGCGAGCAGGGCAAGTCTGGCTTTGTAGTTGGTGTTATTGGCAATCTTTCTAGGGCATGTTTTCAATGTCCCGGGCGCCCCAATCCTACAATTCTTGACGGTAATCTTGAAATAATTACTCTTAATGGAACATTTTCTCATGACGGCGTTGTACATCTTCACTTGAGCCTTTCTGATGGGAATTGCCAAGTTTGGGGTGGTCATCTAGAGCGAGGTACGCGAGTACTTAAAGGCGCAGAGGTATTGCTTTATTTTCTTGATGTTGCTGAATCATCAGCCCATTCTGAATTTGCATCTAAATCAGAAGTACCACCACGCATTGAGATTGCTGTTATCAAAGGGTGTCCATGGTCTTCAAGAGCTGTTCGTCTTTTGAGTTCTAATGAAATTCCCCACTCAATCAAAAGTATTAACAATGATGATGACTTTCATGCATTAAAGAAAAGAACTGGACTATCCACATTTCCGCAGGTTTTTATTGATGGGGTTCTTTTGGGTGGTTATGAATCTCTGGCCGAGTTGAAAGCCAATGGCAAATTAAAAGAACTAGCATGAAGAGATTACAATGTCTATTTCAGAATTGAGTTATTGGGAAGCAAAACCCTTTTGGTGCCAACCCTGGAGCATACTACTTACAGGCCTATTGACAATTGCTTTTAGTACTTGGTGGCCTCGAATTTCATGGCTTTCTATATTGCTTACTATTCTTATTCTTTTATGGTGGTTCTTGTTCTTGATTATTGCACCTAGCATTTACAATGAACAAAACAATGTACAAAGTGAGATTGAATAACTAATTAGATACTGAATGGTAAAAATATACAGGCCACTAGATCTTTACACATATACCATTATAAAAACCTGAAAAACTATAGATTTCACTTCCAATCACATTCGAAATACTTACGAGAAATTGCTGTTTAAATCTGTTAATTTCTGAAATCCTCATATTTGTCGCCTATATATAAATGTCCTGAAATTGGAGTTTAGAAATTAACAACGACACTTCTACTATAGGTTCCTTCCTGAAAATTCGTAGTTTACAAAAGAGTGATATTCCTCTTGTAACTCAATGGTCGAGAACTGAGGGATTTGCTCCTGGTGCTGGAGATGTAAGTATTTATCGTCATACAGATCGACAGGGTCTTTGGGTTGGCACTCTTGGAAACCAAAGTATTGGTTGTATTGCAGGTGTTCGATATAACGCCCATTACGGTTTCATTGGCCTTTTCCTTGTTGTTCCAGATCAAAGAGGCAATGGATATGGAAGAGCACTTTGGAAACATGCATTAGATCATCTAAGTGATCTTCCATGCATTGGACTAGAGGCTGCTCTTGATCGCGTCACTGATTATTCATCGTGGGGTTTTAAACCTTCTTCTACAACTACACGTTGGCAATGGGTTGGGGATGGCGACTTGATAATCGATAACAACAGTAAAGGCAATGACTTTGCTGGTCTAATGATTCTTCATGATCATCAAATACCTTCAAATGTCATACAGACTTACGACGCCAAAAGGGAACCAAGTCCGCGACCTCACTTCTTGGCCGATTGGTTACATCACCCTGCTGGGACAGTTTTAGCCCTTGTTGATCCAAACGGGTTATGTCATGGGTTTGGTCGTATTCGACCTTGCCTTTTGTCCCAAGGTGAAGGATGGCGTATAGGACCACTCCTTGCAGACTCTCCAGAACTTGGGGAGTATTTATTGAGACTTTTGCTCAAACGTCATCAAGGTGTGATTTTGATCGATACTCCTGGCCTCAATCGTTTTGCCTCTCCTCTCCTTGAGGGACTTGGATTTCAGGCCGTTTCTAGTACCATCAGAATGTACAAAGGTGAACAACCGCCTATCTCGCTGCAGGATGTTTATGGTTTAGCTTGCCTTGAACTTGGTTAGAATCAGATATCTTAAAATTTATCAGCTAGGAACTTTTAAAATTACAACGAATTAAGTTTTAATTAAAAACAATATATGTTATCTAGTTTGTATTTTTCTCTCGTAATTGATGCTTCTCTTTTGTTAGCTCTGATTCTAGTTGTTCAATTAACTTAGTAACCAGCGTTTGGAACTCGGGTTGACATCCGCGAAAAGCAGCTTTATGTCTTATTGGTTCATTTCTCGTACGCAGATCTGTGAGCATCAGCTGCAACGCATCAATTTTGGCGTTGGTATTCATTAGGCCCTCAAATAAATTAACTACTAAGTGCTTAGTTTAAAGCTTTCTATTGCTTCTTTCATTGATAATGGATTTTCTTGTGTACTACTTGTGATTTCTATAATTTTACCAACGGAACTTGGAGTTTTTACTGCTTCTATGCAGGAACGAGCTACTAAACGTCTGGGGATATAAGCATCCTCTTGTATGTCTGGGCCAGTAAAAAGGACATTTTCTTTGGCAAGAGCATCCTCTTTTTCGCTTAGTCCTCCGGGTCTAATTACTGTCCAATCTAGTGAACTAGTTTCTAACGCCCGTTCACCCCACCTCTTCCATACAAGAATTAGACCAAAAAAGTTTAATGGATGTAACCATCTTCCAGCACATAAGGAGCTTACAAGGATTAACCTGTTAATTCCAACACGTTTACAACTTGCCACTTGCTTCTCAACACCAAAAGCATCGATTCTTGCAGGCCCGGTTAAATCAATAGAGGGCCTGGCTCCAGTAGCAATGATGAGAGCATCACAACCGGTTAGTGCATTATCAAGACTTTTTTCATCAGAAAGAGAGATTATTATTTGTTCTGAAGACTTAAGACTTTGAGGAAGTTCAGATGTGTTTCGTATTAATAACCTAACCTCATATCCTGCTGCTAAGGCTTCTTCTGCAACCCGGTAGCCAGTTTTACCAGAAGCTCCACTAATTGCGATTTTCATGGTTAATACGCTTCACATGTAGTCCTAATCTTCTAGCTAGGAACTTTCAGGAAATGTTGGTTGTGTTATTTATTTGTGATTTATGTAATGTATGAATTGAATGTCTAGGTCCGAAGAGGTCTTTATTCCGTCTTTGCTAAGCAAAAATGAAAACTAAATATTATATATTTTAAAAAAAATTAACTTGATTAATCCTATTTGCTTGTCTTTTGAACTGTTTCTAGTAAAAACTCTCATTAACCAATATTATTTTTTTACACTATAATATTATATTAGTTTGAAATTATATAAAGTATTGACAAAACATTGTATTAGCCGGAAATGAATTAAAAATAATCCTCATTTCGTTGATTAGCTATCTAGGCCTTTTTACAAATAATACCTTTGGATCTATTTGGAAATAGTGTTTTGCATAATTTACATGTAGTACCATCACACCCTTTAGAGGTGCAATATTCACGGCCATAGAAAATCATTTGTAGATGTAATTTATTCCATTTACTCTTTGGGAAAATTCGCTTCAGATCTTTTTCTGTTTGTACTACATTCTTCCCATTTGTTAGTCCCCATCGTTGAGAGAGTCTATGTATATGAGTGTCTACGGGGAATGTTGGGATACCAAATGCCTGAGCCATTACCACACTTGCTGTTTTATGACCAACACCAGGCAGAGATTCTAGATCTATAAGATTTGAAGGTATTTTACATTGAAAATTAGTATAAATTATTTCTGATAATCTGGCTATGTATTTTGCCTTACGCTTAGATAAGCCTAACTGTTTAATGTGACTATATATTCTCATTTCTCCTAACTGAAACATTTTAAAAGGATCAGAAGCTTCTTTGAAAAGTGATGGTGTTAACTCATTTACTTTTTTATCGGTAGATTGAGCACTTAGAACAACAGCGACTAAAAATGTGAAGTCATTTAAGTGGTTTAATGGTATAGACGGATTCGGATATAAGCTCTCCAATATGTCAATTATAATATCTGATTTATCAGATGCTTTCATTGTGTATTGTCAAATAAAGTTTGGTTTCTAGATCTAATCCTTGCTGTTATAATTGATAATAAGAATATAAAGAATAATGCTATCACAAGGAGTTGTTTCCCTCCCTCTAGGACTCCAGCGCCAAGAGCAACAACAGGCGGATTGGATAATATTATACTGATCATTAAAGCAGGAAAGAATTTCTTCAAGGGAGTCCTAGTTAATCCAATTGCGTAGCAAACAAAATCAAATAAACCAGTCATCAAAAATCCGGTCATAAGAAAGAAATTATCCTCAAGATGTCTTTTGGTTATCTTTTCTATTCTATTCATGAAACCATTTCCAACAAATTTTCTAACTAATCTTCTCCCATATTTCCTTGATATAAAAAAACTTGTTGAGCAAGAGATTAAATCGGCTAAACAAATAACTACAATACCTTTTTGAAATCCAAGTAAACCTCCAGATAATAATGAATAAGCAGTACTAGGGAGAGCGGGGATTATTATACTTGTAAATCTCAAAAGGAATATGGCTAATGGGGCCCAGTATCCATATTTTTCAATGTTTGATCTTATTACTATAATTCCATACTCATTAACGCAATATACGAAAAATAGTAGTAATGATATTATTGAACAAAAACTAATTACCTTAAAGATATTCTTTTTTAACAGCTTATAGAGGTTTTTACGATCCATGCTTACATAACCATTATTTTCATATCTTAGAATTAATATTCTCAGTTGTCTGTTCGAACGATTTCTGTTTGTTTTTGGCTTTATTTTTATCAGAATCTGCTTAAGGATCTGCTGCTCAAGCGAGACTCCGACCAGGAGTTAACATGGTGTGCCCTAGTTAACATGACTTTGTAGCAAATGCCACATAGATGGCTGGTCTGGTTTGCCCATTAATGAGCGAAACTATACATCTTGAATGCCTGTTTGATACCTGACTGAACTTATATGGATTGCAGTCATGTAACTCACAGTCATATAGCTAATCGTAGCAGTGGTTTTCGTTTGCTTAGTCATTTACCTAGTCATAGGTACTTTCGTGACTCTTATTTGTTTGGTGATCGGCAATCAAGACCGCTAATTACCCAGGATGTAGGTACTAGTGCAGAAGGGCTAAAGCTGGACATTCCTACTCCTCTGAATTTACGGGAGGCTCAGACAATTCTGCTAAGCCCTCCCAGCTCTAATAGACTATGTTTAAATCTAGCTTTTAACACTGGGATAGGAAGAATTTCTGGTTCTTTTTACAATGAATATGATGATATTACTCTTGGATTTTGTGGTAGCAGGAAAAGTGAATGGGTACGATTTCCAATAGCCACTACCCTAGTTTTTGAAGCATTATCAGGATGTCAACTTGATCTCCAATATGTAGAACATTGCCCGACTCATCAAGATCTATTAATGCAATGGCTTTTTGACTTTCATCTCGTACGTCACCCTGTACGAGCCAACCATCGATTAATATCTTTATTTCGTATATTAGTCAAGCATTTTGGTGTTAAGCAAGTTAATTCATATCTTCTCCCTTTCCGTATGCGACATGAACGTATAGCTGAGTTGATTGGGACTACTCGCTCCACAGCAACAAGGCAGATAAATTTCCTAAGAGATGAAAAACGTCTATTATTAGGCCATAGAGATGGTAAGTTTATTTTTTCTGAGGAATTAATGAATCAATCTTCTGAAGGTACATATTTTGAGTAACAATTGTTTAGAGGTAAAAAATTTATCATATCAGTATCAAACTGGTTCAAGTAATATCTTGGCCTTAAATTCAGTTGATTTATTGCTTAGGAATGGTGAACTAATTGGATTGCTAGGACCTTCTGGTTGTGGAAAAACAACTTTGCTTAGGTTAATTGCAGGATTTGAAAAGCCTACTAATGGGAAAATCCTCATTGAGAATAAGGTTGTTGCAACAAGTAATTACTTAACCCCGCCAGAACATCGAGGAGTTGGCATGGTTTTTCAAGATTATGCACTCTTTCCGCATTTAAATACTTGGAGAAATGCTTGTTTTGGATTACGACGTGGAAAGAATACCAACAGAGTTGAATGGTTATTAGAACTTCTTGGATTATCAGACCTTAGATCAAGATATCCGCATGAACTTTCTGGAGGTCAAAGGCAACGTCTCGCTCTAGCAAGGGCATTGGCTCCAGGGACTTCGATTGTCGTTCTTGATGAGCCGTTTTCAAATCTCGATGTAGATGTTCGACTAAAGTTACGTTGTGAACTAGCTGCTGTATTGAAGACTTGTTCAGCAAGCGCCATTTTAGTTACTCATGATCCAGATGAGGCTTTAGCTATTTGTGACCGAGTTGCTGTTATGTGTGAAGGTCGTATACATCAATGTTCAACTCCTTCTGATTTGGTCCACAAGCCAGCGACGTCTTTTGTAGCTAGATTTGTACTTCAACGAAATGTTATACCTATAGAAGTAGGTAGAGAAAAAATCTATACACCTTTTGGTACTCTTTCTAAACCTTCTGATAGTTCAATTACAATTCCTCATGAATTGATGCTTGATGATCAATGTTTAGAACTTATACCTAACTCTAATGGATTGGCAGAAATTATTGGTTGTGAGTTTCAAGGTCAGTATTGGCTATTGAGAGTAGCGTTTGGAGAATTAAGATTGAGGATACGTTATCCATTGGAAAAGACTATAAGCCAAGGATGTAGATGTGATATCAGATTTAGGAGCGACAAAACTGGTCTTATGTTTCCGGGTTCAATACGTATTCCACTAAAGCTTTGTTCGTAGGTAAATTATTTATTGCTACAAATACATTGACCACCTTTCCATTTTGAACATTTTCTTTTTTTGCAGGTTTTCTTTTTTGTGCTTTTAAATATATTTTTAGCAATTTGACTATCAGTTGAATGATGACCAATTGACTTAGACATCCTAAATCTATGCTCTCGCTACTGATTTTCATTCTCATCATAGGATTTAATTATCTTTAAGTCGTATAGCTTTTTTTTTATTAAAGTAGATGTATCATTTATCACAACTATTCCTGTGAGCCTTGAGTTGATCCTCATAAGGGCAGCAGACCTATAAAACATGAAAATGACTCAACCTTCATCTTTAATAATTGCAAGAGGGCCTTCAGGTCGGGCTATGGCAGAGCCTATGTCTGATGGCCTTTTAGAGGCTTTGCATCAGCACCTCACCATGGAAAGAGCTGCTAACGCTCAATATTTTGCAAACTCTATATGGTTTTCCGAGAGAGAATTAAGGGGCTTCTCTCACTATTTTAAAAAAGAGTCTGAGAATGAACAAATTCATGCTATTAAATTTTCAGATTATCTCGTTGCAAGAGGACAATCAGTTCTATTAGAGGAATTAAGGGCACCTGTACAAAACTGGAACAATATTGAGGAGATCTTTACTGCTTCTTTCCAACTTGAGGCAGATGTGACAACATCTTTGCATCAGTTATATGCTATGGCTGAAATGTCATCAGATATTCGTACAACCGTATTCTTGGATCCCATAATTGAGGGTCAAACTTCATCCGAAGATGAATTTGCTTACATTCTAGGTAGAGTAAAATTCGCAGATAATCAACCATCAGCACTATTAATAATAGATTCAGAACTTAGCGGTTAATTAAACTTGAAACTAACATCTCTTAGATCAGTCAGAGACTTGCATACATTATTATGTTATTGGCGAAAATGAAATTGGTCTACTACATATTTCAATAAGGAGCTCAGTTGAAAGACTTTTGGTATTATTCTGTTTTCTGTAATAAGAGGCAAATCTTAGAATATCGGATCTACGTTTCTCTAAACTTACAAATTCGCTCTTTAGCCTGCTGATCAAGGTTTTGTCTTTGCTGCTTAGGAGTGAATTTAATATGCTAATGCAGCGCATACGAAGTATGTAAACTTCTCTTGAGAGGTTTCCTATGAGACTGTTTGATCCTTCAATTACGATTGTCATTTTATATATATTAAACAGCTATAGCTGCTGATTCTATAAGGCTTGGGGAAAGTTTTAAAATCTGTTCTCCGCTAGGAACATTTAACATTTCAGAGGATCTAAGTCTTGATATTAATCGTGTTGAAGTA
>Ga0163108_10000964_pt1 | contig 21156 bp, 10 predicted proteins | sample Fk1155metaG_FD_109644 | JGI IMG/M metagenome (GOLD analysis project Ga0163108, IMG submission 109644) | Marine microbial communities from the Central Pacific Ocean - Fk160115 155m metaG | ecosystem: Environmental > Aquatic > Marine > Oceanic > Photic zone | place: The Central Pacific Ocean...
CGGTGAAACAGCGGGGGTGATGATCCCGCCCGTAGTTCTCTCTCCGCAGGCCGCCCTGGCAGTATGCGGTGCGACCAAATTCGCCACCCCAGATCACCAGCGTTTCGTCGAGCATTCCTCGCCGTTTCAGATCCTTGATCAGTGCCGCACAACCTTGATCGATGTCCCGGCACTGGGATTCGTGCTCCCGGGGAAGATTGCCGTGGGCGTCCCAACCGCGATGGAAAATCTGGATGTTTCGAACCCCGCGTTCCGCCAGGCGTCGTGCATTCAGGCAACAGGCTGCAAAACTGCCGGGCTGACGAGCGGCTTCACCATACAACCTGAACGTCTCGTCGCTTTCCTGCGAAAGGTCCATCAACTCCGGTACCGACGCCTGCATGCGATAGGCCATCTCGTGCTGCTTGATCCGCGCCAGCACCTCGGGATCCGAAAACCGCTTGTGCTGGACCTGGTTGAGCAAGGCCAGCGTGTTCAACTGGGCGCGTCGATCCCGTCGATTCACTCCCGCGGGATTGCTGAGATAAAGCACCGGGTCTCCCTGGCTGCGTAACAGGATTCCCTGGTGATCCGACGACAGAAAACCGGTACCCCAGAGCCTGCTGAAAAGACTCTGCTCGGCAAAACTGGTCTTGGCATGCATCACCACGTAACCGGGCAGGTTCTCGTTCATGCTGCCCAGCCCGTAACTCAACCAGGCCCCCAGGCTCGGACGCCCCGGGATCTGGCTGCCGGTTTGAATGTAGGTGATCGCCGGATCGTGATTGATTGCCTCGGTGAACGTGCTGTGAACGACACACAGTTCTCGTGCGACGGTGGCCGTGTGGGGCAGAAGTTCACTGACCCACACGCCGCGGTCGTTGTTTTCCTGACGCGTGAACTTGTACTTGCTGGGACAGATCGGCAGCGTTTTCTGCCGGGCCGTCATTCCCGTGATCCGCTGTCCGTCACGGATGTGATCGGGCAATTGCTGGCCGAACATCTCCCTCATCTTTGGCTTGTAATCCCAGAGGTCGTGATGACTGGGACCGCCGCTCATGAACAGGTAGATCACCCGCTTGGCCTTGGCGACGTGATGCAGTCCTGTTTTCGCACTGGCCCCATCGGCCCGCAGGTCCGTACCCAGCAACTGCGCCATCGCCGCCGTTCCCAACCCCAGCGCGCTGCGTCCAAACAGCCGACGACGGGTCAGGTTCAGTTCAAGTTCACGCAACGGATGCTGGTGATCCATGCCGAAGCCTTCACGCGGAATGACGCGTTCTAATAGAGGGAGATTGCCATGTCGCTGGCCAGCACGGTAACGGCCAACTGTGACCAGGCCGCGTGCTCGGCGGGATCCAGTTTCTTGTCTCGCGGTGCGTCGCCCGTCGCAAGCAATGCCGCGGCATCCTTGTCGGCTTTGCGGTACCGGGCCTTCATCGACCCCAGAAGCTGCAGGCAAGCGGTGCGTTCAGCGTCGGTCGGTTTTCGCGAGGCCAACAACTCGAACAAGCGATCGAGCCGCTTCGTGTCGTTGCCGTCCAGGTGCAACAATCGTTCGGCCAGCACGCGCGACATTTCAACTCGCTGCGTTTCGTTGAGCAGCCCCAGCGATTGCAGCGACGTGTTGGTTCGAGACCGTTTGACACAACTGGATTCCCGACTGGGCGCGTCGAACAAGGTCATCATCGGATGAGGGCTGGTCCGTTTCCAGTAGACATACAGGCTGCGGTAGTAGAGCTTTCGGTTCTTGTCCTGCACGTACAGCTTCGTGTTACTGGCCGGATGCATCAGTGCCGACCACAGCCCGCTGGGTTGATACGGTTTTCCGCCCTCGCCACCCACCTGGGAAACAAGCAACCCACTGGCCCAGAGCCCGATGTCGCGAATCACCTCGGCATCGAGTCGGTGGCTCGGACCTCGTGCCAGCAATCGGTTTTGCGGATCCTCAAGGTCGTCGCGACGCGAGGAACTCTGACGAAACGTCCGGCTGGTTACGATCAGGCGGAGCATGTGTTTCAGGTCCCATTGACTGTCGTGAAGTTCCACGGCCAGCCAGTCCAACAACCCGGGATACGTCGGCTGCTGACCCTGCAGTCCAAAATCCTCGGGAGTCCGCACCAGGCCCTCACCAAGAGTCCGCTGCCAGATCCGGTTGACCAGTACGCGTGCCGTCAAGGGGTGATCGCGTGACGTCAACCAGCGTGCCAGGCCAAGCCTGTTGCGGGGAGCGTCCTTGGGAAACGCACTCATCACGCTCACGATGCCCGGCTGCAGCGGGTCACCGGTCGGCAGATTGTACTCCCCACGGGCCAGCAGCTGCGTTTTCCGGGGCTTCGCCAGGTCCTGGGCCACGAGCGTGGTCGTGAAAGACTTTTCGGTCTCGGTGAAACGCCCCAGCAGTGCAATCGCCGGCTTGTGGATCTTCAGCCCGGCGAAGGCGCCCTTGGGATCGGCGACCCTGATCAGACGTTGCTTGCCACCGGCAGTCTCCCACTTCTTTCTTTCGGCCGGCTTGATTCCGTCGAGCGTCCGGAACCGTTTCGACGCTTTGGCCAACAGAGTCTTTCGTGCCGACACGAGCCCGTACCACGTTTTCCAGGCCGCAAGATCGGCCGGTGCCTTGACCACCGGACCATAGACATACCTGTTGCCGTCCATCGAGTTCTCGGCGGTGCTGTTAAAGAATGCCAGCAGCCGGTAGTACTCGGTTTGGGGAATCGGATCATACTTGTGCGAATGACACCGCGCGCACACCAGCGACATACCCAGGAATACCGTCCCCAGCGTTTCCACGCGATCAAAGTTGTTCTTGGCCTGGAATTCCGCGGGAATCGCACCACCTTCGGCCGTCGTCGGGTTCATCCTCACAAAACCGGTGGCCACCCGTTGTTCGAGTGTCGCGTTGGGTAACAGGTCACCGGCCAGTTGCCAGGTGATGAACTCGTCGAATGGGAGGTTGCGATTCAGTGCCTGCACGACCCAGTCACGGTAGGGAAAGATTCCGCGGCGATTGTCCAGGTGCAGGCCGTGCGTGTCGCCATACCTCACGGCATCAAGCCAGTAGCGGGCCTGGTGTTCTCCGAAAAACGAGCTCGCCAACAGGTCGTCGACCAGCCGTTGGTAAGCGCCCTTTCTCCGATCGGCAAGGAACGCAGCCAACCTCGCTGGATCGGGTGGCAATCCGGTCAGGACCAGCGACACGCGGCGTGCCAACGTGGCCGGATCGGCGACGGGGGCAAAGCCAATGCCGTTCTTGTGGAGCCCGGCTTCGACGAACGAGTCGATCACGCCGGCCGCTTTGGCCTGGCCGGGCAGCACCCGCTTTCGCGGACGAACAAATGCCCAGTGCCGAGCATACGCCCCCCCCTGGCGCACCCAGCGACTCAGCAGCCCGCGTTCCCTGGCGGTGAGTTGTTTCTCAGCGTCGGCCGGTGGCATCGGGTCATCAGTCGAGTGCAGGCGAACCAGAATCTCGCTCTTCTCGGGCGACTCGGGATCGACCGCCCGGCGACCGTCCTGTTCGCGGCTGGCCGCGGCGAACGAATCCAGCCGCAGAACGTCCTTGGCCTCTCCTGCCGGGCCGTGACAGACAAAGCACTTCTCGGAAAGCAGCGGGAGTATCTCTCGAGAAAAATCGACCGCCTCGCCCTCAGCAGCCGAAACGACCCGCGGCGCCGCCAGCAGGAGAACCAGGAGAACTCGATAACTCATAACGCGGCCTGTCATCTTCATTCGACTGCTCGTCCTCTCGTCGGGCGGATCGAATCCACGAGATTGCACCGAAGAGCAGTATAGAGAAGTCGGCTCCTCACGACGATGACGGTCGCTGTCGGCCGTCTTCCCCGATCTGGTAGAACTGGAGCGATTCGCAACCTGGATGGAGAAGAACAATGAACCCGCTGTGCCTCTTGCTTGCCGCCATGAGCATCGGTCTCCAACGGCCCGATGTCGAGTACCAGGTGTTTCAGTTTCCCGCCGACCAGATTCCTCGTATCGACGGCAACGCCCGGGACTGGTCCATCGTCCCCGATTCGTATGCGATCGGCACCAAGGAACTTCGCGAGACGGTGATGGGTCTCGGCGACAAGCATGACCCAAAGAACCTGGATGTGAAGGTCAAGGTCGGCTGGGTCAAAGGGTTGAACCGACTCTATTTTCTTTACGAAGCCTACGACAACTACTGGGACTTCGCCCGGGGCGATCTGCACAACGACATCTTCGAAGTGGTGATCGACGGCGACCTGTCGGGTGGGCCACTCATCCGCCAGATGCATCCCAACAAGAAACTTCGCAACAGGCTGGACACGCATTTCCTGTTTCATGGTGTCCACGCACAGAATTACCACATCTGCACCCCGGCCCTGGGCAAGGACTGGGCGATGGTCTGGGGCTGCCAACCCTGGATCAAGGACCTGCCATACGCCAACGCGGCCAGCAGCTACAACTTCAAGCACGGAGAAAGTGGCAAGCTCGTGCTCGAGTTCTTCGTAACCCCGTTCGACTATGCCCCTCCGAACAGTTCGCGGGCGATTCCCTCGAAGCTGGTCGAGGACAAGGTGATTGGCATGTCCTGGGCCATCCTGGATTACGACGACGAAAAGGCCGAGAAATACGCCGGGTTCTGGAACCTCTCGCACAAGACGACGATGTACGGCGACGCGTCGGACCTGGTCGCCTTCCGCCTCAAGCCCATCGAAAAACATCTTCGCGAGCCCGTCGAGGCAAACTGGTCCTTCCAGGTCATCAGCCGAAAGGACCGCGTTGTCGCCTTCCGTGATCGCTCCTATGGCGACATCACGTCCTGGCGGTGGGACTTCGGCGACGGGAACTCCTCGACCAAGCGTCACCCAACGCATCGCTACGACAAGCCCGGCGAGTTCATCGTGACACTTTACGTCAAGGGACCAAAAGGCAAGGCCCGTCGGGCGAAGATCTGGGACGTGACACTTCCATGACCGCGGTCTCTCCCTTTTTCTCCTTGGCAATCAGGCCGGCAACACGATGACCTTGAAACCGAACTCCGTTGTGCTTGTTGACCACGGTGTGAAAGCCGAGGATACACCGCAGAAGAACGAGCGAGGGAATTTCATGATGATCGACTGTTGCCATCCCCACATTCTGCGAACACTCCGGCCGTACAGCATTCTGCTGGCGGTGATCGTGCTGTTGTCGGGGTCGGCCGCGGCGGCCGACCTGGTGCTCGTCGCCGCCGGCAAGCCACAAGCTACGATCATCCTGGCCGAGAATCCGACCGGGTCATCCCAGTTGGCGGCGTTCGAGTTGCAGCACTACATCATGAAGATCTCGGGAGCACGGTTACCGATCGTCCGTGAGCCGAAAACCGTCAAGGGGGCGGTGGTTCTGGTGGGCGAGAGCCAAAGATCCCGAAAACTGGGCTTCCGACACCAGGGGTTTGCTCGACAGGAATACGTCATCCAGACACACCGCGATGGCCTGCTGCTGATGGGCCACGACGGTCAGACGTTCGACCCGGTCCGCTACGACTCCTACGCCAGTATCTACCCGGCCGTTTCGGGACCGATCGGCACCTGTTACGCCGTCCACGCGTTCCTCGAAAATCAGTTGGGCGTGAAATGGTACCTGCCCGGCGAGTCACTCGGAGAGGTGGTGCCCCGCCACCGGGATGTCATCATCAAGACACTGGCCATTCGGCGTCGGCCCGACGTCCCGGTCCGTTCGATCTATCCCCTGTTCATCAACACCGAACGACTCGTCTTCAACCAGTGGGACAAGCCCCAGGAGTTCCAGGCCACCTGGGTCAACGCGCGAACCAGCCTGCTGTACTGGATCCGCAACCGCTTCTGGGGTGCCATGCGGCACAACGCCAACCACTCGTTCTCGTACTTCGACAAGGCCTTTGGCGCCTCACATCCGGAGTGGTTCAGCACGAAGAGCCTGGCCCGGATGAAACAACTGAACTTCCAGTCCGAGATCCAACCGTGCCTGGCTGCCAAAGGATTGCGCGACCAGGTGGTGTCGATCGCCCGCGACTATTTTTCGGGCCGGCCCGCACCGTTTCCGGGAGCGTATCGAGGTGCCCAGGGACACTTCTTTTCGGTGATGCCCAACGACAACACCAACATGTGCGCGTGCCCGGACTGCAGACCACTGTATCGAACGGGAATCGGTCCCGACGGAAACGCCAGCCATTATGTCTGGCAATTTGTCAACGAAGTGGCCCGCGAGGTCCGCAAGACACACCCCAAGGCGATGATCTCAAACTGTGCCTACTTCAACTACACGGCCCCGCCTCGCGGCCTGGTCTTCGAACCCAACGTGGCTGTCGAGTTCTGCAAGTTCTATCCCTATTACGCCAATCACAACGCCCTGGTCCGCGACCACCGCCGCATCGCGGAATTCGCCGTCAAGAATCAGGCCCGGTTCTTCACGACATGGGAGTACCTGCTCAAGCCGCACATGAACGAATGGGCATTTCCCTGCCTGGTGCCTCACATACACGCCGAGGATGTTCGCGGATTGCGAAAGATCGACGGATTCCAGGGTGGCAAGCTGCAGTTTCTCTACATGAACACCTACACCGGGTCGAAGCCAAACGGCGGGGTGGCCCAGGTCAGCCCGGTGCTGGATTTCATGAACCTCTACTGGCGGATGAAACTCTACGACGACTCGACACTGGATATCGACGTCGGACTCGACGAGTACTACCGGTCTTTCTTCGGCCCGGGAGCCACGGCGATGAAGGCATTCTACTCGGCGATCGAGAACCGCTGGATGAGCCGCGGCGGCGGACAGGACTCTCGATCGTGGTGGAACCGGATGGGAACACGTGACTTTCTCGACGGGTTGAGTCAACAACTGCTGAAGGCCCGTGCAGCAACCACCGAGCGGACCGTCTATCGACGCCGCGTGGATCTTGTCGACGAGGGTATCCTGCAGCACATGCTCAAGAGCCGTGCCCGCTACGAGACGACGTCGATCGCCGAGGCAGCTCCGATTGCCACCGCCAGCGTGGCCAGGACTCCCGCAAAGGTGACCGCGAAGACGTGGAGCAACGACGCGACCTGGGCCGCGTCGCCAATTCAATACATCACCAAGACACTCGCCAACCAGCCGGCCCCACAGAAAACGGCGTTTCAACTGGCCTGGGACGATTCGTGGTTCTACATCCGCGCTCGCTGCGACGAACCGCTTGCCTCGGCCATCAAGGCGGCCACCCGCGAACGGGATATCGGCGGCTTCAGTGACGACTCGATCGAGTTGTTCTTCGATCCCACCGGCCTGGGAACGACCTACTACCAGTTCTGCATCACCAGTCGCGGGGTGGTGTATGACGCCCGAGAAACTCCTGCCGCGATCGGAGCCACGGCCAACATCAACTGGGACTCGGGCATCAAGATTCAGACGACGGTGGGGAAGCGAGCCTGGGAACTGCGGGCGGCTGTGCCCCTGGAGCGACTCGGTGGGCAGAAGCCGCGTCCGGGCCTGACGTGGCGGTTCAACCTGTGCCGCAACCGTTTTGCTCAACCCGGACGTCCACCTTACTCGGCCTGGTCACCCAGTCCCGCGGGGTTCCGTGATCCGAATCACTTTGGGCTGGTCACCTTCAACGCACCACAGGACCGTGGCCGCCTGGTCTGGCAGTGTGACTTCGGCAGCTCCGCCTTTGGCGAAGTGACCGGCAGCGGACCGCTGTTTGGTCGTAACGGCTGGTACGAGAACACCCGTTACGCCGACCGCGGCTGGGACCGATCGCTGACGGTGGCCGGCAGCGGTGCAGCACGACGTGCCGTCTGCGACATCAACTCGACGTGTCCCAGCGACGTGCTGCCGATGCACGCGGTCAACGTGGCTGCCGGCGTGGTGTCGGTCGAAGCCGACTTCCGCCGCGGGTCAATCGGCAATCAACCGACGTTGTCGATTAGCGACGCCGACGGAAAGAGGATTGCCATCGTGCACGCCTGGGCAGGACACCCGGACCTGATCGCGATCGAGTTGCCCGAGGACCGCAGGAACTTCGGCAACAAGCAGCATGGACTCGCAGACCTGACCAGTCCCGGCCGATGGTTCGGACTGAAGCTGGTGATCAATACCCTCAACCGGACGACCGAGACGTTCGTCCGCAGCGGTCGCGGACGCTGGGTCCCCCTCAACAAGCAACCCTTCCCGTACTACGACCCCGCAGCCAGGGGAACCACGTGGTTCCTGGGCCTGGGCACCTACAAGCACAAGACCGTACCCAACAACGTCCTGGAACTGGACAACATCGCGGTGCGTCAGCAATCACGATCGTCGTGATTGCTTCCACAAACCTGCCAACGCCCAGTGGATCACTTTTCCGCGATCGGCACGATGCGGCGAAGTTGACCGCCGCTGCCGCCAACCACGACGCTTCGGTCGGTCGGGTGGATTGCCAGCGAGTAGGCCCAACCATCCACCGCCGGTAGGTCGCGGGTCACCTTCACCGTCACCGGATCCACCTCCCGAACATGGCCATCGGTGCAGGCCACAACCACCCGGGATCCGTCGGGAAACCAGGCGACATCAAGCGGCCTTGTCCGCAGTCGAACAAACCGAACCATCCGACCGATTGTCGGTTGCCAGAGCCGGAGGGTCCGATCACCGCTGACCGACGCCACCATTGGCAGACCGCCATCGCCGGGTCTCAGGGCCAGGTTGTGAACCCGCCGTGTATGGATGCCCAGGCTGTGAACCAACTCTCCCGAACCCGGCCTCCAGACTCGCAGACTGCGGTCGATGCCCGAACTGACCAGGATGTTCTCTTTCTTCAGGAAACAAAGTGACGTGACACCGCGGGAATGGCCCTCGAGACGTCGGATGGGTGATCCGGTTCTGGTATTCCACAGCAGCACGCTGTGATCCAAACTGCCTGCCGCCAGCGACGATTCGCTGAGCCAGGCCAGTCCCATCACCGAGTTGCCCGGCCCGTTCAGGACAGCCAGTGACTTGCCCGCCGGCCAGGAGAAGATCTCGACCGATCCCTTTTCGGTGGGAGTGCCTCCCCCAACGGCCAATCGATTGCCGTCCGGTGAAAAGGCGACATCGTGAAGGTTGACCTCCCCGGCCTTGATCGTCCGGTGTCGTTTCAACTCCGGCCAACTGTATACCTGCACTCCAACCTGCGAACAGGCGACGGCCGTTTTCCCGTCGGGAGCAAAAGCGATCGAAGTGATTGGCGGCTCGACGGAACCGGCTCGCTCCACCAGCAGGCCAACACAGAGACCCAGCACCAGGCAGCAGACAGGCTTCGAGTTCACGATTATGTCCTGTCGGGATGCGTGTTTGTCGGTCTCGAAACAGTCAGGCTACCCGACCAAACCCTCGACGACTCTGGCGCCGTCCTGGGCAACACGAACGGGACGGCCATCGGCGGTATGCAATTCACGGTTTGGGTCGATGCCAAGCAGGGTGTAGATGGTCGTGGCGAGGTCGGCGGGCGTGACCGGTGAGTCTTTTGGGGAATCGCCTAGCGAATCACTGCTGCCGATGACCTGGCCACCCTTCACGCCGCCGCCGGCCAGCGCGACGCTAAACACGTTGGGCCAGTGATCGCGGCCACCGGACGCGTTGATCTTCGGCGTGCGACCGAACTCGCCCATCACGACAACCAACGTTTCGTCGAGCAGGCGGCGATCGGCCAGGTCGCCGATCAGTGCGCTGAGCGCCCGATCGAGAGCCAGCAGCGGGGCATTCCTGTCACCGGGATAACGCTCTTTGAGCTTGATAATGTCCTGATGGGAATCCCACCCCGTGTTGTTGACCGTCACGAACGGAACACCGCGTTCAACCAGTCGCCGGGCCATCAGGCAACCCTGGCCGATGCTGTTTCCCAGACCGTAACGCTGCCGAACTTCGCCGGGCTCTTCGGAGAGCGAGAAGGCCTGTTTGGCCCTGGGCGATGCGATCAGCTTGTAGGCCCGCTCGAGGTCCGGGTCGGTGACGGACGCGGTCGAGGCATCCTTGGCACGACTGAAAGCATCAAACGCGCGAACGATCTGCCGGCGACGATCCAGTCGCATCAGGTCCAGTCCCTGGTAGAAGTCCAGATCGCGGACCGTGAGGTCAGATCGGCTGGAACCACGTCTCCTGGAGGTTCCTCCCACGGTGAATGGCCGGGTGGCCGCCGGCAGATAGCCGTTGCCGGAGACCTTGCCGGTGAAGTTGGGGACGGCGATGTTGGGCGGCAGCACGCCGGTCGACGAGTTCAGGTGAGCGACGGTGGCTCCCAGCGTGGGATAGGCCAGCGCCGGTGACGGCTTGTAGCCGGTCATCAGGTAGTGCGTACCAAAGTTGTGTTCGCCCAGTGACGAGGTCATCGAGCGAATGATCGCCAGCTTGTCGAGCATCCCGGCAGTACGCTCGAGGCACTCACTGATTCGCACCCCCGGAACGTTGGTGGCGATGGTCTTCAGCGGACCCCGCACCTCCTCGGGGGCACCCGGTTTCGGATCAAATGTCTCGATATGGCTGGGACCACCATCGAGCCAGATCAGAATGCAGGAATTCGCCTTCCCGGCTGCAGATTGCTCAGCCGCCAATGCGTCTTGCAGGCGCAAGTAATCGCCGAGTCCCAATCCCAGGGCCGCGAGTCCGCCAACCCGCAGCAGATCGCGGCGGGTCACACCGTCGCATCGTCTGACGTTGTTCATGAAGTTGTCTCCGCTTCGATCAGCGGCCTCGGCAGACGCCAGTGTAAGCTACCTGTCAGCCATCTAATGGTTCGTGACGAATTCCCGGCAGGTCAGCAGCCCCCACACGAAGTCCTCGAGGAATTCTCGTTTCCCGTCAACCGTGGTGATGACGTCGAGTTGCTTCTTCCAGTGTCGTGTTTCCCGGTCATTGGGATGTCGACTGAGTGCGACCAGGTAGAATTGGCTGACAATCTCTGTGGGCGACTTGCCGTCTGAAATCAGCTTGCTCAATCGACTGCCGGGAACTCCGATCCGGGCATTGATCAGCGGCCCGTTGAAGAGGTGCAGTTTCTGAGGCAGGCCATCTGCGGATGTCGTCGAGCTTTCACACGATTCGTCCCGGCCGCAGCGGCCGAGAATGTCCAGCGCCAGGGAAGTCGTTTTCGGATTGACCAGGGCCACCGCGCGAGTTCCGGTCGGCTCATCACCGTACTTGTCGGCCACTCCGAGCACATCCGACATCGCGTCGGCGAGCACCTCGGCTTCCAACCGTTGCCGGATGGCGTGCGAATAGAAACGGTCGTCGGCCTGGTTTCCCGGTGTGGCATTGGCACTCCGGGCATAGACGGCGCTTGCGGCGATCAACCGCAAGGTGTGTCGCAGCTTGTAGCCGTTCTTGACGAAGTCCGCGGCCAACTTCTCGAGCAGCACGGGATGGGTGGCCGGGTTCGTGGCTCGAAAATCGTCGGCCGGTTCGACCAGCCCACGGCCCATCATCCTCTGCCACAACCGGTTCACGATTGCCTTGGCGAAGTAGGGATTAGCCGGCCCTGTCAGCCATTTCGCCAATTCGTCTCGCCCATCAACAACCTTGCTGGAGAGGAACTGATCGCCGGGGATGCGAGGAATCGCCGTCTCGAGAGTTCTCGGATGAATCACCCGACCGACCGGCTTCAGCGCGATCACCCGTCCCGTTTCGATCCTGGCGAAGATCGCGGCGAGTCCGTGGTAATCATCCTGGGTCCATCGATCGAGCGGATGGTTGTGACAATTTGCACATCGCAGTCGGCTGCCCATGAACAACTCGCTCATGAACTCGGCCTGTTTCCGCGGATCGCCCGTGGTGCGGTAGAAATTGGCGGGCCCGTTTTCATGGGAGTCGCCCGAGGCCAGGATCACGCTGCGGGCCAGTCGGTCGTAGCCGACTCCAGCCCGCACCTGGCCGGCAAGCCACTCGTGGTACGTCGCCGCTCCCTGGCTGTCTCCCTCGCCTCGCCTTCCTTGAGGACGAATTCGCAGCAGCGTGGCCAGTTGCAGGGTCCAGTACTCACTGAATGCTTCGCAGCCCAGCAGTTCGTTCACCAGGACTTTCCGCTTCTTCACGTTCGTATCCGTCAGAAACGCCTGGACCCTTGCAATCGTTGGCAGCCGCCCTGTCAGGTCCAGCGTCAACCTGCGGAGATAGGTAGCATCGTCGGTGATTGGAGAAACCGGCAGCCCGAGAGTCGTCAGCGAATCGAGGATCTCTTCATCGATAAATCCCCGGCGGGGTTCGGCTGCCAGGTTGACTCGGGAATCGGTCAGCGGAACGATCAGTTCGATCGGCACGACTTCGGTCAGATAACGGGCAACGACGATATGTCTGCCGCGGCGAAGCACCCGGGAGCTCGACGATTCGGGTTCGATCTTGACCGCCGAGGAGTCCTCGGCCTGGAAGACTGTCCAACGGGTCACATCCCTGCTGCTGCCGTCGGAGAAATGTGCGGTGGCCCGCAGTGCGACCGGTTGATTCAGTGACTCGCCGACGTGCTTTCGGGGAGCGATCTCCACGCGTTCCAGCGTCCGTTGGCTGACCAGGCGGGCTCCCTGGCCAATCCACGCCAGCAGCAACTTCGTGCTGTCATGATCCAGATCGAAACGTTCTCCGCCGCCGTGCGTGATCGACTCGGTCGGCTTGAGGATCACCAGGCTCTGCTCGGGACGAGCGAGGTTGATGCGACTTCCCTCGACCTGTCGGACCACCGCGTCGAAATCGGCTCGGGGATTGCCACCGAAGAGCGAGAGCTTGAATCCGCCGCGTCCGATGGCCGACCCGTGGCAGGCGCCAGCGTTACAGCCAAACCTGGTAAAAACCGGGATCAAATCATTCTCGAAATCGACCGGCGCGATCTGCTTCGCCGTGGAACGGCTTTCCTGGCCGAGACCAGCCGAACCGATCACGGTCGAGACGGCAAGAACGATGAATGGGAGCCGGATAGGCGTCATCACCTGTCTCGTGGCTGAAACACAGTTTAAACCGCAGGCCGTCACTTCGGTTGCAGAGCCTTGCGTGCCGCCCGGCCCTCTTCCTCGCTTAGCTTGCCATCACCGTCTTTGTCGAACCGCTTGAGGAGTTCTTCGCGTGAGGGACGTACTAAATTGCGGAGTTCCTCGCGTGAGGGACGTCGCGCTGGCGTCCGACGGCCGCGTGCCGGGGCCGAATCGGCCGGTTCCACGTTCAACCATTTCGTGACCGTCTCGCGTTTTTGACCGATGACACTGGCAATGGCACCCAGAAAGTAAGGGTTGGGATAGAGCATCGACTGCGGGAACACGAGGTTGTGCGTGACCTCTCCATCCTTGGCCACCACGATTGTCATCGAGATGGTCCGGTTCAGGCCAAGCACGCCGGGACCGTCACGACCCTCCTGGGAGGCGGCCATCACAACACCGGAAAGCCGCTCGCCGAATCGCTTGCCGAATTGCGACAGCTTGGCGGGATCGTCGCCGAGCAGGATGGCCGTCAGCTGGATTTGCTTGCCCGACTTGTCGGCGATTTGAGACAAGATGGACGCGGTGCCGAAGAGACCGCGAATTCCCACGCCGTTGTCGTCCATGAAGATCAACACCTGTAGCTTTCCACCGGCCAGACGGACGGGATCGAACACCTTGCCAACACGTTCGCCGTTCAGCCCGGTGACCTTGAAGGAGGGGATCTTCTCACTCGGCTGTGGCCCGGAAAACAACGCCTTGCCCCCGGCGATCTTGAACTGCGCGGGATCCTTGACCTCCACCGTGCGACGGTTCCGGTACCGCCGATCAGTCTCACGACCAGCATCTCGATCACGACTTCGTTCGGGGAAGGCGATGCTGTAGAGCTGCCCCGCTTCTTCACGGGTCAGCTTGCCCTTCTCGACCAACTCTCCGATTCGTTTACGGAAAGCCAAACGAGTATCACGCGTGCCGACGAACGCCCGGCTGCTGCGGGAGGGTTTGGAGGGCTGGTCTGGCGACCTGTATTCCATCGTACCCCTGATCAGGTCTTCGGTGATCCTGCCCTGGTAGAACATGTTGTTGCTGCTTGTGGCGACCGTGAAGGACAATCGAGTCCCCTCCAGCTTGACACTGGTGGCCTTCGCCTCTCTGGAACGGGAACGGACGTGCACGATCACCAGCTTGTCACCTTCCCGGGAGACCCGGAGGGTGTAGAGGTGGTCACGCTCCGGCCGACTCTTGCTCTCCACGGCCAGTCGCCACGTCCCCACCGGGCTGGCCTTCCTGGATTCTTGAGTTCCAGTTCTCGCCTGGCGAGGTTTCTCTCGCCCACGCTCTTTACCTTGCTGGCGACTGCGGGCCTCGCCACGTTTCTTGGTCTTCTTCTTGGTGCGAGAGTCCTGGGCGAAGCTCGTCGAGCACATCAATGCCGACAGCAGGAACGCGAAAATCAACCGGCTCATTCTCAGGGTCCTCTTCAATTCAGGTGCTGCGTGCAAGTGTCGGTTTTCACAGACAATCCATCGCCTGTAAGAAAAGTCGATATCTTCTTCTGGATTTCTTCGATCGATCTGCCTCAGCGCTATTCACGCGTGCCAACGAACAACCGGCTACTGCGGGAGGGCCTGGAGGGCCGGTCCAGCGACCTGTATTCCATTGTGCCGCTGATCAGGTCTTCGGTGATCGTTCCCTGGTAGAACATGTTGTTGCTGCTGTTGGGGACGGTGAAGGTCAACCGCGCCCCCTTCAATGTGACACCGGTGGCCTGCGTTTCCTTGGAACGAGAACGGACGTGCACGATCACCAGCTTGTCAGCTTTCCGGGAGACCCGGAGGGTGTAGCGGTGCTCCCGGTCCGGCCGACTCTTGCTCTCCACGGCCAGTTGCCACGTCCCCACCGGATTGGCCTTCCCCGCCGTATCCGCAGCCTCGACATAGAAAATGAAGTCGTTACTGAACAACCCTGCCGGATTTTGAACCTGCAGCAAGTGCATCCCCGCAGCCGGTAACCTGGCCAAATCAATTTTCACCATCTCCTGGTTGGAATTGTATGCCTTGACGCTGCCCGGCACCCGCCGACCATCAACGACCAGATGGGCGCCGTCGCGAATGTGTCGCCCGCTGATTGTCATCGTGGTCTTGCCATTGCGGAGGACGGGGAACTTCTGCCGTCCACGTTGCGGATGAATGGCCCCAAGTGTCCAAAGCGCCGGCTGTGGATGGTCGAAATCGACCTTGGTCCCCATCCTGGCCGTGAAGGTGCCGACGAAGTGGCCAGCCGAGGCCATTGAAACCAGGGCCTTTCTGGTAAAAGACCTGCGATCGTCATCTGTCTCGACGTAGTGACCTCCCTTGAACCGGTGGTCAAACTGCAAGGTCACCGGTGTGGCCTTGGTGTCGTCGATAATCACGCCTTCCCCCTGGAACACGATCGCACTCTCTGCAGCGGACCGTTCAAGGGCATTCAACAGGTCGGCCGTCAGGTCGTCCTCGGCAGAAGTGCGATTCAGCGTGACCTGCCGAGCGAAGGAACCGGAGAACCCGGTGCTGTTCTCCAGCACCATGTTCCAGACCGGATCGAACCGCCTACGGCTTCCCCACGACATCTGCCAGATCCTTCGTTCGGGCGCCCCCTGTTCGGCGATGCGGCGATAAAAATCAAATCCGATGATGTTCAGCCGGCCTTGCGGCAGGATCAGAAATCGATCGTAGGCCCCTCGCCAGGTCGGCGCATCCATGCCGGTCCCCGGCGTGTTGGTGCTGACCCCAAAGGGCATCCGATGACAATTTCCGCAGATGTTCGGCCTGGGCTTGTTTCTTTCGACGTCACCTTTGACGTGAAACAGCTCGAACCCTTTTTTTGCCCTTCCCGAAACCACGTTGGTGTAGGAACGCCTTGGCGCGGGTGGATAGGTGATACTCAGCAGAAACCTCGCCATGTCGTCGCGCTCGGCTGCCGACAATGCGCCGGCCTTGCCTTCGTCGTTGACCCTCTTGTCTCCCTCCATAAGCATCGTCGCCGCCAGGCCACCGTCGATCACGTGTCGCGTGCTGCTGGTGGGATCGTCGATACTGCTGTTGGGCGGGTCCGACCCACGAATATTGGCACTGTTGTTGCCACCGTACGGGTCGCCGGGGATACCGTCCCAGTGAAATGGTGCCGTGTCCCGCAGGCCACGAATCGGCATCGTTGAACGCGGCATGATCTGGTTGCCACCGGTGACGATCGGGGTCTTGATGACCCACAGCAACTGGTCGGTGTGACCATCGGGATGACAACTCGCGCAGGAAAACGTGCCGGTCGTTGACGCGTCGGCGTCATTGAACCACGTGCGCCCGAGCTTGACCTGCTTCTGTGTGGGATCTTTCAGGGGGATGAATCCGACAACCCTGGGATGAACCGCGTCGGACACATCGACCACCGAGACAGTGTTGGCGACCGCGTTGAGCACCCAGGCCCGGGACGCCTGGCCACTCCCGGAATTTTCCAGGGCGATTCCCCGGGGCACCGCGCCAACGGCAACACGTCCCAGGACCTTGCCACTGGTGGCATCGACGGTGAACAGCTTGTCCGATCCGGCTGCCGAGACCACCAGTGTCGAGTCGTCAGCGGTGACCTGGATCGCAAACGGCGTCGCCAACGCCTTGCCCTTGGCGGGGTGTTCCGGCGGTAGTGGCTCGAGATCGAAGAACCTCGGTTTCTCGGCAGAACCGTCCTTGAAGTCGACTCGCGTAATCTGATTAAGGAAGGCGCGATTCTCCAGCTCTTTCAAACCATGCTTCTTGGTACCGGCCCGACCGTTGGCGTCATTGCGAGCATCGGCCTGGGCGATGAAGACGCGTCCCTTCGAGTCAACCGCGAGTCCGTACAGCAAGGTGCCAAGCGTATCGACCGTCTCGACGAGCTTGTCGGTTCGGGTATCGAAGACGTACAGGTCGCGATCGGGAACCCTGGGATGTTTAACGATGTCGGTGACGTGTCCCAGTGACAGGACGTTGTTGACCCGGATGGAATGCTGCCAGGCGTCAAAAGTCACCAGGTCGCCATCGATCTTGTCAGCGGCGCCACCAGAGAGCTGCGTCTTGTTGTTGGATTCGAATGGAATGACGTACAGGCGATCACCGCGGACCGCGATCGCTCTCGGGTCTTGTGCCGTGATCTTCAGCCGCCTGGTGATCTTGAATGTCGAGACGTCGACGACGGCAATCTGGTTCTCCGACGACAGGGCAACATAGGCTTTGCTGTTGCCGGCGAAAGCCACACCGACCGGCTCGTCAAATCGGGTCGCTCTGGTTTTTGGATCGAATTCCTGGATGGTGGCAATGACCTGGAGATAGGTCGGACTGGAAAGATCCGTGTCGATCACGCTCACCGAATCGGACACATGATTTGCGACCCACACCTGCTTGCCATCCGGCCGTACCGCGATCCCAACCGGGTCGATGCCGACATTGACTCGCGTGACGACGGCACGCAGGCCCGTGTCGATCACATCGACCGTGTCTGACGGCGTGTTCACAACGAAGACGAGTCCGCCGCTGTGGGCAATCGGTGCCGCGTGCGGGCTCATGTAGGAGGAATGTTCCACGGCGACCGCCGGTCGGGGACCACCTGCTGTTGCGGTGGCCCTCGAGGACCGGCGGTCAGGTGTCGGCGATCCCGTTTCACCTCGATCCTGGGCGTAGAAAGTGCCCGAGCAAAGCAAAACCGTCAGGGTCAATGCCAGTCCAACTCGTGTCATGGCTGCTTCCAGTCCCGTTATGTGGGCAAGGCCGATGAAATGTGCACCAGAGCAAGCCTGTACAGTGTCGGGCTTCTGATTGGGTCAGACGCTGTCTCTAGGGATACTAACTTACAGAGAGAATCCGTCATTTTCCGCACTATTGGACATGGCTCTTCTGGATTTTTTCGAGCACTTCAAGCCATCGGTTTCATTCGTTCGCAATCTGGGCCCTGGTGGTCCCCGTCGCCGTGGGTGATGCCCATCAGCGCGTCACCGACACGGAGTCAGTCAATCACTCAGTGGGCTACTCCCGGTTCACGCGTTGAGCGATTCTGTTGGCCGGGGTTCGACACCCTAGAACCCGACCCGGCAGACACCCACCGCGCAGCGACACGTCGAGCCGCAACCACACTTGGGGCACTTGCACTTCGGATGCGAACAATTGCACAGCGACTTGTTGTAGAAGACCGCACCGTTGGCCAGGTATTTTCCCTCGAAAACCAGGTCGAGCGCCTGGCCCAGGAAGTCGTTCTTGGCCTTTTTCTTCTGCCACTGGTCGTGTGCATCGCCGGCGTAACGCAGTTTCCCTTCGCGATCGAAGACGAACAGGTGCGGCGCCGGGGTGACTTGGACGTTGAGTGCCAATCGCAGACGCCCGTCGACGTCGTCGAGCAGCGGGACGTTGCTGGTGTCGGTCTTTTGCCAGAACGCGACCAGGTCCTTGAACGCATCGTCCTTGTTCCCACCCACGGCCAAGAAGTCGACCCGGTCACGGTACTTCGCGATCGTTTGAGCCATTGGACGAAAATACTTCGGGGCAGCCTTGTAGTTCTTGTTGCGAGCCGATGTCAGGTTCACGAACAAGATCGCCAGTGGCCGCTTGGGGTGTTTGAAGGACGCCAGGCTGGAGGTCTTGCCCCTGGGGTCGGTCAGCACCAGGTTGCCCGGCAGCGCCTTGCCGAAAGGCAGGCCCGGAAACCGTCGGCTGACGATCAGTGACCTGGGCGGGAATCCGGCACGACGGAGTTCGCCGACCAGTTCGTCGAGCCGCACGCTGTCCTCACCGGCGACCTCGAACGCCAACCACAGCTTCCTGGGACCGTTGAATGTCGGCCGGGTGTGATAGTCGTGAAACACGGCATTCTTGATCCAGCTGACCCGTCCCACCGCGGCCTCGATCGCCTGGCGACCGTTGCTGCCCTGGACCGGCCGCAGCGGCTTGGGGTCGAACGGTTTTGTCTTGGATCCCTTCTCTTTCTTTTTTGATTTTTTTGGCTTCGAGTAAACAACGTCGCCGCAGATGTGAGCGAACTCGACCTGGAGCCGGATGTCGCCGAATCCGCGGAGACGGATCTGTTGAGGAACGCGGCCGTTGAGACGAAACGAGTTGAGCAGCGGCTTGAGGTTGGCGTACTTGCGGTCGCCGATTCCCAATCGGGCCACGGTGGTGCCGTCCCGATCGACGCTGGTGCGACTGACCCATCTGTGTCCATCGATCAGGCTCAGTACGTCGGTGCCGATGTCACTGCTGTGAACGAAGTCGAACTCCACAAGAGGATGGCTCGAAGAGCCTCCTGCGACCGGTTTGCTGTGAGGCCGGGTCAGCCGCGGCGGAGCCGCCTTGGGCATCGGAACTCCCTCCGGCAGCAGCCAGGCGTGCCGCGGCGCCGTACCGTTTTGAGCCAGCATCTCGAGCAGTTCCACCAGGTCGATCGGCCCGGACGGCTCGCCGCGAGGAATGATGTTGATTCCCCCGCCGACCACCTGGACCGACTTGGCCCACTTGAGCGTCTCGAGCAACCCGGTCGTCCGCTCGCGACAGGCCAGACACTGCTCGGCTTCCTCCGAGTCCTTCTCGGCCTTCCAGCTCGACAATTCGACTCGCAGCCGATCGCCGGGCCGTGTGCCTGACGTGATCCCGGTGACCTCGACACCCTGGTCTCGCAGCCGTGCGCGGAGTCCCCAGAGATCGATCGGCTGGCCGGCACGTAGAAACACGGTGGCCCGGGGCTGCTTGGGGTCGGGTTGCGGACGGACCCCGGCGAGACCGTGCACCTGGCCCAGCGCGTTGTGCAGGTGTGCCACACAACCACGCTGGTCACACAGGTGGCCGAGTTGCAGTTCCAACGTGCCACCGACCAGGGCGACACCGGTCGTTGCCAGGTTGATCCGTGCGGGTTTCGCCCTGGATGTCAGCAGGATGACATCGATGGTCCCCTCGATCGTCCTCAACTCCTTGTTCTTCGAATCGGTGGTCTCGCTCTTGAAAGCGACCGGAACAACCGTCTCGCCAGGCCGCGACTTGATCGACTCGCGCAACAGCACCACCTGGCGTCTTCGTGTCCCGGCTGGTGATTTCTTGTCCGGTGCCGAGTCAGCGAATTCCCCGGTGCCTGCCAGGCCCCGATCTTCGGGATCGGTCAGCGAGAGTCCAGGGGTCTTGATACGTCGCGACTTGTCGGCTGCGAGTTCAACAACGAGCCGAATCGTCGGTGGGTTGGAGGGGTCTGCGGCTTTCCCGGCAGCGGGCCTGGGGCCGGTCACAGGCTTCTCGACAACCAGTCGCTCGGTCCAGCCCTTCAGCAACAGCCCCCCGGCACGGACGACACTGACGACCGGCTCGGCCTGGGTCACAGTGAACGGCGTGTCGTCGTAGGGTCTGAGGATCCGGGCCAGCGTGGTCTTGCCGGGAAGGTAGGAGACGGTCGCCTCCTTTTCTTCGAAGCGCACCGTGACGTTCAAGACACCGGGAAGCCCAGACTGGGCTTCTTCGACCGCAAGCGGTCAGGAGACGCGTCAGAGCATCCCCTCGACGCGGAGGACAACCTGCGCGTAGCGGTCGGGCAGCTGGGACGGCTCCGCCGCATCGTCGCCGGCCGGAAAGGCCTGGCCGACACCGATCAGCGTGCTCGCCAGGCAGACGGTCATCAGCAGCCAACGCATGCTCGACTTGCTCCGGGAGGTCAGTTTCGAGCCCGGCGAGGTGCCCGGCGTCCTGACTCGAGTCTACCCTGCCCGGGACCCGGTTCACCACACTCACTTGGTCGATAGTCACAGGACGCGAAATCGGGCTTCGAGTCGACTGAAGGTTCCTTAACGTGTCAGTTTCCATCCCGCCCTGGTGACCTCCAGTCCGGTGTGTCCGGCGTAACGATCATAGACTTTCTCCATCTCGTCGATGGAATCGAAGTAGCCGACGACGAAGGCCGCCTGGAAATGCCCCCCGGCCTTGACCGGACGACCCCCGAATTCGTGGATCATGCAGACGTAGTTTCGCTGGTGACACCATGCCTCGTACACGACACCCGGATCAAGCGTCATCCCCGCCAGCCACGGGCCACGTTTGCCGGTCTTCGGATCGCGTAGACGGTACGCGCGAATGAACCGCTTCGGCCGCCTGTTCTTGTCGCGGCGGTAGTTGAACTTCTCGTCGGGCGCAAAGTTCACGAAGAACTCCTTGGCCGGGATGCGACCGTGGTAGCTCAGATACACCTCGCTGAACGAGTCGCCCCTGTTGTGCTTGATATGGCCGGGCATGTCGAGCCGCAGGAACATCGCCTCACTGGA
>Ga0163108_10000967_pt1 | contig 21132 bp, 15 predicted proteins | sample Fk1155metaG_FD_109644 | JGI IMG/M metagenome (GOLD analysis project Ga0163108, IMG submission 109644) | Marine microbial communities from the Central Pacific Ocean - Fk160115 155m metaG | ecosystem: Environmental > Aquatic > Marine > Oceanic > Photic zone | place: The Central Pacific Ocean...
GATGCCCTCACATTACTTCAATTGATCGACAATCATTTAGCGGGGATGGAATTTTGACTAGACGGATCCTTTTTACACTGCTGACCCTGGGTGTTGTTTTCGGGAGAGGGACCAATGCGCTGGATGCGGCCGATGGTCTTGAGCTGAGAGACGGCGATCGGATCGTCCTCCTTGGGAACACGCTCATCGAAAGAGCACAGACCTATGGCTACCTTGAGACGATGCTGACCATCGGGAACCCCGGTCTGGGCTTGACGTTCAGGAACATCGGCTGGAGCGCGGACAACGTGTTTGGTCATTCCCGGGCGGTCTTCGATGCCGCAGCCAAAGGCTTCGGTAAGCTGCGCAAACAGGTAGCCGACGCCAAGCCTACCGTCTTGATCATCGGGTATGGTTCCAATGCGGCCTATGATGGCGAGGCGGCTTTGCCGGCATTCGTTGCCGGGTACAAGAGACTTCTGGATGCTCTCGCTGAGACGGGCGCGCGGATGGCGCTTCTTTCCCCTGTTCGCCTCGAAAAAATGAAACCGCCGCTTCCCGATCCCGCTCGGCAGAATGAGAACCTGGCGCTTTACACCGCCGCCATCGCGGGGATTGCCGAGGAGCGGAAGCTTCTTTTTATCGATCTGTTCAGGAATCTTCGGGCTGACAGTCCTGACGAACAGCTGACCTCCAACGGGATTCATCTCAATGCCATCGGCTATTTGAAAGCCGGGCATCTGATCGCGGGGCGGATCGGCTCGGGCGGCCAGGCTGCGGCGCTGGCAATCGATGCGGGCAAGCCGAGAGTCGTTTCCGCGAAAGGTGTGCAGGTCGAGGGGCTGGAAAAAAAAGGCGAAACGATCACATTCAAGGTCCTGCGAGGTAGCCTTCCTCGTTTTGCCGCCGCGGGTGGAGCCGAGCAGGTTGTCCGGGTTGCGGGGCTCCGGTCCGGTGAATATGTCCTGCGGGTCGACGGGACCGAGGTAGCGAAGGCTGATTCCAGCCAGTGGAAGACGGGGGTCCATGTTGGCGGCGGGCCGGATTATGAGCGAATTGAGAAGATACGGCGGTTGGCGATTGAGAAGAACTTTTTCTACTTCCATCGGTACCGTCCGGCCAACTGGCCTTACATCTATGGGTTTCGGAGGCATGAGCAGGGGAATAATGCAGTGGAGATTCCGCTGTTCGATCCGCTGATTACGGAAAAGGAAGCCGAGATTGCCAGGCTTCGAGTTCCTGTCGTGCGGGCGTATGAACTGGCCAGGGCGAAGGGGGGTGCCAAGTGAGAAAACCGGGAAGCTGGACCTGTCTTACCGCTGTTTTCCTTCTGCTTCCGGCTGTGGGGCTCCATGCCCAGCGGAATTTGCGAAAGGCGCCAAAGCCCGATCCCGTTGTCGAACTCGGCCAGTTCCAGGCGGCGGAGGGGTTTGAGGTGAATCTGTTCGCGGCCAATCCGTTGATCTCGAAGCCGATCAATATGAACTTTGATGCCAGGGGAAGGCTCTGGGTTGCCAGTTCAGGTGTCTATCCTCACATCAAGCCCGGCCAGGTGCCCAATGACCGAATCCTGATCCTGGAAGATACGGATGGGGATGGCGCGGCTGACCGTTCGACGGTTTTCGCCGATGGCCTCCTGATGCCAACCGGGGTGGTTCCTGATGATAACGATGGCGCCTACATCGCCAATTCCACCGACCTCCTCTACATGAGGGACCATGATGGGGACAGGAAGGCCGACGAAAAACGCGTGGTTCTCTCGGGCTTCGGGATCGAGGACACCCACCATATTCTTCACACCTTCCGCTACGGTCCCGGAGGGAATTTGTATTTCAATCAATCCATCTATATTCACAGCCACATCGAGACTCCCTACGGTGTTCGCCGGATGAATGGCGGCGGGATCTGGCAGTTCCGCCCCGAAAAGCTTCGACTGGAGATTTACGTCCGCGGAATGTGCAACGGCTGGGGGCATCATTTTGATCGCTGGGGGCAATCTTTCGGGGCGGATGGGGCCTATGGGGATGGGGTGATCTATCTTATGCCGGGGGCGACGATCATCGGGTCGCCGACCAGCCGAAAGATCATGCGGGGACTCAACCCCGGCAGCCCGAAGGAGTGCGGGGCCGAGATTCTCAGCGGGAGGCATCTTCCTCCAGAGTGGCGCGGAACCTTTATCACGAATGACTTTCGGGCCCATCGGGTTCGCCGGTACGAGATCTCTGAGAACGGGGCTGGCTACGCATCCCGTCAGGTCGCGGAGCCTCTTCGGTCAAAGCACATAGCGTTCCGGCCGGTCGACGTGAAAATGGGTCCGGATGGGGCCATCTATTTTGCCGACTGGTATAACCCCATCATTCAGCATGGCGAGGTCGATTTTCGCAGTCCAATGCGAAACCGTCAGCATGGCCGCGTCTGGAGGCTCACAGCCAAGGGGCGAGCTCTCGTTGAGAAACCGACGCTTGTCGGAGCGACGGAGGAGAAGCTGCTTGATTACCTGAAAGCACCTGAGGACTGGACGCGACATCACGCCAAGAGGGTCTTGAGTCACCGTCCTCGAGAAAAGGTAGCGAAGGCTCTCGAGAAATGGGTCGCCGGCCTCGACAGGTCGGATCCCGAATACAACCATCAGTTGCTCGAAGCTCTCTGGGCTTACCAGACAATTGACAAGGTCGAAGCCGGCCTGCTTGGCCGGTTGCTCCGGTCTCCGGATCACAGGGTCCGCGCGGCGGCGACACGGGTGGCCGGGTACTGGTATGACCGGCTGGATAATCCACTCCCTCTTCTTGGCATCCAGGCGGCCGATGAGTCTCCCCGTGTCCGGCTTGAGGCTGTTCGAACGCTGGGTCTTGTGGGCTCCAGGGCGGGAGGTTCTATCGCCGAGGTCGCCATGGAGCTTGCCATGACGGTTCTCGACCATCCTGTCGATGCATCCGGAGGCCTTCCAGGCCATCGGGGAGGCAGGCATTTCAAGGATGGGGGGCAGGCATCGGGTTTTCTTGCCTATGCGCTGCATGTGACGGCGGTAGATCTCGAGCCCTGGTGGCTTCCAGCTCTCGAGGATGGGAGGGTAGATTTCGGCGGCAATAGCCGGCAGCTTGAATTCGCATTGGCTTCCGTTGGGACCAGGCGGGTTGTTGGCCGATTGGTGGCTCTTATCAGGGATGGAAAGATTCCGGATGATCGCCAGGAGGGCTTGCTTGAGATGGTCGCGCTCCAGGGAGATTCCGCGCAGCTGGCGTTCGCCTTTGAGAGAGCGGGCGGCAGCCAGAGGGTCCTTGCGGCTCTTGCCCGTTCGGCTCGCGAAAGAAAGGTTGCTCCCGCCAGCGGCAGGGAGAAGGTTTCCGCCTTGATCATGTCAGCTGATCCGGTCGCCCGGGCGGCAGGCGCGAGGCTGGCTGGGTTGTGGAAAATGATGGGCCTCCGTCCGAAGCTTGAGGAGATAGCGAAAGGGAAGGGGGCTGACAGCGTCAGGGTTGCGGCATTTGATGGACTCGCTAATTTTTCTGACAAGGACAGTGTCGCCTTCTTGAAGAGACAGAGCGCCTCGGGTGAGAGCGTCATGTCCAGGGGGATGGCCGTGGCTGCCCTGGCATCTGTCGATCCAGTTGCAGCAGCTTCTTATGCAGTCGAACTGCTTGGTAGAAAACAAGGTTTTGACCCTCGCCCCGTTTTTTCCGCCTTCTTGTCGAGGCAAGGCGGAGCAGCCGCCCTCTCTTCGGCTCTTGAAACAAAGAAAATAGACCAGGATGTGGCCAGGGTCGGGATCCGGCTGACGGAACCCAGGCGGGCTCCGGGAGATGCCGTCGGCCCTGAATCCCAGTTGATCCAGGCGCTGAGGAAGGCAGCGGGATTTCCCGGGGGGCCAAGAAAGCTTGATGAGAAAGAGGTCGCGAGACTCTCAAGGGCGGTGGTGGAGCGGGGGGATCCCGCTCGAGGTGAAGAGTTGTATCACAGTGGAGAGTTGGCCTGCCTCAAGTGTCACGCCATCGGAGGGGCAGGAGGGCTGGTTGGGCCTGACCTCTCGAGTATTGGAACTACAGCCCAGCTCGACTATCTGATTGATTCCATTTTTGATCCGAATAAGGCAGTTAAGGAGAATTACCATTCGACAACGGTTGTTACCAAGGATGGGCGCGTTCTTACCGGGATCAAGCTTCGCGAGGCCGGGTCGGAGCTGATTCTCAGGGATTCAGAGGGAGGGGAGCTGCCTGTTCGGCGCGACAATATCGCCCGTCGATCGATGGGAGGGTCCCTGATGCCATCGGGACTTACCGACTCTCTGACCAGCGATGAGTTGAGGGATCTCCTGCGTTTCCTGTCAGAGATTGGCAAGATCGGTAATTATTCCGTTGGCAAAACTCCTTTTGCACGAAGATGGAGGGTCCTCGAGAAGGTTCCGGCCGGATTAGGTTCCGCAGGTGAATTGTCTCCTGTTTCCGGGCCGGATGATTCGAATTTGCAGTGGGTTTCCAGCTACAGCAGGGTTTCCGGGGTTCTTCCGCTGTCGCAGCTGCAATTGGACCGGGACAGCCCTGTTTCCTTTGCCTGGTGCGAGTTGAGGGTCGTTGCCGCAGGAAAAATTGGAATCAAGCCCAACTCGAGCAAGGGGTTGACCATCTATCTTGGGGGCAAAAGGGTATTTCCTCTAGATGGATCAAATCCAGTTGTGGCGCTGGACCTTCCCGTTGGTGTGTATCCACTTCTGTTCAGGGTTGAGTCCAAAAGTCGTAAAGCTGGACTGGCATGCGAATTAGTTGAAATTAAAGGGGCAAAGGGAAGAGCTCAATTTGTCCTCGGTCGGTAAATGTATGGAACACGCCGTTTGTTTCTAAGCCCTGGTTCAGTGCCGGTGTTTTTCCAGCAGATGCTGTGCGCGGCGCGATAAAGCCCATACTCCTTGCCTTCGATAAAATACTGATATATTATTGGTCCTTGTTAGCCTGTTGAATTACACTCAGTGGGTTGTAAACGGGTTTATTTTACTGGAATTAGGAATTGGGTCTTTTTTAATCAAAAAGGGAGGGGACATGACTAAAGTTATTGTCCGTACTTTTGTTGCTGTGCTGAGTTTGGTTATAGCTGGGCAGTGTATGGCTCAGGATGTTTCGTTGTCGCTCGAGCCCCTTGGACCTATTGCTGGTGCTTGCGGCCAAACCGTCGAAGGTGGCGCTGGTGACCTGACCGGGGGTGATGTCGGCTGTGTTCTCAGCACCTCGAATAACGATCTCGCTGAAGGTGCCCAAGGCTGGTCCATCAGTATTGCTGCTGAAGGGGCCGTGATTAACAGTATTACTACAGATGGAACCGTTGGTGCCGATGTGGCTCAGGGCGGAATGCGGAGTGTCGGTTTCGAAAAATCTGAAACAACGACACGTTCCGGAGTGACACCAGGTGGCGGCAATGGTTGCGAAGGACTCGATGGCGCTGTCAGTGCCGTTGTGCTTTCTTTCGTTAACCCCATTACGTTGGATCCTAACGGTGCGGAAACCGTCGCGATTATCAGTGTCAGCTCCAGCTTCCCGGGTGTGGGAGAGAGCAGCGACATCAACATTTTCTACGCCGATGGTTGTCGTGGAGCGGGCCAGCCGGTGCGCAACGCCGTCACCCTCAACGCGCAGACGATCATTCCGAGCCTTGGCGGTTGCACGGTGACCCTCTCGGTCCCCGAGCCGCCCAGTGAGGATTGTGACGCAGAGGGAGATGAGGACGGGAACGGCCTTGCCGACTGTCTTGACCCCGCCTGTGACCCCTGCCCCGCTGGCGAGTCTTCCTTTGACCTCGCCGGCTGTTCGGATGTCAGCGGTGAGGCCGGAGCGGCCTATTCGCAAGAAGTTGAGGCTACGCTCACGACAGATCAGCCTGGCGATGGCGCCCAGGGCTGGTCCATTAGTATTGCCGCGGATGGCACTACGATTTCAGCTATAACGACAGATGGAACTGTCGGCGCGGATGTCGCCAATGGCGGTCTTCGTTCCGTTGGTTTCGAGAAGAGTGAAACCACCTCCAGAGATGGCGACACGAACCGCGGCAATGACTGTGGCGGGCTCGATGGAGCCGTTTCAGCTGTTGTGCTCTCATTCACCTCGCCGGTTACGCTTCCTGGCTCCGGCACTGCGACGATTGCCGTGTTGACGGTGACCGGCGATCTTCCGGCAGACGAAGAGACCTGTGCTGCGGGGACCCTGACATTTGCGAATGGTTGCCGCGGCGTCGGCCAGCCTGTGGTTAACGCCATTACGCTTGGCGGTGAGACGATCTACCCCACGCTCAGCAGTTGCTCCTTCCAGGCCTGCTCCGAAGCCGCTCCTCCTCCTCCTCCGGAGATTTGCGAGGCTGATTTCACTTTTGGCTTCTCCGGCGCGAACGCAGAGACCCCGATCGGCATTTCGGGATCTGGTTTCGCCCAGGATGTTGACTGTACTTTGACCACAGCCAACAACACCTGTGAGAATGAAGGTATCGGAGCCCAGGGCTGGTCCTTCGGTGTGACCGGGAACGGATTCGAGATCACCGGGATCACCACCGATGGTACGGCGGCGGAAGATGCCTCCGACCTCGGCTTTGATTTCAATGAATTCACCGCCGACGGAGCTATCCAGGTCACCATCCTTGGTTTCCAGCAGTTCATCATGCTGCCGGCCTCTGGAGTCTCGACCGTTGCGACAATCTCTGTCGCTACGACCTTCCCCGAGGCTGCGACCGAGACCAGGAGCCTTGAGTATGCCAACGGCCTTGTTGGTTCCGGCCTTGCGGTCAAGAACATTGTGGCCTTCGATGACACGGATGTTGACCCGACCTCAACAGGGTACGATCTGACGATCACTGGCGTCGACAACAACTATGTCACGATGGACTTTGATGGTTCAGGGCAGGTCAATATTGCCGACCTCCAGGCTCTGCTGAACTGGCTCTACCTGGGCGGCGACGCTCCGGCTTGCCGTGATGCCATGGACTTCAACGGCAACGCCCGTATCAACGTCGCGGACGCGGTGTCCGGTCTGAACTACCTGTTTGCCCACACCAGCGCCTCTCCGACGGCTGGCGCAGGGTGTCAGGTTTATCTCGAATGCGAACTGAATGACGCATGTGAATAAGCCTGAATTGTCCGGCAGGTTATCCTGCCTGGACTGGAAGGGCCGGGACTTTTTATGAGTCCCGGCCCTTTTTTTATGCTGAGAGCCTGCCTGGGAGGGAACGGGCAAAGTTTGGCCCTGGCGACGATTTTTGCTGTAGCAGCCGACAATTTTTGGCGCCACAGGCGAGCTGCTGTGGCTTGCGTGGTTCCTATCTTTTTAGCTGGCAACAACCTACAGCCAATCAGGCTATATTCTCCACGTCCGGCATTACTCTTGCCTGAAGGTACTTGGATAGCCAGAAGGTCTTGACGGCGCCCTGGGGCAGGGTGGGCGAAGACTGGAAGGCGCCGCAGGTTGCCTGGGAAACTGAAAAACACTTTGAGGAGAGTTACTGGCATGAAGAAAAGGATTCTTATAGTGGCACTGGTCATGATCAGCACCTTTGTCGGTATTGGCGCTGAGGCTGAAGGGGGCAAGAAGGATTACAAGAAGAAAGAGAGCAGTGAGGCTCGGCATTCCTATGTGTTCATGGATTTCGATCTGAATGGGCGCGTGAATATCACCGATGTGCGGGGAATGTACGAGTGGCTTTACCTCGGAGGACACCCTGCTGTTTGTCCTGCCGCCATGGACTTTGATGGTAACGGACAGGTGAATGTGACCGACCTCATGGGGCTCATGCAGTGGCTCTATCTTGGCGGCGAAGCTCCGGTTCATATCGGAGAGGCGACCTTCAGGAACTGCTACGAATATTGATGGTGGGTGAAGCCGGAGCTCTCAGCTCCGGCTTGTCCCTGGGGGCTTGTGGCCGACCTGAAGGTCATTGAGGCCTGTCTGGTCTTCGCCTCGAAGAAGCCAGAGGGGGCGCTGTGAAAAATCAATGGTGTAGCTGACCTCTGCGCTTGGCCCGGCGATTTCCCTGTTGAAGTGGGAAGAGCCGGGCATGTAGCGAATGGCTATGCCTGCCCGCCTCCGAATGGACAGGTTGGGGTTCGACCCATGAACGAGGTACACATCATGGAGCGACAGCTGTCCCGCTTCCAGCTCGATATCGATGGCCTGGGCCTCATTAAAGGCCGCGGCGTCGACTCGCTGGTTGAGGACCACATCATTCCGGTCTTCTTTCAAGTGGGCATGTAGCTTTTCCTGGCGGTGAGAAGCGGGAATGACACGGAGGCAGCCATTGTCTGCCAGGCTGTCGTCGATGGCGATCCAGGCCGTGCAGGTCGCCAGCGGACGGATGGGCCAGTAATGACCATCCTGGTGCCAGGGAACTTCCATGCCATCGCCGCCAGGCTTGCAGAAGATCTGGCAGCCCCAGAGGATGACATCCGGGCCAATGACCTGGCTGACCATGTTGACGAGTTCCGGGTCCATCGCCAGCTCGAGAAATTCGTTGTCTCCCCGGACACCCTCTCCGGCTGATTGTTCGAGGTGGGCGCTCACAAGCTGTTCAGGGCGAGTGTCGGGATTCGACTCGATGACCCTGTCGAGAGCCTTCCTGAGCGAGGCAACCCTTTCCCGCGGCAGCCGATAGTCGGGGACCAGGTAGCCTTCTGATTCGTAGCTGGCGATTTCTGTCGGGGAGAGTTGATTCATCTGATAGGCGCCGGGTGGTTTTCTTCGGTGGAGATGGTCACATTAGCCGAGACTCGTTTCTTCGAAAAGAATATTTAAGGCTGGGCAGCCACACGGAGAGTCAGGGCGGATCATGCTGACCAGTTCTTTGTACCGTTGCGACGGGAGGGGCCGCGCTATCGCTCTCTGCTCTGTGAGGTGTCCCTGCGGGGCTTGTGCCCCTCGCTGAAGCAGGCGGCTTCAGCGAGGGCTGGGCTCATGAGGTGGCTCCTTCCGGTGCGCCCTGGGCAATGCCGCGGGGGAGCAGGGAGAGAGGGTGCCCGGGCCAAGGAGATTGCATCCGTATTCCCGGGGACTTATCATCGGGACCGCTTCGTGCCCCTGCGACTTCCGGAAGCGATGGGGCGGGAGGGTTGATTTGAGTGACCCCGGCATGGAAAGGCAGGTATCAGATGAAGGATTCAACCAGGCGGGCCTTGCTGATGGGTTTTTCTTTATTGCTGACCATCTCTGTCCAGCGAGAGCTCGAGGGGCGGGGCTGTCGTCCGGACCTGATCCCGAATGGGGGTGTTGGCAGGTGCTCGAATTGTCACGTCAGTTCGGGCGGCGGGGGACGGAGAACGCCATTCGGGCAGGATGTGCGGGATGTCATCCGCTCAGGCTCCTGCGCGGAGTTCTGGGATGCAGAGCTCGCGGCGCTTGACTCCGATGGCGATGGCCGGAGCAATGGCGAAGAGCTCCTGGATCCATCCGGGTCGTGGCGGCCTGAGGGGGCTCCTTCCCCGGGGGATCCGGCTCGTGTAACCAATCCGGGGATCCCGGACGATGCGCCTCCGGCGCCCCCTGTGTTGTTTATCAGGGGTGATTCTAATTCCAGCGGGACCGTAGATATCTCAGATGGGGTGTTTACCCTGGGCTTCCTGTTTCGAAGCGAGAGAAGGCCGACCTGCGACTCCGCAGCGGATTCCAATGGAGACGGAGGGGTCAACATATCAGACGCAGTCTATCTCTTTCAGTATCTTTTCGCGGGCGGGGATCTCTTGCCGGCTCCGTTTCCGGAATGCGGGGAGGCGGGCAAGGGGGACGGGGATGCTTGCGAGGAGTCGGCGGCCTGCGGGTAAGCGATGCTGGCGGGGGCTTCTACGGTCTGGCTGGGACCCGTGCCAATAAGAAAGAGGGAGCTCTTGCGGGCTCCCTCTTTGAGTTGAATGCCGGCCTTGTGTCTCGGCCGTCAGGCCGCGCGGTGTTTGCGTCCATCCTCGAGGTCGTTGACCGCGATATCGATGGCTTCATACGGAAGCCAGAAATCCTCGCCTACCAGGTTGATGTAAGCCTTGGGGTTGTCGCTTAACGCAACGGAGACCTGGGCCCAGCTGACCGGCCCGATGGACTGCTTGTTCTTGTAATAGAACCACTTGGTCTTCGGGTCCTCGGTCTTCCTTGCCCATCCCCGGGTCATCCAGATGGCGGTTTCGATCTCATTTTCATCGAGCCTGCCATCATCGTTGAGATCGAAGGCGGAGATTCGCTTCAGGTTGTCTTCCATCCAGTCCTTGACCTTGTCGTTATCCGGTTCGGGGTCGCTCCTGGACTTCGAGGAGGTTGAGCTGGTTGATGCTGACGAGCTGATCTCATCTTTCGACTGGGCTGAAGGGCCGGAGCTCTTCCCGCCGCCTGAACTTCCGGAACCGCTTCCGCCGCTTGAGCCGCTTCCGCCGCTTGAGCCGCCTCCGCCGCTCGATCCGCTTCCTCCTCCAGGGCCGCCATCTTCAGGGGGGGTGGATCCGGGGTGCCCGGTCATCTTTCCAAGATATTCCGGGAGCTCGAGGCCTACGTTCTTGGTGATGTCATGAAGAGGAGGCAGGGATCCGACCAGGCCTGAGAGGAAATCCGCGGTCTGGGTCTTTCCGCCCCCTCCTGTGCCTCCATCCCAGACGACTACGGAATCGATCTTGAGGTTGGAGATAGCCTTGACCTGCTCCTCGACCAGCTTTGGAAGCTGCTCGGTGATCATCATCATCATGGCCATCTGGGGGTCGCCGGTACAAGCCTGTACGATATCTCCCAGTCCCTGGGCTTTCTTCTGGAGAATCGCCATAAGCCCGAGCGCCTCGGCGTCCATCATGGATTTGAGGCCATCCGCCTGCCCCTGCTTGGTTCGCCGGGTTTTCTCGGCTTCGGCTTCAGCGAGGGTCTCTATACGGGCCTTTTCGATTTCGGCGGGGACGACTATGTTCGCGTACTGGGTGGCCTGCTCCTTCTTGGCGCGGATACGCTCGGCGCTTTCTTCCGAGGCGTAGGCCTCTCCAAGGGCCTCTGCGGCCTGGACCTTTTCAGCCGCGGTGGCGATTCGTTCCGCCTCGGCCTCCTGTTTCCGACGGTCGGCATCGGAGTTGGCGACGGTGATCTTGGCGCGGTTCTCACCTTCGGTGGCTGTGGCCATCGCGCTGGAGACCTCTACGCGCTGTTCGCGCTCAGCCTGCGCTTTACCGATTTCTCCGTCTCTCTCCTTCTGGGCGACCTGTACCTTGGCCTCGTTGATAGCCCGGGCAGCCGCGTCTTTTCCAAGGGCGTCGATATATCCGGATTCATCAGTGACATCCTGGATATTGACGTTGATAAGCCGGATACCGACCTTCCGCAGCTCGACCTCAACACCATTGGAGATGTTTTCGATCAGCTTGTCACGGTCAGCGTTGATCTCCTCGATCGGCATGGTCGCGATGACAACACGCATCTGGCCGAAGATGATGTCCTGGGCGAGCTGCTGGATATCATTCAAGGTGAGGCCCAGGAGGCGCTCAGCGGCGTTCTCCATCACGCCTTTCTCTGTGGCGATACCCACGGTAAAGGTCGATGGTGTGTTGATACGGATGTTTTGTTGGGACAGGGCTCCTTCCAGCTTGATGTCGATCGGGATCGGCGTCAGGTCGAGGAACTGGTAGGCCTGGATCATGGGCCAGACGAATGCCGCGCCTCCGTGAATACAGCGTGAGGATCGTCCTCCGGTTGTTTTTCCATAGATCACGAGGATCTTGTCCGAGGGGCATCTCTTGTAACGCATGGCAAAGGCTGCCAGTGTTCCAAACATAACCAAGAGTAAAACTACAGTGGTGCTGAGGAATTCCATGGGTCGTCCTTTCGAGTTCAGGTATCAGTAGTTTCGATTTGAGTTTCGTCAGGGTCGTCTGTTGTTTTGGCGGCAATCGGGCCAACCAGTACAGTCTGCGGGTCGATTTGCTCCAATACGGTTATCCGGGTTCGGTTTCCCAGTTCTTCGTCCGAGTCGGTCAGGGCGATGACTTCCCGCTCGCGGCCCTGGATGACAACCTGTACCTGGCCAGTGCCCTCCCTGTTGGGGGGAATTGGCAGGTACACGCGGCCGTTGGTGCCCACCGCGTTTTTGATATCGACGGAGCCATCATCCTTGAGGCTATGGAGTCCGCGCATGGTCCAGAGAACTACAAAGAGGAATACCGAGCCGGTGATGAATCCGGCTACCGTGGCGATGAAGGCGTCGCCCTCGTATTGCTTCAGCGCGGAGATTCCTCCCCAGCCGAAACCGACGAAGAAGGCGCAGATCGTTCTGATGGAGAGGACTCCAAGGTCTCCATCCGTGGCTTCCACCTCAAATTCTCCATCGGGAACATCGAACGCGCCGCCGATGAGAGTCAGCACGAGCTGGATGAACATAACCAGGCTCGACGCGTACGCGATGCCGTAGAATATTTTTTCGACGCCTTCTAGGGCGACCCACCATTCAGTCATTTAGTACCACCTACATAGAACCCAACCAGACCTGAAGCTTAACAGATTCCGATAATCCGGACAGGGTAAATATCTAATTTGGTGGCAAACTTACAGGCGGTTTTCGCTGTCGCCGCAGACAGGCTGAGATCAGCAGGCTTAACAAGACGGCGGCGAAAAATACATAAAAGCCGTATCGGATCTGCACCATCGTATCGCCTGGAAGGTCCTTCAGAGCGAAGGCGGTCAGGGCGAGGAGGAAGACTTCCGCCATGGAGAATTTGCCGAGACGATCGATGCCGCGCAGGAACCTCCAGGGCCCTCCCGGGGTGCCGCCGCCTGCGGAGACCCAGTAAAATCCCAGCTTGACGATGGGGAAGATGATCGAAAAGACAGCTAAGGCGATGGCGAGAAAGTAGTCGCCCCCATCGAAGAGCGCCTGGATGACCCGGGCTATGGAATAGGTTCGGGGCTCCAGCTCTCCGGGAGAGAGCAGCTCCACCAGGGCGGTGAGCTCGCCGGCGCCGGGGGTGATCGTGATTGTCGGAGCCGTGATGCCAATTCCAAGGGCGACCGAGGCGACGACGATAGCGAATTTGAGCATGGGCGGGGAAAGGTTCATGGCCCGGGGATGGCTTCGGTTACAACTCGTTTGCGGGTGCTGCGGCTTCATCGCTACCAAGGCCAGCTTCCCGGGGAAATGGCGGCGGAGATTCAACTGCCTTGCCGACATTCGGATCCTGCCCCGGGGAGACTGAGACATCCTCGATATTGGCGTTGATAAGCCGGATGCCGACCTTTCTCAGTTCACGCACGATAACTAAAGAGCGGCTTTTTCCCCCGTATTCTTGGAATGGATGGAAGGGGCCGTTACGATCGCGAGTCTGTTTGGCGGCGTTGAGCTCTTCGAATGTCATGGCCGCGATGGCAGGCGGCATGTGGTTCCTGATGATGTCCTCGGCGATGTGTTGGATATCGTTCAAGGTGAGGCCCAGGAGGTGCTCAGCAGCGTTCTCCATCACGCCTTTCTCCGTGGCGATACCTACGGTAAAGGTCGATGACAGATCCAGCTGGATGCCATCCATCGTCGATATTCCTTCCAGCTTGATGTCGATCGGGATAGGGGTCAGGTCGAGGAACTGGTAGGTCTCGATCATGGGCCAGACAAAGGTCGCTCCTCCGTGAATACAGCGTGAGGGCAGCCCTCCGGTTGTCTTTCCGTAGATCATGAGTCGAATACAGCGTGAGGACAGCCCTCCGGTTGTCTTTCCGTAGATCACGAGGATCTTGTCCGAGGGGCATCTCTTGAACCACGCGGCAAAGGTTGCCAGTGTTCCAGAGATAAGCAGGAGAAAAACAGTGATGCTAAGTAGGCCTTCCATGGGTCGCCCTTTTCCATCCTGGCCAGCTTGCGAGGGCTGCTGTGCCAGAATCCGGTCTATCTCAATTTACCAATGATGGCCTCGAGAGGCTGATCTCTCGAGACCAGCTTGATGAGGATTCTCTTGATGCCCAGGTGCCTGGTCTTTTCAAAGCTGAGATCGTTGATGCCTGCGTGCAGGTCCATGAGCTTCAGCTCGACTGTTCCAGCCGGGTCGTTTGGCGTCAGCACGTCGACGTCCTCAACGTGGATCGTAAGCTTTCCCTCTTTGAGGGCCCTCACCTGTCCCGCGCGAATCATCTTTTCGCCAAGGAGCTTGTCGAGGGTCCCTTCGTTTACGCCTGACCATTCCGCGATAAGGGCGTCTTCGCTGGTGTCGCTTTCGTAGATGGTGTTGCCCTGCCACACGACCCTGTTGCGAATGTCCGGGGATGCGGTGGAGCCGGTGTCCCAGGGCTCGTTGTCCTGGTTCGTGGGGAACAGCTCGATCTGTGACACATAGACATAGTAGACGCCGTCGGCTTTGAGCGCCTGACTCGTCCGGCCAGGGGCTCTCCGGGAATCGTCTCGGCTTGCGGCAACCCAGAGGAAACCCGCCGCGAGGACGACCAGCGGGGGAAGAAGGAAGCCGACCCAGGAGGCCTGGGAGGGGGCTGTGTTTTCATTCTGGGTCATTTGAAGGGGCGCCTGTTCCGGCAGGAATCTTCTGTGCCGGTGTTCCGCATCATCAGGGGTTCAGCAGCTCAGTCGTCATGCGTTGGTATTCTTTTCGAAGCATCTCGTTGCGAAATTCCCTCAGCGGCGGGATCTGCAGTTTCATCAGGGCTTCGAAATTCTGTCTTCCCGTTTTCATGAGGCGGGAGACGTCACTGCTCAGCTTGACGGTCTTGTAGGTGTTCAGCGCAGTCGACAGGTTTTTTTTGATCTGCTTGTTCTCTGATCGAATGAGGTCGGCGTTCTGGAGGAGGTATTCGGTGTAGAGCTTGGCCGCTCTCATCGTCAATTCATTGGATTCGATATTGCTTCGAAGGATGCTCTCATCTCCGCCCTCTTTGCGTATGAGCTCGAGGGCCTGGCGGATGTTTCCCTCGGCATCCTTGGTGTATCCCTGGAGGCGGGGGATGTGCTCCTGGTCGATCTCCGTTATAAATCGGTGCTGCATGCGATCCATGATCTTGACCAGCACAACATGCATTCCGTAGTAGCGCTTGGCGATGTCGAGCGCCTCGCCGCTTTGTTCCGTCAGGCCCTGGAGTTGCCCGGTAAGCTGCCTGATATTGTCAAAGAGGGCAATCATCGAGACGAAGTCGTCGCCTGAGACGGATGAGAGCAGGGACTCGAGCCCATCCCTGTCGATGTCGAGATGGAGGTCCTTCAGCAGCTTGACGATCCCATCTTTCAAGTCATCTACGACTTTCTCGCTCGCCTTGATCTCTCCTTCTTCAGCTGCGATCATCTTGTCGTAGTCTTCCTTGGTGGAGATGAACGCCCTGTCGAACAGGCCGGCTTCTTTCTCGCGGGGAGCGGATACCCGGCGTTGCCTGTACTCGGCAAGCTTGTGATGCCCCTTGCGAATCAGCTTGCGGGTGGCGTGCAGCTCTCTCCAGAGGTCGCGAAGCGGTGACGAATCGAGCATCTCGATCGCCTCATCCAGCAGTTGGGTTGTCTCGGCTTCGTTGCTTTCCTGGTCGTCTCCGAATGGCCGCAACAGGAGGAACCGCCGCTTGGGAAGCTGGTCGTGCCGGTCAACAAGCTTTCGCGCTTCATCGAGCGTAGGTACGATTTTTTCGAAGAGGCGTCCGATGCGATCTTCTTCCTTTTGCCGAAGCTGGTCTTCGAGCTTTTCCTCCTGGGCCCGAAGGCCATTGGCCGGCGCGAAAGTCGTCGCTATGAAGAAGCTGACCGCCAGGAAGTGAATCATGTGATGGTTCATTTTCAAGTGTCCATGTGTTTCGTGGGAATCCGCATGAGCCTACAGTTCAAACATCCGGGGGCAACTTTCCAAGCGTATTCCTGTCGATAACGGTAAGTCATTATACAGCTGCCATTTAAGTGGGGGGAGTGGAAGCCTTCCTTGGAGCATGCATCGCAGATGAAGAAGGGTGGTAGCAGATTTCCAGGCGTAAACGAGGCCGGCGGTCATTTTCCGATTCGGTAGAGATTCGACTTGGTTCTGAGGATCAGTGAGTCGCCGGAGATTGCCGGGCTCGCCATGAAACCATCGGCGAGTTTGTTGCGCGCCAGCAGTTTAAATGTCTTTCCGGCTTCGATGACTGGAATGTCTCCATCTTCATTGAAGAAATAGATTCGCCCCCCGGCGAAGATCGGCGATGCGGCGTAATTTCCCCCTAGTCGTTCCGTCCAATGCGCCTTGCCTGTCTCGGCATCGACGCAGGAGGCTACGCCCAGGTCGCTGACCATGAAGAGAAGTTTTCCATCAAGAATAAGGGAAGATTTCTTCGGGACGCCCCGCTTTGAGGCCCAGGCGATATTCTTTCCCGGGAGTTCGCCTTTGCCTTCGGGCCGCACGGCTGACATTCGACCCATTCCATTGGTGATGAAGACCAGGCCGTGACCGTAAAGCGGGCGGGCCGAGGCGTTCATGCCGCCGGTGTAGACTGTCCAGAGAAGCTTCCCGGTCAGCGGGTCGAGAGATTCAGTCGCGACGGCGGCGGGGGCGATGAGCTGGGTCAGGCCCTTGTGGGTAATGACCGAGGGCGTCCCGTAGGCTTTTTTCCTGTCTCCATTGTCAGTTCGAAAATCAAAGGCGCGTTGGTGGGTCCAGCGGGTTTCCCCGGTTTTCTTGTCGAGGGCGATCACGTATTGCTTGTCGAAGCCATCAAAGTGGAGAATGTAAAGATCTTTGTATGGGACAGGGGAGCTTGCCGGCGCGCGATGATGGTTACATTGAAGGTCGCGCCGCTCCCAGATGGTCTTGCCCGTTGCCGTGTCGATGCAGGCGTTTCCATGGGCGCCGAAGCTCACAAAGATTCTTCCCTCCTCAATGACAGGGGTGGGAGAGGCGTAGCTGTTCTTGGCGATGCAAAATTGAGGCTCCGCGACATCGAAGACAAGGATGTCATGGATCTTCTTGCCAGTCTCCAGGTCGAAACAGAGCGCCCAGAGCTTGTGCCCATCGGGCAGGGCGTTGGTGACCCAGATCTGTTTTTTCCAGATGACAGGCGAGGACCAGGCCTTGCCGGGCAGGGGAACCTTCCAGGCGAGGCCGTCGCTTTCGGAGAATTCCAGGGGCAGCTCAGCCAGGGTTTTTCCATTCCCGGCAGCTCCCCTGAACTGGTTCCAGTCTTCGGCTGAGATCGTCGCTGTGCCAGCAAGGAAGCACAGAATGAACAGGCTGAGGCAGACGCGCATGGCTTGTATCCTTGGGTGAAAAATCCTGAACCAGGATGGCCCCGGGCAGGGACCATTATCTGTCCTCCTATTGGAAGAGACAGGCGTTTTTTTTTCAATGGGTTGCTCCTGTTCTCCGAGTTCAAGGAGCCTTGCATGGGAGCTGGAACTCGTGCAGGATGATGCTCCGCCGCCGCGGCGGGCTTTTTTAATGCCAGCCTGAGAACACCGAGGGAAACTACATGCACATCAAGCCCAGGGCTCTTGCCGTCAGCTTTATCCTGGCGGTCTGCGCCGTCCTGTCCTTTTCGCCGGAATCGTCCGCCGCCCAGCCCAATATCGTCTTTGTCATTTCCGATGATCATGACTATGAACACCTGGGGTTCATGGGCAATGAGATCGTCCACACCCCGAACCTGGACAAGCTGGCAAATTCCGGAACCGTCTTCTCGGTTGCCCACCTTCCAATGTCCCGCTGCCATCCGACCCTTGCGAGCTTTCTCAGCGGGCGCTGGCCGCACCAATCAGGGATTTACTACAACTACGGCACGAAGAAGCTCAGCTCCAGCAACTCGCTTCCCGGCCAGTTGAAGAAGGCCGGCTACGCTACCTATGTCGAGGGGAAGTACTGGGAGGGTGACCCTCGAGAGATGGGGTTCACCCACGGCAAGGGTAAGACGGCCAGGACTTTCGTTCGAAAAGGCCAGGAAGACCTTTTCTCCTTCATTGATGAGGTCGGCGGCAAGAAGCCGCTTTTTATCTGGTGGGCGCCCCTGATGCCTCATACACCGCACAATCCCCCGAAGAAATACCGCGACCTTTTCACGAATGTAAAGATCCCGGTGCCGGCTTACATCTCGGCCGAAAACCGGGAAACCTTTCTCAAGAAGGAACGGCTGAGTTTCGCGATGGAGGCCTGGCTTGATGATGGGGTGGGGCAGCTCGAGGGGAAGCTCAAGGAGAAGGGGCTCTACGAGAACACTCTCTTTGTTTTTCTCATCGATAATGGCTGGTGTAACGGGCGCCCTTCAAAGGGTTCGCCTTTTGAGAAGGGAGTCCGGACGCCGGTATTCTTTACCTGGCCGGGCAAGATCAAGGGGGCCCAGAGGTTCGGCTGCCTGACCAGCACCCTGGATGTCTTTCCGACCATTCTTGACTACGCTGGGGCCGAGATTCCCGAGGGCATCGCCGGGAAGAGTCTGAAGCCGATCATTGACGGGAAAACAACGGAAAACAGGGAGATGCTCTTTGGCGCCATCTATCCCGCCTTCGCGACAAAAGATGATCAACGTCCTGAACGTGACATCTACGCCATCTACGCGCGTGACAAGAGGTGGAAATACATCTACTACCTTCAGGACGTTAAGGCTTCCATGAGCGGGAAATATTTCAGGATCCAGTCGATCGCGACGGAATTTCCCGCCAGAAAGAAGGGAGATGAAGATCTATACGACCTCGATGTCGACCCCTTGGAGCTGAAGAGCCTCGGAGGCAAGCCGGGGCAGGCTGAGCGAATGAAGAAGATGCGCGCGCAGGCCATCAAGTGGTGGAAGGATACAGGGGGGAAGGCTTTCGACACGCGATCGCCGCCCGCGGCTGCCGGGGAACCCCAGTCGAAGGGGGGTAAAAAGAACCGGCGGAAGAAGAAGGGCGGGAAGAATAAAGAAACCGGGGATAAGCCGGCTGAAAAAGCGAACCAGGTGCTCTCCCGGCACGTTACCGTGGCGATATTCAAGGGCAAGGAATACCGACTGTGCAGGGGCCGAACCAGCCGCTGCCCGAAGACCTGCGGCCAGTCCGGGGAGTTTGCTGTCTTCTCGGTCGAGGGTTATCTTGAATACGAGAAGCCCGGGAAATATGGCGACCCGATGAAGAAAACCTTCCGGTTCCAGGTCAGTGATTTTGACAAAAAACCTCTGGGAAACTCACCAGGGGCTAAGGTGGCGGCCTCCATGAAGGACGGTGACTATGCCCGGCTTGAATGGAACCATGAGTACGATGGCAGCATGCCTTCGCGGCCAGTCCGGTTGGTCAGGAAGATCGGGAAGGCCGATGCGCTTAAGCTTCTCAAGGAAGCCCGCAAGCCGGGAGGGCAGTAGAGTGGGCTTTCGAGGTTTCCTTTTTTTCGGTCTGCTCTTCGGGCTTTCCCGGGCTTTGCCCGCTGTTGATGATCAACAGCCTCCCAATGTGCTTCTGATTACGGTAGATGACCTGAATGACTGGGTTGTCGGCCTGGATGGGCACCCGCAGAGCCTGACGCCCAACATCGAACGACTCGCGAGACGGGGTGTTTCTTTCACCAATGCCCACTGCCAGGCCCCGATCTGTAATCCTTCCCGCACCAGCTTCATGACGGGTTTGAGGCCTTCGACTACCGGGATCTATGAGAACAGGCCCTGGTTTCGATCCACGGCTCTCAACAGGAACCGTGTCACCCTGACCGAGCATTTTAGCGCCAACGGGTACGAAACATTCACGGCTGGGAAGATTTACCACGGCTCACGAACGGAGAAGCGGTCCTTCGACCACATCGGGCCTACCCCTGGCCAGGTGGACAAGGGGGCGAAGAGGATCCAGTCGGAGCTCAAGGGGCTCTGGGATTTCGGGCCCCAGGACTATGGAGGCAACAAGAGCAACGACTACAAGGATGCCAGCTGGGTCATTGATCTGCTGGACAGGAAGCACGCCAAACCCTTCTTCGTGGCCCTTGGATTCTACAGGCCGCACGTGCCGTTCTACGCGCCTCGGAAATGGTTCGATCTGCATCCGCTTGACAAGGTTCGCCTCCCGGAGGTCAAGCTGGATGACTGGGCCGACCTTCCCGAGGCCGCCAGGAAGCTTACATCCAACAACACTCCGCCTCCCCATGATTGGTTTGTCAAAAACGGCAAGTGGAAGCCTGCCGTACAGGCCTATCTGTCCTGCGTCAGCTTCATGGATGCCCAGGTGGGCCGAGTTCTGGACGCGCTCGAGAAAAGCGCCCACGCGAAAAACACGATCGTCGTGTTGTTCTCAGACCATGGCTTCCATCTTGGAGAAAAACAGAGATGGGCAAAACAGAGCCTCTGGGAGACCTCCACACAGGTGCCTATGATTTTTTCTGTTCCCGGCGGCCTGAGGGGGCAAAAGTGCTCTCGGCCTGTCGAGCTGATCCAGGTGTTTCCGACCCTTGTCGAGCTTTGTGGGATCAGGAAGAGAAAGGGGCTCGAAGGTGTCAGCATTAAGGCCCTTCTCGATGATCCGAGCGCATCGTGGTCTCGTCCGGCCCTGACGACCTACAAGCGGAACAACCATGCGGTGCGGTCGGAACGCTGGCGCTACATCAGGTACTCTGATGGAAGTGAGGAGCTTTACGACCACTCGAAGGATCCCAATGAGTGGACCAACCTTGCAAGCCTGCCGGCCCATGCCGAGGTGATCAGTGAGCATGCCCGCTGGTTGCCGAAGATCAATGTCCCAAACGCCGCCGCAGGGCTGCCGCCGAAGAGGCAGAAGAAGAAAAAGCAGCGCTAGCGGCTGGAGGCTTCCTTCTTCTCCGCTTTCTTTTCTCCCGCCGGCTTCCGGGTGTGCTTGTTGAAGAATTTGAAGATGTCAGGCATCTTCTGGAAGGCGATGATTACGTGGCCTCCCTCAGGGTCCTCGATGTATTGGTGCTCCATTTCGAGCTCTTTCATTTTCGCAATCCATCGTCGTGTCCCGGACGCTTTTACCAGTTTGTCCTTCGCGCCCTGGATGCAAATGATGGGGATATGCCGGATCTTCACGAGATCCTTGGGGCTGGAGTAGATGGCCGGAGCGATCGGGCCAAGGGCGGCCCATAGTTCCGGGTACTTCATGCCGCGATGGAGGGCTCCTCCCCCGCCCATTGAATGGCCGAGGAGGTAGATCCGGTCGGGGTCGACATTGAAATCCTTCCGGGCAATGCCGAGGACGTTCATTACATCCTGCTCACTCAGTTTGCCGACCTTGCGGCTGACGAAGCTCGCGGCTCCGTACCACGCGCTCGTGTTGTAGCCC
>Ga0163108_10000968_pt1 | contig 21129 bp, 19 predicted proteins | sample Fk1155metaG_FD_109644 | JGI IMG/M metagenome (GOLD analysis project Ga0163108, IMG submission 109644) | Marine microbial communities from the Central Pacific Ocean - Fk160115 155m metaG | ecosystem: Environmental > Aquatic > Marine > Oceanic > Photic zone | place: The Central Pacific Ocean...
AACATAAAAATAAATTATATAAAGAGGTTTATGAGAGTGATGAATGGGTTAACAACATATCTCATGAAGTTAAAAAATTAGTAGATATAAAAGCAATAAAAGTTAGAAACTTAATATCAACAGATTTATCTATAATGAAATAATTTTATATACACTAGTTATAATGTGGTGTTCTCAGGGTTTTATGGTTTTAATTAACTCACCGTCTTTGTATATTTCAGTCTTTTCTAGCTGACCATTATCATGATACCATAACTGTTCACCTTCTAGTTATCCCTTACTTATTTTTCCTTGTTTTTGACCAATACTATTTCCAGTAAAAGTTAATTTATTGTGTTTTAATTATTTTTTTTGCTTTTTCAACAGCTTTTTTTATTTGATCTTCTGTAAGAGAGTTCTTTAATAAATTAATTATTTCTATAGCGTTTTTATCATTTTTCAGACTTGCTATATGTCCCCATTTATAGGCTTCAATGTTATCTATTTCTATTCCAATTCCATTCATGTATAAAGATGAAATAATAGCTTGCGCTTTCGTAGCAAGCTCTATATTTATTTTTGGCAACTCTTGGGCTGCGTATAATATCATTTCATGAGCATGTTTGTAATTTTTATCTGTTCCAAGGCCGTTTAAATACATATTACCTAACAAAAATATAGCTATAGGGTTTCCAGTAGGTGCTATATTTTGTAATGCAGTAAATGCCTTATCATATTCTTTATCTTCAATGTTTTGCATTGCCTGATCTAATATATATCCAGACATATCAGCTGCATGAATATCATTTAAATTAAATATTATTATAATTATAAATAATAATTTATATATTTTATTTTTCACTTTCACATCCACTATTATCTATTCCATACTTCATCTTAGTATTACATAAAATTACTAATTTGAAACTAGTTTTTTTGATACCAGCTTTTGTAAAATCAGCATTAATAGCTGTAGCTCCATCCATCTGTGCATGTCTAATTATTGCCCACTGAAAAGAAGCCTTATTTAAATTGGTATTCTCTAAATTTGTTCTTTTTAAGTTAGCTCCTTGAAAAGAACATCCTTCTAAATTAGCATTTTTAAGGTTTGCTCTCCATAAATTAACTCTATTAAGATTAGAACCTTTCAAATTGGCGTTAGAGAGATTTTGTTTTCTTAGATCGGCACCAGATAAATCACAGTTTAAACAATTATTAGTTTCCAAAAGAATTTTTAGGTCCTCTTCATCGTAAGAAAAAGCTATATTTATAAAAAATATCATGCTAAATAAGTTAATGAAAACCAAATTAATTAGAAGTTTCATGTAATATACTTTCTTTAAAAGTTTTTATTATTCTTTTATAATATTTATTTATGTTTAAAATACAATAATTACAATAGTTTTTGATAAGAGTATTTAATGTTTAATAATTTTAAAAAAGCAATTGCTAAAGTAAATGGAATTAAAATAAATTATCGAATTGCTGGAAATGGACCTCCAGTATTATTATTACACGGGTATCCTCAAACTCATATTATGTGGAGAGAAGTAGCTCCATTATTAGCTAAAAATTATACAGTTGTATGTTCTGACCTTAGAGGTTATGGGGATAGTGAAAAACCCATATCTGATGAAGATCATCAAACTTATTCAAAAAGCGTAATGGGTAAAGATCAACATGAATTAATGAATCATTTAGGGTTCAGTAAATATTATTTAGTAGGACACGATAGAGGAGCTAGAGTAGCCCATAGAATGGCTATAGATTATCAAGAAGCTATTCAAAAATTAATAGTTTTAGATATAGTACCAACACTGCACGTTTTTGAAAATACAGAACAAACTTTAGCAAGAAGGTATTATCATTGGTTTTTTCTAATTCAACCTTATCCTCACCCAGAAACTTTAATTAATAATAGTGTGGAATTTTATCTAAAATCAAAATTAGCTATGTGGGGTAGCCGAGAAGGATTTATATCAGAAGAAGCCTTAAGTGAATATTTGAGATGTTTTTCTAACAAAGACACCATACATGCTTCTTGCGAAGATTACAGGGCAGGGGCTAGTATAGATTTAGTAGAACATAAAAGAGATTATGAAAAAAAAATTAAGTGTCCGTTATTAGTTCTATGGGGCAAGAAAGGAACGGTGGAAGAATTGTACAACCCAATTGAAGTATGGAAAAATTGGGCAAATAATGTTTCAGGAGAAGCTTTAGAATGCGGACATTTTTTACCTGAAGAAAAACCAAAAGAAACTTATCAATATATAATTGATTTTTTTGATTAAGTCTGGTGTATTAAAGCTATGAAATCAAAAAGTATATTTGCAAAGCTTAGAGGCTATTTTTTAACAGGCGTAGTAGTTACAGCTCCAGTAGGTATTACTTTTTATGTTGCTATACTATTTATTAGTTTTGTTGATGCTAAAGTTAAAAATTTTATTCCAGAAAAATACCATTTTGATAATTTATTTCCTTTTGATATACCAGGTTTAGGACTATTATTTGTATTTTTATTGTTAACTTTTATAGGGTTTTTAACTGCGGGGTTAATTGGTAGATATGTTATAAAACTTGGTGAGAGAATAATATCAAGATTACCAATTATAAGATCTATTTATGGTGCATTAAAACAAATATTTGAAAGTGTATTAAATTCTTCTTCTAAATCTTTTAGAGAGGTGGTTTTAATTGAATATCCTCGTAAAGGTATTTTGGCAATAGGATTTATTACTGGAGATACTAGAGGGGAAATTAGGGAACTCTCTGAAATGGAAATGGTTAATGTATTTTTGCCAACTACTCCAAACCCTACTTCTGGCTTTTTATTATTCCTTCCTAAAAAAGACGTTGAAGTTTTAAATATGAGTGTAGAGGAAGGAATAAAAATGGTAATTTCTGGAGGAATTGTAACCCCAAATTTTGTAAAAAATGCTAAAATTAAAAAGAAATAAATAAAAATATTAGCCTGATTTTATTAAATTTATGGCTTTATTTTGGTCAAATAAATAAAGTAAAACCTTAAAATTTTTTCCTGAAAATTTTGTTAAATTAGGATCATTATTAACTATAATTTTTGCTTCCTTATCCGCAATTTTAATTAAATTTTCATGAATATTTATATCTAAAATTTTAAAATTTTGTTCTCCAGATTGTCTTGTACCTAAAATTTCACCAGCACCACGTAACTTTAAATCTTTTTCAGAAATTATAAACCCATCATTAGTGCTTCTCATTACAGAAAGTCTTTCTTTTGCAATATTACCAATTTTACTATCATATAATAATATACAAGTTGAAGCTTTATTACCCCTACCTACACGTCCTCTTAATTGGTGTAATTGGGCAAGGCCAAATCGTTCTGCATGTTCTATTATCATTATAGTTGCATTAGGTATATCAATTCCTACTTCTATTATAGTAGTTGATACAAGAATAGGTTTTATTAAATTAGAAAATTCATTCAAGGCATTATCTCTTTCTTCCGTTTGCATTTGTCCATGTACTAAACCAATTTTGTTTGGAAAAAAATTTTCTAAATATTTTGCTCTTGATTCTGCTGCAGCTAAATCTAATTTTTCTGAATCTTTTACTAAAGGGCATACCCAAAATACTTGATCTCCAGCATCTAGAACTCTTTTAATAGCATTTATTACTTCTTTTATTCTTGGAATACTTACACTAATAGTCTTTATTTCTGGCCTATTATCAGGTTTATTGTACAAAATTGATAAATCCATATCTCCGTAATTGGCCAAAATTAAAGTTCTTGGAATAGGAGTTGCTGTCATTACCATAAAGTCTATTTGTGGTGACTTCTTAAATAATTCTAATCTTTGATAAACGCCAAATCTATGTTGTTCATCAATAATAGCTAGCCTTAAGTTTTTAAAAATTACATTCTTTTGTATTACGGCATGTGTTCCTATAATAATATCTATCTTGCCTAATTTAATTTCTTTTAGAAGGTGTTTTTTTTCATTATTAGGAATCTTGCTAATTAAAAGTGCGACTTTAACCCCTAATTTATCCATATAAACTTTAAAAAAATTAAAATGCTGTTGTGCTAAAATTTCAGTTGGAGCCATTAATGCACCTTGTAATTTAGATTCTACAATATGTATTAATGAGAATAATGCTATTACAGTTTTTCCACTTCCTACATCGCCTTGTAGCAATCTAAACATAGGATTATTTTTATTTAAGTCGTTATAAATATCTTTTAGAACTGAATGCTGATCGGTTGTTAAATCAAAAGGAAGTAATTTTCTTAAAGTATCTTTGTAGGAATTTATTTGTAATAATGGAGTTTGTAGTATTTTATTTTTGTGCTTTCTTATTAAATTTAAAGCTAATTGTCGAGATAGAGCCTCATCATATGCTATTCTTTCAACATATTTTGATTTTTTAACTACATCGTCTTCTTCTATAGGGAAATGTAATCTTTTAATAGATTCTTCTAATGAGAACCATTTTTTTTCTTTTAATAAATCTGCATTAATCCATTCATTAAAACTAGGTACATATTTTATTGCTTCTATTATAATATTTTTATATTTTTTTATTGATAATCCTGAAGTTAGGGGATATGTGGTGTCATAATTTGGTATAGAAACATTTTTTATTTCATTTATTACGTAATCCGGATGTATAATTTGCCAATTGTTTCCTCTTTTAACTAATTCTCCACTAATTGTTATTTTATTATTTTTTAAAAAGTTTTTATTTAACCAATTTTTATTGAGATTAAAATAGATTATAGATATTTTCTTTTGATTAACCTCCAATGTTATTATAGAGATTTTAGGTTTTTTAAAATTTGTCCATATATTTGTTACTTTTCCTACTAAAATAATTCTTTTAAATATATATTCATCTTTTAAATCTGTTATTTTTACTCTTTTTATTATTGAAGATGGTTTATGTAATAATATATCTAAAAATCTATTGCCGCAAAGCTTGTTTAAGAGTGAGGAATAATGAGGACCAAATCCTTTTAACTTTTCTACATTATTATACAAAGGTTTTAAAATAGATGGTGTCAAAAAAATTAGCTCCAAAATAATTATGTCACTATTATAGATTATATTAGCAGAATGAATTATATACAAAATATAAGGTATATTTTATGAACAAAGAACTAAAACAATTAAAATTTAGGTGCTGCCATCGTGGTATGAAAGAAATGGATATACTATTAGGGGGCTTTTTTGAAAATAATTATAAAGAACTTACTAAGGATGACATTTTTCAACTTAATAAATATGTAATTTCTTTATCTGATAACGAATTATATACTTGTTTTTTTAACAAAAGCATGTGGTCAAAAAATATTTCTTTAAGTTTAATTAATAAATTAGATAATTATGCAAAAAAAGTGAGTTAAACAATTCTTAAATCTTTTTTCCAAATTAATAAAAGTGTTTCATTAGGTGGGTATCTTGATGGCCTAGATTGTTTTATAATTGGAGATTCCCTTGTTAAAAACAAAAGTTTATCTTTAATATATGTTGTTAAAGATGAAAAAAAATTAAGAGATTTTTCTTCTTTATTTCAACAAATGTTTCCAAATATAGAATTTATTATTTTACCAGCCTGGGATTGCATGCCTTATGACAATATGTCTCCAAGTGGTTCAATAATAGGTGAAAGAATAAAGAACTTTTTAAGGTTTATAGAAAATGGAATTAAAATAAGGCTAATTATAATAACTATTAACGCCATAATTCAAAAGAATATCCCTATAAACTACTTAAAGAATTACATTATAAATTTAACAGAAGGACAAAGCATTAATTTAAAGCATTTTATAAAAACCTTAACTAAATTAGGGTATAATAGAGCTTCATCGGTAATGGAAATAGGTGAGTACGCGTCTAGAGGAGGGATAATAGATATATTTGTGCCATCCTATGATAAACCTATAAGAATAGATTTATTTGGAGATAATATTGAATCTATTAAGTATTTTGATATTCATACACAAATTTCTACTAATTCTATAAAAGAGGCTCGCATAATACCTTCATCAGAAATAATATTAGATGAAATTAGTATTAATAATTTTAAATATAATTATAAAAAATTATTTGGAATAGAAGCTGTTAAAGATGATCTTTATTTGGCTGTTTCTAATAATTATAAAATTAGTGGTACAGAACAATGGATAAGTCTATTTTATGAAAAATTGTTCTCATTATTTGATATAATAGATAATAATTATTATTTTCTTCTTGATCCATTTTTTAATGAATATTCTCAAATGAGAATAGATGATATTGAAGATTATTATAAATCAAGAAAAATATCATATTTAAGTGATAAAAAATATAAAACTACCTTGAATACGTATAAACCTATTGAAGCTAAAAATTTATATTTAGACAAGAATGAATTAGATAAAGCGCTTGAAAGTAAAACTTTAATATATTTTTCAAAATTAAGATTACATAAGGATTCTCAAAATTTAAATAGTAAGCCCATTCAAAGTTTTAGAATAAATAAAAACTTTGTGAAAAATAAAGATTTTATTACTCTATTTATAAACTTTATTAACTCAAACATTGCTAATAAAAATAAAATTATAATTGCTTGCAGATCTAATATAAGCAAAAAGAAAATATTAGATATTTTAAATGATCATAATATTTACAATACTCATTCAAGTACTAACTTGTCAGATGATATATCAAATATTAAGGAAGTCTCATTAATAATATTAGACATACATTCTGGATTTATTATTGATAATTTAATTGTTGTTTCTGAATATGATTTATTTGGTAAAATATATTCTCGCCCTATTACAAAAAATAAGAAATTGAGCATCGCTTTAGAAGAGGCAGATTCTTTTAATATAGGAGACTATCTAGTTCATAAAGATTATGGAGTAGGAAAATATAATGGATTAAAATTATTAAAGATCAATAAAGTTGAACAAGACTTTATACAACTCTCATATCTGGGAGATGATAAATTATATGTGCCAATACAAAATGTTGATCTAATAACTAAATTCAGTGGTAAATATGCCGAAGTTACACTTGATAAATTAGGAAGTAAACAGTGGATTACTAAAAAGAATAAAGTAAAAGAAAAACTTAGAGATGTTGCTGAAGAGCTGATTAATGTTGCTACAAAAAGAAAACTAGGAAAAGCAAAAAAATTAAGTTGTAATGATGATAGTTATAATAATTTTGTTTCAAACTTTCCCTATTATGAAACACAAGATCAATTAAATGCAATAGAAGATGTTATAAAAGATATAAATTCTGAGAACTCTATGGATCGTTTAATATGTGGAGATGTTGGTTTTGGAAAAACTGAAATAGCTTTAAGATCTGCTTTTATTTGTGTTAAAAGCAATATGCAAGTTGCTCTAATTGCACCTACAACGTTACTTGCGAGACAACATTATGAAACCTTTTCTGCACGCTTTAGAAATGAAGATATTCATATCTCTCAACTATCAAGGCTAACTAAAAGAAAAGAGCAAAAAAAAATATTTTCTGATATAAATTCTGGGAAATTAAATATAATTATAGGAACACATGCACTTTTGTCTGATAAAATTATATTTAAAAATTTAGGTCTTTTTATTATAGATGAAGAACAAAGGTTTGGTGTAAGTCAAAAAGAAAAAATTAAAGCCATGACCTTAAATGTTCATGTATTAACTTTAACTGCAACTCCTATCCCTAGAACATTGCATATGTCGTTATCAGGTATCAGAGACCTTTCAATTATTGCATCTGCTCCAAATGAAAGAATACCAGTGCGTACTTTTATAACCCCCATAAATGATTTTAATATTAAAGAAGGTATTTATAGAGAAATAAAAAGAGGAGGGCAAATATTTTGCATTGTTCCAAAGATTAAGGATATAGAGGAATATAAAAATAAAATTCAAAGTTTATTGAAAGAAATTACTATAGAAGTAATTCATGGAAAAATGAAGCCTGATGATATTGAAAATATTATGACAAAATTTTATAATGGGGATACAAAAATTTTGTTATCAACAACTATTATTGAAAATGGTTTAGATATCCCAAATGCTAATACTATATTTATTTTTAAGGCAGAAATGTTTGGTTTAGCACAATTATATCAATTGAAAGGAAGAGTTGGAAGGTCAAATAAAAGGGCATATGCTTATTATTTTTTACAAAATAGAGCATTATCAATAAATGCAGAAAAGAGATTGCACGTTATTCAATCTTTAGATGGATTAGGAGCGGGTTTTAATATAGCTGCCCATGATTTAGATATAAGGGGAGCAGGAAATTTATTAGGAGAAGAACAATCAGGGCAAATTAAAGAAATTGGGTTAGGTTTATACCAAAAGTTATTAGAAGAAGCTGTAGAAGATTTTAATAGCCATAAATCTATTAAAAAAGACTTTAGCCCGCAAATTAATATTAAAGTTCCTGCTTTAATACCTCAATCATATGTTTCAGATTTAAGTCTACGGTTACAATTGTACAGACGATTAGGAAATTTGAAGCTTAATTATGAATTTGAAGATTTCATAAATGAATTAATTGATAGATTTGGAAATATTCCAATAGAAATAGAATATTTAATAAAAGTAATGAAAATAAAAAGAAACTCATTGAAAATAGGCATTTCTAGAATTGATTCTGGAATTAGTGGAGCTACAATAGAATTTATAGATAATGCTTATCTTGATCCTGAAAAATTTATTTCATGGTTAAGAGAAAATAATACATATTTGAATATGAGAAATCAAAAAAAATTATATATAAAAATTAAATGGAATTCAATAGAAGAAAGGCTAACTAAATTAGAAAATATATCAGTAGAATTAACAAATTTAATTACATAAAAGTTAATCTTCTAAAAGGCATGTTTCAAAAATCTTTTCAAATACCTCATTTTCTTGTGCGCCAGAAATAGCATATTTATTATTTATAATAAAAAAAGGAACTCCTGTTATTCCTTTTCTTCTAGAAGCAATATCAGATTCTTGAACTATTTTTTTTAAATCATTGCTATTTTTTAATATATCTTCATTAAAATTATTAATACCATTTTTGTTAGCAATAAAAATTAAATTTTTATTATCACTAATATTCATTCCCTTAGTAAAATAATTTATAAATAAATCATGGGCAATTTCATTTTGTAAATCAAAATTTTTGGCATATTCTAATAATATATGAGTATTTAATGAATTAGGCATTATTAATATTTTATCAAATTTGAAATTAATTCCGGAACTAGAACCTGCAAGTTCAATTTGTTTATATATTTCTTTTGCTCTTTCTTTGCCTCCAAATTTAGAGGATAGATATAAGTTTCTATCTACTCCAGTTATGGGCATTTCTGGATTTAATTGAAATGGATACCAAGTTATGTTAAAATTAGTGTTTTTGAAATTAGTAATAGCTTTTTCTAGACGTTTAATTCCAATAAAACACCATGGACAGACAGTATCAGATATTATATCAATATTTATCATAGAATACCTTATATTAAAAAAATCGATACAAAATATTATCATAATTATAATTGTTTTTATATAAAGGAATAAAAATAATTATTAAATGTAATTAAAAACTGTAATTGATATTCTTATGTTCCTACCTACTAGTAAATTTTATAGTAAAAATTAAGCCAGGATTATTATTTGTTAATTTTATAGAAGCCTTATGTGCTTTTAGGATAGCTTTTACTAGACTTAATCCTAATCCGTTACCAGAAGTTTTTCTATGTTTTTCTAATCTTACAAATCTATCAAATATCTTTATATGATCTTTTTTTTCAATACCTTCTCCATTATCAATAAAGCTTATAAATATATCCTTGTTCTGCTTTATGGTTTTAACTAAAATATTTTTATTTTTTTGTTTATTGGGGATGTATTTTATAGAATTATCTAAAATATTACTAAATGCTTGGGTAAGTAATATTTCATTCCCTAAAACATACATTTCTCTATTAACTTTATTTTTAAAATATATATTTTTTTCTTCCATAATAGGGGTGTATAATTCAAATAAATTATTTATAATTTTTATTAAATTAATTTTCTTTAAATCTTGTTTTTTTTCAGTTTCAAAGCTAGCTATGTTTAGTATTTCTGTAAAGATTTTTATTAATTTATCAGCTTCCATAATTGCAGTATTTAAATAACTTTTAGCTTCATTATTATTAATTTTTTTATAAGCTAATTCTAAATTACTTTTTAATATTGTTAGAGGTTTTTTTAAGTCATGAGCGATATTACCAGATATGCTCTTAGAATTTTCTATAAGTTCATCGATCCTGTTTAACATTCTATTAACATTCAAGGCAATATTCTTATATTCATTATTAATTTTAGTACTTTGGATTTTACCTTTTAAATCATTGTCAGTTATACTTTGTATTTCTTTGTTTAAACTATTAATTTTATTTAAACTATATCTTCCAAATAAAATACTGGTTATAAAGCCAAAAATTATAATAATAACTATCATAAAAATAGTTAAATTAATTAGTGCATTTGATATTAGTACTTCTGGTTGAATATCTCTTCCTACTAATAGCTTATTACCATCTTTAAATATAAATATCTTTGCTCTGGATTGGTGAGTAATTATATCTGAACCTAAAGATCTACTTATAGTAAATGTAATGTAACCATTATTGTTAGGCTTATTTTGTGGCCATTTATTTAAGTTTCCTGCAATTTTATTTTTAAAAGGATCAGTAAATAAATATATAGCTGCATTTTGGTTTTGTGAACGTAATTCAATAGTGTTAATTAGTCTTTTTAGACCGTATTGTTTATAAGTTTTAATTAGATAGGAATACTCTATTAAAGTTAGTCTATCATTTTCTTTTTCTATTACTTTAAGGGTAAATTGATAAATTAATGCGCCAGAAATTAGTAATATTATAATAAAAAAAAGTGAGAAAATTATAGATGTTTTTGCAGTTAATGCTTTATAGTAATTAAGGATTTTCATCTAACTCAACTTTTCCTTGTATACTATAGCCAGCCCCTCTAATAGTTTTTAAAAGACATTTATTAAAGCCTTTATCTATTTTCTTTCTTAATCGGCTAATATGTACATCTATAATATTAGTTTGTGGGTCAAAATGTAAATCCCAAACTTTTTCTAGCAACATAGTTCTTGTCAAAATTTCGTTAGAATTTTCCATTAAAACTTCTAGTAACCTGTACTCTTGTGGTTGTAAAAGTATATGTTTTGAATTTCTTATAACTTCTCGTTTTCTTTTATTTAGTATCAAATCATCTATTTTAATAGTATCTTGATAACTTCTAGGACTTTGCCTTCTATTTAAAGCTTCGACTCTTGCATTAAGTTCAGAGAAAGAAAAAGGTTTTACTAAATAGTCATCGCCACCAGAATCTAAACCTTTAACACGATCATCAATTTCACCTAAAGCAGATAAAAATAAAACAGGAGTATCTATTTTGTCTTTTCGTATTTGTTTAACTATGGATATGCCATCAATATTAGGCAACATTCTATCTAAAATAATAACGTCGTGTTCTTTCAAATAAGCTGCCTTTATCCCACTTTCCCCGTCAGAAAATGCATCTATTATATGACCTTGTTCCTGCAAACCTTTTTTAATAAAATTTGAGGTATTTTCATCGTCTTCTATTAAAAGTATTTTCATTTTTCAATTAAATTTCTATTTTAAATTTAAATTTAACATTTTATTAATAGCCCAGCAACAGGAGAGGAAAACTGGGCTATTTTTTCGGGGGATTTATGCTATTTCGACAGGGATAAAAAAACTATAATCTTTTCTTTTTAATAAAAACAAAACTTTATTTTTTGGTCTATGTGTTTTTATAAGTAACTTTAGTTCACTTAATTTGTTAACTTTAATATTATTTACGTGAGTAAGAATATCTCCTTTTCTAATTTTGTTATTATTAATATTTTTATTAATAACTTTTGAAATAATTAAATTATTCTCTTTTTCTTCAATTTCAAAATTAGAAATAATAAAATTCTTAGAAAAAACATTTGCTATTTTTTGATTGGGCCATTCTGAAGTTTGTAAATTGATTTCTAATAATTTTTTATCTCTAAATACAGAGATTTTTATTAATTCATTAACTTTGGTATTTGCAACATATCGTACTAAATCATTTATATTATATATATATTTATTATCTATTTGATATATTATATCACCTATTTCTAATTTATAACTTTCTGCAGGACTATTAGCAGCAATACTAGTAATAATTACTGAGCGAGGAACTAAATCTTTTATATCCAGTGACTCAAGCATTTCGGCATTCAATTCTTGAAGTGAAATACCTATCCAAGATCTTTTTACATATCCATACTGTTGAATATCTGAAATAATTCTTTTTACATCATTTGATGGTACTGAAAAACCTAAGCCTACATTGCCTCCAGTAGGAGAAATTATTGCTGTATTAACTCCTATAACTTTTCCTTCCATATTAAATGTTGGACCACCAGAATTTCCTTTATTTATTGCAGCATCAATTTGTATAAAATTATCATAAGGAGTCATATTAATATTTCTATTTAATGCTGAAATAATTCCTGTTGTAACAGTGCCACCCAAACCAAAAGGATTGCCAACAGCTATAATAAAGTCCCCAATTTGGATTTTGGAAGAATCAGCAAACTCTACAAATTCAAATATTTTATCTGCATTTATTTTTAATAGGGCTATATCATATTTTTCATCATATCCAATAACCTGGGCATCATATACTTTAGAATTTGATAGCACTTCTATATGAGTAGAATTTTTAACAACATGATAATTCGTAACAATTAAACCATTCTGATCTATAAGAAAACCAGAGCCTGAAATGGAGTTATTATATTTTGGGTTAATATTTTTAATTGCTACTACTGTATTTTTAACTTCATTGATTAAAGGAGCAATGGAATTTGTTTGCATGCTATAACTTTTAAAGAGCATTGTAAAAAAAGTAATTAATATAAAAATTATAATATTTATTTTTTTCAATTTCATGTATCCTTTCATTAAAATTATGTAATAATACGTATTTATTGTTACAGAACTGTTAACAAAACATTAATTATTGTTAATATTTTAAAATTAATAAATGGAGCAAATTTTATGAATTTGAATTTTAGCAAAGAAGACCTTGAATTTCAGAAAGAAGTTAGAGGCTTCATAAACAAAAATTTAAATCCTATAACTAAACAAAAAATAGAGGAAGGACACCATTTAACTAAAAATGATATGTTAGAGTGGCAAAGTAAACTATACGAAAAAGGATGGATAGCACCTAGTTGGCCAAAAGAATATGGAGGAACAGACTGGACTGTGACACAAAGATATATCTTTGATGAAGAATGTGGATCAGGGTCAGCTCCATCTGTATTGCCATTTGGTGTTACTATGGTTGCGCCAGTCATAATAAAATATGGAACAAAAGACCAGAAAGAATTCTATTTACCAAAGATTTTATCAAGTGAACATTGGTGGTGTCAGGGTTATTCTGAACCAGGTTCTGGATCAGATTTAGCATCACTATCTACAAAAGCTGAAAAAGTAAAGGGTGGATATAAAATTAGTGGAACTAAAACATGGACTACAATGGCACAACACGCAGATATGATGTTTATTTTAGCAAGGACAAATTCTGATTGCAAACCTCAAGAAGGCATATCCTTTATGTTATTAGACATGAGGTCGTCAGGAGTATCCGTAAACCCTATTATTACATTAGATGGAGGACATGAAGTAAATATGGTTTATTTAGAAGATGTTATAGTTCCATCAGAAAATTTAATATTTGAAGAAAATAAAGGATGGACAGTTGCAAAGTATTTATTAGGACATGAAAGAACATCAATAGCAGCAGTATCCCGCTCTAAAAAAGCACTTTCTAAGGTTAAGAGTATTGCTAAATTAAATACAAATGGAGATTTCTCTTTAATTGATGATCAACGTTTTATGGATAAAGTTGCCAAGTGTGATATAAGGCTTCAAGCATTAGAATATGCTGAATTAAAAGCTATATCTAATGATGCAAAAGGAGTTCCTCCTGGTGCTGAAGCTAGTATGTTAAAAATTAGAGGTTCAGAAATACAGCAGGAAATTACAGAATTGGTTTTAGAAGCAAGTGGCTATTACGCATATCCTTATCAACCAAATATTATGGATAAAGGAAATAATGAGCCTATGATAGGCCCAGCTTGGAGTAGTACAGCAGCTCCAAAATATTTTAATACTAGAAAAACAACAATTTATGGTGGCTCGAATGAAATTCAAAAAAATATTCTAGCAAAAATGGTATTAGAATTATAGATCAATTTTTAAGGAAAAATAATGGACTTATCTTTCAATGAAGATCAAGAGTTAATAAAAAATTCAGTTGAGAAGTTTGTTTCTGAATCTTATTCTGCTGAAAATAGAAGAAAAATTATTGCTAGCAATAAAGGCTTTGATAGTGAAATATGGCAGAAATTTTCTGAATTAGGATGGCTTGCTCTTCCATTTAAAGAAGAAGATGGTGGTTTTGGAGGAGAACTAATAGACTTAATGATTATTATGAAGGTTTTTGGTAAAGGGCTAGTGATAGAACCTTATGTCTCATCAATAATTTTAAGTGGTAGCTTAATATCTTCTTGTCCTGCTTCTGAATTGAGATCTAACTTGATTAAAAACTTAATAGAAGGAAAAGAAAAAGCCAGTTTTGCATTTTCAGAACCTACTTCTAGGTTTAATGTCTATGACGTTTCAACATTTGCCAAAAATAAAGGTAAAAATTGGTTAATAAATGGACATAAATCAGTTGTGTTTGGTGCGGGGCAATCGGATTATTTATTGGTTTCAGCAAGAACAGCAGAAAATAGATTCAGTAAAAGAGGTATTTCATTATTTTATATAAAAAAAAATATAAAAGGTTTAGATATTCAAGATTTTCAAACAGTTGATGGTTTTAGAGCAGGAGAAGTAATTCTTAATAATGTAGAAGTATCAAATGATTGTTTATTAAGCACTAAAGATGCTGCATACGATTTAATTAATGATGCTATATATAAAACTTTAATTTCAATTAATGCTGAGGCTTCCGGCATAATGGAAAAAATGTATGAGATGACATTAGAATATATTAAAACTAGAAAACAATTTGGTATTCCGATCGGAAAATTTCAAGCAATACAGCATAGAACTGTGGAAATGCTTATACTAAGTGATGAAATGACTTCTTTAGCGTGTATGTCTGCATTAAAAGGAAGTAAAGACAAAAATGGTATAAAATCAGTTATATCGGGAAAAATACATATAGGAATAGGCGGGAGAAAATTAGGACAAGAAGCAATTCAACTTCACGGAGGTATGGGAGTTACAGAAGAAATGGAAATAGGTCAATACTTTAAAAGACTTACTATGCTTGATACTTTTTTAGGTAATTCTGATTTTTACTTAAACCAATTTAATAATTTAGGAGAATAAAAAGTCTCTTATGAAATTTAATAATATGCATAAAATTCACAATATTCCATTAAATGTAAGAATGGGATGTTTAGGGTTGTTATTCGTTTTAACATTTATTTTAATAATAATATTTGTTGGATTTTTTCAAGTTCTTTCTTTTCTAATGGAATCTTGGTTAGGGGCCTTACTTGTTGGTGTTATCGTATTTTATTTAATATATAGAAAAATAATTAGAAAAATTATTATCAATAAGAATAATGAAAAAAGAAGTAATAATTTTACTGATGCAGATTATATAGAAATAGATGATAATAATGAGAATAAGAATTAATATTTTAATTTATTGTTTTTATATTTTTCTTAAGAGCTCCCAAACTATTAATTTTTAAAATTAATTTTCTATTATTATCATTGTCTTTGCTTATATAAATAATATGATTACTTAAGTTTGATAATATTTTAGTTAAGATATTTTCAGGCAATCCATATAGAAATCTAGTATTATTATTTGACAGTTCCTTGGTAAGAAGGATTTTGTAATTAAAATTTTCATACTTATTTTGTATTTTATGCATCTCATTCATGAATTGAATATTAACTGCATAATCAAAATTAATAATAAGCATTATAATTTGATCATGCTTATTAAATAATATTTCTTTAATATAAGACAAAACAGCTACTATATTACTTTTTGAAGCAAGAAATAAAAATGGTTTATTGAGTATTGTTAAATCATCTTTTATAAAATATGGTCCTGAAATAGCTATAGTTTGCCCTGGATTAATATTTTTATGAATATTTTCACTAATTGGAATATAAATAATTAATACTGCATTATTATTGCCATCTTCTTTCAATTTAGGACTAATTATAAAATATTCTTTTTTACTAATTTTCCCGTCTTTAACAATTTTAACTTTCATACCATCATGGATGAAGAGATTAATTTTTTTTGGAAAAGATGTTGATAATTCAATATATGTTTTCCCTATAATTGCTTTTGACAACACCTCTAAAATAAATTCTTTTGGTGCTTTATTTTTAGAATGAATTTGATTGGAAAGAGGAGATAAAAAATCTAATTCAAGATAGTCTGAGGCTGCTAATGCTTGGCAAGTATATATAATATTATTCTGTCTTTCCTCTGGGGTAAGATTGTGAGTTGCTCCTTTTGAATTATCCACTGTACCATTTAATATTTTTGCTTTGCAAGTCCCACACACTCCTGATCTACAGCTGAAGGCTAGTTTTACTCCAATTTCTAATGATGCTTGAATAATATTTTTATTTTTATTTATTTTAAAATTTAAATTATATTTTGGGATTAAAATATTAGTTTTATTTTCCATTATTTTTCCATTTTATAGAACAACCTATACTTGGGTTATTATATGGAATATCTTTATTTTTTGAAATTGCTTTCATAGATATAAATAATTCTCTTTTTGAATCTTTATTTAATTCTAAACCAGAATCATCTAATCTTCCTCTATACTTTAATAACATATCTTTATTAAAACCAAAAAAGTCTGGTGTACATTGAGCATCATAAAGCTTAGCTATTTCCTGAGTTTCATCAATCAAATATGGAAATGAAAAATTATTTTCTTTTGAAAATTTTTTCATATTATTAAAGTCATCAGAAGGATATGTTATATAGTCATTAGACATAATTCCAGCAGAATTTATTCCAAACTTTCTTAATGCTCTAACATCTCGTTCAATTTTTTGTGCTATAGCTTGGACATAAGGACAATGATTGCATATAAAAAACAGTAAAATGCCTTTCGGACCTTTTATATCTTTTAATGTATAAAATTGTTCATCTGTTCCTTTAAGATTAAAATCTATAGCAATTAGGTTTTTATTAAAAATATTTGATTTTTTTAACATAATAACTCCATAAATTAATAAATATAAAAATAATATAAAACATTTTTTTCACTTAATACTTGAAACTATTCATTACAAATATTAGATATGTCCAATGATTTTATAGAATAGGGGAACTTAAGTAAATGAGCACATTGATTGAAGTTAATAATTTAACTAAAAATTTTGGCCCATTTAAAGCAGTGGAGGATATAAGTTTTAATTTGGACAGAGGAGAAGTATTAGGGTTTTTAGGTCCAAATGGAGCAGGGAAAACTACGACTATGAGGATGATCACAGGTTTTTTACCTGCATCAAAGGGCACTATTAAAATTGGTAATTATGATGTGTCTAGCTTTCCTATTAAAACAAAAGAAAAAATAGGCTATGTTCCAGAAGGAGCTCCATTATATGGGGAAATGACAGTTTTAAGTTTTTTAAAATTTATATCTGGTATAAGAAAAATTAAAAAAGAAAATATTATAAATTCAATTAATAATGCAGTAAATAAATTAGGCCTTGAGAATGTTTTATACCAGCAAATTGAAACTTTATCTAAAGGTTATAAAAGAAGAGTAGGGTTAGCACAAGCAATTTTACATGATCCAGATATTCTTATTTTAGATGAACCTACAGATGGGTTAGATCCTAACCAAAAACACGAAGTAAGAAAATTAATTAAAGAAATGTCTGTATCAAAGGCTATTATTATTTCTACTCATATACTTGAAGAAGTTGATGCAGTATGCAGTAGGGCAATGATCATTGCCAATGGAAAATTAATTATTGATAAAACTCCAAAAGAACTAATTGCAATGGGTACTGATAGTTCCACATTGGATGATGTTTTTAGATCTCTTACCTTGGGTAATATTAAGGAAAAATAATGCAAACAATTATAAATATTACTAAAAGAGAACTTAGTGGTTATTTCGCTACTCCTGTGGCATATGTTTTTATAGTAATTTTTCTATTAATGGCTGGATTATTTACTTTTTATATGGGATCTTTTTATGAACGAAGTCAAGCAGACTTAACTGCATTTTTTGATTGGCACCCATGGTTATACTTATTCTTAATACCTGCCATATCTATGAGGTTATGGGCTGAAGAAAGAAGAAATGGCACAATTGAGTTATTAATGACTCTTCCCGTCAGTGTTGGACAAGCAGTTATAGGTAAATTTCTCGCAGCATGGGTATTTACTGGTATTTCCTTAGTTCTTACTTTTCCTATGTGGTTAACAGTAAATTACTTAGGAGATCCTGATAATGGGGTTATTATTACAAGTTATCTTGGGAGCCTTCTAATGGCAGGAGGTTATCTATCTATTGGTTCCTGCATTTCTTCGCTTACTAAAAATCAAGTTATTGCTTTTGTGGTTAGTATTGCGGTTTGCTTTCTATTTACTGTAAGCGGTATGCCTATTGTATTAAATTTTTTCTCTAGCTGGACTCCACAAGCATTATTAGACACAATAGCTTCCTTTAGTTTTGTTTCTAATTTTATAGATCTAAGTAAAGGAGTTATAGATGTTAGAAATATAGTATATTTCTTATCACTGATAATCTCAGCATTAACGTTAAATATTATCTCAATAAATTCTAGAAAGGGTATATAAATGCTCTTTTTTAACTCACACGATAAAAATAAAATTACTACTCCACTTATATTAAATTGTGTAGTGATTGCAGTAATTTTGCTCTTTTTATCAATAAATACATTAAGCAATCAAATTTTTTCTTCATCTAGATTAGATTTAACCGAAAACAATCTATACACTTTAAATCAAGGAACTTTAAAAGTATTAACTTCAATAGAGGAACCAATTACTTTAAAATTATTTTTTTCTGATAAACTAAGTAGAAATATTGCACCTATGCGTGAATATGGTCAAAGAGTAAAAGAATTAATTGAAGAATATGCTAATAAATCAGAAGGTATGATAATTTTAGAAAGAATAGATCCTGAACCATTCACAGACAACGAAGATTTAGCAATTTTATATGGTTTGCAAGGAATGCAAATATCCCAAGCAGGTGAGAAATTCTATTTTGGTTTAGTTGCTACAAATTCTACAGATGATATGTCAATTATACCTTTCTTTGAACAAGAAAGAGAAACATATTTAGAATATGACTTAACAAGAATAGTTAATGATTTAGCTAATCCTAAGAAAAAAAAATTAGGATTAATTACAAGTTTACCTATTAATGGAGGACTTGCTTATCCAGATGCACCTTCTTCAGAATATGTAGCACCTTGGGAAATTTATAATAGACTAAGTGAAATTTTTGAAATTATAACTCTATCCACTGAACTTGATAGAGTTCCTGATGATATTGATTTATTAATGATCGTACATCCTAAAGATATAAAATTTAAAACTCGTTATGCCATTGATCAATTTGTAATGAAAGGTAAGGGTGCTATATTTTTTGTTGATCCTTATTCTGAAGTACAAAGAAATGCTTTACCAATTGAAGAAAGAAGAACATTTATACCAGGATCTGATTTAAACACTCTATTTAGTAATTATGGAGCATATGTAGAACCAGGGATGATAGTAGGAGACAGAATAGCAGGCAGAAAAGTAACTATTGGAAGGGGGCCAAATGCTAGAATTACTACATATGTATTATGGATTGGATTAAGCAATGAATACATGAATCCTAATAATATGATTACAAATGAACTTGAAACGGTTTTAACAAATACCCCTGGCGCATTAATTAGATCTGATAACGCAGAATCACTGTTTGAAATATTATATAGCTCAAGCAAGGACTCAATGTTTATAGAAAGATTTAAAATACAATTTCGCCCTGACCCTACCTTACTATTATCTGAATTTACACCAATTAATAAAAATTTACCTTTTGCAGTTAGGTTAAGTGGAAAATTTAATTCTGCTTTTTCTACTACTTTACCAATTAATGAAGATGGGTCGGCTATTCCTTTATACTCTGATCATTCCAAAAATACATTTAATGGAAATATAATTATTTTTGCAGATACAGACATATTGGCAAATAATACTTGGACACAAAAACAAGATAATTTTGGCAAAGAAACTTTCACTCCTATAGCTGATAATGGTTCATTAGTAATTAATGCTTTCGAATTTCTTGCAGGAGGAGGGGAGCTAATAGCACTTAGAACTAGAGGCACTTCTGTAAGACCGTTTAAAGTAGTAGAGGAATTGCAAAAACAAGCGGAAACTCAATATAGAGAAACAGAACAAACACTACAAGAAGATCTAAAAATTACAGAGGATAAATTACGAGATTTACAAAGAGGGGCATCTATAGCAACACAAGATGGTGCCCCAATATTATCAAAAGAGCAAGCTGACACATTACAAAATTTTAAAGACCAAATAATAACTATTAGAAAAAAATTAAGAGATGTTAGAAGAGATCTTCGCGTAGAAATAGAAGATTTAGGGTTAAAATTAAAAATATATAATATATGGATTATGCCATTATTAGTAGCTTTGTCAGCAATTATAGTTTTTTCAGTTCGCAGAAGAAAGCGTATCAAACACTTAGCAAATATGCGCAATTAATAAGGAACAAAAATGAAACAATCTAGTGCATATACAATTATAATTTCATCAATTGCTTTTCTTGTAATTACCATAATTATAAGTTTATATAAAGATTCAGAAAACAGAAGGTCTGAAGGAGAAAGGTTTTTATTTCCAAAACTTAGTGTATCAACTGATGAGAACAGTTTAAAATTATTAAATACTATTTCTGAAGTAAAAATTTCTAATTTTGAGAATAATTTTAGTATTAAAAGAGATAAAGAAAATTGGTA
>Ga0163108_10000969_pt1 | contig 21112 bp, 19 predicted proteins | sample Fk1155metaG_FD_109644 | JGI IMG/M metagenome (GOLD analysis project Ga0163108, IMG submission 109644) | Marine microbial communities from the Central Pacific Ocean - Fk160115 155m metaG | ecosystem: Environmental > Aquatic > Marine > Oceanic > Photic zone | place: The Central Pacific Ocean...
ATAACAAGACAACAACACATGTCTGAAGAAACTGCTAAAAAAGTAGATTTCGAGGTTAAAAAAATTGTTAATACCAGCTACGATAGAGCGAAACAGGTTTTAACTGAAAAAATAGACGATCTTCACAAACTTGCAAAAGCATTACTTATTTACGAAACTTTAACTGGTGATGAAATTAGAGATCTGATTTTGAAAAATATTCAACCCACTAAGCTGTCAAAAAAAGAAGAAGAAGCAGCTGACGACAAGGTTTCTTCAGCCATAGATTCTATTGGTTTAAAACCAAAACCAGCACTATAATAAAGAAATCATGAGAAAGTATTACACTAGGGCGTGTAATTTTTACCATGGAAGAGTTGCAAAAAGTCTTACACGATCTAAGAAAGCTCTTCCGTTGAATGGTAAAAAAGATCTAGCCTTTGATAACATTGAAATTTTTACCAGAGACAAAGGGAGGGTAAGAAGTAATTTAATTCACTTTAAAGACATTAATAAACTTAAAAAAAATATAAAAAACATCGTTAAACAAGATATAAAAAAAATAACCTCAAAAAGAAAAAATTTTCTAAAAAATGTTGATTTTTCTGAACCTTCTATTATGGGTGTCCTAAATTTGACCCCTGATAGTTTTTCTGATGGAGGTAAATTTAATAGCAAGAGCAGAGCATTTAAGCAGATTTCAAACATGATTGAATCTGGAGCAAAAATTATTGATGTGGGTGGAGAGTCAACACGACCAGGCTCTAAAACGATAACTTCAAAAACTGAATGGAAAAGAATTCAGCATGTTTTAAAAAATTTTAAAAAAAAATATAGATCAGTCTGTTTATCAGTAGATACACGAAAATCTGATATCATGGTTAAAAGCTTAAAACATGGCGTAGATTTAATAAACGATGTTTCAGGATTTAATTATGATAGATTTTCATTGTTGAAATTAAAAAATTATAAAATTTCAAAAGTTTTACATCATATGCAGGGCACTCCTAATACCATGCAAAAGAATCCACAATATAAAAATGTTTTATTAGATATTTATGATTTTTTTGAAAACAGCATAAAACAAAAGTTTAAGAACAATAAAATTATTGTAGATCCAGGTATTGGTTTTGGTAAAACTTTGAAACATAATTTGACTTTAATTTCCAAGATATCTTTGTTTCATAGTCTTGGCTTTCCTATTTTGATTGGAACTTCAAGGAAAAGATTTATTAATCAAATATCCGGAGAGTATGACAGTAAAGATAGAACAGGAGGAACATTAGCTTCAGTTCTTTTTTTATTATCACAAGGCATGCAGATCTTCAGAGTACACAACGTAAAAGAGGTGAAGCAGGGAATTATGGTATTTGAGAAAATATTATCAGATTGATGAAAAATAAATATTTTGGAACAGACGGAATTCGAGGAACTGTAAATCAGGGCAATATTACTGGAGAAAAGTTTTTTAAGTTTGGTTTGGCATCTGGAACATATTTTAAAAATCAAAAAAAACCGAAACAAATTGCAATTATAGCTAAGGACACAAGATTGTCAGGATATACTTTGGAACCAGCGCTAGTATCAGGTTTGGTTTCCGGAGGAATGCACGTCTTTACATTGGGTCCTTTACCAACAAATGGACTTGCAATGTTAACAAAATTAATGAAAGCAAATATGGGTATTATGATTACTGCATCTCATAATCCTTACCACGATAATGGTCTCAAATTATTTGGCCCAAACGGCATGAAGTTATCAGATCAAATAGAAAAGAAGATTGAAAAACTAATAGATGCCAAAAATACAAAACAACTTACGAACCCTAAACTACTGGGCAGGGTTAAGCGATTAGAAGACGGAAATGACAGATACATTAAAATATTAAAAAAAAATTTTCCAAATAATTTTCACTTAAGAGGTACAAAAATAGTTTTAGATTGTGCTAATGGAGCTTGTTATAAAGCTGCCCCAAAACTATTAAAAGAACTTGGAGCAAGAGTTATTTCTATTGGTGTGAAGCCAAATGGCTTTAATATTAATGAAAAGTGTGGTTCAACTTATCCATCTAAAATTAAGTCAGCAGTTAAAAAATTTAAAGCTCATGTTGGAATTGCTTTCGACGGAGATGCTGACAGAATTATTATGTGTGATGAAAAGGGCAAAATTGTAGACGGAGACCAGATTATTGCTATGCTTGCTAATAGATGGAAATCGAAAAGAATTTTAAGAGGCGGTGTAATTGGAACTTTAATGTCTAATCATGGTTTAGAAAAATTTTTAAAGAATGAGAAAATAAGATTTTTTAGATCTAAGGTAGGGGACAGATATGTTAAGGAAAAAATGAAAAAGTTTAATTTTAATCTGGGAGGAGAACAATCCGGCCATATAATTTTGGGTAAGTTTGCAACAACTGGTGACGGATTGATGGTTGCATTAGAAGTCTTGTTTTCTTTAAGAAAAGGCAAAAAAGCTAGCAAGTTACTAAACGTTTTCAAACCTTTGCCTCAAATTTTGGAGAATGTTGTTGTGAAAGATAAGAACATAATTAATAAAACTAAATGTAAAAATGCAATTAAAAAAGCGAATAAATTTATGAGTTATAACGGAAGAATTTTAGTTAGAAAATCTGGAACTGAACCAAAAATTAGGATTATGGCCGAGTCACATGATAGAAGTTTAATTTTAAAATGTATAAAAATAATTAAGAGATCAATAAAATAAATTGAAACCCAAATCTAAAATTTTAATAATAGCAGGGTCCGACTCTTCTGGAGGTGCAGGAGTTCAGGCTGATATCAAGACAGTTACTGCTCTAGGTGGTTATGCAATGACAGCAGTTACGGCTGTCACAGTTCAAAATACAACAGGAGTAAGTTCTGTTATTCCTATCAATCCTAAAGAGATAGGAAAGCAAATTATATTTACATGCAAAGATATAAAGCCAAATGGAATAAAAATTGGAATGCTTCACTCATCACAAGCAATCAAGTCCGTCGCAAATGCTTTGAATAAAGTTAAAATTTCCAAGATTATTTTGGATCCCGTTATGGTTGCTAAAGGTGGCTCTAGATTGATCAACCAATCAGCAATCAAAACTTTAAAAGACAAATTAATGAGAAAAGCTTACTTAATTACACCCAATATCCCTGAGGCTGAGATTTTAACAAAAGTAAAAATCAAAAGTCTAGAAGATATGATTCATGCTGCCAATATTTTGCTTAAATTAGGAGTTAAGAATGTTTTGATTAAAGGCGGCCATAGAAACACAAAATACATGGAAGATATTCTGTTAAATAACAAAGAAATAAAAATTTTTAAAAATAAAAAAATCAAAACAAGAAATACTCACGGAACAGGCTGTACTTTATCAAGCGCAATCACAACTTTTTTATCATGTGGAAAACCCTTAAAGAAATCCTGTGAGCTTGGAATTAAATATGTTAATCAATCTATTAAATTCAATCCCAATTATGGAAAAGGATATGGACCAATTAATCATTTAAATTCAATAATACTGGATAAAAAATTTAGATAATGAAAAATATTGTAGTAGTAGGTGCGCAGTGGGGAGACGAAGGGAAAGGTAAGATTGTTGATTGGCTTTCAAGCGAAGCAGATGTTGTTGTTCGTTTCCAAGGAGGTCATAATGCGGGCCACACCTTAGTTATAGATGGAGTTACTTATAAACTCAGATTATTGCCATCTGGAATAGTTAGAAAAAACAAAGTTTCAGTAATTGGAAATGGAGTTGTTGTAGATCCTTGGGCATTACTTGATGAAATCGAGGAAATAAAATCAAAAGGCATTGATGTTAATGCCAACAACTTAATACTTTCCGAATCTGCTAATCTCATTCTACCTTTTCATAAAGAAATGGACGAGATAAGAGAAGATGCTGCTGGCAAAGCCAAAATTGGAACTACAAGAAGAGGAATTGGACCGGCCTATGAAGATAAGGTTGGAAGAAGATCAATTAAAGTAATAGATCTAACTTCGGAGAGTAATTTGGATCGCAGATTAGAGGTCGCTCTTATACATCATAACGCTATAAGAAAAGGTTTGGGAAAGACAGTTTTTAAAAAGGATCAATTAAAAAAAGATTTACTAAAAATAGCACCAGAAATATTAAAATTTTCTCAACCAGTTTGGAAAAAACTGGACGAATATAAATCAAAGGGAAAAAAAATATTATTTGAAGGTGCGCAAGGAATTTTGTTAGACGTGGATCATGGTACATACCCATTTGTTACATCATCTAATACCGTAGCTTCTGCTGCCGCAACCGGAACAGGGTTTGGATTAAATACTATAAATTACGTGTTGGGCATTACTAAAGCCTATACCACTAGAGTTGGAGCAGGTCCTTTTCCAACCGAACTAAAAGATAAAATCGGAAATCTACTAGGCACTAAAGGAAAAGAATTTGGAACTGTTACCAGTAGAAAAAGAAGGTGTGGATGGTTCGACGGTGTCTTAGTAAGACAAACTGTAAAAATTTCAGGAATAAATGGAATTGCACTTACTAAGCTAGATGTTCTTGACGAATTAGATGAAATTAAAATGTGTATTGCATATAAATTGAATGGAAAAAAAATAGACTATTTACCCGCTGGGTCAGATAATCAATTAAAAGTTGAACCAATATATAAAACTTTTCCAGGATGGAAAAAAACAACAAAAGGAATCAGAAACGTAGAAAATCTTCCTGATCAAGCCAAGAAGTATATTTATGCTTTAGAAGATTTTGTAGAAGCAAAAGTCTCAAGCATTTCCACAAGTCCTGAAAGGGAAGACACAATTTTAATAGAAAATCCGTTTGCTTAACTTTTAGGAAGAAGATTTTTAGATTTTGATGAATTCAACATAGCTTTTTGAAGTTTTTCAAATGCACGAGTTTCAATCTGCCTAATTCTTTCTCTACTTATTTTATATTTTTTACTCAATTCTTCTAATGTTTTAGGGTCATTAGATAATTTCCTGTCCTCTATAATTTCTCTTTCCCTATCATTTAGTATTTTAATGGATTGATGTAATAGAGATTTTTTTTCATCCAACTCCTGCTTTTGAGATACAAAAAGTTCTTGATCTAAATCTTCACTAACAATCCAATCCTGCCACTCTCCTTTTTCGCCAGCTTTTATAGGTTCATTAAGAGATTTTTCTTGGCCCATCATTCTACGATTCATGTTAATCACTTCTTCAGATTTAACCCCAAGTCTGTCTGATATTTCTTTTACTTGTTCTTTTTTTAAATCACCTTCTTCATGAGGTGCAATTTGCTTTTTTAGTTTTCTTAAATTAAAGAAAAGTTTTTTTTGTGCCGTTGTAGTTCCCATTTTAACAAGACTCCAAGATCTTAAAACATATTCTTGGATTCCTGCTTTAATCCACCACATTGCATAAGTTGCAAGTCTAAAACCTTTTTCTGGATCGAATTTTTTTACAGCTTGCATTAATCCAATGTTTCCCTCAGATATTAATTCATTTACAGGAAGGCCATAACCACGGTATCCCATGGCTATCTTAGCAACTAAACGCAAGTGGCTGGTTACAAGTTTATGGGCAGATTTTAAATTTCCTCTTTCCCTCCAATTTTTTGCCAACATGTATTCTTCTTCTGCATCTAAAATTGGAAATTTTTTTATTTGAGTAAGATATAGAGATAGCCCGCCTTCACTTGTTAAAGAAGGTAAATTTGAAATTTCAGTTTTTGCGCCCATTGTTGTATATATATTTATTAATTAAAATTTTTCAATTACCAAATTTGTCAAGAAAGTCTAGCATTTTTTTAAAATCATAAGGTAATTTTGAGTCAAAATTAAGAAATGAGTTTTTTGTTGGATGAATCAAGCCTAGGCTTTTGGCATGTAGAGCCTGTCTATCAAAATCAGAAAGTATTTTTTCAAATTTTTGATTTATCTTTCTAAATTTTGTTTCTTTCTTTCCGTACTTTCTGTCGCCAATTAATGGATTTCCTTTGAATGCTAAATGCACTCTTATTTGATGTGTTCTTCCTGTTTCTAAAACACATTCTACCAAACTAATTCTTGGTATTTCTTTTGAACCAAAGGTTCTTAAAGTTTTATAATTTGTAACCGCTTTTTTTCCCGAACGTTCACTTACAGACATAAGCTGTCTATTTTTTTTACTCCTTGATATTAAAGTTGTTATCTTTCCGTTAAGAGGTCTAACCACCCCCCAAATCAATGCTATGTATTTTCTTTTTATACTGTGATCACTAAACTGCTCAGACAAATGAGAGTGCGCCTGATTGTTTTTTGCTATTACTATTAGTCCGCTGGTATCTTTGTCTATCCTGTGAACTATGCCCGGTCTAAATTCTCCATTTAAATTTGATAAATTATTTTTGTAAAGATACAACAAGCCATTAACCAAAGTCCCGTCTTTATTGCCGGCTCCGGGGTGAACAACCAGGCCGCTAGGTTTATTTATAACAACTATTTCTTTATCCTCGTATACAATATCAATCTTCATTTTTTTTGGTTTAATATCATCTGTTTTTTGCTCTGGAATATTTACTTCGATTAAATCATTTTCATTTATTTTTTCTGAAGCAGAAACAATTAACCTCTTGTTAACCTTAATGTTTTTAGAGAGAATAATTTTTTTGATTTGAGATCTTGTAAACGTTTTTAGATTTTCTGTTAAAAATTTGTCCAATCTTATCTTTTTATCAAGATCTTTGGCAAAAAATGTTATTGTTTTATTCATTTAATAATTTACAAGTATTATATTCGGACGGGCCGTTAGCTTCAACTGGATAGAGCGCTGCGCTTCGGACGCAGAGGTTGGGGATTCGAATTCTCCACGGCCCACCAAAAAGCCCAATAAAAAAATAACTACTTTACAAAATCCATTCTTTATATTTGCTCTTATTGTTTAATATGTGCCTGGGATAAGTTTCGTCTATCTCTATTTTATCTAAAACTACTTTTCTGCCAAACAAATCTTTCCTGTTTTTGATTTTTTCTTCAATAATCTTTTCATCTTTAAACTCTGGTTTATTGTATTCTTTGTGGGCATATGAATTTAATTTTTTGGCTATACCGCTGGGCGTTTTCAAAAATGAAAAATGCCAACCTCCATTTTCAATAATTTGTGCAGGCTTAGGTTTGTCAATTCTATAAAAAGGATATTTCTTTGCTTTAACTTTATACCTTAACCAGTTTGGTGACTTAAGATATTTTTTTACGCAAATTTTTGATCCATTCCAAAAATTACTTGTATCTAGTAAGTTTAATTTATAATAAAAATATTTTTGAACAAATATTCCGTATCTATTTCTGGAAGAAAACTTTTTTATTGCTTCAGGATTAGGTATTTCGTCTACATCAGATATTATAATAACGTCATCTTTAGCAGAGTCTTCTATACCTTTTAAAACACAATCTCTTTGATAATGTTCAAGGTCCCAAGTGTAATCGCTTTTTGGATAATTATCGGCAACTATATATCTTATTTTGTGTTTAAACTTATCAAACTTTTCTATATTAAAATTTAAGCTTCTAGGTTTTCCTTGATGATCTTTTTTTCCTTCGACCAAAACAAAATAATCCACATAATCATTTAGAATATTTAATCTTAAATCTAATAATAAGTCCTCATCGCAATACATAAAACAGTCGTACAAAGCCATTGATCATTCACCCATATTAACTAATGTGCCTTTTTTTCGAGCTCCATAAAAAGCTAAATAGAAAACAATAACCGCACCAACAAAATAAAATAAATTTAAAACTAGTGCGTTCATAATATTTTTATAGTCTACTACATTATTTACCAAAATAGATCTTGCTTCCTCGAATATATAAACTAACGGCAAACCTTTAGCCAATATTTGCAACCATTCAGGTAAAATTGATAATGGGTAATAAACACAACCTAGTGGAGCCAAAAGAAAAAGAGATGACCATGCGGTATTTTCAAAAGCTGGGCCGAATCTTAAAAGACCCGAGCTAACAAGCAGGCCCAATGTTGTTCCAAAAAGATATAAACTTAAAAAAAGTAAAAATAGCGGCGGTCCCATTTCCAGCAAAGAAACTCCAAATAGTGGACTCATAAGAATTATTGCTGGAATTATCCCGATTAAAGTTCTTAGTAAACATGTAGCGGTTAGTGCGGTTATAATTTCACTAATTTTTAATGGCGCAATAAATAGATTTGTAAAATTCCTGCTCCATATTTCTTCTAAAAATAACATGTTGAAGCTTATGCTTGATCGAAATAAAAAATCATAGAGAATTGCACAACTTAAAATAACACCAATAGTATTATTATAATAATCACTATACATGGTGAAAAATTGTGAAATAAATCCCCAGAGAATTATCTGAATTGTTGGCCAATAAATAAGATCTAGGATTCTTGGAAAAGAACCTTTGATTAAATAAAGATGGCGCATAGATAACGCAAACATTCTGTGAAGTCTCATATTATTCCCTAACTATTTTTAAAAAAGTTTCTTCTAAATTTTTTCTTCCATGTTTATTTATTAAACCACTGCATGTTCCCTTATCTATTATTTTACCTTTTTTCATCATCATTACTTCGCTACAAAGCCTTTCCACCTCATTCATATTGTGGGAAGCTAATAGAATAGTTGTACCTTTTTCTGAAGCAAAATTTTCTATATAAGTTCTGATATAATCACCTACATCTGGATCAAGACTTGCCGTAGGTTCGTCCAAAAGAAGTATTTCAGGATCATTAATTAATGCTTTAGCAAGAGAAACTCTATTTTTTTGTCCAGAAGAAAGTTCACCAGTTTTTCTTTTTTTGAACTCTAATAAATTTAACTGTTCCATTAAATCTGAAATTTTTTTTTGTAAATTATTTACACCATACATTCTTCCATAAACTTTAAGATTTTCTTCAATTGTAAGTTTTTTTGGTAGCTCAACATAAGGAGATATAAAATTCACTTTTTCTAGTATTTTTGTTCTGTTGTTTTCGTTTTCAATATTTTTGTCACCAATAAAAACAGAACCAGAAGTAGGTTTTATTAATCCCAATATCATACCTATCGTTGTTGTTTTGCCACAACCGTTTGGACCTAGAAGGCCAACTATAGAACCTTTATTAATTTTAAAATTCAAATCTTTAACTGCCAAAATATTGTTATAATTCTTATTTAAATTTTTTATTTCAATTGTCATTTATTTGACGCTTTCGTTAATCTATCATTTATTGCAATTCCTATGTCTCTGTTAGGAATTTTTACAACTCGTATCTTTTTAAAATTTAAATTTTTTATTTTTCTCATTGTTTTATATAAATTTTTTCCAGCTTCCTTTAAATCCCCTTTGTAACTTAAATTAAAAATATTTTTACCTTTCTTATATTTTTTTCCGAAAACTATAAATGCGTCTTTATTGTCTGCTGTTTTGCAATTAAGAGCAATTGGTATTCCAGGAGAATAATGTTTTTTTAACATACCAGGAGAGTTAATTTTATTAATTTTTTTTGTTAAAGTTATTCTTTTTCCCAAAACTTTATAAAGAGCTTCTTTGCTTATTGCACCGGGTCTATTTATTTTAATATTGTTAACCAGATTTACAACTGTAGATTCCAAACCAATTTTTGATTTTCCTCCATCCATAATAAAATTAATGTTTTTACCAAATTCATCAACTACATCTAAAGCACTTATAGGACTAAGGCTGGCAGATATATTTGCGCTTGGTATAGCCAGAGGAAAGTTTAATTTTTTAAGCAAATTTCTTATCACTTTATGACCCGGAAATCTTACGGCAATGGTATTTAGATTGGCGTTTGCTAACGAACATACTTTAGAATCTTTCCTTTTTTTAAGTATAAAAGTAAGGGGTCCTGGACAAAATTTTTTATAAAGTTTTAGAAAATTAAGATCTATAAAAGCATCTTTTTGTAGTTTTTTAATATTGTCATAATGAATAATTAAAGGATTCTTTCTTGGTCTTTTTTTTAAACGGTATATTTTTTTGATCGCGTTGTAAGAATAAGCGTTACCAGCCAATCCATAAACAGTTTCAGTGGGAACAGCAATAATCTTGTTTTTTTTTAAAAAATTTTTTGCTTTATTTAAATTTTTTGGTGAATTTTTGTATATATTTGGATAGATATTTTTCATATTAAGATTATTATATTTTTAATGAAAACAAAAAATATTCCACCTGATATTAAAAGTAAATCAATAAACGAAGCAAAATCAGAAATAATGGAAATTCTCAATAAATTAGAAAGTAATGAGACTAATTTCGAAACATGTGAAAAGGACTACAAGAGACTTTTGTCATTAAATCATCATGTAAATTCTTTGCTCAAAGAGAAACTTAATAGAATTCAATCCTCAGGAAAGAAAAAACAAATTTGATGTTAGACACAATTAGTAAAAATTCAAAAATTATTGACAAGTTCTTAAAACATTATTTTAGTAAACAAGGACATTCTCAGCTCATAGCCCCAATGAAATATGGAATTTTGTTTGGAGGAAAAAAAATAAGATCAACAGTTATTTTGAATACATCAAGAATTTTTAATTTAAAAAAAAAAGATATTATTAATATTTGTGGTTCAGTTGAATGTATACACTCTTACTCACTCATTCATGATGATTTGCCTTGTATGGACAATGATAGCTTAAGAAGAGGCAAGCCTGCAAGTCACATAAAATTTGGAGAATCAACCGCTATACTTTCTGGCAATTCTTTATTAACTCTTGCTTTTGAAATGATTGCAGAAAAAAATTATAGCATTAAACCAAATAAAAAAATTATGCTTTTAAAAAAACTAGCAGAATGTTCTGGTCACGCAGGTATAGCAGGAGGGCAATTTTTAGACTTAAGTTATGAAAAAAGAAAAACAAGTGGATTAAAAATTATTGAAATGCAAAAGAAAAAAACTGGAAAGTTATTTGAATTTTGTTGTTTAGCACCAGCCATTATCGCGGGAGCGAACAAAAAAACAAAAAAAGATATGTGCTCTATAGGAGAAGAGTTAGGTTTGCTATTTCAAATTACAGACGATCTTTTAGATATAAAAGGTAATAAAAAAAATGTTGGAAAACAGGTTAAAAAGGATAAAAGAAAGGGCAAGTCTACAATTGTGGATTTACTAGGATACAATAAGACGCTAGAGTTCGCTTTTAAAATAAAAAAAATGATAATAAACAAATTGAAAAAATACGGAAAAAGGTCAGACAAGCTTATTCAGGCAGTCGACTTTATAACAAACAGAAGTTACTAATGGAAAAAAAGCTATTAGATCAAATTAATTATCCCTCAGATTTGAGGTTATTAAAAAAAAATCAACTAGACCAGGTAACCAAAGAACTAAGATCTGAAGTGATCGACGTTGTTTCAGAAACAGGAGGTCATTTGGGAGCAGGACTTGGTGTAGTAGAATTAACCGTGGCATTACATTATGTTTTTAATACACCAAAGGACAAGTTAGTATGGGATGTTGGGCACCAATGTTATCCTCATAAAATAATTACGGGAAGAAAAGATAGAATTAGAACTCTTCGTAAGGGAGGAGGTATATCGGGTTTTACCAAAAGAGCTGAAAGTGAATACGATCCATTCGGAGCAGCACATAGTTCAACTTCGATTTCTTCAACCTTAGGTATGGTTACAGCCAAAAAACTTTCTAACGACAACAATAATGTTGTAGCTGTTATTGGAGATGGAGCCATGAGCGCAGGTATGGCTTATGAAGCAATGAATAATGCCGGCGCGATGAAATCAAAATTAATTGTAGTATTAAATGATAACGATATGTCAATTGCACGTCCCGTTGGTGCAATGAGCAAGTATCTTGCAAGACTTTTATCGGGTAAAATTTATTTTAGTTTAAGAGAAACAATAAAATTAATACTTTCAGCTTTTTCTAGAAGATTTTCTAAAAGCGCAGGTAAAGCAGAAGATTTACTTCGGAGCGCAGTAACAGGCGGTACACTTTTTAGTCAGTTAGGGTTTTATTATATAGGCCCGATAGATGGACACGATGTGAATAATCTTGTGACTATATTAGAAAATGCAAAAAATTCAAATCATCAAGGGCCAATTTTAATTCATGCAATCACAAAGAAAGGGAAAGGCTATAAGCCAGCAGAAGAATCGGGTGATAAATATCATGGAGTGTCAAAATTTAATGTTTTAACAGGCGAACAGTCTAAAGGAAAATCAAAGGCATCTTCGTACACAAAAATTTTTGCCAATACCCTTATCAAACATGCTGAAAATGATACAAAAATTGTAGCAATTACTGGCGCAATGCCATCAGGAACCGGATTAGATTTGTTTGAGAAAAGGTTTCCTGAGAGAATGTTCGATGTTGGAATAGCAGAGCAGCATGGTGTAACTTTTGCTGCAGGTTTGGCTACAGAAGGATATAAGCCTTTTGCTGCAATCTATTCAACTTTTTTACAAAGGGCATACGATCAAGTAGTCCATGACGTTGCAATCCAATCTTTGCCAGTCAGGTTTGCTATTGATAGAGCTGGATTAGTAGGAGCGGATGGTGCAACTCATGCAGGATCTTTCGATATAACCTATCTATCCACTTTACCTAATTTTGTTGTTATGGCAGCAAGTGATGAATCTGAATTAGTTAGAATGATTAATACATCTGTATCTATAAACGATAGACCTTCAGCCTTTAGATATCCAAGAGGAAACGGGATTGGTATTGAACTACCCAACATCAAAGAAGTTCTTCAAATAGGAAAAGGGAAAATGGTCTTGGATGGAAAGCATGTTGCTATTTTAAATTTTGGGGCCAGGATGCAAGAATGCAAAAAAGCCTCAGAGGTTCTTAAGAAAAAAGGAATCTCAATAAGTATTTTTGATGCAAGATTTTCAAAACCTTTGGATGAGAAATTAATAATTGAATTATCATCAAATCATGAAGCGGTTCTGACCATAGAAGAAGGGTCAATAGGTGGGTTTGGGTCTCACGTTACAAAACTGTTATCTGATAGAGGGTTTTTTGATAGAGGTTTAAAATTTAGATCAATGACTTTACCAGATAAATTTTTAGACCAAGATACATCAGACAATATGTACAGGATCGCAGGATTAGATTGTGACAGTATTGTTCAAAAAGTTGAGAGCGTTTTAAATTCCAATGTGGTTATTGCAAAAAACAAAAATCTTTCTTAACCACACTGTGCTCTATTCATAAGAAAATGATCTAGTAAAACACAAGAAAGCATTGCCTCTCCTATTGGAACAGCTCTTATACCAACACAAGGATCATGACGACCTTTTACAGATATTTTTGTGTTCTTGCCTTTCTTATCAACTGTTTCTCTACTGTTAATTATAGAAGATGTTGGTTTCACAGCAAAAGATGCAATAATTTCTTGTCCAGAAGATATACCTCCAAGTATACCTCCTGCATTGTTGCTTTTAAATTTTATTTTTCCAGATTTAGATTTCATTTCGTCAGAATTTTCTTCTCCTGAAAAATATGCTGCGTTCATACCAGCTCCAATATTTACTCCTTTAACAGCATTGATGCTCATTAGTCCTGCGGCTATATCAGAATCTAATTTTGAATAAATTGGTGCACCAAGTCCAGCAGGAATGCCTCTAGCGCGCAACTCAATAATAGCTCCGCATGATGAACCAGATTTTCTTACTGCTAAGAGATATTTTTCCCACAGCTTAACAGATTTTTTGTCAGGGCAGAAAAAAGGATTCTTTTTTATTTCATTATTATTCCAGCTATTTTTATTACAACCCATCAAACCCAATTGAATAACCGCTCCAGTAATATTAAATTTTTTTCCTAGAATATTTTTTAAAACAGTTTTTGCAATAGCACCTGCCGCAACTCTCGAAGCAGTTTCTCTGGCCGATTGTCGACCACCACCCCGATAATCTCTGATTCCATATTTTTGAAAATAAGTAAAATCGGCGTGTCCAGGTCTAAATTTATTTTTAATTGATTCATAATCTCTAGATCTTTTGTCTTCATTACGAATCAAAATTGATATTGGAGTTCCTGTAGTTTTTCCATTAAACACTCCTGATAAAATTTCAATTCTATCTGACTCTTTTCTCTGAGAGACAAATTTAGAACTACCCGGTCTTCTACGGTTCATGTCATTTTGTATGTTTTTTTCTGATAATGCTATATTTGGAGGACAACCGTCCACAATACAGCCAATAGCAGGACCATGTGACTCCCCCCATGTGGTAAATCTAAATATTTTTCCAAAAGTATTAAAAGACATCGATAATTAATGTATAAATTATTTTATATAATTTATGAATCAAAAAAATGGCAAAAATTCGTTAGGACTGGACATTTGTTTTGAAGATGAAGCAAATCCTATGGTTTTATTTAAGAAATGGTTTGTATCTGCTGAAAAAAGCGAGATAAATGATCCAAATGCTTTTTCATTAGCAACATCAACCTTGGATGGCAAACCAAGCTCTAGAATGATTCTATTGAAAGGTTTTGATGAAAAAGGTTTAGTTTTTTATTCTAACTTTGGTAGCAAAAAAGGAAGTGATTTAAAAAACAATCCAAATGCTTCAATGTGTTTTCACTGGAAAAGTTTAAAAAGGCAAATTCGTATTACAGGGAAAGTTTCAGTGATTGACGATAAAGAAGCAGACGAATATTATAATTCAAGACCCTATGAAAGTAGAATTGCAGCATGGGCCTCTTCCCAATCTAAAGTTATGAAAGATCGAAATGAATTTACCAAAAAAATCAAAGAGTTTGAAAAAAAATATTCTGACAAAAATAAAACACCAAGACCTTTATACTGGTCAGGTTGGAGATTAAATCCAAAAGAAATTGAATTTTGGTTACAGACTAAAAACAGAACGCATGAAAGACTAAATTATAGAAAAGAAAATAATATTTGGAACCAAGAAATACTCTATCCTTAATAAGATCTGTTTAAGCTAAAATCAGTAAGTTTTTGTAAAACTTTTTTTGATTCACAATTTTCAAATATTCCTAAAGCATCATAAGATACGTTTACAAAGTACTCTGCTCTTTTAAAAGTTGCCTCCAATGCGTTATATTTTTTTATTAATTTTAATACAGAGTTAAAGTTTTCTTTTTCTTTTATAGGTTTTTTAAAAATATTTTTCAAAAAAGTTCTTTCAATTGGATTGGATTTTTGAAAAACAATAATAATTGGAAGAGTTACTTTAGATTCAAAAAAATCCTTTCCAATTGCTTTTCCAAAAATTTTTTCTTTAGAGAAATAGTCTAAAGCGTCGTCTGCTATTTGAAATGCTAGACCTATATTTTTTCCATAGGATTCGAGAGCTTCTTTCTTTTTTTTCTCTAATCCTGCTATGCAAGCACCAACTCTGGTTGCAGCTGAAAAAAGAGCTGCTGTTTTTAAACTTATAATTTTTATGTAATTTTCTTCTAGAAGATCTGCTTCTCCTTTATACGTAAGCTGCAAAACTTCACCTTGTGCAATTTTTGATGACGTTGAAGAAAGAAGTTTTAATATTTCCAAATTTCCATCTTCTACCATCATCTCAAAGCATCTGCTTAACAGGTAATCACCAACTAAAACAGAAGATTGATTTCCCCAAATAGAATTTGTAGTTTTTATACCTCTTCTTAATTTACTTTCATCTATAACATCATCATGTAGCAGGGTAGCACTATGTATTAATTCAACACACGCCGCCAAATTAATATCTCTAGAACCTTGATTATATCCTCCAAGCTTTGCTGATCCCATGGTCAATAAAGCTCTAATTCTCTTTCCACCAGAGCTTAAGTGGTAGTCACTCATTTTTTTTATTAACTCAACATCACTTGCCAGTTTTGAACCAATAAGTCTTTCAACAGAATCAAGTCTATCGTTTAAAATATTTTTTAAATCCAGATATGCTGAATTAGCAGATTTCTTTAGAGGTATTACAGATCCCATCGTTTTTATTATATATGTTTATGAAAATATTAAATTATTATTTTATACGCTGGTGACGCACTTGAATTTCAACCAAGGGTAGCGTAATTAACATTTAAATTTAATTTAAGTGCTGATATAAGAAATAAAGTTAATCTTAATTCATATGTTTTTATTTTTTTAAAAAAAAATAATTGTTCCACACGTCAGACTGTCTGGCGTTATAGGATCTGTTGGTAGATTTAGACAGGGCATAGATTTCTCAGGCCAACAGGAAATTATAAAAAAAGCATTTTCTTTTAAAAAGGCAAAGAGCATAGCTATATCAATTAATTCTCCAGGAGGCTCTCCAGTTCAATCACATTTAATTCATGATTACATAAAACAATTAGCTAAAAAAAATAAGAAAAAAGTAATAGTTTTTACAGAGGATGTCGCGGCATCAGGCGGTTATTTAATTGCCTGCGCCGGAGATGAAATCTATGCAAATTCAAGTTCAATAGTTGGTTCAATTGGAGTAATTTCTGCATCTTTTGGTTTTCAAGATGTAATTAAAAAAATTGGAATTCAAAGGCGAGTTTATACTGCTGGAAAAAACAAAAGTACCCTGGATCCTTTTAAAGAAGAAAAAGAGGAAGATATTCAAAGGATAAAAAAATTACAATTAGAATTACATTCAGATTTTATTAATGTTGTAAAAAAAAGTCGAGGCGCAAAATTAAAAGATCCTGAAAAAAACAATACTTTTACAGGAGAATTTTGGTCTGGTCATGCTTCTTTGAAATTGGGGCTTATAGATGGCATTGGTAATGCCGAACAAATTTTAAGAGAAAAATTTGGAGAAAAAGTTGTTATTAAAAAATTAGAGAAACCCAAAGGATTTATTGCAAAAAAATTGTCATCATCTATAGACAATCAGATTGATAATATTGCAAATGCTATAGAAGAGAGAGCTCTATGGCAAAAATTTGGTTTATAAATGCCAAAACAAATAAAAAATAAAAAAAAAACTTATATAACTTTTCAGGACCTGGTTTTTAATTTACAAAAATTTTGGGGTAAGTATGGCTGTGTAATTTTACAGCCTTACGATTTGGAAGTTGGAGCAGGAACATTTCACCCTGCAACTACATTTCGTTCTCTCGGACCTAAACCATGGAAAGCAGCTTATGTTCAACCATCTAGAAGACCCACAGATGGAAGATACGGAAAAAATCCAAATCGTTTACAACATTATTATCAGTATCAAGTTATTATAAAGCCATCTCCTCAAAATATTAAACAGGTATATTTAAAAAGTTTAGCTGCCATAGGAATTCAGGCGAAAGATCATGATATCAGATTTGTCGAGGATGATTGGGAGAGCCCAACATTGGGAGCAGCAGGACTTGGCTGGGAAGTTTGGTGTGATGGTATGGAAATAACTCAATTTACTTATTTTCAAAAAATGACCGGAATAGATTGTAAACCAATATCTGTGGAACTTACCTATGGACTAGAGAGAATTTGCATGTTTGTTCAAGGCAAAAAAAATGTATTTGATATTGATTGGAACGATAATGGAGTAAAATACAGAGACGTCTATCTACAATCAGAAAAAGAATTTTCAGCATATAATTTTGAATATGCAAATACAGATTCTTTATTAAAAAATTTTGAAATCGCAGAAAAAGAATGCAAAGCATTGTTAGAAAAGAAACTTCCTCTACCAGCCTACGATCAATGTTTAAAAGCAAGTCATATATTCAATTTACTGGATGCAAGAGGAATAATTTCAGTCGCTGAGAGAACGGGATATATAAACAGAATTAGAGACCTTGCCAAAGGATCGGGGTCCGCGTGGCTAGAGAAACAAGAACAGTAAATGTCCGAACTAATTATTGAGCTTTTTAGTGAAGAAATGCCACCGAACTTGCAAATAAGTGCAAGAGATCAATTTAAAAAATTACTTACTGAAAATTTATCATCACTAAATTTAAAACATCAAACTTTTGATATTTATTCAACACCTACGAGGTTGGTTAGCTTTATTTCAGGTTTGCCAAATAAAATTAAAATTTTACCAACTGAGGTTAAAGGACCAAAAGTGGGCGTTCCTGAAAACGTAGTTGAAAAATTTGCTCAATCAAAAGATGTTGGTACCAAGGATCTCTATGAAAAAAAATTAGAAAAAGGTACTTTCTATTTCGTAAAAACCAAGGGAAAAGAAATAGATACCGAAGATGAGTTAATAAAGTGTATTCCAAAGTCTTTAAACGGAATATCTTGGAAAAAATCAATGAGATGGGCCGATTATAATTTGAGTTGGGGTAGACCTTTAAGATCTATTTTGACAATTTTTAACAATAGACACCTTAGATTTAAATACGGACATCTAGAAACCGTTAATTTTACTTTGTTAGAAGAAGATACTGAAACAAATCAGAAAACAGTTAAAAATTTTACTGAGTATAAAAAAATTTTAAGAAAAAACGGTATTATCCTTGACCACAACGAAAGAACAAAATTTATTTCAGAAAAAATTGAATCAATATATAAAGATAAATCTTGTCAGGGATCGATAAATCAATCTTTACTTTTAGAAGTAAGTAATTTGGTTGATAAACCAAGAGTAATTATTGCAAAATTTGATAAAAGTTACTTAAAATTGCCAAGCGAAGTTATTAAATCAACACTACAAACACACCAAAGATATTTTACCTTACTTGATCACAGAGGTCGAATGAGTAATGAGTTTGTTATTGTTACAAACAAAAAAGATATTAAAAAACTTATTAAAACAGGAAACGAACGCGTTGTAGAAGCCAGACTTTCCGATGCTAGTTTCTTTTGGGAAAAAGACAAGTCTCTAAATCTAATAAAACAAATTAACAAATTAAAACATGTTACTTTTTATGAAGGTCTAGGATCAATTTATGAAAAAACTCAAAGATTAAGAAAAATGTCTTATTTTATTTCAGATCAGTTAAATTTAAACAAGGAAAAGGTTGAGGTAGCAGCATCAGTTTCTAAGTCTGATTTAGTATCAGGACTTGTTGGAGAATTTCCTGAGCTTCAAGGAGTAATGGGAAAATATTTTGCTTTAAATCAAGGATTTGAGGAAGATGTTTCGCGGGCTATTAGTGAACATTACCTGCCGATTAGTATTTCTTCTCCTGTTCCAAAGAAACCAATTAGTTGTGGTCTTTCTATTATAGACAAGCTAGATACTTTGGTTGGATTTTATTTGATAAACGAAAAACCAACGAGTTCTAAAGATCCTTTTGCGCTGAGACGTGCAGCTATAGGACTCTTAAGAACTATAATTGAAAATAATTTAACGGTTAGACTGAGAGATTTAATCGATTACTTGATAAGAATTTATACGGAACAGGGAGTGAAGCAATCCAGCAAAGAAGTAAGCAAATCTTTGCTTATGTTTTTTAGGGAGCGTATGAAAAATATATTAAAGGAAAAAAGAATTAGAACCGATATCATTGAAGCATCCGTTAGTTCGCATCTAAATGATGATTTTCTTGAATTATATAAAAAGACATTGGTAATGAATAAATTTATATCAAAAGATTTAGGAAAAGATGCTGTTTCAACCTACAAAAGAGCTTCAAATATTTTAGATCAAGAAAAACTTGTGTCAAAAAACGGACCAGACGCAGTTCTTTTTAAATACAATGAAGAAAAAGAACTGTTCGAGAAAATTAATGATATTCGAAAGGCCTTTACCCTGAAAGAGGATAGGCAAAATTACGAAAATCATTTAAAACTTCTGTCTGAAACCAAGCTATCAACAGACAAATTTTTTGATAATGTTAAAGTTAATGACGAAAATCGGGATTTAAAAAATAATCGCCTAGAACTCTTGCAAATATTGTGTTCTACATTTAATAGTTTTGTAGACTTCTCAAAATTGGAAGGAACATAATGTCAAAATATATATTTAGTTTTGGAGACAAGAAAACCAAAAAAATATCAAACTCTAGAAATACCCTAGGTGGTAAAGGAGCAAACCTAGCTGAAATGACAAGACTTGGTTTACCAGTTCCGCCAGGTTTTACTATTACAACACAAATGTGTGAAATTTTTTATAAGAATAAGAAAAAACTAACACCCAAAATATTTAATGAAATTAAGAAAGAACTAAAAAAAATTGAGATAAAAACTAAAAAAATTTTTGGAGACAATATTAATCCATTATTGATATCAGTAAGATCTGGGTCGAGAGTGTCCATGCCCGGAATGATGGATACAATTTTGAATTTAGGTCTTAATGATAAAACAGTAGAAGCTTTGTCAAAAAAAACTTCAAACGAAAGATTTGCAAAAGATAGCTACAGAAGGTTTATTCAAATGTATGGAAACGTAGTACTAGGTATAGAGAGTCATCTGTTTGAGGACATGATTGACAACTATAAATTAACAAAAGGTGTTTTGTTGGATACTGAATTGGATTCCGAAGATTGGGACGGTCTTATTAAGAATTTTAAAAAATTAATATTAGAAAAAACAAAAAAAAATTTTCCCCAAGATATATATGAACAACTTTTTGGAGCCATTAAAGCTGTATTTCTATCTTGGGAAAGTAAAAGAGCAAAAGTTTATAGAAAACTTAATCACATACCAGGAGATTGGGGCACAGCAGTAAATGTTCAATCTATGGTTTTTGGAAATATGGGAGACGATTGTGCTACCGGAGTAGCATTTACCAGAAACCCATCTACTGGGGAAAATAAATTTTTTGGAGAGTACCTGATTAATGCTCAAGGAGAAGATGTGGTGGCCGGAAGCAGAACCCCAAGGTATATAACAAAAAAATCTAAAGAGGATGCCGGAGCAAAAGAAGACTCTATGGAAGAAAAAATGCCAAAAGTTTTTAAGGAATTAAAAAATATATTTAGCAAACTTGAAAAACATTACAGGGATATGCAGGATATTGAATTTACGGTAGAGAATAACAAACTGTGGATGTTGCAAACGAGAAGTGGAAAACGTACGGCTAAGGCAGCAATCAAGATAGCTGTGGATATGGTAAAAGAAAAATTAATTTCTAAAAAGGAAGCAATTTTGAGAATAGATCCAAATACACTAGATACACTTTTGCATCCCACTTTAGATGATAAGGTAGAAAAAAAAGTAATAGCAAAAGGTTTACCTGCATCTCCGGGAGCAGCAAGCGGCAAGGTAGTTTTTACAGCTGATGATGCCGAGAGAATGAACAATCAAAAGGAAGATTCAATATTA
>Ga0163108_10000972_pt1 | contig 21073 bp, 11 predicted proteins | sample Fk1155metaG_FD_109644 | JGI IMG/M metagenome (GOLD analysis project Ga0163108, IMG submission 109644) | Marine microbial communities from the Central Pacific Ocean - Fk160115 155m metaG | ecosystem: Environmental > Aquatic > Marine > Oceanic > Photic zone | place: The Central Pacific Ocean...
CCTCATTCTTCCAGCGAACAAGAAGGAGCGTCGGAAGATGGTGAGGACGGGTCTCTCGAAGATCCTTGGCCAGGACGAACTGGGGGAACTGCGCCGCCTTGAAAAGTTGATGCCGGGTCTGGACGCCCATGCCCGGCTTCCTTTGCTCGAAATGTGCTCGCCCGCGCTGCGGACCCTGACCAGCGCGCAGGCCCGGGAATTCACCGGGAGGATCGAACGGATTGTCAAGCTCGACAAGGAGGTCGACCTCAGGGAGTTCTGCTATATCACCATGATCGAGTTCTGCCTCTATGGCGGTGGTCGCCTGCGCCGGAAGAACAAGAAGCGCTATAAGAAGTTCGCTGCGGTGGCCGGGGACTTCTCGTGTGTCCTCTCAGTGCTGGCGACGGCCGGGCATTCCGACCCCGACCAACGAACCTTGTCTTTTGAGGCTGCCCGCAGCTCTCTCGCGGGACAGGTGAAGCTACGATACGAGACGGAGGGCATCCCGGTGGGCGAGCTGAGAACATCGATTGGTCGGTTGGCGCGGTCGTCCGTCAAGATTCGCGAGGCGCTTCTCAGCGCCGCCTCCCATTGTGTCCTCGCAGATGACGCCATCGAGGTCGAGGAGGCTGAGCTCCTGCGCGCTTTCGCGCACGCCATAGGTGTGCCGGTGCCGCTGTTTCTCGCTGATACCAACATCAACTGAGAGATTTCCGGAACCTGGCAGGGAGTCGACCGCCCTGAGGTCGGGCGGGATTATTATAGAAATTCCGAGATTCTGCACGAATTCTCGGATTGGCTGGTACATTTGACTATAGAAGGATGCGATGGTCCTGCTGGGGCACGGACTGTCGATTCGGGACATAGACGTCGGGCTTGGAAGAAACAGCGACAGGAGTATATCCATGCGCAAATCAGTCTTCCTGGCAATCATTCTGGTTGCAACGGGGGCAAGAGCACAGGACGGAACCTCTTTTCTGAGGGGAGATGCCAACCTGGATCTTGAAGTCAATCTCACCGACGCGGTGTACATTCTCAACAACCTCTTTCTCGGGGGCGCTCCATTGCCCTGCGCCGAGGCGGCGGATGTCAATGCGGACGCGGCCAGCGGGGGGACAGTAGATCTTTCCGATGGCGTTTATCTTTTGAACTTTCTCTTTCTTGGCGGTGAGCCGGTTCCCGCTCCCTTCCCCGAATGCGGCTCCACAAAGCTCGTTCTGGGCTGTGAGAACACCGGCTGTCCGGACTCCGGCCCTGTTGAGGGCTCCTGCGAAGCTATGGACGTCGAGGGCGTCGGGCTCTGCAGAATGTTGCTCGGTTTTTACTGGGACGGCGAGAGTTGTCGTTCCCTTGGCGGCTGTGATTGCGCCGGAGACGACTGCGAAGAGCTCTACGACAGCATCGAGTCCTGCGAGGCCGCCCATGTTGAATGTGTCGACATCGAGCCTGAGCCGGTCTCCTGCGATGCCATGGATGTTGGATCTGAAGGCCTCTGCGCCGCGATTCTCGGCTACTACTGGGACGGCAGAGGTTGCCGTACGCTCAGCGGCTGCGAGTGTACGGGGGGCGACTGTGAAGACCTCTATGACTCCATCGAGGCTTGTGAAGATGTCCATGTCGATTGCGGCCCGGACATCCTCCCCGGAGATTGCGATCTGCGTCAGGATGGGTGCCTCGTGGTCAGCCAGAGGGGCGGCTGCTATCAGATCAGGGCCAGGAGTGGCCGATTGCTGAACCTCGATCCCGGCCGCAATGGGCGCCTGCTGGCATCTCTCGGAGATGGCTGGTGTGGCACCTTCATGCTCTCGCTTTGTCGCGATTGCGAACCAACCTGTCGTGATGTGAACGCCCTGACCGGCCCTGTCTTCAGTCTTTGCGGGGTCCGGGGAAGGGATGATGTTGATCCGGGTCCAGTAGAGATCCCGGAACCAGGTGTCATTGGTCCCGTCGAGCGTCCTGAAGATGGCGCGGTCGGTCCCGTAGAGAGACCGGTCAGAGGCGGTTAGAGCGGAGAAAAACCCGAAGATTTATCCTATTGAACAAATAGTCTTCCTCGCGGGCATCATTGTGGTGCAGTGATGCAATCCACGGGCCGGCTGAATTCCTTCGCACCAACCCTACCATTTCGACCCAAACACTCAGCCGGCCCTTCTTTTTCTCTTTATAATAGCTCTCTACCGGATCAATCTGGACCCAGCAAAAGGTTGTCCTCCTCCACCTGGCCGTTTCCGTTGCGGCGCCAGGGATGGTTCAAAGGAAAGGTGTTATCCCAAAATGCGCATGAGAAGTTTTCCTCTTTGCCTGCTGCTCCTGGTCGTGTTTCAGCAGGTTCTTGGCCCGGCCCCCCTCCAGGGTGTCGAAGACTGGACCCGGGAGCAGGCGGTCAAGGAGATCGATGCTCTCGTAGTGATCGAACAATTGAAGAAAAACAAGCCGGCGGACCGGATGGGGCAGGTCCGGGCCTGGCTGAAAAAGCTCGAGGTGACAGGCCTCGAACTCGGAGAACATGCCTACGTCAAGGCCTTCCCTCTGTACCTCGTGGGCAAGAAGGAAAATGGGCCGAGTTCCCGGCCGACCTCAGCCGTGGAGTGTCTCGTCGGGCATATTATCAAGCATGGCGGTCTTCCCGCGGAGGCTGGAAAGAAATACGGCGGCTGGATCGACAGGATCCTTCCGATGGCTATCTACGAGGCCCTCGATGCGAAGGACCACGGCCGGGTCAAGGCTCTGCTGCCGACCCTCGCACTTCATGGCTCGAGGGGGCCCTACGGGGCGTATTCGAGTTTCGGTTCCAGGCTGGTCAAGAGCGAGGAACCGGCTGACGTCAAGCTCCTCACCGAACTTGTCGCGATGGCTATGGCGGACAAGAGCATGGACGCGGAGATGAAAGGGAAGCTGCTCAAGTATCTCTACTCGCCCGAGCCAGGTGAACCTCGTGAGAGGAAAACTCCCGGCGTCGCCAGGCCGGGCCGGGCCGCTGAAGCCGGCGATCTCCGTTTTGTCGAATTTTCCGGCGAGACGCTCGATGGCAGGGAGGTGTCGGTAAAGGACTTCCGCGGCAAGGTGCTCCTGATCGATTTCTGGGCGACCTGGTGCGGTCCCTGTGTTCGCGAGATGCCGAACGTGGTGGCGACCTACGAGAAATACAAGGACCAGGGCTTTGCCATCCTGGGTGTGACCATGGACCGGGCCGGCGATGAGGATAAGATCCGGGACTTCATGAAGAAGCAGGGGATGGACTGGCCGCAGATCTACGATGGCAAGGGCTGGAAGACGGCGCCAGGAGTCCTGAACAATATCCGCAGCATACCTTTCACCTTCCTGCTTGATCGCGAAGGCCGGGTGCGCTACAGCAAGCTCCGGGGGGAGGCGCTTGGACGCAGGGTAGCCGAGCTGCTCTCAGGCAAGGAGCCACCTCCCGCGCCTGAAAAGCTCACCGACGATCAGAGCGCGATGCGCGAGATCGATGAGCTCCTCGGCGTCCGCAGGAAAGGCAACCTGATCTTTTGTAAGGGCAATGACGAGGGACTCGAGAAGATCGACCTCTTCCTCGAACGTTTCAAGGCCTCGCCGCTTTGTGAGAAAGCGCTCTATGTCAAGGCCATCAGCCTCTGGGGGATGCATCGCTACGCGGAGGCGGCGCCGGTCTATGGCGAATTCCTGGCCGCCTGGCCGGAAAGTGATTTCGCCAGGATCGCGAGGATCCGCGAGGGCGCGGCCTACCTGTTCTCAGGGCAGGCTGAAAAGGCGTTGCCAAGGCTGAGGGCGATCCAGAAGAAATACCCGGACCAGCCCGAGGGCTACGCGCGGGAGCTCGCCTCGGCCCTGGCCCGTACCGGCCGAATCGAGGAGGCTCGTCGCTTCATGGACGATGTGGAGAAATCGATGGCGGCCGCGGGCAAGAGCCGGATGCTGCCCAGGCTGAAGTCGGTTTTCGAGAAACTCCGGATCATCGGCGGTAAGCTGAAGAGCTTCGAGGTGAAGGATCATCGCAGCGGTAAAACCCTGACGCCTGGCAGCTTTGCCGGCAAAGTGGTCCTGGTCGATTTCTGGGCGACCTGGTGCGGCCCCTGTGTCGCCGAGCTTCCCCATCTGAAAAAGACCTATGAGAAGTACAGGGAGAAGGGCTTCGAGATCTTCGCGATCAGTCTCGATGACGACAAGGCGAGGTTTGAGAAGAAGGTCGCTGATGCCGGTATGGATTGGCTCCACTTCTTCGATGGCGGAAAGTGGAAGAACGAGCTCGCCGTACTTTTTGACGTTCACAGTATTCCGGCCAGCTTCCTGATTGACCGGGAAGGTGTCATCCAGGCCGTCAACCTTCGCGGAGAGGCGGTCTCTGACTGGGTCGAACGACTGCTGGAGGGAAAGAAGGGGGCTCCTCCCCTGGCCGCTCGTCCTGGGCCTCGCGGCATTCTGCCGGCCAGGGGCAAGAAACCATCTCGAGCCGCGCAGCCGGTAACGATGAAAGCTGTCGGTTCGCCTGAAATGCTGGTTCTTGATGTCGCGGTGAAGTCGCCTTGGCACGTTTTTGGTGACGGGGCGAAGGATGGTCTTCCTCTCAAGGTCGAATTCCTTGAAGGCACGGGTTTCAGCGCCTCCTCCGCGCCCCGGCTTCCGGCCGGTAAGGACGGTGTCCTCGAGGGCACCTTCAGGATTACCGTTCCGCTGAAAAAGGTGGGGCCGGGAGAAAAGATTCTCGCCGAGCTGGTCTACCAGGCCTGCAATGCCGAGGTCTGCATGCCGCCGAAGCGGCTTCGCATCGACGTGCCGGCAGCCGCTGTGAAGCGGAAGCCCCTGGCGCCCTCGAAAGAAGATGACGATGGCCTGCGGAATAAGTTCATCTCCAGGATGGCCGAGCACCTGGGCCGGGGCAAGACGGTCAAGGGAGGGGAGCTCGCTTCCCAGCTGGATCGTAAGCTGTTTGAGATGGACTGCGTTACAGGTTCTTCAGCATCCCTTCCTTCGGCCGACATCTACCAGCGCGCGGTGAAGAGCGTGGTGATGATAGGGACACTCTACAAATGCGGCCGCTGTGAAAACTGGCATTCCGGTTTCTCAACCGGCTTTGTCATCGGCGGCGATGGCATCGTGGTTACAAATTACCATGTTGTTGAGAAATCGGCCGATGTCGAGACCCTTGGCGTGATGACGCACAAGGGCAAGGTGTTTCCGGTAAGCTCGGTGCTGGCGGCTGATGAGCTGCAGGACATCGCGGTTCTGAAGGTGGCGGGTAAGGGGTTGAGCGCCCTGCCCGTCAAGGCCGCCGCGCCTGTTGGATCCGGGGTCTACGTTCTCGGACACCCGGATGGGCAGTTCTACACCTTTACCCATGGCCTTGTTTCCCGCTACATGGTTCACGATGCTCACAGGAAGAAGGGGAAGATCAACCGCATGGCGATCACCGCGGATTTCGCCCGCGGCTCGAGCGGCTCTCCGGTCCTCGATGGACATGGCCGGGTGGTCGGCATCGTCTCCAGCACCCGCTCCATCTACTACAATAAGGAGAAGGGTGTTGAGAAGAACCTGCAGATGGTGCTCAAGCACTGCATTCCCGCCGGCGAACTGCTCAAGCTGCTGCCTTCTCCTTCCACTGTCCAGGCTTTCTAGTCTTTTCCGGGCAGGCCGTCTACTTTTGTGCGTGTGATATAATTGTTTTTTGGACCCACGCCGGGGCCTTCATCTTTTTCTACCCGTTTTGAGTGATTCCATGCGTTTATCGAGTCTTCTCCTCCAACTCGTCATTCTCCTCGCAGGCCTTTTCCCCGCGCAGGGGCTCCTGGCGGATGTGGTGATCACTGAGCTTATGGCGGATAACGATGGGACGCTGGCTGATGAAGACGGAGAATTTTCCGATTGGATCGAGCTTCATAACAGCGGGACCGACGCGGTCGACCTGGACGGATGGCTGCTGTTCGATGATCCGGACGGTCCTGGCTGGCGATTTCCCGCGTTCGTCCTTGGCGCTGGTGATTTCGCCGTGGTGTTCGCTTCAGGGAAAGATCGTTCGCTGGCTGGTGGTGAGCTTCACACCTCGTTTCGCCTCGACAACTCCGGTGAGTACCTCGGGCTTTACCAGCCGGACGGCGTGAGCGTTGTCTCCGAATTTTCCCCGAGCTTTCCGCCGCAGCGGGAAGACTATTCCTATGGGCCCGAGATGGGAGATGGAGGCGTTCCGGGTTCCCCAGTCTATTTCAGTTCACCGACTCCCGGCACCGCCAACGGTTCCGGGTTCCAGGACTTTGTCTCCGATGTCGTTCTGAGTCACGACAGCGGCTTCTATGAGCAACCTCTCGAAGTATCTCTTCAGACCGAAACTCCCGGAGCTGTCATACGCTATACCCTCGATGGAAGCTCCCCGTTGCAGGAGGATGCCCAGCTCTATGATGGCCCCCTCCAGGTCGCCGATACCACCATTTTGCGGTCCGCGGCTTTTCTCGATGGCTACGAGGCGTCCTATTGCGATACCCGCACCTATATTTTCATCGAAACCCCGGCTGGCAATGGAGGAGTTCTAAACCAGCCCAGCAGCCCGGCTGGATTTCCGCGAACCTGGGGAGATGGGATCCTCGGTGATTATGAAATGGACCAGGATGTTGTGACCGATCCCGCTTACCGGGACGAGATCGCCGATGACCTCCTCGCTCTCCCTTCGCTCTCTCTCATCTCCGACCGTGACCACCTGTTCAACCCGAGCCCGAATCCTGACATCGGGGGTATCTATTCCAACAGTCGCTCCAGCGGCTCGCGCTGGGAGCGGCCCTGCTCGATGGAGATTATCTACCCGGACGGAAAAGAGGGAATCCAGGTCAATTGCGGCATCCGGATTTACGGAGGCATCAACAGGCGCCCTGACATCACCCCGAAGCACACTCTCAGATTGCTCTTCAAGAAAGAATACGGTCCCGGCAAGCTGCGCTTTCCTCTCTACCCGGACTCAGAGGTCGACAGCTTCGACACTCTCGTTCTTCGCGGCCATCACGGTAACTCCTGGCTGAACCAGAATCTGAGCCAGCGTACAAGGGCCCAGTATCTTCGCGATGAGTGGACCAGGGAGACGCAGCTCGCGATGGGCAGACCCGCCGCGCACGGGACCTTCATGCATCTTTACCTCAATGGACTCTACTGGGGAATCTACAACGTTGTGGAGCGTCCCACCGCGTCCTTCAGCGCCTCTTATTCCGGAGGTGAGAAGGAGGAGTACGATGCGCTCAACTCGGGAGAGGCTGTCGATGGTGACCAGCAGGCGTGGAACAGCATGATGGCGATTGTCGAGGGTGGCCTCGAGAGTCCGGAGGCCTATGAAGAGCTCGCCTCGTGGTGTGATATTCCCAACCTGGTCGATTACATGATTGTTCAGATGGGCGGCGGCGAGACGGACTGGGACCGGCACAACTGGTATGCCACCAGGCGCAGGGAACTCGGAAGCGGCTACCAGTTCTTCTGCTGGGACACCGAACACATCTTTCAGCTTGTCTCCGTTGACAGGACCCGGCTTGATAACGAGAACAAGCCGACTCGCATCTTTCAGCGTCTGACGGAGAATTCGGAGTTCCGCCTGCTTTTCGCCGATCACCTGCATCGTCATTATTTCAACGGCGGCTTGATGACGGCCCAGGCAGTTGAAGATCGCTACATGAAGCTTGCCGGGGAGATCCACGCAGCCCTGGCCTGCGAGTCGGCTCGCTGGGGCGACTGGCGCAGGCCGGGTAACGCCTACACCCGGGATGTGGAATGGCTCGAGGAGCAGCGCCGTCTGCTCGAGGAGTATTTCCCCAGGCGTCCCGGGATCGTGATGAGCCAGTTTCGCCGGGCGGGCCTCTATCCTTCGCATTCAGCTCCGGTCTTTTCTCCCCACGGCGGCCGGCTCCCGGGAGATGGCCAGGCGCTGGAGGTCTCTTTGGCGACTGACCTTGGTAACATCTATTACACCCTGGATGGTACCGACCCACGGTTGCCCGGAGGAAACACCAGCCCGGCAGCGGTTCGTTACCAGGAGCCGCTGCAGCTCAGCGGGACGACCGTGTTGAAGGCCCGGTCCCTCAGGCGCGGTGACTGGAGCGCGTTGAACGAGGCGGTTTTCGCTGCGGATACAGCGAATCTACGGGTCACCGAGCTCATGTATCATCCAAGGGGTCAGGGCGGCGACAGCTCCTTCGATGCGGATGATTTTGAATATATCGAGCTGTTGAACGCAGGTGAGAATATCCTCGACCTGCAGGGTGTCCGGTTTACCGGTGGTCTGCGTTTTGATTTCTCCGATGGGGCGGTGCCAGCGCTTCAGCCAGGCGAGGTGGCCCTGGTGGTAGAGGATCTCGAGGCTTTTTCCACTCGCTACGATGTCGGGCGCCTGCTGGTCGCCGGGGTCTACGCGGGCAACCTGTCCAATTCCAGCGAAGAGGTAACCCTTGTCGATGCCGCTGGCGAGGTGATCGCTTCCTTCTCTTATCAAGACACCTGGCATCCGTCGACCGATGGCGCTGGCTCGTCTCTCGAACTCATCGATCTCGACTCCTGGCCTTCGAACCTTGCTGATCCCGCCGCCTGGCGAGCGAGCCTCGAGGTCGACGGCACTCCCGGTTTCCTGTCAGCGGCGCCCCAGCCAGCCGGCGGCCTCCAGCTTCCTGGCGACCTGAACCAGGATCGTCGTGTGGACATCTCCGACGCCATCGGGCTCCTGGGCCACCTCTTTGTCGGCAACCCGGCCGCGTTGCCATGCGGCGCTGGAGATGCCAGTGACCCGGACAATGTGCGGCTGCTGGATGTAAACGGAGACAATGGCGTCAACCTCACCGATGCGATCGGCCTGCTGACCTGGCTTTTCCGTGGAGGCGCACCGCATGCCAATGGCGAGGAATGCGTTCGCATTCCCGCCTGCCCGGAGTCCTGCGCCAACTGAGCCTGCTTCCGGAGAAATCGATCTTAAAGACTCTTCTCCTCCGTTGTACAATTCTGCGGTCTGTTTGAACGATTAACACAACCTGTCGCGCAAAGGATCAGCAGAGAAGATGAAATGTGATCGCATCAGCATTGGCGTATTGGCTCTTGTCTTTGTAGGTATCATTTCGAGCGTCTTTGCCGACGAGCCGAAATGGGTTGTCTATGATGGGTTCGATGGCCCGGGCAAGGGGAAGGAAATCGTTCTGATTTCCGGTGATGAGGAATACCGCTCCGAGGAAGCCCTTCCGCTACTGGGGAAGATTCTCGCCAAGCATCATGGCTTCAAGTGTACTGTCGTCTTCTCCCAGGACCCGAAGACCGGCGTTATCAATCCCGACAACAGCCACAATATCCCGGGCCTTGAGGCTTTGAAGACAGCGGATCTCATGGTTATCGCGACTCGTTTTCGCAATCTCGTAGATGACCAGATGGCTCATGTCGATGCCTATGTGCGCGCGGGGAAGCCCATCATTGGTATGAGGACAGCTACCCATGCTTTCAATATCCCGGGTAACAGGAAATACGCGAACTACTCCTTCAATCGCAAAGGCGGCTTCGGAAAACAGATCCTCGGTGACACCTGGCTCAATCACCATGGCCATCACGGCAGGCAGAGTACCCGCGGCCTGATTGCCAAGGGGCAGGAGAAACATCCCATCCTCCGGGGGATCAAAGATGGCGACATCTGGGGGCCGACGGACGTCTACGGAGTTCGCCCTCTCGCCGACACCTGCAAGCCGATTGTCATGGGACAGGTCCTCAAGGGTATGAAGTTTGATGATGAACCCCTGGAGGGCAAGAAGAACAATCCCATGATGCCGGTCAGTTGGACCAATTCTCACAAGGGAGACGATGGGACGGTCGGCAGGGTGTTTACCACCACCATGGGCGCCGCAACAGATCTGGTGGTTGAGGGTTCCCGGCGCATGATGGTCAATGCCGCCTACTGGGCTGTCGGGCTCGAGGGCAAGATTTCCGCCAAGTCGAAGGTCGATATTGTCGGTAAGTTCGAGCCGACACAGTTCGGCTTCGGTAAGTACAAGAGGGGCATCATGCCGTCCGCTCACCTTCTGAAGTGAGGTGGGTGTCCTCCCGGGTTATTTCTTTTCCGGGATGCTGACCTTTCTCTTCCAGACGCTGTGCCAGTCGTGGGTTCTCCAATTGTCCCTGGTGGCGTAGGAACGTACCAGCAGGGTGTCGTTCTCCGCTCCCGGATGGTCAATTAATTCGACATAGAGCACTCCGTGAGCGATGCCGGTTCCCTTCCTGGGATTGTCGCGCGCGGTTCTCGCCGCGCCGGAATCATCCGGGTTGAAGAGATCGAGTCCATCTTTGAGCTTTGGCGCGAACTGCCTTCCGTTCCAGCGGTTGCGGCTTGGCGGCGAGCCATGGGTGTGCCCGTGGAACATGGCGACCACATTGTAGGCGTTGATCGTCTTCCAGAATTCCGCCAGGTCCTCCTTCGGCCAGTCGTATTCCGCGATGAAGGGGGGCAGGTGAAAGCTCAGGATGACTGGCCTCCCCGATGCGCCGACTTTTTTCCCGAGGTCTTTTTTCAGGAATTCGAGGCTCGATCGCGGCGAGTAGTGATGTCCCTCGCGCCTCTTTTCTCCCTCGCCGACAAAGATCCCGAGATTGACGAGGTGCAATGGTCCCCAGTCCCAGGAGTAGTGCAGTCCGTTGGTGGAGCGGGAGGAGACCCCGGGGCGTTCCTTGTTCCTCGATATGATTCCCTCGATAACGAAGGTGTCTCCCTGGGGACCATCATGATTACCGTGCAATTCGTAGACCGGCCAGGGCAGCCGGCCATCGCCGCCCTTGAGACCATAATCTGCCTGGAATCTTTTCCACTCAAAACGCTGCATGGGGGGGTAGTTTCCTCCGCGCTTGTCGAGCGATTCGATCAGGTCTCCGGTGACCAGGATGCCCAGGATGTCGCCTGAGACCTTGCCGCCCCCGAGCTTCTTCGCAATGGTCTTACCCGGGAATTTGTTCATCAGCTTGATAAACCGGCTGTTGGCGATTTCGGCGTAGGGGTCGAGCTTCATCGGCTTGGCGGAATTCTCAGCCAGGTACTGGCAGTCGCCGGAGACGATGAATGCGTATCGGTCTTCGGCGCGGCTGGCGGCGGCGGCGAAGAGGACCAGCAGGGGCGCGAGGAGACTCGCTCTGTTGTTTTGAGGGATCATCTAATTTCCTTTCTTGCCGGGGACGCCTGGGACAGGAGAATCCTGGCTCGCCTGTTGCTTGAACCACGCTGTCCAGCGAGCCTTGAGTCCGGCGGCGATTTCGGGTTCTTCCTGTGAGAGATTCCGCAGCTCGGTGGGGTCCTTGCTGAGGTCGTAGAGCTCCCATTGCTTCTTTTTCCTGTCCTGTACGAGTTTCCATTTTCCTTCGCGGATGGCGCGGCCCTTGTTGTGGGAAAAAAAGATGGAACTGTGCCCCTGTCGCTCCTTCCCCTGGAACACCCCGGCGAGGGAGCGGCCGTTGATCGCGATGCGTTTCGAACCTCCTGAGTTTGTCGGCAGCCGGGCGCCGGTAATTTCAACCAGGGTCGGCAGGATATCGACGAGATGGGCGACCTCGTTATTCAGTTCGCCCCGGCTCGCGATCCCCCTGGGCCAGTGCGCGATGAGCGGAGTTCGGATTCCACCCTCATGGTCGAATTGCTTGAACATCCTGTAGGGTGTATTCGAAACATTGGCCCAGCCATAGCCGTAGCTCTGGTAGGTGATCTCCGGTCCGGGCATCAGGCCGGGAATGTTTCCAGGTCTCATCTTGCGCCCATCTCGGGTTACATCTGGCAGGTAGGGGCCCTTGCGGTTTTTTCCATACTCAACATGGCAGCCGCCGTTGTCGGTCATGTAGAGAATGAGGGTGTTGTCGAAATTCCCCCGGCGCTCAAGGGCCTTGACGATGCGCCCGATCCCCGCGTCCATGCTGGTGACCTGGGCCGCGTAGACCTCCATGCGTCTCTGCTGCCAGTCTTTGTGCTCGGCCTCCTCCCAGGGAGGAACATTCTGGTGGCGCGGCGAGAGGGGAGTGTCGGCGGAGATGATGCCGAGCTGCTTCATGCGCTGGTAGCGCTCCTCGCGCAGCTTGTCCCAGCCCATGGCGTACTTGCCCTTGTAGTGAGCGATATCGGCGGGCCTGGCGTGAAGCGGCCAGTGGGCCGCCGTGTAGGCGACATAGAGAAGGAGAGGCTTCTTCCTGTCGGCCTTCTCAATGTACTGGACCGCGTTGTCGCTGATGGCATCGGTTATGTAGTAGTCAGCAGGAAGGCCGCTCACCTTGATGGGCGTCTTGTCGCGCATCAGGCTGGCCGGAGCGAAAAAGCTGGAGGCGCCGTCGATAATTCCATAGAAACTGTCAAAGCCGCGGTCTGTTGGCGAGCTCTTCTGGCGGGGCCAGCCGAGATGCCACTTACCGGACATCAGGGTTGAGTAGCCGCCGCTCCTGAGGATCTCGGGGATGGTGACGCAACGCGGGTGGAGTCCCTTGCGGTGGAAAGAGGTCAGGTGCCAGACCCCAGTCAGCATCGCGGCTCTCGATACCCAGCACATATTTTCGCTGTAGAAGTTGGTGAAGCGAAGTCCTCCCGCCGCCAGCTTATCGAGGTGTGGAGTTTCGATTTCGCCTCCATAGCAGCCCAGGTCGGAGTAGCCCATGTCATCTGTCATGACGAGCACGATGTCCGGTGAGCTCTCCCCACTACAGGGCGCTTGCGTAAGAGCCAGTGCGGCCAGGAGCAGTGCTTGGGTGATGATTCGCGGCATTGGTTTCCAGGAGGTGTGAGGTTGCTGTCCTGCTCCATTGTAGTCCAGCGGGGCCTCGGGAAAAAGTAACCCCCGGGACCTCGCTACTGTTCATTCTTGCTTTTTAACTGTCCGGGCTTGAGAGTGGCCTCTTCTTCGCGAAAGGTACGGGGTTGCGAGATGGCTGAATTTGATACCATTGTCATCGGTTCGGGGGCCGGTGGGCTCACAGCCGCCGTTGCCCTGGCCAACGCTGGGCAGAAGGTGCTGGTGCTTGAGCAGCACTATCTTCCGGGAGGCTGGACCCACTCCTTCCCGCTGCACGGCCACCTGTTCAGTCCCGGGGTTCACTATCTCGGGGAGCTTCAGCCCGGCGGTCTGATGCGTGCGATCTTTGAGGGACTCGGGCTGGGAGGGGATCTCGAGTTTTACGAGCTCAACCCGGATGGGATTGATCACGTGGTTGTAGGCGATGAGCGGTTTGATATTCCGGCTTCTGTCGATGTCTTTGAACAGCGCCTTATCGAACGTTTTCCCGGGGAAGAGACGGGAATCCGGGGCTATTTCAGCTTTGCCCGGAAGATGGTTGCTGAGCTGCGTCGCCTGACCCATCTCAGCGGGGGGGCGCTCTCGGTTCTGAAATTGCCGTTTCTCGCGCCTCGAACAGCTATTTTCGGTATGCGGCCCATCGGCAGGGTTATACGGAAATACTGCAGAGATCCTCTGTTAAGGACGATCCTCGAGGTCCGGGCCGGCGATCATGGGGTGGATCCGATGCGGGTTCCCTGCGCCCAGCATCTCGGTGTTGAATCGCACTACTGGAACGGGGGCTGGTATCCCAGGGGAGGCGGGGCCGCTTTGCCAAGGGCCTACCTGAAGCGTCTGCGAGCCTGTGGCGGAGAGATCCGCCTGCGCTCGAAGGTGGAGAGGATCCTTGTTGAGGATGGTCGGGCCCGGGGAGTCAGGCTCGATGATGGAACCGAGCTGCGGGCGGCGAACATTCTCTCCAATGCCGATTCGGATGTTACCTATCGAACCCTGGTGGGAGAGGAGCACCTCTCGGCGGGTCTCAGGAAGAGGCTCGCCAGGACAGAGTATTCCATATCAGCGGTGAGCCTCTTCATGGCATCCCGAATGGACCCGAGGGCCTCGGGGCTCGATTCAGGCAATTACTGGATCTGCTCAGAGCCGGATGTTTCCGCTACCTATGACTACGCCCTGAAGAAGAGCCTCGACGATGAGGGGGTTCCGCCAGGGCTCTTCCTCACCGTGACGACCCTGAAGGACCCGGGCAAGCTGGAGGGTGGGGTTCATACGATGGAAGCGTTCTCTCTGGTCTCCTATGACGCTTTCAAGCAGTGGAGAGAAAGCGCCACAGGAGACAGGGGAGGGAACTACGAGGATTTCAAGGAGGTTCTCAAGGACAGGATGCTCACCGGGCTGGAGCGTGTGGTGCCTGGGCTTCGAGACAGCCTGGAATTCTGTGATGTGGGCTCTCCCCTGACCAATGATTATTACGTGAACGCTTTCCGCGGAAACGCCTATGGCACGGCCAAGATCGCCGGCCAGATCGGACCCTTTTCATTTCCACTGAAGACTGAGCTTTCCGGGCTCTACCATTGCGGGGCGTCGACAGTTTCCCACGGTGTCATGGGGGTCATGATCAGCGGGCTGGAGGCCGCCGCGAAAATCCTCGGACGGACCTCAGCCTCTCTTCTCAATACCGCCGGTGGGAAGATCACCCTGCGTTCCGCCGAGGAGGCGGCGCGTGCCCTGCCTGGTTTTTCAGGCAGGGGTCCGAGTTGACAGGTTTCCGCCTTCCTGTGAACATAGACCTGTTCCCTGGCTTAAAGAGAGACGATGTGAATGAGGCATCCTGAGAAATTCCTGAAGCTGTTCCTGGTTTCGGCTCTGCTGGCTCCGGTTTTGCCCGGCTTCCTGTCCTCTGCGGAGGTCGAGGTCGAGGAGCTGTCGGCTTATATCGCGAAGGCTCGCGAGGACTGGGGCGTTCCGGGCCTGGCTGTCGCCATTGTTAAGGATGGTGAGGTTGTCCTGGCCGGTGGCTATGGGGACAGGGAGCTTGGCGCGGGCAAGCCGGTAGATTCCGATACCCTCTTCGCGATAGCCTCCAACAGCAAGGCCTTCACCTCGGCCGCCATCGCCACACTCGTGGAGGATGGCAAGGTCGCCTGGAATGACCGGGTCAAAAAACACCTGCCCTGGTTTCAGCTTTACGATCGCTATGTGACGGACGAGCTGCGGGTTTTTGAGCTGCTCTGCCATCGCAGCGGCCTCGGAACCTTCAGCGGTGATCTTCTCTGGTACGGTACGCATTACAGCTCCGAGGAGGTCGTTCGCCGGGCCCGCTTCCTTCCACCTAAGGGAGTCTTCCGTTCCGATTTCGGGTACTCCAACCTGATGTTCATCGCGGCCGGCGAGGTCCTGAAGGCGGCCAGCGGCAAGTCCTGGGCGGAATATGTGGAGGAACGGTTTTTCACCCCGCTTGGTATGAAACGAACGCGGGCTACCGTGCGCGGTCTGGAGAAGATCGATAACGTGGCTACCCCTCATGGCGAGGTCATGGGCCGTCTCGTTACCTTCCCCTGGGTTAGTTGGGACAGCATGGGGGCTGCCGGGGGGGTTATATCCTCCGTTCGCGATATGTCACTCTGGCTTCGGATGCAGCTTGCCGAGGGACATTGGGATGGACGCAGGTACTTCTCGCGGGAGTCTTCGCGGAAGATGTGGAAGCCTCATATGCTGACGGGAGTCAGCGCCGCTGACCGCAAAAGACACCCCTCGACCCACTTCAAGGCCTACGCGCTGGGGTGGGGGACGCAGGACTATCTCGGCCGCAAGCTGGTCCGGCACGGGGGGGCTTATGATGGAATGTATTCCGGGGTCATGCTGGTTCCTGAGGAGAAGCTGGGGATTGTGGTTCTCACCAACAGCATGACCGGGATCTCGCACGCCCTGATCCTTCGGATCCTGGATGCCTACCTTGGCGGCAAGGAGCGCGATTGGTCGTCGGAGTTTCTGCCGCGCGAGAATCGCGGGCGGCGGAGGAAGATCGAGATACAGGAGGCCCTGGTGAGGGGGCGGGTCAAGGACACGAAGCCGTCGCTGGGCCTTGCGGCCTACGGGGGAACCTATGGCGGTCCGCTCTATGGAGATGCCTCCGTCAAGATCGAGGATGGCCGCCTCGTGTTGCGTCTCGCGCCCGCCGTCGATCTTGTCGCTGACCTGGAGCATCTTCACTACGACACATTTCTTCTCACCTGGCGGAAAAAATTTCCATGGTTTGGCAGGGGGACCTGCCGATTCCTTGTCGATAAGAGCGGGAAGGTTGAGGAACTCAAGCTGGATGTTCCCAACGATGATTTCTGGTTTACTGAATTAGAGTTCAGGCGCAGGTGAATTTTTAACGGTTCTTGTTGCTCCCGGCTTTGTTAGTTTGTTGATGAAGCTCCGGTTCTTTTTGGTGATCGAGGTCTCCATATGGCGTTAAAAAAGAAGCTGACGGTTCGAAAGGTCATCACCTTTGTGATGCTCTCAGTCCTGCTGGTGTCTCTCGTCACCTGGTATTTCACGCGTGAGACCTTGCCGGGGCGGGTTCGGATCGCCACGGGTCCAACCGGTGGGCTGTACCATGACTTCACATTGAGGATCAAGAAGCTGCTCGAGGATCGTTTCTCGCTCGAGGTCGAACTGGTCTCCACTTCTGGATCAAACAGCAACCGCCAGCGGCTGCTTGGCGAAGCTGGAGCCGAGCTCGTAGACCTGGCCGTTGTCCAGGACGGGGCTGTCTCGATGAAGGATCTCTTTGTGGTCGCGCCGATTTACAAGGAACTCGTGCATGTCATCGTCAGGAAGGGGCGGGGGATGGATTCAATCCCGGATATTGATGGCAAGCGGGTCGCGGTCGGACTCGAAGGCTCCGGGATGCAGGTCAGCGCCGATAACATTCTGAATCATTACCAGCTCGAGGTGGAGCGCAGGTCGGTATCTTTCAGAGATCTACTGACGGACGAGACGCTTGACGCCGCCATCGTGACGAGCGGAGTCTTCAGCGCCGATCTGCGAGAGGTGCTGATAGATGAGCGGTTTGTCCTGCTGCCGGTGGAGGACGCCGTTGCCTTCGAGGTGAAACATTTCTTTTTCAAGTCGGCGACGATCCCGGTGGGCCTCTATTCAGAGAAGCCTTATTCGACTCCGTCGGAGGAGCTGAAGACCATCTCCACCACGGCATCTGTTGTCGTCGGGCAGGATGTGAATGAGCAGCTCATCGAGGCGGTCCTTGGCACCATCTATGAGAGCGAGTTGCGCCAGGAATTTCCTCTCCTGATGGACAGGGACGAGGCCGCGGAATTGTCCACGCTGCGGCTGCACCCGGTTTCGAGGAAATATTTTTTCCCGCAGGATGACATCGGAGAGATCGCGACCCTGCTTGAATCCATCTCGGCCGCCAAGGAACTCCTGCTGGCGTTCGCGGCGGGCCTCTATCTTATCTGGGACCGCCTGAAGCGGCGAAAAGAGAAAGAGGATGAGCTGCGCTACATTGAGCAGCGTGAGAATCTTGACCAGTTTCTCGACAGAACCCTGAAGATCGAGAGGCAGCAGATGGAGCTTACAGATGTCGCATCTCTCGAGTCGTGTCTCGACAGGGTGACCCTGATCAAGCTTGAGGCTCTTGGGGAGTTGACGCATCAGGACCTCCGGAGTAACCAGGCCTTCACGATTTTTCTCATGCAATGCGCTAACCTGATCAGCAAGATCCAGCGGCGAATCGACCAGGCTTACAGGATGGAGAGTCGAGGCGAGAAGGACGCCTGAGAAGCCTCCGGCGTGTTCAGCGCCGCGCCGGTTTCCGGGCCGTGTGTTTCTTGATGAAGGCCAGCATGGCAAGCAGTCCGGGGTCGCCCTCTTTTGAGAGGTTGGGGCGGATCGTGTTGTGAGTGCGGTTGGCCAGGATCTGCATCGTCACATCCTGGTGGCCGGTTTTCCTGAGCGCTTCGTAAACCTGGCGGTTCTGGCGCGCGCGTTCGGGCGTCTCTCCGTCGGCGAAGAGGATAAGGATCGGTGGGGCATCCTTTCGTACCCAGGTGAGAGGGGAGGCCCTCTTCATGACCTCGGGAGAGTCATCCCATACCTTGCCCCGGCGAAGTTGGCCGGTGCGGGTTACGTCCATGAGGCCGCTGATGGGGATGGCTCCCCGGATGTTCGAGCCCTTGAGGCCCTGCTTGAGGAGGAATCGCTCATCGAGGGTCAGGAGCATGGTGAGATGTCCACCGGAGGACCCGCCGGCAATGAAGATCTTCTCCCTGTCCGCTCCGTGAGAGGCGATATTCTCCCAGGTCCAGCGAAAGACCCTGGCGGCATCTTCGATGTGGGCAGGGTACCTTACTGCGGGTGAGAGGCGGTAGTTGGGGGCGACGACTGCGATTCCGTACAGGGCGAAGCGTCGGCCAACCTGGTCCAGCCTGGATTTGTCGCCCGCCTGCAGGCCGCCGCCGTGAAGGAAGATGAGCGCCGGGAAGTTCTTCGCCTTCGCTGGCAGGTAGAGGTCGAGCTTACCCAGACCCTTCTCATACCCCTTGCCGTTTACGTACTCGATGTCTTTCCGGATGATGACTTTGTCGCCGATCTCCACTTTTCCCGGAGAGGATTTTTCTCCTTTTACAGACAGCAGGTAGGCCCGTAATTCCAGGGCATCGAGGGCGTTGTCGTTGTTGAGATCAAATTCCTTCAGGATCTTCACCCTGGCGCCAGGGGGCAACTCCTTGGCGGATAGTTTTCCATCTCCGTTTTTATCGAGGCCGGCCACCTTTGCGGGGAGCTTGTCGAGCGCTTTTCCTTGCGCCGACAGGTGCGGATTCGCCGCGGACAGGGTTATTACGCAGATCAGGATGGTGGAGTTCTTCATGATATGGCCAGGGTCATTGTACCGCCTGGAAATGTCCGAATCGATGGGGATGGTAGGATAGGAGATGAAGTTTCATTGGGTCCAGGCGCGGGACTTGTCGACTTGCGTTGACTCCTGGTGGAGAATAGTTCTGAGTTGTATCTTGCCGCAGGAGGTTTCTTTTGAGTTGCAGGGTTCTGTATCTGATCTTGCCGGTTGTGCTCGGTTTTTACGCGACGCTCGTCACGGCTGATCCCGGCGGCGTGATCAGCGTAAATTTTTCCACCGGTGATTCGACCTCCCTCGCTTCCGCTTCAGTCGAGGGAGCTGTCGCTTCCCGGCATTGGAACAACGCCATCAGTCCACCCAGGAGGGCCGGAAGCGGAATCCTTGAGAATCTGCTCGACAGCTCGGGGGCGGTATCGGGAGCGTCCTTTGCGTTCCAGGCGGCCTACGTCAATTCCAATGGGAATGGAAGAAACGGCAGGATGATGGATGCCTGGGCCGCCAATGGGGCGGGTGATTCCCCCAACTCCTTCTCTTTCCGAGGTGTCCCGCGGAGCTTCACAGAGGGAGGTTACGATGTCTATGTCTACTACGACCCGCAGACGGTGGGCGGTCTTTTTCGTTTCGCGATCGGTGAAGATGTCGTCTTCGGAAGCGAGCCGGCGCGGGGGCAGTTCGATGGGCACTTTGTTGAAGCTCGCGGAAGCACTGTTGCCAATGCCGCCATCGGAAATTACGTAGTCTTTCGCGAGCTCACAGCCGGTTCGTTTGACCTGGTCGTCTCCGCTCGTTCAGGGCGCGGCGCGGTTAACGGGATCCAGCTTGTCTCCCGCGTCCGGTCCCGACCACCGGACGCTTTGCCCAACATCGTCTTCATCCTGGCGGATGATTTCGGCTGGACCGATATCCGCAGCTGGGGGTCTGATTATTACCTGACACCTCATCTCGACAGGCTCTCGGAGCAGGGGATGCGTTTTCCACAGGCCTATGCCTTTCCAAATTGCATGCCCTTCAGGGCGGCTCTCATGAGCGGACAGTACGCTCCGAGGACGGGTGTCTACACGGTGAACAACGGCAATCGCGGCAACGCGGCCAACCGTCGGCTCAATGCCGCGCCCAACCGGCTCTCGCTGGATTTTGAGCTCGTGACCCTGGCTGAGTCCATGAGGCTCGCGGGCTACGCTACGGGACATTTCGGAAAGTGGCATATGGGGGGTGAGAATGAGGGCGGCTACCCAACAGCGCAGGGCTTCGAGGTCAACTACGGCGGCGCTGACCGGGGAGTGCCTCCATCGAGAAACGGCAGCGCCAATTATTTCGCCGATGCGAATGGCGGCTTCGCGGTTCCGCACCTTGAAGCCAACGGAATCGCCAACCAGTATGTCACGGACCGCTTGACCACAGAGGCGCTCGGCTGGCTGGAGTCAGAGAAGGCTCGTCCCTTTTTCCTCTATTTTTCGCATTTTTCGGTCCATCTTCCCAAGCAGGCCAAGGCGGAGGACATCCAGCTTTTCAATGGACTGCCCCGGGGTGAGCGGCACAACGATCCTGTCTACGCCGCGATGATCAAGGCCATGGACGACAGCATCGGGGCGGTGGTGAATTATCTCGAGACGACCGATTCCGTCCGCTCTCCCGGACGGAAGCTCATCGACAACACCATGGTTATCTTCTACTCCGACAACGGAGGGGTAGGCGGCTATTCTGATATAGGTATCAGGGGCGCCACAGAGGTTACCCGCCAGGCTCCCCTCAAATCAGGCAAGGGCTCTCTTTACGAGGGCGGCGTCCGGGTGCCTTTCATGATTCGCTGGGATGGGCATGTCCCGGCCGGGACCGTGAACGAAACCCAGGTCGCCCCGATCGACTGGTATCCGACCTTCCTCGCCCTCACAGGTGTTGAGGCGCCGCAGGGACATGTCCTCGATGGTGAAAACCTGTTGCCGCTATTCAGGGATCCGGGGGCCAGCCTGGAGCAGCGTCCTCTCTTCTGGCATTTTCCCTGCTATACCCAGGCATCGACGCAGCTTGGAACCTGGCGCTCAAAGCCCTGTTCGGTCATCCGCAGCGGGGATTGGAAGCTGCATTATTACTACGAAGAGGAACGTTACGAGCTCTACGACCTGGCTGGAGATATCGGCGAGACGACAAACCTTGCGGAGGCCCGCTCTGAAATCCAGCAGGAACTGGCTCTACAGTTGAGAGCCTGGCTTGTGGAGACGGGCGCCGACCTTCCTACTGTCAGGGCGACGGGAAGGACAGTGGGTTTGCCTCCGGTGGATGGGCCCTTCCTGGTCCGCGGTGATTGTGACAGCAGCGGAGAGGTGAACATCACCGACCCGATCTGTGTTCTGGAACGCCTTTTTTTAGACTCCTTCGGACAGGTCTGTTTCAGGTCGGCAGACGCGGATGGAAACGGCGATCTGAACATCACCGACCCTATCTTCCTGCTCAACTACCTCTTTCTTGGCGGGGCTCCACCCCCTGA
>Ga0163108_10000974_pt1 | contig 21069 bp, 32 predicted proteins | sample Fk1155metaG_FD_109644 | JGI IMG/M metagenome (GOLD analysis project Ga0163108, IMG submission 109644) | Marine microbial communities from the Central Pacific Ocean - Fk160115 155m metaG | ecosystem: Environmental > Aquatic > Marine > Oceanic > Photic zone | place: The Central Pacific Ocean...
ACACCTAGACTTGTTGCTTTTAGAAACAAAGATGGACATTTCGAAATTCTCGGAAGAGAAGAATTTGATGACTTTTTCGGAGCAAGTGGGAAATACGTAGAACAATACTGGCGAGAAAACCAATGAAAATAGCGCCTATTCTCACCGCATTAATAGTTGTATCCGCTGTTATTTGGAAATATTGGGTAAAACACTAACCCCACAAAAACACCCGAATATTTGACACTCCTACACTACAGGTATAGCTATCAGTAGTATCCTATTACTTGTACCGACTCGGGTGCTTACCTTGGGATCGGACGACATAATTATCAAACACGTCCAATTAATCCCGAGGAGGGAAATATGAGCGAGGACACCTCCCGTCTAAACGAATTGCAATCTGCAATGCGTACAAAGATGGATCAAAACAAGGAGATCGCCGATTCTTTCGAAATCGAAGATGGCGTTGTCCAGGTCGATGCAGAACAAAAATCTGCATTTGATTCAAACATGAAAGACATCAAAGAGATCAAAGGTCTCATTGATGGCATCCAAGAGATGGAAAAAACTCGTGAATGGGGTTCAACACCTCAGACCGAGTCCGTCGCCGCAGAAGCTGCAGCCGAATGGGCAAATAGCAGTGAAGTCAAAGAGGCTGTTAGGCAATACCAAACTGTTGGTGAAGCCTTCCTAGACTCAGCTGAGTTCAAAGCTCTTGCTAATGGCGCTGCAGGAGCAAACATGCCTGCTCCGTTCCAGGTACCAGGAAGCCTTGCTTCTAAAGACCTTTACGGACAGAAAGATGTTTACTCTTCACTTCCTTCAGGCACACCCGGTTCTTTTGGAACTATCCAGCGTGACCCAATCGTCATGCCTCCACAGCGTACAAAACGAGTTCGTGACTTGTTCCCAACTCGCACAACCAACGCTGCTGTAATTGAGTACTTCCGGATGTCCGGCTTTACCAACAATGCTGCTGCTGTGTCAGAGCGTTCAGGTTCTCCTGCTACGTTCACCGCAAAGCCACAGTCAACGTTGGCATTCGTCGGCGAGCAAGCACCAGTACGCACCCTTGCGCACTGGGAAGCCGCTCACCGTAACGTACTAGCAGACGAGCCACAGCTTCGGTCGATTATCGACAATGAGCTTCTTTACGGCCTTCGTTTGCAAGAAGATGCACAGATTATCAGTGGTGCTGGTACCGGTGAAAACCTCACAGGTATCACAGTAGCCTCTGGTATTCAGACTTACGCATGGTCTGCTGGTGCCACCACTCCGGTGAAGGACACCAAAGCAGATGCAATTCGTCGTGCAGCTACCCTTTCATTCCTTGCATACTACGAGCCAACCGGCATCGTAATGCATCCAAATGACTGGGAAGATGTCGAGTTAACTAAAGATTCAAACGGCCAGTACTTGGTCGCTGTTTCAGTAGCACTCGGCGGCGAACCACGCGTTTGGCGACTTCCAGTCGTAGAGACTCCAGCGATCGCAGAAGGCACTTGTGTCGTCGGCGCATTCGGAACTGGTGCACAGCTCTATGATCGTGAAGAAGCAAGCATCCGAATCAGCGAACAGCACAGTGACTTCTTCATCCGGAACGCAATTGTCGTACTGGCTGAACAGCGCTTGGCTCTCGCCATCAAACGTCCAGAAGCATTCGTCAAAGTCACCTTCGACGCTGCTCCTTAAATAATAGGGAGTGAGTAGGTAAAACTGCTCAGAGGACAACTGAAAACCCCCGGTCTGAAAGGGCCGGGGGTTTTCTAGTTCTACTATGTACTCATTACAGGTAGTAAGCTTTAGTCGTGGCCAAAAATGCAAATGCAGACAACGACTACTGGGAAGAATACAAAAAACTTGGTAAAGGGTTCAAAGGAACTTTTGAAGAGTTTGAAGACTTAGTCGTCGAAGAAGAACATCCGCGAGCCATTAGGAAAAAACGGGCTGATGGCACAAAGTTCACCCAATATGATTAAAGAGGTCTTTTATGGAATGTAACTGTGATCCCAGTTGTGAATGTAGAACAGCGAATAAATACTTTTATGCTGCGAAAGTTCTACGAGTAGTTGACGGAGACACTATCGATGCGATGATTGATGTCGGTTTCGACATTCATCACAAAGCTCGGATTCGTCTACTTGGTGTGAATACCCCTGAGACCCGTACCAAGGATCTCGTTGAGAAAGAGGCGGGTATGGCTGCAAAGGCGTTTGCCAGTGATTGGCTTGATGGTCATGAGACGATTTACATTCAAACTCACAAAGACAAGAGCGGCAAGTTCGGACGTATATTGGGCGACATTTATTCTGACGAGAATAAGACCGCTTGGCTAAATGAGGATTTACTTGAGGGCGGTCACGCCACGGCTTATTTTGGCGGTAAGCGCTAGTACTGGTGTCCATGAAGCAAGTTTAGATGAATGGGCACCACCAGTCAAGATCTTTGTGATTCAATATAAGCATGACAACGGAACACCGAAAATCTCCCAGACGTTCCGTTGAGCGAATCGAGAGAATCGGCAATTGGGGTACGGTCAAGTATCACCATCACCTTGAATGCGGGCACATAGAGATTCGCCCAAGAGCATCCACAGCACCCAAGATTGCTTGTGTCTGGTGCCTGAAAGCAACTGAAAGAGATGCTGAATGGAAAAATCCTGGTGCAATTGATAAAAATTCCGTGGCAAGTCTTGACTATGACCTGGATATGGGGCAAGATGAAATACGCATCGAAGGGACTCGTGCCGCACTCTCTAGAGAGCTATCTATTCCGCCTGATGCAATAGACATAGTTGCCGTTGACGCAGGGGGAACCTTAGAAATCCAATCTGCGCTTGTATTTTTATCATCGGACGACGTAAAGCGGATTACTAGACGAAAGGCATAGCGTGCTAAAAAAAGAGCCCCCGACACTCCCACCAGAAAAGGGGGCTTGCACTGGCCACCCAACCGAATGGTGGTTTCCTGTAAAACTGCGAGGACAAAAAGGCAAATCAATAGGTCGATTGCGTGAAAATAGTATGAAGGCTAAAGCCATCTGTAGCGCATGCGATTTTAAAGAAGAGTGTTTGGAATACTCGCTCCACCATGAGCCTCTCGGCATTTGGGGTGGGTTAGAGGAAGGTGATCGTGCCTTGATTCGACGCCGTCAAAACATCTACGCAGATCGTAGTGCAAGAGTTTTTTTACCTACTTCTGATTATGGTAGAGGTAGAACTAGATCGTCTAATCCTTCATGAGATATAGCCATACCGCCGACTTCTTAAACCGTTTAAATGGTGTTACCGAATCCAGTAATGGATGGGAAGCACGCTGTCCTTGTAGGCAAGACGACAACAACCCCTCATTGTCTGTCCATGAAAAAGATGATGGTCAGATACTTGTTCATTGTCATCGATCCGGAGGCGCTTGTGGGGCGGCAGAAATAGTTAGTTCTATGGGTCTTTCTTTATCGGATCTTCGACCTGACAGTAAGAAAACATCAACTGATTTTGATCCACCTAAATACGATAAAGCGAAAGCTCCAAAACTTACGTTTGTAAGCAAATACGAATACAAAGATGCAGATGGGGTTCTTCTTTTCGAAAAAGTTCGTTTTTCCGAACCTGATGGTAAGAAAACTTTCCGCCAACGACGCCCTGATGGTTCTGGAGGTTGGACCTACAAACTGGGGAGCACGCCAAAAGTCCTATACAACTTACCTTTAGTAAACAAAGCAATTGAAAATAAAGAATCAATTTTTGTTGTAGAGGGTGAAAAGGATTGCGACACGCTCACTCAAATGGGTGCCTGCGCTACAACTATGCCGGGTGGGGCAGGGAAGTGGCTTGAATTACACACCGAAGCTCTCAGGGGGGCAACCGTAGACATTGTTACCGATAACGATGAGGTCGGAAGAAAACATGCCCTTCACGTCTATGAGGAGCTTAAAAAGGTTGAATGTGACGTCGAAATCTTTAAATGCCCCGAAGCAAAGGACATAACTGACCATATAGAGGCAGGGGGTTCAACTACTGAACTCATAAAAGTTGAGTCAACCACACTCAAGTCTGAATTTGAAGGACAAGAAACACAAGAAGAGATAGAGGAATTACCCGAAGAAGAACTTCCTCCTCCCACACGCGAAGAACTTGCCCTAGAGCAAATTCGCCAATTGCTAAATGATCCTGACAAATCTCCTGCACAAATACTCAACAGAACACAACAATTAGCTCAAACTACCGATGCTGTGGGCATTAGAGATGAAGGGCGTTTAGTTGTATGGGATGAGTTCCTACAGGAAGCCGTTAGTGACGCATACGATTGGCTAATACCTGGACTTTTGGAACGCAGAGAGCGTGTAATGGTCGTAGCCGCAGAAGGTGTAGGTAAAACTATGCTTGCACGACAAGTAGCAATTTGTGCCGGTTTAGGAGTAAACCCTTTCACCTTCCAACAAATGAAACCCATCAGAACACTTACCGTTGACTTAGAGAACCCTGAGCGAATCATCCGACGCACTTCTAGAAAAATCGTAGGAGCGGCAAAGTCAATGGGCTATGCAGACAAAATGCAAGCCCATTTGTTTATCAAGCCAGATGGCTTGGACCTACTCAACGCCAATGATCGAATATTACTTGAACAACACATAGAAGAAACTAAACCAGATCTACTAGTTATGGGTCCGCTGTATAAGGCATTTCTAGATCCTGGTACTCGTACTTCAGAAGCCGTAGCTATTGAAGTTGCCAAATATTTAGACACTATTAGAGCGGTCTACGGAGTTGCTCTTTGGTTGGAGCATCACGCACCTCTAGGAACCTCCATGACTAGTCGTGAACTGCGACCTTTTGGTTCCGCTGTATGGTCTCGATGGCCTGAATTTGGGCTTGCTTTACAACCAGACCCCACTGCTATGGGAGAATATGTATATGAAGTTAACCATTTTAGAGGCGCAAGGGATCTAAGGTATTGGCCACTACAGATGAAACGTGGCGTAAAGTTTCCCTTTGAAGTAACCGAGTTTATGGATGTTAGTTAAATATGTCAGAAGAAACCAGTAAAGCCCTATCAAGAGAGTTCTTAGCGGAACGTGACCTACGCATATTCAAAATGCGTCAAGGTGGCGTTGCCGTCAATGAGATCGGTCGTCGTTTTGGTATATCGACTTCTGTAGTTTCAAAAGCGATTGGTCGCCAGTTAGAGCGACTCAACCGTGAAGCCCTTATGGCCTACCCCGAAGTTCTCAGAATGGAATTAGAACGACTTGACTCCCTACAGGCGGCTATATGGCCATTGACTCAACATCGTAGAGTGTCGTTAGACGACGGAACAGAAATACAAGTAGAACCTGACATGAAAGCGATTCAGCAAGTTTTATCCATAATGGACAGACGTTCAAAGCTTTTGGGCATGGAAAGCAATAATCTTTCAATTCAAATGGATGTTTCCAGTAATCTTTCTGACCCTATACGTGTCTCAATGATTGGCGAGAATGATGCTGCACCCATAAACAAGTTCTCCCCTGAAGAAGAAGCAAGAGAATTGCTTGAATTAATGGCTAAAAGTGGTGTTCTGCCCGAAGAAGAGGTTAATAAAATGCTTGGAGAAATAGGCGAAGAAAACATCGTAGACGCCGAAGTTATAGAACTTCCCCTACCAGACGACGAAAACAGCATAGACTGATATACATGAGTGACGAATCGACAGAAATCCCAACAACACAGTACCTTCCACCAGAGGGTAGTCAAGTAGAAGAAAAGTCTGAAGCGGAGATTGAAGAAGAATCTACGGAAGAAGAAACAGAACCAGTTTCCTTAGACGACTTAGATGGATTTTTGGCTGAAATGGAAGAAATTGAAGCTTCAATGGAAGCAGAACCAGAACCTAAACCTGAACCCGCAGTTCAGCATGACCCTATGGTTGCTGCGGCTGAATTAGCACAAAAGATCCATCAGCAAGAAGCAGACGACGCCCAAAAAGAGATAGATAACGTCGAAGCCGCAATGGACAAAGTGGCTGAAACTTTAGATCACACAATCTCTTCCAAAATCAGCGATGATGACGGACCTGCGGACAAACAGATTCTTATCCGTTCGACTGTACGAGACCACGAACGCTGGAAGTTAGCAGCAGAGCGTGAAGGTAAATCCCTATCAGCATTTGTTAGAGATCTTGTCAATGTGAGCGTCACAGAAATTCTAGATTGTTCACATCCTGCCGAATACCGACAGGCTTATCCATGGTCTGAGACATGCCTCAAATGTGGCACTCGACTTTGGGAAAAAGGCGACACGCACCTAACGAATCCACGATGACCGAACTCCGTCCTGCGGAGAAATACGCGCACTGTCTTGAATGTGATCGCTTTAGACGAGTATCTAAACGCTGCAAAGAATGTGGTTGCTTTATGCCCTTAAAGGTTCGAGTTCCAGGTCTCCACTGTCCCATAGAGAAGTGGTAGTTAAGAAGCCTCGTTGAGACTTTTCTCTCTAAGATCTAAAAGTAAGTCTTGAACTTCATCGGCGGAAAATAGTTCTCTATTAGCTGTCAATTCTAAAAAAGATTCTATTTCTTGTATTAGTGTGGTTTCTGTATCTGTCATACAACCAGCATATCCTTTCCGGTTTTAATCAGCCACCCTTTACTTAATTGGGCATGCGCCGCCTTCACAATCGTCTATTTCAACTTCGTGATTACCATTTTCTTGGGTCAACGGAACTGAAAAATCAATCTTCGATAACATTGTCTCATACTCTTCTTCCGTGCATTCCTCGTATGGAGGGAGAGGAAAGTTGTGATCTGTGTGAAGCAGGAAAGACACTGATTTAACTGATTTAGTGTAATTTTCTTTCAGCCATTCTTTAATATCGCCCATTTCTTCTTTGCGATAATAAACAGTCACAGATACACAGTTGTCAGCCCAATCTGTTTGCATACGCTTGACCCATTCAAGCTGATCTATAGCTGTCATGTCTCCCGCTAACGTCGCCCCTTCTGGTGACTTACATGGGAACTCGACAACATATGAAGTGTAATCCTCGCGTCCATCCAGCCCAACGTCATATTGAACATGGTGACCACGTTTACGACATGCTTCCACTAGCGGATCAGTCGAACGGAAGCGCACACGACGAATGTAATGCTGCGCAAAACCCGGATGAACGCCTGGTGTCATACCTGGAAGTAAAGATAAAGTTCCTGAAGGTTGAATTGTCGTAAGCCGTACAGACTCTGGCAAACCCTCTTTAGCGGAATGCTCTTTATCAATTCCTTCAAGATATTCATAAATAGTTGGAAGCCAACTCAATTGTTTTTCAGATGACTGCAAAACACCTGTAATCGATTGCCCCAAACGGGCATTCTTCCTTACGATATTTGTAGTTTTTTCGAATGGATAATCAAGTTGAGTAACTTGTTTTTGACATTTATACAGCAAAGTAGAAATGTCTCGAAAGTCTTTTAACGATTCAATATTCGGGAGAAAAACTGTCGCAAGGTTGCAACTCTCTCCGTCACCGAGCGCGATCTCCGCACAGGGGTTAAACCCCTCAATCGATGTATCCGATTTTGCCGTTCCAAGACGACCAGCTCTTCTAGCGAGCTTCCTGTTAACAAGTCCATATGGCTCTCCACTTCCATCATACCCCTTCCAAAATTCGGGCATTATTTCATCAAATGAATCGGCATAAATTGAATTATTACTACTTGAGCGCCATGCGGGGATCTTTCCAGTTCCCCAGTTTTTAGCTCTCAAAAATAAAACATCGTCAGGATCTCCCATCGCGATCTGCGCTGAACGGCGAGAAGAACCTGAAACAACAATTCTGCCAATAATATTGCAAATGTCTAAGACATCTACGCTTCGGAGTTTCTTACCAGCACGGTTGTCCATGACAGAACAAATGTCTGCCAAACCGTCGATAAGTGCTCCCGGTCCAGAGGCAGTTCCTCCGAACGTTTTTAACTTTGCCCCAAATTCTCTAATTAGAATCGTGGAATAAGAAAAAGATTTACCTGTATGCAAATAGGATTTAAGGGTTGAATGAAGCATCCGCGACCAACCCTGTCGTGAATCTGGAACGATAATGTCTGCATCATTTGTTCGTTCATGTGTAATTGACACGCCTGTCTTTACTTTAGGAAGTTCATGGATCTTTGCCCGTTCAACCGAGTATCCAACGCCTCCTCCGAGCATCAGCATGTCGAATAAGAATTCGAAGTCTTCAATGGTCTCAATGTTCACGTAGTAACAATTATTGAGACTCGCTCCATTTAGTTTTTGAACTAACGGAGTGCCCAACTGCCACAAGGCACGACCAGAAAATGAGCAACGCAAATTAAACATGTGGTCGAAAAGACGTTCCGCTTCAGCTTTTGTGTAATCAACTCCGATTTCACCAGCACCATTTATGACACGCTGTAGAGTCTCAGGCCACGTCTCAATTGTGCCGTCACCTTTTGACCTGCTATAAGTTCGTAAATACACGACTTCTCCCATTCCACCAAATCCCCATGGGGGTGTCTTATGGGCGTAAGTATCTACAAATTCTTGTGTTAGCAGGGTCATGGCTTACCATCTCTCGGGCTTTATATTCTTTTAGTGTTCTGATTGTATCGAATCAGAAATTGCGGAAACTGTCAAATTAATCCTAAGTTTCTAGCTTCCTCTAAAGAGATGAGTTTTCCCTTAGCGTGCTTTAAGACAGTTATGGTTATGTCACCCGCCAACGTGCGTTCTTCTGTTATATCTTCTTCAACTAGATGCGTCTGCCCATCGCCGATACCAGCGATGTGATCCGGACCTGCCTCTCCCTCCACGGGGGTGCAGTTACCTGTCGGATCACCGCACACAGGACAAGCTATAGGGGCGGCGCGGAGCACCTCTACGTTGTATCCACCAATACGCATCGTTTCAGACATGCGTTGTTCATATGCACTATCAGGGGGGTAACCAACCATCCCCCAACTCTACATCAGAGACCGGACTCCCAGATGCGGTCCAACTGACCAATCATTCCGCCTTCACGAAGAAATTCAATGGCGACAGATAATCTAAAATGAAATCGGTTAGGAGTGTTCGGAGGATACCGTTCTTCAAGTAAAAGAAGGGTTTCGTAAAAAGGCCATCCTTCAAATTCAGCATCCCATAAGTCATATTCAGATGACAAGGGTTCACTTTCCCAAACAACTGGTGCTTTCTCGGGAGTAGGAATTGGTGCCTCTTCGGGAACATCTTCAAGAGTGGGAGTTGCAAGAACAGGGATTGTTGCCACAACTGGCGGAGCAGTTGTAGTTACTGGTGGAGCAGTTGTCGTCGTTGAAGGAACATTGGAAGTCCAATGGCCATCTTCATTGATTTCAAACATCGGAATTGAATATCCGAGATTAGCCATACATAGAGACTGCCAAACAGTGAACGATGGTGAAAGTGGGTTTGCTTGCATCCAGTAAGGATCATCAAACCGTCTCACTTGTTTGTTGGCATCTAATTGCCATTCAGCCACAAGCCCGCTGTCGAACATGAGTTGTTCTAATTCGGGATGCTCACCGCTTGCCCAATTACCTAAAGAAAGTATTTGACCTTCTTCTAAATGTCTCGCCCAGACACGTCGGGGATCTTCGTTACCTTTTCCACCGTCACGCTCTTCGTTATATCTTGAGATCATGCCCGCAGGTATTGTGCCGTCTTGCTCCATTATCGAAATGCGAGCCGACACCTCCTCAAAGGACATATGGACATGACCTGTAGTGGTATCACAAGGTGTGTAAATCTTGTCATGGTGTGCAGTAGCAGGTCCTGCGAATACCAGAATCCCTGCAATAACTGCTGTTGTAGTAGCCAGCAATATTAATTTTTTCATTTATGTTCTCTTAATGCGCCTTATTATTCCTACGACCTTCTAGTGCTTGTCGTAGTCGCGCCTCGATTAATAGGTGTACCGTCAGGATACCCCAGAGTGACTGGAGAACAAACCCGCCATAAGACGTTTTACTGAGCCTCCAGAAACTCCTTGTAAGAGTCTCTACTTTTTGTGTCCTTATTGCCCATATATCCCAAATTAAAACAAATAAACCAAGAAACACCCATGCCATAACACCAGTTTTACGTTCGCCTTTTTCTAAATCTATTGGCCCTAAATATCCCTTAATGAACTCTTGTCGGTTCATTGGAATTCCTGCACATTAAACCCACTCTCTGTAAGAACACTCATGATTCGATCCAAATCTTCCCCATAAATTTCTGTATTTGGACTTTCAGAAATACACTTCGCTATTGTCGAAGGAATCTTGGCGTTAGTCAGAACCCCTCCAACACCCCTCTCGAACCCTAAAGCTTCACCCCAAACAACGTGCCTGCCTAATAGATATTGATATGGCACACTGACGAGCGTCGCCATCGGGTTATCGAACTCGTCTATTTCAACGTGTGTGGCTGTTAACACTTCTTCAATCTCTGAACTCTTGTCAACGAAAGCTTGGAAAATATCGGTTCCTTTGAGCATTTCTGGCGTTTTTGACTGAAACCCTTCTGCCACAAGAGTGATCTCATCACAATGCCAATACTCACGCATTGCCCCTATAGCATGTTCGCATTTCTCCAAACGTGCCGCCGCAGGCATGTCCATATCAGCCTTAGAACACTGAATTATCAACAATAATTCGTTTTCGCACCATCCAAAGAAGTTGAAAGGCAAATCCTCACCCACTCCCAATTCATCAACAAGCGATTCTTTAGCCTGTTGAGCCGCAGTCATGGAAAGGGCTAGTTTTGAGTATGTGTCCGGGTAAGTCTCCATTGTTATGTAGACTACACAAGGTACACAGACAACAGAGGGAACCCCTAGATATGGCTGAAAAGAAAAAACCAGCAGCTAAAAAGGCTCCAGCTAAAAAACCGGCAGCTAAAAAGCCCGCAGCTAAAAAACCTGCAGCAAAAAAAGCTACCGCTCAAACGAATAAAGCTGGAACTCGCGCCACTACACCGCCACGCAACCCTGCGGCGAAAGAGCGTGCTGCAACACCTAAGAAAAAAGCTCCTGCAAAGAAACCAGTTGCCAAAAAAGCTGAAGCCCCTAAAACGGAAACGGTTATGGAACGTCACGAAGTGATTTTAGAGAAGCCAACTTTCTTCTCTAGGCTCGTGTTCTGGCGTCGCCGTCCTTGAGTATCCTTGTCCACGAGAACTTCTCACACGGTTGGGAAGACTCTTGGGAAGGAAAAATTCATTCTGCTTCGAGAATAACTTCTGGATGGCATGGCGATAGCCTGAAATTGTTGTTCCCTGAAGGCTCCCACTACGGCAGTGCTCTCTATAAAGAGATACCACCTTGTCGTCATGTAAAAGTTTCTTACATGGTGAAAATCAACGGAGATTGGGAATCACACAGCACTGGAAAGACTCTTGGCTTTGCCGATCTTCGCTACAAAAACAGCAAAGGTCAATCCAACGGACACGGGAATCGACGCCCAGATCCTGACGGTTTCTCTTTCCGTACATGGTTCGGGAAAACCAAAGATGGTTACATGCCTATCGGAATGTACGTTTATCATCTAGGACAAAAACCAAGATGGGGAGATTCAATCAAAATTGGTCAAGTTCCAGTCGGTGGACCACCCACTTCGTTTGAATGTGAAGCAGACTTTGATGAAGGTTTCATTCGTGCCCGTATAGGTGATGGCGACTGGGTTAGACATAACATTGTTGTAACTGACAAAACTGCTGTCACTTGGGCATGGTTAGATGCATACTATGGCGGACCCGCTGTATCTCCTAAAAACATGGCATGGGAAGTAGCTGATTACAAACTAGAGAATCTTGGCCCAGACATCTCTGATCCAAAAATCGATTGGGACGCAATAGCCAAACTTGTAGCAGCAAAAGAAGAAGCAGAGAAAGAAACTGCAGAATCTGAAGTGTTGATGCCGGAACCTCCAAAAGAACCAGAACCGGAAACAGAAGAAACCATTTCCAAAGTTCTTTTAGAAACCTCTGCCAAACTTGTTACTACAGATCTTGACCATGCGAAAACCATCTACGGTATTGCATTGGATCTTGTCCAAAAAGGGCGATAAAGTTCATTCGTGGCTAGAGAAAAATATAATCCCCATCAGAATCTGGAGAACTTAAAAGATCCTGCCATGTGGATTCATTGGACTGATTCCAACGGTGAGATACACCACACACCTCGTTCCCTTGCGGCTATCATCCCAGATGAAGCAAATATAGTAAGGTAAAAATTATGCCTTACTCAATAGTTGCAGAAAAAGTTCAAATTGCTTGCTGGGAAGCATGTCTCGAATTGGAGAAACTCAATTTAGGCGACAAAGCAAAAACCCAAATAGACATCATCAAAGATGCAGTCAAGGAACCCACGAATCGCGAATATAAAACTGGCGATCACGGACAACACTGGCACGGATAAAGACCGCTAATTCCCTTCCACAGCCCCACAGAGCGCCTCTAAGCGCTTCTTAGCCTTATTAGGTACTTATTACAGGTGGTAAAAGACGGGAGTGTAGCCAAGCGGTAAGGCAGCGGACTTTTAATCCGAAGATCGCGGGTTCGATTCCCGCCACTCCTACTTACTCAGAAATTTTTTGTAAATCTTCAAGCCAAGATTCAAATTTTTCTCGCATCGCAGCTAAACGTATACGACGAAGAACAATTCCCCAGTGAGGTAGTCTTTCCGCTGTTTTAAAGAAGTCATCAACCAAAGTTTTTGCCTCAGCTATTAATTCATCTAACGAAGAATCAGCCTTCGACACCCTTGGTTGAAGCTCCCATGATGTATCTGGAATTGACTCAGGTGTCATATCCTGTACAATAGTCGAATGACCGCCTGGGACGGGGAACTGCAAGAAATAGAGGCGCTTCTCGGCGCACTCAGAGACACGGTAGATGATCTTAGACGTCGCATGTCCTATATTGAAGGAAAAATTGTGACACTAGAACAGCAACAGCATCTCATATTAAAAGACACAGCCTCTAAACGAAGAAAAATTTAGTTAATGCATTAGTTGATTAGTTCTTCCCAAGTGGCAGGCCCTACAATGCCGTCACGACTAAGGCTTTCATTTCTTTGGAACTGTTTAACCGCACGTTCAGTGCCGCTTCCGAAAATTCCGTCGATACCTTTACCATCAAGAGTTCTACTTGAATTACGTGCCGTTCCAATACCTTGTTTCTCTAAAAGTAACTGAAGAAACTTCACAGCCTCACCACGAGAACCCTTGCGTAAAACCTGACGACGAGCGCGACCAATAGCCTCAGCAAGCACCTCAAGAGGATGCTTGGCTTTAGCCAATTCTTGATCTTTTGAACGAACAGCCTTGTCAGCTTTCTCGCCCTTCAACGCAGGAGCGTCAAACCAGCCCCAAGTTCCATCAGTTCTACGCCCATAAGGCTGATGATGCCACCATTCACTACTCACTGTAGGGTATATACCATACTGCTTAGCAATATTGTTGACTTCCCAAGTCGCTAAACCCTTGCCAGTTATCCTGAAATCCACGGCGAACCCATAGTCGTCAAAGGCAGGCTGGGCCATATGCCAGCTACCCTGAAAACCGTTGCCAAACCGGCGGGCCGGATTCGCGGCGAGATTCCCTCGTCCACTTTTATATTTGTCATACAGTGCCTGCTGTGCAGCCATTGTTCTTACACCGGAGACAATTGAAACTCGACCACTAATGGCAGAGTCATCAAAAAAAGCTCCTAAACGAAATTTAAACCGAGGATGCAACTCATCTAAGCGCACCCAACGGGAAGTTACTGGAAGATCGATATCCACGCACTATCACCTCTAACTTTGGTAGAACACCAGACTATCAGTTGGGGTTTACACTGTGGCGTAAAGCTGTTATCGTTACAACTATGGATAGAATCTTGAAAGATACTAACGCAGAGATCGCCAAAATGCAGCTCAGATTCCTAGAACGGGCAAAAGCAATCACCAAAGCGCAAATGCCTCCACTAGAAGGAGAAATGCGGCGCGAATGGATCAATCAAAAAGAAGCCGACTACCAAGACTTCCTAATGATCGCAGACTGCAACGTTAAATTCGAAGACGGCGTGCTTAGCCTCACACTCGACCTACGGCCTAAAATCTGTGACGCCACACTACGAGAGCAGGGAATAGTGAAAGACAACGAAACCGAAACACGAGTCGCAATAGAAAAAATCGCGGCGGCTCCACCAAAAGAAAAAGAACTCAAAACCAAAATAGGATTATCCGGATACAACCCATACTTCGAATACGGTGGAGAAGGCTAACCAAGCATGGAGCTAAACAAGATCTACCACGAGGACTGTCTGACAACCCTCAAAAGAATGGAAGACAACTCCATAGATCTTGTAGTCACCTCCCCTCCGTACAACATGAACCTACGGATCAGAAGAAAAAAAGGCAGAGGCAAATACGAAGACGGCGCATGGGGAGAATACACCTCACGGCAAATCGTTAAAGAATTCTCCTCCAAATACGAACAATTCGACGACAACCTCCCCATAGACGAATACAACGCCCTACACACCGAAATACTCAACGAACTACTCAGAGTCTCCCCACTCATTTTCTACAACATCAGCATCGTCACAGGCTCCAAACGATCAGTGTTCAAAATGATCGGCGACTTCAACGAACAACTCAAAGACATCATCATCTGGGACAAAGGACACGGACAACCCGCAATGGCGGAACACGTCCTAAACCGCAGAACAGAACTCATACTCGTATTCGACAAACACGACGCCATCAGCCGACAATTCCTCGAAAAAGGCAGATTCCAACGCGGCACCCTCGAAGACATATGGCTCGTAAAAAGACAACGAAGCAAACTCAAAGGACACGGAGCCGTATTCCCCGAAGAACTCGTTGAAAAAGTACTGGAAAACTTCACCGACGAAAACGACACCATATACGACCCATTCATAGGCACAGGAACAACAGCAGTCGTCGCCCAAAACCTCAACCGCAACTACATCGGAAGCGAAATATCCGAAAAATACTTAACCGTCGCACAAGACAGACTACGCAACCCCCAAGAACAGCTATTCACAACAACAAAAGAAAACCGACCCTCAAAAAAATTTTTACAGAAATAGAAAATGCACCCCTCAGAACAACCCACACCCCCCCAAAAAAAAGGCCCTACGGGAAACGGACAAGACACCCTCTACGACTCACTAGCAAAATATATCCACGAACTCGGCCACTACTCCTTCAACGAAAAACCCAACGACTACATACGCATAAACAAACTCATCGAAGACCTCATGGAAATCCTCCTAAACAGCCACAGCATCGAAATGAACGGAGGACTAATAATAGACGCAGACGAACTCACCAAAGACGCCTACAAAAAAGGCATCAAACTCTACAACAAGAAAAAAGCAGAACTCCACAGACGATGGACACTCACACTAATAACCATCGCAACACTCACAACCATCCTCTACTCCATACTCTCCTGAATTCAACCAGAGAAGTATAAGACTCAAAATTGTGTACAGGGCTGCCCCCGGCCCGAACGTGTGTTCGAAAAGTTTGCGGGGCTATTGAGCTATGAGAGTGTGTTTGTACGTTTTGGTGTGTTCGGTGTGCTCATGGATTGTCTCACGGTTTGTTTTGGGTGTGTCGTTGTCTTTGTGTGCTGTGCGGGGCTGAGTTTTACCTGGTGGTGATGCATGGTTTTGCTTCACGTCTTTGCTCACGTCTTTTCTTGGCTTTTTTTAGAAATCGTTTGTTGCATGTTGCTTTTGTGTTGCTTAATAAGTAGGCTTGTAACTATGACAGGGATACTGAAACGATTAGCGAAGATTGGTGCAGGTGTACTCGCAGTAGTACTTGCTGTATGGATATTCGCTATGGTCAACGACGAACATGCACAGTTCACCTGCGACGGAACACCTCACGTCGCTACTCACGGTGACACAATATGGAACATCGCCATCGCTCAATGCGAAGGCAACTTAGAGAATGCGGTGTATCACATACGTGAACTCAATGGTGGTTCGATGATCCGAGTCGGTCAAAAAGTTTTGGTGCCTACGGGTGATACCCAATGACTCGTAACATATGGAGACAACACGCAGAGTGTGAAGGTGTTGATCCTTCTATCTTCTTCGCAGAGAGGGGAGCCAACACTCGTGCCCCTGCCCTTGCCTACTGTAACAAATGTTCAGTTCAAGACTCATGCCTAGCAGAAGCAGTAGTCATCCCTGACCTAACAGGAATCTGGGGAGGTAAGACATTCAGAGAACGTAGACGTATACGTCAATCATTGAAGCTATCTAATGAGATGCCCTTCGATGAGGTCGTCATCGCTTTGAGATCACGACGCTCTATAGGCGGTCTTAACTAATGGCTAAGTGTAAGAAGGACTGCACCTGTAACCGTCATTCAAAGAAGAAGGTATTCTGCAAGGTCACCAACTCTGAAGGTGTTCGCTGTAATCGCAAGATTGGTAGAGGTCATCGTGATGGTCTGAACCATGACGGTAACACTAAGGAAGAACTGTGTGGCACACATGCGGTTCGCAAAAGCACACATGGTGATGTCCAAGCAGATATCCCTATACAGATAGTGCATGGTGTAGATGTTAAACGCCCACCTTGTCCTGTACCTGATTGTGATAAAGATGCAAGAGGTTGGCAAGGGCTTGCCATTTACTGTGACACCCACGGGCAACGAATGCAAGATCATGGTTCTACAGATGCCAGAAAGGGAGCACATATCAACATGGGCAAGACGTGTTCAATTGATGGCTGTGAGAAGGATGCAGTATGGAAAGAAATGTGTAACTCTCATGCCAGCGCTATGCACAACAGAGGAACTGTTGAGGAAACCGAATGGCATAAGGCTAGACGAAGTGAACCTAAAGAACCCTGTTCAGTACCCAACTGCGAAAACTTGCGCACGGGTAGAAAGGAGTATTGTAAGCCACACGTAACGAGACTCAGGAAGACGGGAGACTTGGGACTGAACAAGCCTTGGCGTCACAAGAGTGGAGAGTCCAACGACATCTGTATTGTTCCCTTAGAGGATGGCTCCCCTTGTGGCAACGCCGCACGCACTCACCCTCTTGCAGAACGAAACAATCCTGACTGGAAGTGGGGACGAATATGTCAAGCTCACTATGGTCGTTACAATAATCACGGGCATGTTCGGGCAGGCGAAAAGATTAGGAAGAGGTACCTATCCGACTTGCCTCTTAGTGAGCGGATACCTATCTGGCTCGACCCTGACAACGGATACGTCACAGTTACAGACAACGAATGTTTGGCATGGGAGGGCGCTCTTAGCGCCAATGGTCAAGGGTACGCCGTCGTTCCTGTTTCGAAGATTGATGACACCACACGAACATCACCGTGGTTAGTCCATCGACTCGTATGGGAACACTTCAATGGGCCTATCCCCACGGGTAATCATGTCCATCACATCTGTGGTACTCGTAGGTGCATCAACCCTGAGCACCTCGAATGTATCGGTGCGGTCGAGAACACCTCTGAAGCTTCTCGTATCAAACAGTTCCGTGACAAAGTCAACGAAGAAGGTATAACTATTGAAGAACTCAGGGAATGGATCGTAGAAACCACGGAGCTTCAACATGCCTAAGTACCAATACCGATGCAACACATTAAGATAGTCACATGCCTAAGTATCAGTACAGATGTAACACATGCGGAGAAGAGTTCGAGATGAACCAGTCAATGATGGATGACACACTAAAGATCATCGAACACTCGACATGCTCAGGCGAGGTCAGTAAAGTGTACTCACCAGCAGGGATAACGTTCGGATCTGATGGCTTCTATCGCACAGATAACGACAAGAGCCGGAAGAATGACAAAGACTGGTCAGGAGGCAAACCTGAATGAAGATCTGATGGGCTACGTCACTCCTTTCTTGACTTATGGTGCACCTGCGGGACTGCTAACAGTTCACTAGCTCCTTGAGAATCCGAGCTAAGTTGAACAGCGGTTTCGTCAAAGCGGTCTCGGCTCCATCATCCATATGGAGATGTTAAACGAGGTGGTAGTTTGTATTCCACATATTGCCGTTAAAGGTGCACCGCCCATCACCTTTTGGAACCCTCAGCCTCCCTGTCTTGGCTGGGGGTTCCATCTTTTAGTACATGTAGATGCGCCAGTTGGCCAAACGGTTACGGGTGTTATCCATGAGGTATCGAGCCATACGTAGGTTGCAATCCACGTCTAAAAGCATCGTCTCTAAGCTGTATCCGTCACATACCCTAAATACCGCACGGGAATGTATCGAATTGATCTGTACAAGCCCATAATCGACTGAACCATCACTATTTAGAGTGTCGTTGATGATTGATGGGCGACATCGGCTCTCTTTCCAAGCCACATATGACCAAACGTCAACTGGGACGAGTCCATACGCTAAAAACGTTTCTTCCCACTCAGGACAGCGCTTTTCTTCATCCATTGGATAGTCATAGCCACCAGTACCTGCTATTTCATTAAGACTGTACGAAACATCGATGGGTTGCCACTGTCCAAGCCTCACGAGTGCTTTTACGTGCTCTCCACGAGTGATCGGTCCATATACGCCATCAGTCTCTACACCTAAGTAGTACTGCAACACCCTCACGTCTTCATCGAACCTCAAGAATGTGTATTCGTCTGTGATGATCTCCATAGCCAATTCATTGACGACTAGATCGCTGATATCTGAGATCAAGGTAGTCGGCACGAAATATGTAGCCATTATCTCGTATTCATCACGATAGAACTCTGGCGTGTGGTTATCAGGGGGACACTCTGGGTAACTGTTCATGTCACCCCAATCCTCATTCCAACTAGGGAGTGGATATTCCCAATCATCAGGTATCTCACTGAATACCACGCAATCAGGAGGTGCTTCTGACGCTAATCGAGCCTCTGGTGGTATAGACAACGTCGTAGTAGTCGTGGTAGTCGTAGTAGATGACACGGTCGTTACCAACGTGGTTGTTGTTGATGTGTCATACATGTACGTATGGAGAGGCACCCCTGAGATGCCGCTTTCACGGATCAACTCGATTGGCGGTTCTGCCACACGGGTGCTACCCATGACTGTGACTCCCCAAATACTAAGAACAATTGCTGTGAATATTGATAAAGCCTTGACGCGACTGCGGATGTCGTATCTCATCTTCTCCCCTTCTATTCTAAGTTATCGGCTACCACATACTCCTCAGCCTTAGCGTCCAAGAACGCTTCTATATCTTCGAGCTTTAAGGTTGCCGTAATAGTTTCTCCTGTTGTGTCTGTAATAGTGAACCCTATGGATTCCAACAGTAAGTCTGCCCACTCCTCCGCATCATTATACTGTGTTTCTAATTCTGCATCTGTCATATCCTCATCATTATCAGAGATAATAAGAAGCATTTCAGTAACATGCTTTAGAATCTTCAGTCTTTTATCTGCGTTTTTCGTGGTCATAGGTTTCAGGGTATCGGAGAACCTGCTAAGGTTGCAACTTGACATACCGATAAGGGCTTGCCCTTAACCTAAGAGAAAGAGGTTCATACATATGAACAATTCTGCAATAACCGTCTGCGGGAACATTACGCAAGACCCTGAGATGACTTTTACCGATTCAAACATCGCTAAACTTCGCTTCAGCGTAGCGTGTAACCGCAGTTACAAAAAAGGCGACGAATGGGTCGAAGAAACATCATTCTTCAACTGTGTCGCTTGGCGTAAACTCGCCGAAGACTCTGGAGACGTATTAGAGAAGGGTGTTGGCGTTATCGTCAATGGTCGTCTTGAACAACGCTCTTGGGAAGACAAAGAGGGCAACAAGCGCTCAACCGTCGAAGTCGTAGCAGACAATGTTGCGATTCAGACTCGAAGCATTTCCGACTTCACCCGCAAACGCGGTGGCGAAGGCGGGGCTGGACAAACAGCAGCTTCACCACGTAGTCAGGAACTCGAAAAAGATCCTTTCTAGGTCGCGCGTCAGTCGCGGAACACGACGTGTGAATTAAGGGCCTCATTTGGCATTAGTCGGTACAGAGATGCATGACTGACCTGAATGGGGTCCTTTTCACGCACGGGTGACCTTATGGGGTCAACGATGACGCGGAATATCCCACACGCCTTCGAAGGCGATTGGAAATACGGTTCCAGTACCTCTGACAAAGCAGAATACTGCTATAGCGCATCCCTGTTTTGCCTTGCTTAAGGAGAAACAACTCCTTCCATATGGTCTCAAGAGACTTTCTGCTAGGGGCAACCTGAAGGCATAGATCTTGCACCGCTTGGATAAGCAGTTCCGTCATATAATCGGGGATACGATCAGGATGATGTTCTGAGACATAAGCAATCTCTTCCCACACATCCCCACCATAAGATGGGTTGCATTGCAAATAATCCCATCCAATACCTTCTTGGTGTAACCAAAAATAAACTGAGAGCCCGATATCGAACCTGATCTCCTGAATCTCTTTGCATAAGGTTTCTTCACGAAGAGCAAACTCTACTCTGTCGTCTTTTATTTCATTATTATTACTCATAAAATAACCTCCCGGTTACTAGTTATCTGTCACTACTCCTATATGGAGTTAGGTAACAGCGAGGGCTATTTTCCCTCTAAATTACTTATGTGAGTTTGGGACAGGGAGTGGACACTATTTCTAAACTTTTTTACCCCTCTAAAATCGAACACCTGTTCGATTGACAGCAGTAGGTTGTCATCTGCACTGCGCACGGGTACACTTGCAACATCAGTTAGATTCAGGAGAATACATATGAGTCACGACCTAGAAATCAAAACAGACGGCAACGCTAAATTCGCCTATGCAAAACGAGAGATTCCATGGCATCGTTTAGGTGTCCCAATGGATGGACTCCAAACAGCTGAAGCAATGCTCGAAGCAGCTGAAGCCGACTACGACGTAGTCCTCACTAAAGTCGCCGCAGTGGACGATAACGGTAATCTCATCCAAAACCCGGACGGCAGCTACGTACTCGTTGAAGACTCAAGGGCCACTCTCCGTCAGAACACAGATGGGACCTTTAACGGGTTAGCTACAGTAGGAACTCGGTACATCGTTCAGCAGAACAGAGACTGCCTGCAGTATGCACTCGACA
>Ga0163108_10000982_pt1 | contig 21017 bp, 29 predicted proteins | sample Fk1155metaG_FD_109644 | JGI IMG/M metagenome (GOLD analysis project Ga0163108, IMG submission 109644) | Marine microbial communities from the Central Pacific Ocean - Fk160115 155m metaG | ecosystem: Environmental > Aquatic > Marine > Oceanic > Photic zone | place: The Central Pacific Ocean...
AGCAAAAGCGGCTCCAGCGAGAAGGAAAGGTGATGCAGCTACAGCTGCGATTGTTGATTTAATAGACATGTTTGTATTTTAAGTGTCTCGCAAGTATAAAAAAACCTGCGGATGATAGATCCCTCGACATGGGATCGTGATCTAGACAACACAGGGGTACGATTCTTTCGGGCCCAGTATGTTAAGTTATTTATACAACTGTCACAGTAAAGATGTGCCAGTTCTATAGAGTAAGACTATACCTCACTTCTGCCCACTTGTCAAGCCTGTTGTTTGTGGGATTCCTGACCTGAATTCCTTGGGTCGCCACCTGCGATCCGACCAAGGTAAGGATCGAAGTCCGTAATAAGGTCTATCGTAATGTCCGAACCTCTTGTTGTCCAGAGTTCCCTAAGACCATCATGACTTCCTCTGTGGAAGATCTCAACGTGTTCTTCATGAATGGATGAACCCAGTTCAATCTTGTATAAGAATACGGGACATGCATATGCAGCACCAGAATTATAGATCAGATCATCTGCAACTGGTCTTGGTTTCACACCGTTGTCTAGTTTATATTTCTCTCCTCTACAATGAAGTTTGATTAGTTTCTCAGCATGGTGTCTTGTAATAACATAACATGCAGTAGAGAAATCATTAATGAATCTCCTATGAACTTGTACATGCAGTTCGCCAGGGCATATGATTGCAATCTGTAATGTGTCCCAGTCGTAAGGCATCCTAGAGATGAACTGTTTCCATGTGAATGTCCAGAACCTTGCAATACTAATGTCACAATCATCTTCCATGATGATTGCATAAGGTTCATCAGTCTCATTTACAAAGTGTTTAAGTGCCTTGAGGTGTGAGGTTACACAACCAATCTCACCTGCACTAACACTCTCTGGATACTTACCAGTAATAATATCACTAAGATCATCACCTGTAGATGGTCTTCCATCGTAAGCAGTGATGCGAGTATAGTTTTCTATCTCCCACTCTGCAAGTTGATTGGACATCCATTCCATTCTCTCTGGTTGATCATCCAGATTGATAATGTAAAGAGGACCAAATCCCTTTAGTTTGTATGCAGCTCTATTTGACATCGAAAAAAAATGTTTGAGTTAATCTACCAGTCTCAACTGATGTACCAAAACCAGAGACAATACTCCTATGATACATCATATTACCTTTATATGCAACCAATCTATTATATACATTGCCTACTGCAATATTCATTTCCCACTCACCATCTTCCTTTTTATGGTAAATACCTGTTCCAGAATCAACTGGAGCATCTGGAGTGAGATATAATACTGCGGCCCATTCTGCAACGGGATCAACATGAACCCAACTCTGAGTACCTTTTCTACATAGTTGAAAACAAAATGTATCCTGTTCCCAACACCATTCAATATCAGAGTTAAATATATTTCTAAATTTCTCTGTTACTTTGTCCTCATAGTCACCACCTGCCCTATTAGATGACCTAACACCAGGCACACTCTCTTGTATCCTATCATAATCAAAGGATAAGGCATGATACCTTATCCTATCAGGATCATCCAAAAAATTATCAATAATAACTAAATCCATTAGTCGACCCTACAGAGTAAAAAATAGCCAGAGTTTTTTTTCCAGCTTTTCTGAAACAAAAAGCTGAATTAGGTGACGATCCATCCATCACAGTATAAGTCCTTGAGATTCTTATCTTTATAATCAGGACCGAACCATTGCTTAGGTGCAACGACTGGACCTCTACCGTTCTGTAACCATGCACCCCACCAAGACATTGATGAGTTAGCAATGATTGCACCAGAGCATAGACTCATGATACAAAGATCAACAAATGGTTCATAAGATCCATCCGAATACTTATCAGTTGGTTCTGATATAAGGAACCTATCATCAGCAAAGAACTCCTGTTCCTTTACCCACTCAGGCGAGTCAGAACAGACCACAATGGGTTGATCCTCTGGGAAATGAGTCAATGCCCTCTCATAATATTCCACTGGTTGTGGAGGGTGTTGAGAGGAGCACTGAGTATAAGACCACTTGAATCCTCTTGCGTCTGTAAGGTTTGGATCTCCTCTTCTTACATGAAGAAAGAGTGGTGGAGAATCGAGAGACTCAACCATCTCTTTACATGGCCCTAAGATAGAATCATGAAAAGTATAATCTCTTCTTATATCTGCTTCTATATTCTTAAAGTACTTCTCTGACTGGAAGAATCCAAAGAGACTTACCTCATTAGGACACATCCTATGGAGTTCTTCATCAAAATGAAAGTGTTTCTCTATAACAACAGGAGCATGACCTCTATCTAAGACTGCAAGGTTACTTGAACCAACACTCTCTAATGTGAATGCTCTATGAAGACTATAGTTATCTACCCTACTCGTCTCGAATGGTGGTATTCCAAATTCATACCCACGCATCGCAGCGATACCACGTACCGCAGCATATTGAAACATCTGATTACCTAGACGACCTAGGTTTCCTATCTGATTAAACGCCAGCATTTAATTCCTTCCCTCTACGTTGGATGTAATTTAATGTGGAATAATACTGTGTCAATTCATCCTTGTCCAGAGTCCTGATCTTATTCCACAAGCGATCATTGTCTTGGAACTTAGGATTATGATAGTGAGAATTAAATGTTCTACCATGTTCAAAGTGAAAGATATCATCGATGACTCTACCAACTTTGAATCCAAATAGATTTAATCTATAATAAAACTCACAGTCTTCTGCACCCCATGAAATAAACTCTTCATTCCACAGTCCAGCAGAAACTTCAGCAGTCTTAGTGATCATCTGGCCCCAACCAATAGAAGATGGAACCCTCACTGAACTGGCCTGAACAATACTAGTATCAAAGTCCTTACCATCATGAGATGATAGAAACTTATCTAATAGATCATCAGAATAATTAACTGCCCACTGATAGATACCACATCCAAATGGATAGACAGCATCAGATCCTTCTTGTGTAATTGAACGGTAAGCAAGTTCGTGACTGTTCTTTGGTACTACAACATCCACATCATGATTATAGATGATAGGAGTGTCAGCAGCAACACATAAGTCATTTAAGATACGAGTCTTATGAAAAAACTTCTCGTCACTCTGTTCAAAGATATGTTTTAGTTGTCCTACATCACCAACATACTTCTTAATCTGTGGTAAGGCACTCTCTTTAAAATTTGATTGTGTATCTACTTCTTTAACCAGAACTTTTGCTTCTGGAAAGTTCTTCAGTATATAAGTAACCGAAGTGATTACATTTCGGAGTCTATCATCTGACTCAATCCTACAAGGTAGTAAGTAAGTTAAATCTTTCATTTATTCTGGAGCAATGTAGGATGGATCGTTATGAACCTTAATCCATCTTGCAGGAATTAAATCCTTCATATCATACTGTTCATATGCAACACCAAACCAAGGATCAGGAGCAACAACCGTCCAGTTAGAATTCTTCTGCGAATCTCCACCTCTTTGTAACCATGCACCCCACCATGATAAGGATGAGTTAGCAATGATACCACCTCCACACAATGTCATAAGACATAGATCAATGTAAGGTACAGATGCACCATCTCCAAACTCCTCATAAGATGAGTCAGAGAATAAGAATCTATCTCCTTTCAACCAATCCTGTTCCTTACACCAGTCAATAGTATCTGATACCACAACAACTTGTTTATCATCTGGGAAGTGAGTCAATGCTTCAAGATAGTATTCCTTCTTACAAAGAGGATGATACTCTTGCACCATCTGATAGGACCACTTCTCTCCTCTCCTACCAGTTACATTAGGATTACCTCTACGAACATGTAGGAAGATAGTATTCTGTTGTCCTCCATTCTCTTCAATAAACTCTTGACATGGTTCTAGGTACTCTGATTTAAACTTAAAGTCACCTAGAATAGTACCAGCAATAGTTTCAAAATACCTTTCGGTTTGATAGTTTCCAGAGAAATTAGTGCCATCTTTACACTCATTAAAAATCTTTTCATTGAAGGCCATATCTCTATAGACTTCTTGTTGATGGAAGAAAGGTTCTCCCTGATTCTCTGGTTTGCATCCAGACAATTCAAATGCATCAAACAAACCATAGTTATCAAGTCTGTCTGCATCAGGGCCTGGAATAACCCAATCGAATCCTCTGTTGTGTGCTACACCACGAACAAAAGCATACTGGAACATTTGATTCCCCAGCCTACCTTCATTACCCATTCCTTGAAATGAAATAGCCATAATTTATACTCCTAGTGTTGGTTTAAACGATGCCAAGGGAACTCATTGACCATCTTATCATCATATTCATAGTATTTACTTTTGTGTGTGAATTTAGTGTCCAAATCATAATAAAAATACTGTCTTCCGTATCTAGGTATCTCAGTCTTCCACCCTTTATAGTCAAGGAATCCACTCTCACTAGAGGTTGGACACTCTGACACCTTCTCTTCAGTACCATCCCAGTTCCAAGGAACACAAGAATCAACTGTTAAGATAGGACACACAGCTTTAAGAGCAGTCATTCTTAGAAACCCATCACTATACTTATCAAAAGCAAAGCGACGATCATCTTTCTTAGAAAACTTTATACCATTAGTTGCATGGAGTATTAGAAATAGATTTTTACCTGCTAAATGTTTTTCACAGAAAGCAATACCTATCTCTTCGGCCGCACCCCACATATCATTACAAACCGTTCCCACTGCCCATAGGTTAGGGGACAATTCAAAATAATCTAGAGGTTCATTAACCTTCTTACCTAAAGAAAGATCAGCTGGAATACAATAAGTCTTGCGAGTTATATTAATCAACTCACCAGTTGAATTGTAATGCCGAATTTGGTTTCTATTAATTAAACCAATGCGTTCCTTCTCCTGATTACAGGTTCCCAAATGAAGTCCGACCCCAGACTTCTTCTGATGTTCTTCAACCTCAAGTAATGCAGATTGAAGTTCCTCTATCCTAAGTGGCCAACCATCAACGTCTGGATTCAAACTACTGTATCCAGAAAGAGCACCCTCTGGAGTAAGTAGTTGATCTACATTGTTTTCTTTGGCCCAATCAATCGCTTTAAAGATTTCTCTCTTATTAGATTGTATATCTTTACCACTTATAGGAATCTGAGCACCAGCAACCCTCATCACTTACTCCAATCGTGAATGTGCCAACGTAAAGGAATAACATCAGACGTATCAAGGTGTTCCATTGAAGTTCCAAACCATTTCTTAGGATCAGGAGCAATGATTTTACCTCTATTGTTTTGCAACCATGCACCCCACCAAGAGAAGGAACTGTTGGCAATTATACCACCAGAACACAAACTCATCAAGCATAGATCTACTTGTGGTAACAAAGTGTTCTGCATCTTACCAAGACCATCTATAGTTTGGTACTGATACCTCTCATTATCTTCATTGAATAAGAACCTATCATCATCAAAGAAGGATTGATTCTTACACCAATCTATATCATCTGTGAATACAAAACACTCTTTATCATTTGGGAATTCTTCTAACGCCCTCTCAAAATAACTGATAGGAAGTATAGGATGGTAATTTTCCCTACCTATGTTATCAGACTGTCTGATATGTAAAAAGATGGGTTCATTTAATTGACTAATGACATACTTACATGGTTCAAGGAAATCATCTTTGAATGTAAAGTCCTCACGAATCTGATCAGACATGTGAGCAAAGTATTTCTCTGTCTGCATGTAACCATCAAGATTCACTCCATCAGTACAATGAAAGAGACTGTCATCAAATGCATGTCCCTTCTCATTAATAGTCATGGCATCATTAAACCCGATGTTCTCAGGTTTAACATTAGTCATCTTAAAGGTTTCAAATAACCCATAATTATCTTTATGATTACAATCTTCAGGTGGAATCATCCAATTGAAAGTATTGTACCATGCTATACCTCGTAGTGAGGCGTACTGGAACATTTGATTGCCCAGTCTGCCATTACTACCAAGTTTATTATAACTAATCGTCATAGATCTATATTCCAAGTAGGTTCATGTATCTCTCTAGAATTTCTGACAAATATAATACTATCATCATATAGATCTTCCAATTCCTCTTGGAATCTTTCTATAACTTCATCAATATCCATTACATATACAGTATGTCCATCCTTAAGAAGATCTTCAACCAGTCTTAGTCTTGAACTCTCTACAACCATATCAGATCCTACTTTGAATCCAATACTTTCTATAGAGAATGGAAGGCCTTCTTTATTCTGATCTACACAGAAGTTCTTAATAAACTCTGCATGTGCCTCATTGAAATCATCCGTCACTTGAGGAAGACTATACTTAAGTCCTACACTGTCAGCATAATATCCTAGGGCACGATTATCACGAGGCAAACAAGGGCCACCAAAACCTAATCCAAAGTTAAGATACTTGGAACCAATCCTAGTGTCACTTCCAATGGACTCAAGGATGGCAGGAATCTCTTCACTACATCCAGAGTTATGTAGAATCTGACCCATCATATTAGCGTAACTAATCTTATAGGTAAGGAAACAATTGATTCCTATCTTAGTAATCTCTACTGCCTTACGTGACAGTGAATGGAATACTACTTCAGTGTCCTGAATACCCTCATAGATGTCTTGAATCAATTCAAATCCACGATGATAATCTGAACCATACTCACCACCACAGAGAACCATATCCGCATTTCTTAGATCACGAATGATACTACCCTGAGCAATGAACTCTGGATTATAATAAACTGAGACACCTCTTCCTTCTAATCGATCAACAACAGTATCACAATAGCCAGGATTAGTAGTACATCCAATAACAAATATCTTACCATCAATAGATGGACATCTACTAAGATCCTCAACTACCTGATCCACACAAGTACAATCGTAACTACCATCATCAAGAGATGGTGTAGGTACAAAGGTAAAGATCACATCTGAGTGACGAATAACCTCTTGATTATTAGTAGTCGCTTGGAACCTCTCGGTTCTCATAAGAAGATCTTCTACCTCTGGTTCAGAGGAATCGATCTGCTTACCCTTAAGACCACTAACATAACTGCTGACCACATCGGAGACAACAACATCATGACCTGCATCTTCACATAACAATGCGAAGCACAGTCCTAACCTTCCTGCGCCAATTACACCGATTTTCATTGGATTAATTCTCCTCCTTTTTAGTTTTCCGAGTTCTTCTCTTACGTATTTTCTTTGGTGCAAGACCACCTATCCATGCTTCATTCTCTGGAGTGGAAGGATCATCTTTAATATAATGACCTTGTTTATTCCTAGCTCTAACAGGTTTAGTGACCTTGACTTTCTGTTTCTCTTCTTGAACAACAGGTCCTCGGATTACAGAATCCGTAATGAACTGTTCCACAGGATTACCTGTGCAAATCTTTCTTATATGAACAACTCTTTCGTTGCCTTCAATCTGATCACTAATAACTTCTATCGTTAGATAGGATGTAGACTCTGGAATTTTCATGATTCTCCAAGTTTAAATGTAGGGATTGGTTCCATCTTGTGCCTGTTTTGTTTGTTGAATCGGTAAAGAATATCAACCGCTGGGCCAGTACCAGTCTCCATTGCCTCTTCCAACTGTGCATAGGTAGCACCGATCTGATCTTCATCAGTCCGATCATCTTCCCATAGACCATCAGTAGGTTGAGCATCAAGGATCTCTGGGATTACTCCAATGAATCCTCCAAGTTCTCTGACTTCTGTTTTGTAGAGGTCAGCAATCGGTGCAATGTCAACGCCACCGTCACCATACTTAGTAAAAAAACCGATTCCATAATCTTCTACCTTGTTACCCGTACCAACAACAATACCACCAACGTTCTGAGCAATGTGATACAGAGTCATCATGCGAAGACGAGCCTTTGAGTTGGCCTTTGCCAATGGATTACCAATGTACTCCATATCCATATCATCGGAAAGTCCTTTGATAAATTTGGCAAAAGTTTCTGATAGATCAGTCTTTAAGACTTTAACATTATCATAACTCTTATCCAACCAGTAAAGGTGGGCATCAGAGAGAGTTTCCTGTTCTATCTTCTGACTCAATGGCATACCCACAGCATAAACTGGTACTCCAGTCTTGGCTGCAAGAGTAGAGGTGACAGCAGAATCAATTCCGCCAGACACCCCTACTACTAGTGAGTTTATCTTATTGTCATTAATATACTTACAAAGCCACCCGACTATATCAATAGTCAGTTTCCTGTAATCATCAATTCGATCCATCCTTCTTTGTTGCTAGAATAACAGTGTTCTCGTAGTCACGGCCAACATCAAAGGTAAAATACTCTTTGATCTTGTCAATGAAATCATTATAATGGAAATCATTGAAATTGACAAGGTTGTATATGATATACGCATACTTAGAATGTTGTACAATACATTTGAAGTATGCCATTTGTGATTCCAAATCACACTCAGACAGTGCGTAGTTACTAATGAATAGATCTACGTCTGTGATCTCCGCAAGGTCTGTTGTTGGAATACACTTAACCTTATCCTTAAGATCTGGGAACTGATCAATATACTTCCTCTGCAAGGCACTAACCTCTGGAAGATCGATCATAATATACTCATCAAATTCACAGACCATACTAAGAACTCTACAGAGTCCTCCATATCCTCCGCCAACTTCAACAACCTTACTAATCTCTGCACCATCCATCATGAATGACATCTCAAAGGTGTTCTTCATATACCTTAGAGTTGTAGGAGAGATAGGTCCTTCAATGCCAGGATAGATATGTGTTTCTGGGTTACCTATCTTATCGTTCTCCTTAAAGAGTTCAATGTTTGAATCAACACCCTCCTCACTCATCTCTCTACAGATGTTAAGATAACACTGTCCTTGATCCTTTAGTACATGTTCTAAGATAGTCTTGTACTTGGGATTTGATTTGAAGTTTGCAAAGGCATCATCATTCTCAACGGCTTCAACACATGCAGCCAGATACTCTACAGCAATCTGATCTTCTGCTTGCCATCCACTACGATCATCCTTTACTTCTTCAGCATTCACATCGATTGTTGTCATGATACTTTGGCTCTTTGTTCTCTGTATGGGTCTAGTTGAATAAAATAATTACCGTAAAGATAATCCTCTGAGACTCTCATACATTGAGCAACCTCAAAGTTTTCTTTAATAACTTCCTTCTTGGATTCATAATACTCTGGTGTAAGTTTGTCCCAAGGAATATTTTCCCAAGGTTCATCCTTATCCAAGAATATAATGCCTTCATGGTTGAAGTACTGTGCTACTCCAGCAGTACCATAATACACTGGAATAGTACCACATGCAAAGCAATCGGTCAATTTCTCAGTGAAATAGGTAGGATAATTCGCATTTTCACATGCAAAGCTGAACATATAGTCACGCAGGCCTCTAGATTTCTCTTTTAATGGGAGTTCTTGTCCCAATCCCCAACCAAATAGATCATCCTGACCAAACTTCTCTACATATTTCTCTACAACTCTAAGTCTTCTCTTATGTCCCTCAGTATATCCTTTGTTGGATGCAATCATTGAGACAAGTTTTGTCTTAGTATAGATATCCCTATCCATAACCCAAGGAGCAGCATTAGATAGACAGTAAAGAAACTTACCATCTGGGCCTGCCTCTTGAGTCAATCGTTGATCGGATGTAAAGATACCATCAACCCTACTAGCAACGAAGTCATAGTTGTCTTCGATCCACTTGTATTGTTCTCCAATAATCTCTCTCGATTCCAGTAACCAAATGAACTTAGGTAACCCACTGTTATCTTCAAGTACCTTTAGTGCCTCTTGATTAACATACAGATTACAAAAACCAGATCCATCACGAACGAATCTAGTATAAACTGATCTATTGTTTGCTGATGTAGATGGTTCTAATGAATCATTACAGAAGAGATTAATAGGAAACTTCTTACTGGGATCCAGAACAGGTATATCAACACCAGTTGGACTCGCCTTAGCCTGTGCAATAATATCTTGAAGAGCCTTCAACTCTTCTTCATTCTGTGGAACTTTACTCATAATACTGTTTCATACCTCTGTAAATGTTTCCGATACCATCTTCTATGGTAGTCTTTGGATTCCACCAGCGGGTAATGAATTTACTCGCTTCGTTTTTGGCATTCTTTTGAACTTCGTCCTTAGATTTTGCTGGAACAATAGTAACTTCCTTCTCATCAGCCTTGAAAAGATCTTGTATGATCTTACCAATTCCCAGTATAGTTGTACTAACAAAAGAAGTAATATGAAGCTCGTCGTCAGAGGAGAATTGATTGTAATTATCCATGACTGTTTCCAAAGCCTCACAACAATCTTCCGCATATAGAAATTCCCTTTCCTCAGTACCATCGGTCATCATGTCGATGGTGCCTGTCTCGAATCCCTTCTTAATGAAGTCAGTAATGACATGGGCTTTCTCCATGTCCTTCTCGATTCCATATACGTTCCAAAACTTTACTATCACCCCGTTCAAAGACTTAGTATATAGTTCTCCAACCCTCTTCATTACACCGTAAGGTGAGTAAGACATGTTACTCATCTGAGATGATGCAAAGACGAATGGAATCTTATATCTTTCAATATAATTGAAAGCATTTGCCATCAATCTAGTATTGTTATCAATGAACTTAAATGTATGTTGATACTTCTTAAGATAATGTGATCCACCTACATCAAATGCAAGGAAGAAAACAAACTGAGCTTTCTCAAGTGCATCCTGTAGATTAATATTAGGGATAGCCGTTAGATCCTGATGTGGTGCATTAGCAACATCAAACTCTGTAACACTATGTCCCTTATCACGAAGATATTGTGTTAGATATGCTCCTATCTGACCACTAGATCCAAGTACAGTAATTCTCATCTCTTATGCCCAACTAACATCATGTTTCTCATCAAAGTTTATCAGTCCAGTACCACTCATGTGGCCTACCTCAGTTACATCTAACTTAGGATATGTAATCCTATTCCATAGATCTTCAACCTCTGGCCATTGGGGACCGATATCATCAAACAACATTAATCCTTTCCATTCCTTTCCTTCAAGGAATTCCATCATTTCTTCTTCTTGGATACCATCGTGGGGATCAACATCAAGCATAATGATAGAGACATGATCCCAATTGATGCTATCGTCTTCCCTGAAGTCTTTAATCTTGAACTCGATGTTATCTCTTTTAATTTTCGATGCACCTTGTTCTTGAAGATCGTAACTGACAACTTTGTTATTTTCATTATATGATAGAGCTAATGCAGACCCACCAGTACGTGTGCCTACGTCAAGAATTACTGAATTATCAAACTGTGTTGATAACCATGCGTACAAACGGTACTCACTCTGACCAGCACTAAGCCAGTCATTAGCATTGAGTGAGACATCTTGAAGGTGAGAAACATCTAAGTTCCTCACCGCATCCTTATCAATCTTGATAGTCTTCTTAGTTACCTTTCGCATGTTACAGTTTCCTTTGATGAAAGATCAACCACACCATGTTGGCGGGAATTAATTTGTTCAGAGATCCAATCGTAAGTCTTACGAATACCTTCTTCAAGAGTTTGGAAATAATCCCAACCAAGTTTCTCACGAATGAGATCATTGTTTGAGTTCCTACCACGTACTCCTGTTGGTGCATTAAGAGTATAAGATTTCCTTACCACCTTACCTGCAACCTTGGCAGCAGTTTCCACTAATTGATTAATGGTAACCATCTCTTCGGAACCGATATTGACGGGTCCTTGGAAGTCTGATTCCATAAGTCGTCGGGTTGCTTCGATACACTCATCGATGTAGAGGAAGGATCTTGTCTGCAACCCGTCGCCCCACACTTCAATCGTTCCTCCCACTGCTGGGAGTAACGCAACCTTTCTTGAGATAGCTGCTGGAGCTTTTTCTTTTCCTCCTTGCCAGGTTCCTTCGGGTCCGAAGATATTATGATACCTGGCAACACGCACAGGGATATCATGATTACGATTGTAAGCCAAGTATAATCTCTCGGAGAAGAGTTTCTCCCACCCATACTCGGAATCTGGTGCAGCTGGGTATGCAGAATTTTCACGACAGTCAGGGTTATCAGGATCAAGTTGGTTATGTTCTGGATACATGCAAGCAGAAGAACTGTAGAAGATCTTGGTCTTATTCTCACCAAGATTTCTGTTCAACTTAACTTGAGCATCAAGTACATTAAGATTGATACTAGCCGAGTTGTGCATGATGTCAGCAGAGTGTTCATCAGTAAAGATGTAACCTGCACCACCCATATCAGCAGCGAACTGATAGATCTCATCGAATGGTTCTACCCACACTGGTTCTGGACTCTCATATCCAAATCCACCTTCTTTAAATGCTACACATTCATTTACAAAGTTTGCGTCACGCAAATCACCTTGTACAAATTCGTCAGCAGCACTGTCTGAAAACTCTGGGTACTTAATGTCAATTCCACGAACCCAATACCCTTCGGATTTGAGTCTCTTACACATATGCGAACCGATGAAACCACCTGCTCCTAATACTAATGCCTTTTTATTATCGGCCATATAATTGTTTAATTAAACCGCAACTTATTTATTCTAACAGGTTACTGGGGTTTTTGCAAGTAATTGTACGGTTGGAAACCATCCCAAATTAAGTAGTTCTTGAGTGTCTGCACACAATACGTCAGGTTCATTAGGAGTATCTTCTTCAATGGGAAGGTGAGCCATACACATTGACTTCGCAAGATCATATACAGATACAGTCTTTCCTGTACCAATATCAATAGGACCAACGTATTCACTGGGCATCAAATATGCAATCGCTCTCACTACATCATTAACATGAATCCAATCTCTACTATGATTAGTAAGATACTTTGCCCTATTTTCTTGTAACATTCTGTATAACATATCTTCTCTACTACCTTTCTCTGACCAGACATTAAAAAATCTCATGCCCACACTGTTAGGTGGTGCCATGAGTTCGTTTGCTTTCTTAGTCATTGCATAAGGATTCCGCCACCACTCATGTGCTCCAGCAGAACTTGCATACAATAACCTAACATTATTATCTCTACAGTAATCAAATATAGGTTTCGACTTCTCTACATTATTCTCCCAGAATTTCTCTGGATTATCTACACTGTCTCTTAGTGCAGCGAATGCTGCAAGGTGTATAACATAATCATAATGTTTAGCAAACATCCCAGAAGGACCCACAAAATCTGCAATGTCATCTGGGAAATCTAATCCATCAACTAATCCACCATAACCTTGTTCGTATATTAGATCCTGAAAGACATGTCTTCCAATGAATCCTTTATGTCCTGTAACTAGAATTCGTGTCATTCTGGACCTTGATAGTTAGGAGAATTAGGGTCATTCAATCCCGCAGTATGTACTTGTGCAAGACCTGATGATCCTTGATACCAACCTGTAACAACATACTTACTCTTCATTGGTGGATTACCTCTATGAAGATGACTGTAACCACCAGGCCATATACAAACTGTTCCTCTCTTAGGACTAATCTTCTTCTGTTGATACAACCACTCAGTCTCTCCTCCATCATCCTTCTCAAGAGTATTCAAATATACTATCCATGCCATAGTCCTGTGTTGCATATTCCAATCAAGATTCTCTCCATGAAATATATGATACCCCTTCATTGGTTCTGTCTTCTGCATCAGACATAAAGAACTAATATAATTAAAGTTCGTCAAGTATGGATAGTGTTTTACATATGCACCCAAGCAGTTATTAACAAACTGCATAAGTTGTTTCGCTTCTTGTGGTGAATATGTGTCTAAACAAATCTGTCTGTCCTCAACATATACCATCTCTCTAGGTATAACAAACTCAGCCTTGTCTATGTACTCGCATAACCAATCGCACAGATTTGGATCTACTGCTTCCTCATATACACCAATAAAATCATGATACTCTTCCTCAAAATGAATTGGGTTATCATGCATGGGATGTTTTCCTTCAGCCATAATTAATATTTTCTATATGCAGGTACTCCTGCGGGGTCTAACCATTTAGTATATTCTGGATCTTCAATACAAGTATCCATTTGCATTTGATTATCTAAAAGATACATGTCCTTATACCTTTTAGTATATTCATCATATTTCTGTATCCTAAAATCCATTTTACCATTAGACAAGAATAGATTAGTATGGACAAACCTATAAGGTCCTTGCGTCACTATGGGAATGTATTTCATTTAATTAAATCCTCAGAAAGTAGATCCAAAATTAACTCATAGTCGTCATATGGATCATTATAAAACTGTACTCCACTGTTTCTGTAAAACTTCAATACTTTCTTATATAACTTTTGATTCTGGTGATCCAAATCGATGTTCCGATTAACTGCCTCTTGAAAAATACTCAAACTGGTCCTGAACTTATGCGAAAAATGTGACCTTGACATCGTTCTTTGTGGGTACTCGATTATTATACTTCTGTGTTGTTAGTTTGTCAATTATAGATCATACTGGGTCATACTCTCCAACCATTCATCATTCTCTATTGAAGTTGCCATCTTCACATCTAGAGATGACTGTATCTTATCCTTATCTGGAACCAATGCAATGTCCTTACCATCAGGCGTAAGAATGAGAAATGATTTCCCACCCTCAGCCTGTCCTAGAATCTCATCAAAATGAGATTCTAAGTATTCTAATGTAATTTTTTCCATTTATTTAATGAGGAGATCCACCACCCATGATAGGTGAGGTATCAAGTAATGAAGCCAATCCCTTCGTATTTTCGGCTGCAATATGTGATGCCTGATTTCTGTTCCTTAAGGCTTTAATAACATTGGTAGGGTTTGTTTGCACATATGGTTGCAACACACACTCATCCTTACCTTCATTGGGAGCCTGTTCTGCGGTATTCCAAATACACATACAGTCTTGTACTAGAACAACCGATCTCCAGTTCCTCTTATACATTCCAGTATTGAACTGAGTGCAACAACAATCGCCCTCAGAAAGTCCATCATTCTCATTAATTCTTAAAGACAATGCACCATTGCCATCAGGTAGATACTTACACTTCTTAATTTTCATCGACTTCCACCATGCATCCATAACAAATGGATCATTCATGGCAAGAAAGAAGATATCATTGATACCAAACTCATCACAAATATCATCATAAGCTTTCTCATATTCCTTTACCATTTTAGTATCATTAGCGGTAAAGGCGCCTGGTATCAGAAATAGTAAACAATCCTTTCCTTCAAAGAATTCTTTAACTGGGGTCTTGACTAACTTCTTTTTCTCAAAACCAAATAATTGTGCTTCAGGTAATACAAACATGGTGAAAAATTTAATACTCCAAATCTCTAGTATATATATCAGACTTTTGCAACTTGTCTGATCGGTTCCATTTTAATGAACTGTTCTTGTAAATTATACAACAGTCTATGGGTTTTTGTAGTCACATAGTAACCAGTTATGTCATTTCCATCACAATGATATCCATATCCCGTAAGCTTTTCTTGTGATCCATCTATACGGAGAGTTTTCTGTCCACTGAGATAGTCGTGGTATCTTTCGTCTAAATTAATCATCGTTCCTCGAAGGTAAGTTTACGGATTTTGCGCTTGCGGCGCTTCTCTTGATAATTTAGGTCATCAGATGTCAGAAAGTCAACACTTTTAAGACTATCTTTAGAATCAATTAATATTACGTCATCTAAATTGGTTGCTGTCACTGTATCTTCCTTCACGATCATCTGATTTGAGCAACCACACCCTTGAGCTTTCTTACTAGCCAAGATCTCTTTACCACACACTCTACATCTTGCTGCTAACATTGTCTTGTCCTTGTAATTCATCCAGTCATTTTACTACATGATCCCATGCGTCTCTAAATTTCCTGTCCCAATTATCAGTATAAACAGGCATGAAAGCATTAAGTGCATGAGTAAGATCTACAATTTCCTTAGTCCTACCATTGTCTACTGCCTCCTGTAGTTGTTCCAGCATAAAATTAAATGTAGTAATCTCAGAAAATGCAACATCTAGATCACTCATCACCTTCCAATTGTCACTCATCTCAGTCATTTTCAATTCTCCTTCTAATTCATCCAGTCAAATTAATAGTTAATGATAATCTGGGTTCTGGATTTTCTGTTACACTATGTTCTGCAAAGGCTGGGATAACAATTACAGAATTGAGATCAGACTCTTGCACTTGACCATTCACCCTCCATGCAGCCTTACCATAAATTGGTTTGACTATAACATTATAATCATGATTATGTGGATCAAAACTAGGTCTTCTGGTATCCGTACCTTTGCTTAGATAGAAATTAGCATTAGTATCTGATCCCTTTATGACTAAAAGTTTTTCATTCAATTCTCTCAGTTGACTTGTTAAGTCAAGCACATTACTTAATAAACTTGTGAATCCCAAATCGTAAAGTTTCTTCCACTTCTCATAAAACAAATAACCTTTAACATCAAAGAAGGCATTTGATACCATACCACAATGATTAATAACTTCAAGTGCTGGTTCAGGCCATCTATATTTAATCTGAAGAAGATCTAGAATCTTCTCTTCATCAATATCAATCTGATGATTGGTAATCACCTCAGCACATTCTCTAAGATACTCCTGAGTATCTACCGAAGTATGAAAGGAAGGTTGTTTAATAAACCCACCATGTTGATTCGGTGGAAGTGGTCTAGGTGGTTGTTGTAACATCATAATTAATCTATCGGTAAGTCTTGAGGATTTTCTAATTGATCATCCATATCAAATAAGAGAGGAGAACACTCCTCCTCTGTTAAGTATGAATGGAATTTGTATAACTCATCATCGGTATACATCCTATTTCCATTTGCTTCTTTGATAACCTCTGGATCTTCGGAAGCAACAGACACTACTTCATCAAATGTGAAGGGAACATAGTTAATAAAATACATCTTAACAACCTTAGTCCCTTCATGAGTTTCATACCAACAATAAGATGTATTAATCTTATACTTTTTCACCAGCGGCCAAAGTTTCTTTATGTTCCTCAAAGAATGATACTGCATCAAACCACGCATTATTGTCACATAGGTAGTGGAGCCTATCAATCAAGGCATCCTTAATCATCTCTTGCTGAGTCTTTCCCATCTGAAAGTCCATTGAAATAATCCTTCCTGAAGTAACGTCCTAGAACATTGCTATTATAAAAGGCTGGTTCCCCGTTGTCAAGTGCTTCGGTCAGCACGTTATTTAGGAAGAGTTGTCTTGTCTCTTCGTAATTTACTTTGCCTGGGGTGGCGTGGAGAGATATAATTTCCCTGCGGAAAGTGTTTCGTCCAAATTCTTTAACGTCTTGCTTAAGTTCTGGAGAACTACCGTAGTACTTTTTCCAGTCACTCTCAGACGTAACACGGCGTTTCCCACCTCTAGGCTTTCGACGCTGGGTAAAGTACTTGCGTCCAATGTATTGTTTCCCTGTCTGGAGATTAGTAATCCTGTAGACGTAACCGAAGAAGTCGCCAATATGCTCAGAAGTAAAAGCTGTACCCTTGTATGTCCAGGCATTCTCATATAAGCCTTCACCCACGCTGGTCGCTGTGGTGGTTTCCATCCCATAATTTTCATGTCAGTAACTTATATAGGTATGCCACAAGTAAGATTCAAACTTACAGTCTACCCATTACAAGTGGGTTGCATTATCGTTATGCTATTGTGGCGTGTGGAGTTATCTTATCCCCATCTTTAACATTTTCCAGACCTCTTTATATCCATCTACCTTAAATGCATAACCAAGATGATTCTGTGCAATAGCAATGGCTAATGGATAGTCATTACCATCCTCTTCCATCCTATCACCAAAGAACCGTAAGTCGTCACCGTCTTTGAAATCTCTAAGAATCTGACTCTTATCTGCACCTTTGACAGATATATCTATACCAGTTTCACCACCAACAAAAGCATATAGTTCTGGAAAATGGTCATTAAATCTGGCCGCTATATCTGATCTCTCGTTCTTGTCTGCATCATATTCTTTATATACACTTCTCTCTTCCCAGTTAGCACCTCTTCCCACGATACTAAAATTAACACAGCCAGGTCTCTTTTCTATATGATTACCTGTCCTTACTGGGAACGTACTATAATCTAATTCATCCAGTAAAAATCTCTTTGCATCCTCTGGTAATTCCCATTCTGTTCTATAGTAATGTAGGTCTCCTTCATAGACATCATTACCTGCACAATTATATACTCTCTTACAAGCACAGTATAAGGAGAGTCCAATCTGTTCTATTGTTTTTTCTCTGTTACTGCCTGTAACAAGATAGACCTCGTTCGTAAGAACGAAGTCATAAAAGAATTTAAGGAAATCCAGATCTATTTTTTCTCTACTGGGAGTCAGAGTCCCGTCAATATCAAAAATGTATTTCATAATAAAAGTATATCACATATTATAACCTTTGTCTAAAATTATCCCAAGTCTTATGATCCTTTAACTCATCAGGAACAAATGTACTTACCTTCGCTTCGTACTCTCTTCTTAATAACTTCCTCTTTGCTCTTGCTCCTGCATCCATTGCCTTTTCAGGTTGTCTAAGAACTTCTTTCTTCCTCCTAATAGACTTAACCATGGCAGAAACTTTATTCACCTGTTCATTTGTTATCACCTTCTTAACATCCTTGGCAAACTTAACACTCTTCTTAACACCCTTAGCAAATCCTTTACCAAATACTCTAGCACCTTGAGTTGCTTTACGATGGCGTTTAACACCTTGTTTAACAAAATCACCAAAGGTTTTTTGCTTCTTAGGTGTTGAAGCAGCCTTAGTTATTGGAGTACTCTTAACAGACTTCCTTGCAGGAGCCTTCTTAGGTGCAGGTTTAGTTGTAGTAGCCTTAGTTACAGGAGTCTTCTTCGCTGCCTTTGGTTTCTTTACACCACGTTTTGCTTCATGCTTTGCAATCCTTTCCTTGTGTGCATCCAATCCAGGCGCACCTTTACCTTTATATTGTGCCTTAGTTCTTGCATCTGACTTAGTACTTGGTGCAACCTTCTTGGAGGCAGCCTTCACTGTCGCCTTAGTTACAGGAGTCTTCTTCGCTGCAGGAACCTTCTTAGCAGCAGCCTTCTTAGCTTGAGCATGTTTAACTACTGTCGTATATCCAAGACCTAGTTTTGGTTTCTTCTTAGGAGTCTCTTTATACTCACCAGTTTTATTTGCTCTACGTTTCGCTTCCTTCTCTGCATCTTTTTTAATCGTAGTCTGAATGGTCTTCTTAGATCTGACATTCAACTTACGTGCTGATCTTTCCTCTTCAAGTTCTACTTCTTCTTTACTGAATTTTTTATCAAGTTGTCTACCAATTTTACCACCAACTTTAGAACCAGCAAGTCCACCAGCAATTTCACCCGCAACCATTAGAGGCCCATCAGGAATTGCTGCTCCAGCAACACCACCAACGACACCACCTACTGTAGCACCTGCCTTTTCAAATTTACCTGCTCCCTCTTTACCCTGTTGTGCATTAGAAACTGCTTGTTTACCTGCAGCAGTAGCAGCTGTCGTACCTGCTTTAACTGCTTGTCCACCTTTCTTTCCACCAACTTTAACACCTTGACGGACTAAAGTTCCAGCACCACCAAGTTTTTCAGTGACTACTTCTTCTTTCTTTGTCTTTGCTGCTTCACTTGCTTTAATCTTGGCATTCATCTTCATAATATCTTTGATACTCATGTTACCAATACCAGTGAATCCATCCTTTGAAGGATCTGGTTGCTTAGAATGAGTTCTATCTTTCTTACTCTGCTCAGGATCTCTTTGATATCCTTCTGTAGTAGGCAGTTCTGGATAATATTCTGCTGTTAGTGCTGCATAAGGAGGTGCTTTTCTTTCCTTAACTTTCTTTGCATCTACTGCTTTCTTATGACGTTTAATACCCTTCTTAAAGATATTAACTGCACCTTTAGATACATAACCTTCATTAGCAGGTACTTTCTCAGGTAACCCTTTGTGTTTTGTCGATGCCATTTTCTTTACGTCGGATTTGCTAACGGTGGAAGCAACTTTGGTAATCTCAGGTGAGGGATCTTCCATCTCCCCTTTCTGAGCCGCTCTAACCATCCCGAAGAATCTTTGTTGTTTTTTAGAGACGGATTTTTCTGCGAGGTCATAAGACATTCTCTGATCCTCCGATACTATTTAAGTTTTCTGAACCTCCAAGTACAAACGGATTATGTTTCGTTGCAAATCGATACATCTTTTCATGTAAAGAGAGTTCAGCTTCAACCTTCTTCTTCCTAGGAATTTTAGGAGTCCTTACTGAAGTAGGTATCTCCATTAATTCTGGTGGTAGATCCTTTCTATCCCATGCGGGTTCGGGAACTGTATGGTCTGTTGCTATCGGCATACTATCTAGGGGGTTTTCAAACCAGTCATCTAGGTAAGGATCATTAATTCGATTCACTGTAATCACTTCTTCTTAGTACTCATGATAGCACCCTTCCCATGTTCGGCTTCAATTTTTGCCTTTACAATATCAAGGGCAGACTTTCCTTTACCATACTTCTTCTCTGTTTCTCTTTGGAGAACAGTCTTTCCTTTAGTCTTTTTTGAACTTGAAGGAGGAGAACTTGGTCCTTTGGAATCAGTACCACGCCATCCTGTTCCATACTTCTCAAGATTTCTATCTTTCCAATGATCATACTCTTCTTCACCTAGTATTTGTTTATCTACTAAGTCAAGTCTCCAATTAGAGAAACTTTCTCTCATCTTAGTTTTTGAATCAACTGCCATCCTTCTCTTATAGAGTTTATTAGGATCTTCAGTTTTATCAGTCTTATACTTGGTAGGAGTGTCTTGAGCAATAGTCTCCCGTCTATGAAGGTCTGCTGCCTTCTTCTGACGCTTCTCTACAGGGTCAGGCTTCCACTCTTCATTCTTAAGAACAGACTTCATCTTACGAACTTGCTGATCCTGTTTTGTAGATGTCTTATAATCACTGGCATTCTGAGCTCTATCAGCTGATTTCTTTCTAC
>Ga0163108_10000984_pt1 | contig 21004 bp, 18 predicted proteins | sample Fk1155metaG_FD_109644 | JGI IMG/M metagenome (GOLD analysis project Ga0163108, IMG submission 109644) | Marine microbial communities from the Central Pacific Ocean - Fk160115 155m metaG | ecosystem: Environmental > Aquatic > Marine > Oceanic > Photic zone | place: The Central Pacific Ocean...
GGATACTAAAGGCTCGGCAGATGGGCGCTTAATAACTACTCGTGAGCGGATGGAGATTCACAGGGCGAATCCCGCTTGTGAATCTTGTCATAAACTCATGGACCCCATCGGTCTCGCACTCGACAATTATGATGTGACAGGTAAGTGGCGGATTCGCGAGAATGGAGCACCGCTTGATACCAATGGTGAGTTTTATGATGGGACCGTGATCGCGACTCCTTCAGAACTTCAGGAAGTTCTCATAAAGCGGCCGATCCCGCTGGTCAGAACTTTTACTGAAAACCTGATGGCATATGCCCTGGGGCGGAGGATTGAGTATTATGACCAGCCGACAATCAGATCTGTCACTGCGCAGGCCAAGCAAGATGATTACCGTATGTCGTCGTTTGTACTGGGTGTTGTGCTGAGTGATGCCTTTAGGATGCAGAAGGCGAATGTGGTTGCAGATAATCGAAGTGGGGTCAACTAGCGAGAGATACTAGGAGAAACTCGGATTATGGAATTTATCACCGGTAGACACATTCCCCGTCGTACGTTCATACGAGGGATGGGCGCAACGGTGGCTCTGCCGTTTCTAGAAGCGATGATCCCAGCTGGGCGTGTTTGGTCGCGCGTAACCGCTGACGTTTTACCTACCCGGCTTGTCGCGATTGAGATGGTCCACGGGGCCGCGGGATGTAACGAATGGGGTGCTACACAAAACTTGTGGTCTCCGGAGGCAGTCGGTCGTGACTTTGATCTTGCGCCCACTTCACTGAGCTCGCTTGAACCATTCCGAGATTATCTAACCATCATCAGTAACACTGATCTCAGGATGGCAGAGGCTTTCCAGCCGCACGAAATCGGTGGGGACCATTTTCGCTCAAGTGCGGTTTTCCTTACTCAATCGCACCCGAAGCAGACGGAAGGTTCAGACGTATACGTTGGGACTTCGCTTGATCAGCTCTACGCTCAGCGTTTTGGACAGGATACGCCGATTCCTTCAATGCAGCTTTGCATTGAGAACATTAATCAATCGGGCGGGTGTGCATACGGGTATACATGCGTCTATACGGACTCAATCAGTTGGGCTTCGCCTACTGAGCCACTGCCGGTTATTCGCGATCCCAGGGTCGCGTTCGACCAATTGTTTGGTGCCGGTGGAACTGTTGAGGAACGTGCACTTCGCCGTAGGACAAACAAGAGTATACTCGACTGGATCACGGGTCGTGTGGCCCAACTGCGCAAGGAGCTTGGCCCGAACGATGTTCAACGACTCGACAGGTACCTGGAGAACATTCGGGAGATCGAACGGCGTATCCAAAGGACTGAAGCCCAGAATACGAGTGGTGAATCTCGAGAATTACCGGAGGCACCAGCCGGGGTACCGGACTCCTTTGAAGAGCACACCCGGCTGATGTTTGACCTGCAAGCGCTCGCGTTTTCTTCAGATGTGACTAGGGTGTTCTCTCTGAAGATGGGCCGTGACTCATCTGCGCGGGTTTTCCCTGAGAGTGGCTCAGACCGACCGTTCCATCCCGCTTCACACCATGGTGGAGCGGAGGAGGCAATTCTTGATTTTGCTCTGATCAACCGGTATCACGTAAGTATGCTCCCATACTTCCTCGAGAAGCTACAGAGCATACAAGAGGGTGACACCCACCTTCTAGACAAGACGATGATTATTTATGGATCACCGATGGGAGACCCCAATGTTCACAACCATCGTCGTGCTCCCCTCTTTGTCCTGGGTGGTGCGAATGGACAGTTGGAAGGAGGGCTCCACCTTAACACTCCGGATGGAACCCCGATGGCGAATGCTATGCTAAGCCTCGCTCATGCGTTGGGCATGGATGATATGGAGAGTTTCGGTGACAGTACTGCAGAGTTGTCCTTATCAATGCCTGCTGGCACCCTCACTAGCGCAGGCTCGTAAAGATGAATGTCCACTTCTTAAGATCTTTAAGTGTACTTGGTCTTAGTGCACTGTTATGGGGCGCGGTACCTGCTGAGTCACCAGTGGCGGACGCGGCCATGCGAGCTGACTTGGATAAGGTACGGCTCCTCCTTAAGGGTGGAGCGGATGTAAACGTTGCTCAAGGCGACGGGATGACGGCGCTTCACTGGTCAGCTGAGAATCGCAGTGTCGAGATGGCTGCGATGCTTATCTATGCTGGTGCGAATGTGGAGGCTGTTACCCGGATCGGTGGCTACACACCGTTGCACTTGGCTTCACGGTCCGGTAGCGCGGCGATCATTCAGGAACTTCTTGAGGCTGGTGCAGACCCAGCGGTGAGGAGTAGCACGGGTGGAGCTACACCCGTGCACTTCGCAGCATCAGCGTCAAGTAAGGAATCAGTGACCTCCTTGCTTGATCACGGTGCTGAGATTGATGCTCGTGAGAGTGCTTGGGAACAGACACCACTCATATTTGCTGCCTCACTCGGCCGAACTGAAATCGTGGAGTTATTGCTCAACCGAGGAGCGGACGTATCGGTTACCACTTCGACTGTCTACTTGCCGGCGCTTCAGGGTGCAGACCGTGCTGCTCGACAGCGCAGGGACAAAGTGCTCGATGGATTCCGTGCCCAGGATATCTCGGGCTCTGAGTCCTGGAAACCAAGTCCGATAGAGGTACAGGCAGCAATGGAGTCGTCTAGGATAGATCCAGATCAGTCGGCTAATCCCGAAGAAGAGGACGAGGACGCCTACAACGAACAGGTCGGTGTCCCTGGTGGGAACTCCTACGCTGATCTTGTAGGTACGATGGGTGGGACCACTGCCCTGATACATGCCGTTCGAGAAGGACATGCCGAAACAGTACAAGTGCTTTTGGATCACGGCGCGGACATCAATCAACCGAGTGCAGGTGACAAGACGACTCCGTTACTTAGTGCGACAATTAACGGACACTTTGATCTTGCTCTTGAGTTGCTTAAACGTGGTGCTGACCCGAGACTCGCGAGTACGGGAGGTACGACACCACTTTTTGCCGCAGTTAACACAAGATGGGCACCAAAAGCTCGGTATCCACAGCAAGAAGCCCACAAGCAGCAACAGGCAACATACCTAGAAGTGATGGAGGCTCTGCTACGGTCTGGAGCCAACCCAAATACGCGATTGACTAAGCACCTGTGGTTCATGGAATATACATTCAGCCATCTGGGCATCGACGCCTCCGGAGCAACTCCGTTCTGGCGTGCAACCCATGCACTTGATGTACCGGCGATGAAGCTTCTGGTTGAATATGGTGCTGACCCTGGGATTCCAACGACCAAGGGGCAGAATCGTCGCTCACGTGGAGGTGGAGGAGAAGATCCCTCTGGACTGCTCCCAGTGCCATTTGGTGGACCGGCTATCTACCCGATTCATGTAGCTGCAGGTCATGGATACGGCACCGGTTACGCGGGTTACTCGCATAGGCATGCGCCGGATGCGTGGCTTACGACCGTGAAGTATCTCGTAGAAGAGCACGGGGCTGACGTCAACGCGAGAGATCACAACGGATATTCACCAGTCCATAATGCTGCATCTCGCGGCGATATTGACATGATTCGCTACCTTGTGGACAAGGGAGCAGACGTTATGGTGGTGAGCCGCCGGGGGCAGACGACAGTCGATATGGCGAACGGCCCACAGCAACGGATCCAACCCTTCCCAGAAGCAATGTCATTGCTTGAGAGCCTAGGTGCGAAGAACAATCACAACTGTGTGAGTTGCTGACAGTTCCAATCGCCGCGTAGTGCCAGGCGTCAGTTGGAATGGGGGTCTATCCGTCAAGAAGACTTCACAGAGTTGATTCCGATCTTATCTACCAACTTCTCGGATATCACTTCGTACTCGTGGAGATCGAGTGTAGGCTGACACCAAGCTTTCATGCCCATTTGGACCGATAGCCATAACTCCGAACACGTAGTCATCTATCGAAATATCCTCAAGCACGTAAGCACTGACATTGCCGACGTCAATCCCAAATTGCCACTCTGGAGTCCAGGCTTCACGCCAGACTACTCTGTAGGAGGACGCCCCTCGGGAAGTTTCCCAACTCATTGAGGCCGCGTACCCTGACTCACCTCGTCCGAGACGTGGATTGCCCTCCTCCATCACGTTGGGGGCTGGAGGAGCCAGTGCAATTGTCGCCACACCGGCGGCGTTCACACGAGCGTTCTTTGCAAGGTATTCGAAGTCAACACCTCCAAGTGTGTCTTCTGGCTCATGCTGACGACTATAGTTTTCTCGGGATTCAGTAAAGCGAACTCCTGCAAACCCTCGGCGGTTGAATGCTGTGTGGTCACCGCCACGGCCGAAGCGGTCCTCACGTGCGATCAGGCGCACCTCATGTCCCGGCATGTAGACTGCTGCATGTCTGCGGATGAAGCGCGCTAGTTGTCGGGATGGAGAGTCCATAGGGTCCTCTGAGAAGACCCGGATGGTCCTGCTATCAGCAATCCCATTCCCACCTTCAATATTCCCCACGATATCATTATTGAAGACTGCGTCGATCACCCACCCTTCACGCTCTGCTTTTGCGGAATGAAGGCTTGCTCCTACCAGGCCTTCTTCTTCAGCGACGAAGCCTATGAATACCAGGGTCGCATCAAATTGAAGTCCGCTTTGAGCCATTACACGGGCCACCTCCATCGTGAGAACAGTTCCGCTACCGTCGTCGTTAGCGCCCGGTGCGGGATTATCCCATCGGGTCCAATCGAATTGTCCGCTATCGATTCGGCGGGCAACAGTATCGTAATGACCACTCACGTAAACTCGGCGATTGCTTCTACCAGGCAGTACGGCGACCACATTGCAAAGCTCAACTTCCTGCGCGATCCGTCCTTGGGGCTCAACCTGATAACAATCAAAATCAACTTGGAGACGGTCACTGAAACTCTGCATAGTTCGCAAGATGTACTCTCGCGCTGGGCTGATCCCCCAATCCGTGCGGTCCGAAAGAGAAAGTGAATGTCGGGTTTGGAAGCCTGTAAGTGCTTCCAGGTACTCATGAAGCCGTTCCGGAGAGACGTTCCGGACTACTTCGACGATTTGAGGATCAATCACAGGCCCTTGAGCCGACGATGGTGATGTCGTGAGCAAGGCAACCAAAAGCATGATCACAATTGGGACCTGAAGCTTCATACCTCTTCCTCGGTTGTGCGGATATGTGCGACTTAAAGGATGGTGTGCCCTGGTCTGGTAGCTAGATGGACAATGATCAAAAGGCTACACCCATCGCGTTGCGCAACATGAGTGAGCGCGGTATGGGTGAGCAAGCGTCGGGCTCTCAAGAGAGTTCACTCCTCTGACGGTAATGCTTTGCGGCCTTTGCCCGATTTCCACAACGTGACATAGAGCACCATCTCCGACGCCCACTTTTGCTCGTATCTAGAAACCAGTACATACAGTCCCTGGCCGCACATTGTCGAATACGGGTTGGATTTTCTTCAGTCACTATGCGTGCTGCTGAGAGCGCTATCGGTTGGAGTACACCAAGCACTGACGAGGCATGCTCGTGTGCATCAAGTACCAACTGATCCTGCATACCCTCACTTTGTTCTTCTTCGGATGTGATAATGAGTGAATCTAGCCGGAATGAGGTTCCACTTTCTGTGAGAATGCGGTTTAGGGCATGTACGGTGTAGGGCGGGGGGACTTTTCCGGCCACAAGACTCTGGACGATTAGGAGAATGTCTTGCCGGAGCCAGAGAGCTTCATCGAGCAGGATACGACGGTTAGGCGGCGACGACGATAATTCGGGGAAGGAAGCATCACTCGGCAGGCTAACTGCAGCCAACCAAGTGACTACATCTTCTGGGTTTTGAAGAAGATCTAGGGCCTGACTCCCATCGAAACGCCACGTATTGAGCAGGTCAAGTGCTAGTGTTCCTGCATCGAAAACAAATTGACTGTTCTGTTTCATATAACTGGTAAAATAGATATAAACCAGTTAGTTAATCAATTAACCGGTAAAAAATAATAATAACAGTTAGACAAGATTCTCGGTCATATTTAACAAGGATATACAGTATCTGGAAACTCCAGTGACCTGATTTTTCTAAGATCTGTAGCGAATATCCATCCTGGATGTTTCTGGACAGGTTCGGTTCTATTCGTGCTATTGGGAGTCGAATCTGTTCTTTTGACGCCCCTATAGGGTGTCTAAACAGGTGCTCAAGGGACCGTAAAGGAGCATATCTCCTTTTGATGTTATTCATTCTTAAGAGAGGGTGATGGTGAAATACGACGTGCTCAGAACACTTGACCATGCGCCAACCCCGGCTACCCTTTGGGCACATGAGTAAATTGATAGAAGAACTTCAGTGGAGAGGGTTGCTGCAAGATGCAACCGAAGGGGCAGCCGAGCACTTGGCTGGGGCTCCGCGCACTGGGTATATCGGCTTCGACCCTTCGGCGTCCAGCCTCCATGTTGGCAATCTGCTCGTGGTCATGGATCTCGTGCACATGCAGCGGCACGGCCATACCTCCATCGCACTTGTCGGTGGTGGCACAGGGTTAATTGGCGACCCATCGGGTAAAACTTCTGAGAGGCAGTTGCTTACGAAGGAAATCGCGGCAGAGAATGCTGAAGGAATTCGTGGCCAGCTCGCGCATTTTCTCGACTTCGATGTGAAATCAAATCCAGCCATCATGCGAAACAATCTCGATTGGCTTGGACAGCTGTCTCTGGTGGACTTCTTGCGGGATATCGGGAAGCACTTCTCAGTCAACCAACTCATAGCGAAGGAATCTGTGAAACGCCGTCTGAATAATGAGGAGACTGGACTCTCATATACGGAGTTCAGCTACGCGCTCCTTCAGTCGTATGATTTCCTTGAGCTGTACCGCCGTGATCAATGCACGGTTCAGTTAGGAGGTAGTGATCAGTGGGGTAATATCACAGCGGGTACTGACTTGGTTCGACGGGTGGCAGGTGGAAAAGCATTCGGAGTTGTATCGCCGCTACTGACTAACGCAAGCGGCACTAAGTTCGGAAAGACTGAAGCAGGAAATGTTTGGCTCGATCCAGAGCTCACTTCACCATTCGCCTTTTACCAGTTTTGGGTCAACACTGACGACCGTGATGTGATTGGGTTCTTGAAATGCTTCTCTCTACTCTCCCAGCACAAGATTAGTGAACTAGAGGAAGCTACCCAGGCTGAGCCTGAGAAACGCATAGCTCAAAAGGTATTAGCTGATGAGGTGACCGATCGAGTCCACGGTGAAACGGGACTAGCAGTTGCCCGCAAAGCTACCCAGGCTCTTTTCGGAGGAGATATATCAGGACTGAATGCCAGCGAAATCAGTGAGGTTTTCGCGGATGTGCCGTCGTCAGAACTTGAAAAGTCTCGCTTAGGAGGAGATGGCCTGCAGCTCGTGGAGATTCTAGCCGAGTCTGGTGTGGCCTCCTCCAAGGGAGATGCCCGGAGGGCTATAGAGGGCGGGGGAATATACCTCAATGGTGAGCGTATCCAGGATGTTTCTCGAGCTTTATCAATGGAAGACGCGATCGAAGGGCGTTACCTATTACTTCGGAAGGGGAAGAGGGCCTACCATCTAGTAGCAGTTTTCGATTAGCTCGAGGCAGCTAGGACTTGATAGCATAGAGTAAGGAGGGACTTGACCCCTCTCCGTCCTCTATGCAACGTGCCCGCTTCTTCTTTCGCACATTTCACGTTACTTCTGAACGAGATTGAGCATAATGGCGGAGCCACTAGTCGGTGTCGTAATGGGCTCCAAGTCCGATTGGCCCACTATGTCGCACACGGTTTCCACTCTAGAGAGTATGGGAATCCCATGCGAAGCGAAGGTGATGTCGGCGCACCGTACTCCCGATGTGGTTTCGGAGTATGCGTCAATGGCTGAGAGGCAAGGAATTGAAGTGATCATCGCAGCTGCGGGTGGGGCTGCTCACTTAGCCGGTGTCCTGGCTTCTAAGACGACACTCCCTGTATTGGGAGTGCCAATGGTGGCCTGGTCGCTGGATGGATTGGATTCACTCCTCTCCACAGTGCAAATGCCACGCGGAGTACCGGTTGGTACTCTAGCGATCGGTAAGGCAGGAGCGGTGAATGCAGCGATTTTTGCAGGGCAAATTCTTAGCCTCAAACACCCTGAGATTCGCGATGCGGTTCAAGCCGACAGGGCAGAACGTCAACGCCAAGCCCTGGCTGACTCCGACCCACGAGACTAACTGCGGCCAGAAAATTTACTGTCGGATCACGTTCGACGGTTTATGACTGAAGAGAGTGACCAATGCTTGAAGAAATCCAGACCAAGATCGAGAAAGAGATATCCAAGTTGATGCATGAATTGAACGTTGACCTCCCAGTGCGCATCAGGATTGCAATGGAACACGGGGATCTCAAGGAGAATGCGGAATTCAAAGCAGCGAAAGAACGACAGGCTTTTGTCGAAGTTCGCCTCGACCATCTTACGACGCGAATGACCGAGTTGTCCAAGATTGATCTGACTGATCTCGCATATGATAGGGTTGGATTCGGCTCTCGTGTGAAGATCCACGATGTGGAGTTGGAGGAAGATTTTGTCTTTACGATTACCGCGGGCGACTTCATCGATCTGGATGCGGGTCAGGTATCACTTGAATCACCGATCGGTAGGGGACTCTTGGGAGTGAAGGAAGGAGAAGATGTGACGATTCAGCTTCCAGCTGGGCAACGGCTTTACAAGGTCTTAGCTGTCTCAACGCTTCCCCAGCAATTGGAAGACTGACTCCCGCACAAAAAAGTAGGTTTGGGGGTCAATAGAGTCGTGGATTAGGATTATCCATCGGAATCATCTTCAGCCTAAGAGTATGTCTATGGTTAAGACCCCGTCCACGATGTTAGAGCTTGGCACAGAAGCCCCAAGCTTCTCACTTCCGGATCCGGTTACCGGTCGCAAAGTGTGCCGTGATGATTTTGCTGGTGCACAAGGACTATTAGTTGCCTTCCTTTGTAATCACTGCCCGTTCGTGAAGCATCTTGCCGGTGATTTCGCTGCGTTCGCGGTCGAGTACCAAAAGCGAGGGCTCGCGATTGTTGGAATCAATTCCAACGATGCGGAAACCCATCCAGAGGACAGTTCTGAACAGATGGTTGCTGAGGCAAGTCAGCGTGGGTACACATTCCCGTATCTCGTGGATGAGTCACAGGAGGTTGCTAAGTCCTATAGGGCTGCTTGCACCCCTGATTTCTTCTTATTTGATAATGATTTCAGGCTTGTATACCGAGGCCAGTTTGATAGGAGCAGGCCTTCTCTTGAGACACCAGTTACGGGTACTGATCTTCGAGATGCTAGTGACGCTGTACTCGCTGGAATTACCCCCGCGGACATACAAATCCCTAGTGTGGGTTGCAACATCAAGTGGAAGTCTGGCAATGCTCCAGACTGGTTTGGATAAAAAAAGACGCCACCGGAAGTTCTGAGCCGGTGGCGTCTAATTGTCGCAGCCCGGCGCGATGCCGGGATACGGCGCAAACACAGCGATGTAATTCAATTCAGTTTGGCTTTTAGGAGCCGCTCCAGAGATCGCTTGCCCGTGCCAGGCTGGACAATGTACTCGGACTAGACAAGGGGCCACCTCCTTTTTCGGGTAAGACTTCGGGCGAAAGTTAAATCAGACCAACTATTCCAATGGCGGCCATGATACTCATCCAGAATCACGATAGCAAGGATGTATGAGGGCACTATAGATTGGGTTATTCCTGTATCCCCTACGAGGTACAGGACGCCTGTAGTAGAGTAGTCAGTTCGGCTACTAGATTAGGGATAAATTAGCTTCTGGCGACCTAGATTCAGGCTTCTTCATAGGCTCCATACAGTAACCAGAGGCTGTAGATAATTGCGATAGAGATCCAGGCGATGCCCCATACCAGAGCTGGTATACCAGTGAGGTCAGCAAGCATACGAGCATCTGATAGTGCCTCTGGTCGGTCGAGTATGTCACCCTTGATGTCGAGGATTGCGTAGAGGGCACTAGTGAGTCCGAGTACGAATAACACTCCCCGGTTCATTGCTGGGCCCGTTTTCTGTGCTGCGAAGAAGAGAGTGACACCGAATACAAGGCCGAATACAAGGCCGAAGTCGCTCCGAATGTACATTAGGCTTAGTACGATCACCGCCACCCCAATTAAGCTGTTTATCCAACCCGTATTCACCCGCTTCATTCGCGCAACTGAAAATATCAAGCCACCCCAAAGAAGACTCCCAAGGTATCCGGCTGAAAGCGTCAGAAATGCGTTGCCACCATCGCAATAACATGCACCTCCCTGTTCTGCATCCAGGGTGATCCTTTCAATTGATCCTCCGGTTGCTAGTGCTGCGATGCCATGGCTGATTTCGTGGAGTAGCACGACAAAGATTTTGAGCGGATATATCAGCGGAGTATCCCATAGGAACCAAAGCCCCCCAAGAAACATTGCGAAGCCAGACAAGAACCGGAGCTTTCCGACGAGTTTCTGTTTCATTGGATACCACAGTTCAAACGGCTCATGCCGCATGTGACGGGCTATTAGTTTTTTCCACTAACCCGGTGGCGATGAGAAAGTGAACTCGTATCTGACTCTCAGCATCGCATCGTGTTCAGCCAGTTCATTCCGAGCAATCGTAGCATTCTGTGATGAATTCGCGAGAGCACCGAGAGCGGCGTTGGTGGTTTCGGAAGTGCTGAGGCCATAGCCGAACCCTAAGGCTGTAGACCACCGGTAAGTGATGTCATCCCAAGCACGCTCGAGGTCAGTGATTTCCCCAGCCGGAACTTTGAGGTTTAGGCGAATAGCTTCCGCTAGTGCTGTAGACTGCCGAACATCTTCAGTTGCTCCGGCATTGTCCTTTAGCCAAGCTTGTAAGACGGCCCTTGGATCCTCGATGCGGTTTGCAACGGAGCGGGAAACCACTGTGCGCGCCTCAGGGAAAGGTACAATCTGCCGGTCCTCCAAGCGGAGGATGTGGTAGCCGTACTGTGTTTCTGTGACTGGACTAATCTCACCGGGTTGGAGGTTGAGAGCAGCAGCCCAGAATTCCGGGACCCATGACCCTTCTCTTCCAGGTGTGAGAAGACCTTGTCGCCCTTCAGCTCCCGGTTCCTCTGACAGCTGTGACGCTGTCTCGGAAAAGTTGGCTCCCTCATAGAGCAACTCCATTGCCCGTCCCGCCTTATCTCGCGCTTCCGAGCGGTGTGGCCGATCCCTCCAGCGTTCACTGAAGAACAAGATATGGCGCACCGTGAGCTCCCATTCTGGATCGGTCAGGTAATGCGCCTCCAGTACCACGTCATCAATACCATTCTTCATGAGTGTTAACTCGGCTGCGAAAATGTCGAGTAGCCGGTCATTTTCCCATTTCTCAAGGAGTGGCTCACCTAGCTGATCTGTGCTGGAGTCCGCCACCGCAAGGGCTAGCGCAGTGAGTTGTGCAAGGGTCGTGCGGCGGGCTGAGGATAGGCCTAAAAGTTCGTCTTCTGTGAATGAGACCACCCCAACCGTGATGACTGGTGGTGTGCTCTCACCACAGGCGCTGGAGACAATCAGCATCAAGATTATCAGGTAAGATCGACCCGCCTGACGGAGTTGCGAATGAGTCTTCACCAGATCGTCATTGACGCTTCAAACAACGACGTCAGATCCGATTCATTTGCGGGCTTTGGTGAAAGCTTGGTCACCCGATGCTGGGGTAGGGTGCCTTCGACAAGTCCTGGAATGTCTGCAGTGGTGTAGCCTACTGCACTAAGTCCATTTGGTACATCCAGCATGCGCATGAAATGAATCACACGATCCGCGAGTATTTCACCGGCGTCCGCAGTCGATGCTCTTTCTATGTCTGCTCCGAGAGCCGCTGCGGCTCGTAGATGTCTCTCAGGTGATGCAGGAGCAGTGAAGCGGACGACCGCCGGTGTATTTAGGATTACCGAGATTCCGTGGGGCACCATCGAATGATCCACGTCGTAACCAGGTGGTATGTAGCCAGCTACCATACCTGCTACTGGGTAGGACATGCCGTGCGGGAGGTGTACGCCAGCGTTTCCGAACCCGATCCCCGCTAGTGCTGCTGCTAGTAGCATCTTTTCTCGGGCTTCGACGTCACTTGTGTCAGCAACTGCATTCGGCAGGAACTCCGCCATCAATTCCAGTGCCGTCAATGCCCAGATATCACTGATCGGATTCGAGCCTTGATAGGCAGGTCTCTCCAGAGGTCGTGGAGGCATTGGCCGTTCATTGAATGGCATCGCGGTATACGACTCGAGTGCATGGCTCAAGACGTCAAGACCGCTTGCTGCTGCGACGGCTGAGGGAAGTGAGACAGTATTATCAGGGTCAACAATACCCAGGGTAGGCTTAAGGTGACGATGCGCGATCCCAGTTTTAGCGTGCTTCTCCACATAGTCAAAAATCGCGACACCTGTTGTCTCACTTCCGGTGCCTGCAGTTGTCGGCACTGCTATGAGCGGTTTAAGAGGGCCGGGGACGGGTAAGCCTTTTCCAATTGGGGCGTTAACATAGTCGAAGAAGTCAGCGGGGTAGGTTGAGTACAGATTCGCGGCTTTTGCCGTATCAATGGTGCTACCGCCGCCGACTGCAACGACCGAGTCGAAATTCCCGGAGACTGCGAATTCAGCTGCAGCCTTGAAACTGGAATCCGTAGGCTCAACTGAGACAGCGTCGAAAACCTGGTAGTAAATTCCGTTCTCTTCTAGCGATGCCAGCACAGTTTCTCCAGCTGGAAGAGACACTAGAGCGGGATCAATCACGACCATGGTCCGGCGCACATCCATCGCCACCAGGTCCATTCCGAGTTCATCCGTGATCCCGCGGCCAAATCGGATATTCGAGGCCGCCATCTGGAACGCTGTATCCTTTAGCATCGCCCTGATTGTTTAGTGATTCGGGTCGGCAACGTGGCTCTCTGGGTCTACGTGTGCCAGGTTGGCCACATAAGACATTTGATTCATTGTTAAGTCTGCTATCAGATAATCAGAGGAGAGGATGGGAAAGCTTGCAGGTAAGGTGGCGTTAGTTACGGGTGCGAGTCGTGGGATAGGTCGTGCGATAGCTCAAATCCTCTCAGAAGCTGGTGCCCAAATCCTAGTTGTTCACCGTGATAGTGCGGCAGGCGCTGAAGAGACTTTAAGGGGCCTTTCTGGAAAAGGGCACCGGGTCATTCAAGCATCAGTGATAGACTCAGATGCGCTCAGAGCTGCTGCTGCTTCGGCAGCGCAGATTGAGGGTCGCTTAGATATCCTCGTAAACAATGCGGGAACGTCAAAAGTGGTACCCCATCGTGACCTTGAAGCGTTAGACGATGAACTCTTTGATTTGGTTATGTGCACGAATGTACGTGGTGCGTTTGCAGTAGTCCGGGCGTTTCAATCACTTTTAGCAAAAGATGGCGAAGGTCTCGTAGTTAATATCTCCTCATTGGCTGCACGGATGGCGAATGGAAGCAATGTGGCCTACTGCGCCTCTAAGGCTGCGATGGATAATATGACGATGTCTCTTGCTAGGGCGTTGGCACCTGAGATCCGAGTCATGTCGGTGGCCCCGGGGCTTGTGGATACTGAATTCACCCGGGGTTGGTCGGCCGAGGTACGTGAGCGAATGATTGCAGATACTCCTTTGGGACAGCTGGCAGGTGTCAACGATGTCGCAGAAGCGGTGCTGGCTGTTGCAACATCACTTCGTATGACGACTGGGGCAGTTATTCCTGTAGATGGAGGACGACCCCTCGGGACACAGAAGAAAGTGCATACATGATTTCCCCTGAGTTTCCCCGTGGGGGTTGGACCGGGTGCGAATTCATCCCTAACGTTTGTTCGTGACTCTAAACTTTCTAATTCAGATTGAGCCGCCTGGCGGGCTAACTGAGGCCCTTAGCCAAAGCCCACTTTTAGCGATTGGGTCTATGTTTCTCGCAGGTGTCCTCACCAGTCTGACCCCCTGTGTTTACCCTATGATACCGATCACATCAGCTGTGATCGCTGGGACCGCAAGTGAGGATCAATCGAAGGCGAGGACGGTTGGCCTTACGCTCACCTACGCTGTTGGTCTAGCTATGCTGTATGCGATCCTCGGCGCAATCGCTGGAGTCACGGGGCAGCTGTTCGGGACGGTCAGCGCCAGCCCTTGGGCTCGTCTGGCCATAGGCAACTTCCTCGTGATTTTCGCCCTGGTGATGCTCGATGTTTTACCAATGCCCGTGCCTCGGAAGTTGCTTGAGCGTGCTAGTCGGAGTGAAGGAGGATCCTACGGAGCAGTCTTTGTTATGGGCGCGATGTCTGGAGTTGTGGCTGCCCCCTGTGGAGCTCCAGCGTTCGCAGTCGCACTTACCTGGGTGGCGGCAACTGGAGCGGGACTAATGGGGTTCGTGTACCTGTTTGTATTCTCATTCGGAATGACAGCGCTACTCATTGTGGTCGGCTTATTTTCTGGGACCTTGGCGCTTCTGCCGAACTCAGGGGCATGGATGGTGTGGATTAAACGAGCTGCCGCTGTCATCATGATTGGGATGGCTGAGTATTACTTTGTGCTGGCCGGCTACAACCTTTAGGGGAAATGATGAGAGCAAACGTCTGCATATTGCGGCTGGCTATCATTGCGATACTTGCTGTGCCGGGACCGATTTGGGCACAGGTTGCCGGAGAGGGCTCCGTATCTCTTCCCTTCGGGACCGTAGCTCCTGGAGCAGCCCTGCAGGATTTGGAGGGCAACTCTGTTGATCTGATTGATTACATCGAGGGAACACCGGCTCTCATTGAATTTTGGGCGAGTTGGTGCGAGCAGTGCGAGGTGCTCCAGCCACAACTCGATCGTATCCAGGCAGAGCATGGCGAACAGATGAAGATCGTTGCAGTCGCTGTTGGTGTCGCCCAGAGTTTGCGGCGCGTAAAACGACACTTCGAAGATCATAATCCTGGCTACCCGTACTTGTACGACGCGCGCGGAGCAGCTGTTAGAGCGTATAACGCTCAAACCACATCGATCGTCGTGATGCTCGACAGTGACGGGAAGGTTGCCTACACCGGTGTCGGAACTTCCCAGGACTTGGTTGGGGCGGCTCAGGAGCTACTTAAACGCTAGGAGTCCAAGGTCTTAGCGATAACGGACAAGAAAAGAGAGGCCCGATACGGACAGCGTCCGTATCGGGCCTCTCTCTATACTGCTACGACCGTAAAAGTCTAGTTCCCTTCCGGTTCCGGCGTAACTCGGTCGATGACTTCAGCAAGATGTTCGTAGGCCATCGGATCGTTCTGATTGAAGCTCTCGATTGTCTCTGCAATCCGGCCGTCTGGCCCGATCACGATTACCGCTCGGCTATCCACCATATTGTTTGAGCGCAGACCTCCACCAAAGGCGGCGTAAGTACCGCCATTGTTAGAGGCATCACTGGCGAACAGAAACGGAAAATCTGCGTCTTTCAACCACGATCCGAGTTCACTTTGTGAGTCATTAGAAACGCCTATAAGCACGACGTTTCGTCCTTCATTGAAAAGGCTTGCGTACTGATCACGGTACGCTGTCATTTGGACTGTTCAGCCAGGTGTCCTGACGCGGAAGAAGAACGCGAGGACAACCGTTTCGCCTCGGTAGTCACTCAGGCGGATTGGTTCCTGAAGCAACCCGTAGCGGGTCGCGCCAGGTAGAGCAAAATCCGGGGCCATGGCACCAACAGCAAGGAGGCCCGAGTCCTGAGCGCTAGCTTCTGCCGGCGCGCCCATCGCGATCACTCCCGCGAGAAGACCAAGTGCGATCAATTTGCGCATCTGTGCCTATCTCCTAGGTGAGAGGCAAGGTAGAGGCGTCAATATCGGTTGGCTTTGAGCAGCATGCCAGCCCCCTACCCGTGTAGAGCTCGATATTGATCACGCATCTTAAACTCTCTAGTGGTAAGAGTAGGCCCAAGATAGTGAGCCCTCACGATAGATCTGATGTCAGACCTAGAAGATGGTCGCTGGCATAGTCAACAGTTGGGCGTAAAGGTCGATCGCGTACCAAAGGTTTGCGATGCGCAGATTTTCGTCCGGAGCATGTTGATTGTTATCATGATTCGCGACGGGGACTATGATTGCAGGTTTTTGGAGAATCTCTGTAAAGGGTGTAATCGGCAGCGTTCCGCCCATCCCTGGTGCCACCACTAGTGAGCCCTCCCCAAAGGCCTGGCTCGCGGCCATACTGGCTGCTGCCATCACACTCTGGGCGAACGGGTTCGTCATTGAAGTACGGGCCGCTCTGGAGCCACCACCGCCGGTGACTTTTGCGATCAATGGGTAGCTGCGACGTGTCTCCATATCTGGATCTTGTGAGACAACATGGAACCCTTGGCGTTGGATATGGTCGACAATCAGCTGTCGGAGGTGCGCTGGGTCGTTGCCCTTGACGAGCCTAATTCCAAGAGCAGCAACTGCGGTATTCGGGATCACATTGCGGGCGAGAGCACCCGTGTTACCGCTCGTGATCCCACGAATATTTAGGGCAGGCACCATCAGTCGCTCAGGTAGGGATTCGGGTTCGCCTTCGGAGCGAACGATCCCAAGTTCACGCTTTAGTTGCTCATCCCATGCAGGCATCGCTGCCAGCGCGGCACGCTCTTCTTCTCCAATGGGCTCGGCTGTGTCATACCAACCGTCCACCAGTACGCGTCCGGCCTCGTCCTTCATTGACACTAAGAGTCGTGACAGGATTACACCTGTATCTGGTGCCCAATTCCCATAATGTCCCGAGTGAAGATTTCGTGCAGCTCCGTACACGGTGACTTCCATTCCCATTGAACCACGCACACCAAACGTGATTTGCGGACGCCCACTAGGGTGTGCGGGCCCATCAAAGAACAGCCAAATATCGATCGGATCGAGGCGATCTTTGAATGTTTCCATATAGCGCGGGAGGTTCCGTGATCCAGCTTCTTCCTCACCATCAAAGAAGAAGATCAAGTTCGAGGTAGATTGAACGTTGCCTTCTTGGAAGGCTTTCAGTACGGGGAGGATTGCAGCTATGGGTGCCTTGTCATCTCCGGCGGATCTCGCGTAGAGGCGCCAGGTAGGGTCAACTGCTTCACCCGGATCTGGCATCGGAAGTTGTCTTCCGCCCTCTGGGATTGGGGCCGAGTAGAGTGTCGGCTCAAATGGAGGGTGCGTCCAGTTGGATGGGTCGACAGCCTGGCCATCATAGTGCACATAGATCCCTAACGTCCGGGTCGCACCTGGGACATTAAGTTCACCGTAGACAATCGGGGGTACGTCTTCAAGTTGAAGGAGTTCGGAGTCAACACCGACAGCAAGAAGTTCGTCTCGGATATACTCCGCCGCACGTGTGATGTCGTCTAGGTCCCGGGCTCGGTTGGGATAACTCAGCAGCTCCGCAAAGTTTCTGAGGATTTCAACTTCGTGCGCTTCCCGGTATGCGCGTGCTACCTCGCTTCCTGATTGGGCAGAGACAGAAGAAATAGGTGTCGCACAGGAGAGTGCAATAAGAAGAAGTTTCTTCATTCGGCTAATCTTAGCCGAGCGCATTATCGTGGTGTCCCTCTGCATTTCTAGATCATCCTCTTCGGGTCGTTGAGCATGTTGGTTGTTTCGTTATCCATAGATTCTTCGGGTTCCGAGTGACTAACGGTCCTCGGTTGCCGTTCGCGGGCTGTTCTTCAACAGAGCATTAAAAAGGAGCTTGTAAGTACCGTGGGTTTGACCTCGGTGCTGGACTCTGAAGCCGTACATTAAGATGCGTCCATTTCCGTACTCCACATCTAAGATTGCGCCTTTTCCAGCTAGCTTTTCCGCCCCGACGATTACCCCACTCATCAAGAGTCGCTCAGGGTCTTCAGCCCAACTGCCCACTGCTTGAACTTGGCCTGCATCACCACCGAAGTCGGTTGGTTCGTATGCCCGCCCACCAGCCCACTTAGCTGCGACCTCATTGGGGCTTCCGACCGCAAGCGGGTGGTTCTCATCAAGTTCTATGCGCAGTAGGGATGCGGGCAGAAAGAAGTCTGAGTTGCTGATGTCTTCGAGTGCATTTCGCACCGGAACATCGAAGTGCTCGAGTACAAGTGCGTCTGCTGCTTCGAACGTGACAAGTGTCCCTCCGTTGCGCACAAATTCCTTCAGGTTCTCGACACCCTCCTCTCCTATACCCCCCCTGAAACCGGGAGGGGTGTCCTCGTCACTTGCGCCTTCAATAAGTCGGTTCAGCGGAATTTGAGAGGGGATAATGATTACGTCGAGCCTCTCCGAAAGGCCTTCCTCCCGCACATCATCATTCATGAGTGTTTCAAACGTGTAGTCAAAATCTTCAAGTACTAGGCGGGTCCATCCCTCATCCATCGAGGCAGCCCAGCCCTGGTAGATTCCAATACGCGCAGCCTGCTGTTGAGCCGACATGCCAAGAGTTGGTGGGTCTGCGACGACAGTGACGCCGATCTCGTTGGAGATCTCTGACAGAAGGGATCTGGATTGCGGGTCTGAGGCAGATACGATGAAGAGGGGGCCGTCCTCTGATACAGCCTTGAAGACTGAAAGCCCTGCTTCGAGCATGCGGTTCACTGCTTGGTAGGCGCGAGTAACTTCAGCACTGATCGCGTACCAATCGTTGGCAGTAGGCATTGGCGGGGCAACGACTCTAGCAGAAGTGGCTAGTCGAGTGTCAGCCTCGAAGGGCTTGTCTGTACGTGTAATTTCGACACCCATCTGCATCGGCATCGTGTAAGCGGCTCCATCGTATGAGCGCATGAATGGCCCTCCCGGCCACTCGTGCTGGACCCGGCGTCGACGCGGCTCTAACAAATCGAGTACCGCAGCTCTTCCGGGCTGTGCTCCATACACGATCCAGGAATTTGGAGCAAAGCTGCGCAGTTCTTCTTCAGGTTTGTTGTCCTCAACCGCTTCTTCATCGGTGTCCTCTTCACGCTCAGCATCACCTTCATCCTCGTCCGGGAGATCCTCCTCCTCAGTAGCGTTTTCATTTTCACTCAGGCCGTCGTCGTCCGGGGATGACCAAAGGCCATCTGCTATGGTTGCTTCAAATGCTCCGATTGACTCGTGAACCTCGACACCCTGTAGGATGAGCTTGCCCACCATTTCAGCAGCGGCAATTGGGTCAGCCTGATTACGTGGGATCACATACGCATGTGGTCCTTCTATTTCCGCTTTTGCGATTGTTTCAGATCCCATCTGCCATCGGCCCATGATATAGTGCTGGCTGAACTTTGCTGTCTGCTCTAACACGCTCTTGGCCGCGATCATCTGATAGTCAACAATGTCTCCGAGCGTCCACTCCCCGCCCAACCAGGGATCGACGAATGCGATCTGGAATCCATATTCACCAAGCCCTCGGCCCGGTGCGGCACCCCGCTCAAGTGCTTCAAGGGCTACGGTATCCGGGCTCGCTATACGTGCACTGGCCGTCTCGGTGAGAATGCCGACGATATTGTGATACCGACCAGTGAGTGCACCTTCTTGTCCCCAAATTCGGTACATCGAACCTGTTACAACTCCCTGTTTACCGGCTGCCTGCAGGTCCGCGACCATCCCGCCACCCATAAAGCGAAGCTGTTGCCACTGCAGCGGGTGAATATCAGGGTTCATCGGGTCAGGGTAGGGAGGCACAAAGATTCTGGGCCCACTGTTACCCATCTGATGTTGGTCAAGATAGATCTGCGGGTAAGTCGTACGGTACATCAAATCCATCCAATACCGTGTTTCAACAAGATTGGCCTGGAAGAAGTCCCGGTTGTTGTCGTGGCCCGCGTAGTAATGGTAAAGCCATGGCATACGGGCACGCTCGTAGTCAGTGCCCACATTACGCTCATACCAGTCTGTAACTAGGACCTGGCCATCCGGATTCGCAGAAGGAACGAGCACTGTAACAACGTTATCTAAGATTTGACTTGTTAGATCATCTTCCGCAGTCGCAAGGTGATGTACTAGCTCGACGCTTGTCTGTGATGAGCCGATCTCAGTCGAATGGATGTTGTGGTTGATAAACACAGTTGCGGGGGTCGTCGCAGCGATCCTCTCAGCCTCTTCTCTATCGATTCTTCCGTCAGCAATGCGCTTAGATGCTTCACGGATTTCATCCAACCGGGCGAGGTTAGCGGGCGAGCTGATCGTAATTGAGACAAACGGGTTGCCAAGTGTCGTTGGGCCTGCAGTGTCTACCTGAATACGATCTGACCCGTCGGCTATTAGGGTGAAGTACTCAAGTATGCCATCCCAACGTGCGAGCTTCTTGTCAGTGCCGATCACAAATCCAAAATGTTCTTCCGGAGTTGGAATTTGCTGTGCTCCCAGCCCCTGTAGGCTAGGAAGGAGGACCAAGAGAAAATGTGCTAGAAAAATTGTTTTGGTGGTGCGCACTGGGACCTCCTAAGGTCTTACAGTCATTCCGCGGTTAGTCGGCGAATGTACAGGGCGGATACCGAAGTGGTCGAGTCCCTGTAAGATGAACGAGAAATGTCCCGTGTTATGAATACCCAGACGTGAGTCAGGTCATCTACCAACGGGTAGCCGGCGAAGGTATAGTTCCAGTTCAAATAGCCCGCCGGGGCCATAGCTCAGTTGGGAGAGCGCCTGCTTTGCAAGCAGGAGGTCGGCGGTTCGATTCCGCCTGGCTCCACTTCAGGAAGATGAAGCCCTGTAAGCACTTACACGCTTACGGGGTTTTCTGCTTTTGGACGCATTCAGGCTCAGGCACTCACATAAGTACTCACTTGCGGGGTAAAATTCGGGAGTCATACCGATTCTACATGCCCCCCCTCTGTCACCAGCAGGGGGTGGCACTAGGCCCAGACGACACACATCGATGTCAACATCGATTCCCCGCTATGATCGACCCCCGTGGGGTACACCCCCCTATTTCACCGCCGCCGCGCCACAACTAATACAACACAGTTTTGCGCTTGGGACTCCAAAGCCCCAAAAAATTTCTGCCCAAGAAATGAGTGGGTAGGGGTGCCCAGCTTTGACAGCCTAGATCGCAGCGTGTCATTTTAGCGCGGGTTACACTGCGAACGTGCTGTTGCACGCCGACGCGCCGACGGCGGCCCC
>Ga0163108_10000988_pt1 | contig 20979 bp, 25 predicted proteins | sample Fk1155metaG_FD_109644 | JGI IMG/M metagenome (GOLD analysis project Ga0163108, IMG submission 109644) | Marine microbial communities from the Central Pacific Ocean - Fk160115 155m metaG | ecosystem: Environmental > Aquatic > Marine > Oceanic > Photic zone | place: The Central Pacific Ocean...
CGATCGGGCACCTGCGCCACCTGCAAAAAACACCTGCCAAGGTCAAACAGTTCTTCCAGAAGAACAGTGTCAAATATGCGGCTTGATTTGTTTTGTCAAGTTGTTTGGTTTCTTTTCAATAAAGTGCGTGTGATCACATTTTTTGAAAGACTTTGAAGGGCGCCTTCAAAGTACGCCCATGCACATCACCTTCCGTCAAGTCGAAGCGTTCCTTGCAGTCGCGGATACCGGTAGCTTTACTCGTGCCGCAGAGCTCTTGCATCTCTCGCCGTCAGCGGTGACACGGGCCGTGGCGATCTTCGACCCCGTGCTGCCGCTACAACCCGCTACCGGGGCGACGCCATGAAACTCGCGACCTTGCGCAACGGCCAGCGCGATGGCCGCCTGGTGGTCGTGTCGGACGACGCGCGCCGCTGCATCGACGCCTGCCCCGTGGCCCCCACGCTGCTCGATGCACTGGAGCGCTGGAGCGTGGTGGAGCCCGCGCTGCACGACTTGGCCCGCACCGTGAGCGCGCCCGCCGCTCTGGGCGCCATGCCCTTTGATGCGCGCCAGTGTTTGGCCCCGCTGCCACGCACCTGGCAGTGGCTGGACGGCTCGGCGTTTCTGAACCACGGCCACCTCATGGAACGCGCCTTCAAGGTGCCGCCCGTTGCCGATTTCGACACCATCCCGCTCATGTACCAGGGCGCGGCCGACGACTTTTTGGGCCCGCACGACGAAGTGCCCCTGCCGTCCGAGGTCGACCAGATCGACTTTGAGGGCGAGTTTGGCGTGGTGCTCAGCGAAACCCCCCCTGGGCGTCACCGCTGAAGAGGCGCTGCAGCATGTGCGCCTCATCGTGCTCATCAACGACTGGAGCCTGCGAGCCTTCGGCCCGCACGAGGCCAAAAGCGGCTTCGGCTTTGTGCAGGCCAAGCCCTCCACCGCATTCGCGCCCATCGCCATCACGCCCGACGAACTGGGCGCAGCGTGGAACGGCGGCCGTGTGCACCTGTGGCTGCAGACGCAGCGCAACGGCGAATGGTTTGGCCACCCGCACGGCGGCGCCATGCACTTTGACTTCGGCCAGTTGATCGCCCATGCAGCGCGCACGCGCAGGCTGTCGGCAGGCACCCTGATTGGCTCGGGCACCGTGTCGAATGCGGATGTGGCCGTGGGCTCGCCCTGCATCGCCGAGCGCCGCATGGTCGAGGCGCTGGCCGACGGCGCGCCGCACACACCGTTTCTGCGCTTTGGCGAGCGGGTGCGCATGGTGGCGCTGGACGGGCAGGGCCAGCCCGCGCCGTTTGGCGCCATTGACCAAGAGGTGAAATACTCTCTTCCTTCGGGAAAACAATGAGCCAGATTGCCCGGCTAAATTGCCGCGCGGACCTGTGGGTCTATTTTGGACTGATAGACAGAAGCAATTGTTCGGCCGTGCTTCTGAAACGCACTATGACCGGGTTGTCATTGCATCGGTGAAAGGCCAACGCGATGCCTATTCGGGCATCCTTGGGCAGATCCGCGATGGGCTTGAAAATAGCACCTGATGAGCGCTGGCAGGTGCTGGAACTCATTGAGCGCCTGCCCGCAGCGGTTCACTTCGTCGAGCTGCCCCTGTGCGTAGCCCAGATCCTGGGCGACGTTGACGCGGCTGAGATCGTTCAGCTCTTGACGCAACAGGACTTCATCCTCACGCCGCGCGGGCGGATGGAAGACGTCAGCAGCCGAGCGGCCAAACGCAGGGCAACCTCCAAGAAGGGAGCCTCCCGTGCGTAATCACCGAGCCCGACAAGGGACCCAGGACATGTTTGGACACCCCCAGAGTCAGCATGCCGCGCAGATCCACGCCGAAGAGCGCGCCCAGTTGCTCAAGCAACTACCGCCGCTATCCAACCAGGCACTGGTGCCATTCGTCAGTGCAGTCGTTGCATCCGATGAACTGGTCTCCGCTTACCTGATGCCCTTGCGTTCTGCACCCCAAGACAAGGACGAAGGAGGCCCGACGGCGTTGTCTCAGTGTCTGGCAGCCATGGAGCGTGCCCGCCGTTGCCGGACCCTGGTTCTCAAATCCAGCTGGGAGCCTGTGGCGGTGGCGCTGTTGGTCAACCCCTGTGGCTACTACCTCTGCCTGCGCGAGCTCATGCTGGGGCGGAAGATCGAATCACCGTTGGACATGTACCAGCGGATCAGCCGGGTCCGGGAGAAGGTACTGAGTCAACCCTTGCAGGCGCTGCGTGATAGCGACGCGCAGACCGGACGCTATCTCGCCTGCCTCCTGGGGCTGGGCTCCTATGAAGGTCTGGACGTCCGGCGGGCCGTCGAGATGCAGAGGGCGGTGTACCGCGAGACGCTGTGGATGAGCTGACTCACTGGCATGGACATGAAAGGAATCTCCGATGCACTGGGTCACCCATCTGACGCTTTTGGCGCTGACCGCAGCCAACACGTATCTCATCTTCCATCGGGGTTGGGATCCGATGGATGCCTGGCTCTTCGTGGCGGGCGCGGCGATAGCGCTCCTGCTCACATTGCTCCTGCACCTGCTCCTGCTGGTCAAGCCCGAGGAGCGCATCCCGATCCTGCGCGAAATGGTCGAGGCGGCTAAAGCCGATCTGGTCGCCGTGCTCATCAGCCATGTGGATGTCAGCACGGAGGCGGGGGAGAACATCAACACGGATGTGGCCAGTACCAATGCGGAAATTGGAGCAGGGCTGCAGACCCAGTACGAGCGTGCTCAGATACTGCTCGCCGAAAACCGAGCCATCTATCTTCGGATGGTCAACGAGCTCAGCAACAAGGGGCAGCTGGAACCGCCGCAGATCCGGGAGTGGCTGGGGCTGACGCAGCTACAGGCGCCCAATGATGCCCTGGAGCCGTTTGAGGCGAGACTGGGGGATTTCGAGCAACGAGTGGCGTAGCCTCCACAAAAAAGAAGCCAGGCGTTGACCTTCGTCGACGTCTTGCTTTGACGGTTGCAAGGGCCACATTGCAAGGACATGATGTGACTTCCATCGGATCTTTTTTGCTATCTTCTGCGGTCGAATTCAAGATGACTTCGCCGGACGGTTACCGTACAGTGATGAACTCTGCCGCAAGAGATGGAGGTCGGCTCGACGATGCGTATCCATTCTTTGCTCCAAAACCCAAGTCATAACTAACAGCACAAACTTCAGTCCTCATGAAAAAAAATACTTCCTTTCTCGGCCGTGCACTAGCAGTTATTGGATGCTTGGTCGTACTCTCTGGCTGTGCATCGATGTCGGCTACTAAGTCAGAGCCCATCGCAGACGGATCCAAAATCTTGATCATGCCTTCACGCGACGTTGTACAAGGGGGGAAAGCCCATGCGCAAGGAGCAGGAAGTGGCAAAAAGCTTCAAGTGGCAGTGCACCGCGAACTCAGTACCCTGTCTAAGTTCAAGGCGACACCCTTCGAAGCGGATGCAAAACTCAATCACTCCGCGAGCATCGTTAAATCAGACGCCCTAGAAGCGGGCAAGAGCGCTGCAGCCGATTACGTGCTCATCCTGGACCTCGGTGAATTCAGAAACGCTGCGCCAATGACTTTTCGATCTGACTTCGTGACACTCCAAAATGGTTCACTCTTCCGCGTGAGTGACGGCAAGGAAGCGTGGGTTTTGAATAGCCCGATCGTCTTGGAAAAATCCAACTTAGGAGATCATTTGATTTTGATTGACAACCTCGCCAAATTGGTGGCCGAGTCCATTCTTCGGTAGTAGCCCACGGTGGGCTGCAGCCGGTTTCATAGACACCTTGTTAAGGCGATGCCATACGCCGTCGCTGTGCCAATCGCGCAGCCTGCGCCAGCACGTCATGTCGCTACCGAAGCCCAATTCTTGCGGCAGGTCTTCCCAAGGGATGCCGGTGCGAAGCACGAAGAGGATTCCATTGAGTGCGAGTTCGTCTTCCAGTCGAGGCCGCCCACCCTTGTGTGACGGCTTGACCTCTGGCAGTAGCGGCTTGAGCTTCTTCCACAGCGCTGCGCTGATTTCTTTATCTCTTCTCACGCTACGCCAAACGCGCAACTCCAGTCAGGCGATGACAAGGTTTTGTTAGCCGCTCTAAGAGCGGCTAACAAAAGCCTGTCATCGTCGAATGCACGTTGTGCGTTTGACGCGGCATGGGAAAAAACAGAAACAAAGAAATCAGCGCAGCGTTGTACAAAAGAATTGCGCCTTTGCTGCCCTTAGTCGAACCTTCGCCCAAGGGCGGCAGACCCAGGCTGAGTGATGAGCAAGCCTTGAATGGCATCCTGTTTGTGCTGCGCACGGGTACACCTTGGGAGCATCTGCCACAGGAATTGGGCTTTGGCAGCGGCATGACCTGCTGGAGGCGGCTGCGTGACTGGCAGAGCGCAGGTGTATGGCACCGTCTGCATATGGCATTGCTGACTGAACTGCGCAGCGCCGGTAAGCTGGACTTCAGCCGCGCCTGTATAGATGGAGCCAGCGTGCCCAGCCCCCGGGGGGCCCGCACACAGGGCCCAACCCGACGGACCGGGGCAAACTCGGCAGCAAACGCCATCTGATCACGGACCGACAGGGCATCCCGCTGATGTTTTGCGTCACCGGAGCCAATCGCCATGATTCGATGGTCTTCGAGGCATTGGTGGATGCCCTGCCTGCCGTGGGTGGCAAGCCAGGCAGGCCGCGTCGCTGGCCCGGTAAGCTGCATGCGGACAAGGGTTATGACTTCGCCCGGTGCCGTGCTCACCTCAAGCGCCGCGGTATTCAGGACCGTATCGCCCGCAGGGGCATCGAGCGCAATGACCGGCTCGGACGCTATCGGTGGGTAGTCGAACGCACCCATTCCTGGCTGGCAGCCTTCGGCAAGCTGCGTACCCGCTTCGAGCGCCGCATCGACATTCATACGGCTCTGCTTTCTCTGGCTTGTTGCGTCATCTGCGTCCGAAGGCTTTTGCCGTTTTGTTAGCCGCTCTAAGTTCCATTGAGTACCGGGTGAGCCTTGGGCGTGTGGGATAAAACCAGTCCAGATTTTTTTCTGCGCCCCCGACGGACCGTTTTCGGTCGGCGGCAACCGGCCTGGCTGACGGATATATTTGAGATAATCAATGGCGTGTAACAAAAGGTGTTTGTACATGCCTTGCATAAAATCGTTTCTAGGGGGGTGAGTGTGGCGTTGTCGGTTCGGGGCTGGGCTGCGATAGCACCTGGGCTACAAAATCAAGAGCAATGGCTACAGTGGGCTAAGGCGCCGGTGTGCCCGGTGGGCGCTACCGCGGTTGAGCTGCCACACATACCCGCCATGACGCGACGCCGATTGGGTCATCTAGCGAAGATGGCGGTAGCCGTGGTCGACAGTGTATTGCCGCCAAGCGAGGGGCTAGACATCCCCGTGGTTTGGGCCTCGCGTTATGGAGAGGCTGATAAGGCGCTGGCTCTGCTCCGCTTGCAGTCTCTGAATGAGCCCCTGTCGCCTACTGCGTTCGGCCTGTCAGTGCACAACGCCGTCGGTGCCCAGCATTCGATTTTGCGCGGGATGCGCTCAAACGCAGTCTGTGTCGCGTCTTCGCATTGCGTGCCCGAGGCCGGCGTAGTAGAGGCCATGGCCCTGTTGCAAGACGCGGGGGCCGCTGACGAAGTGCTGTTAGTTTGCTACGACGACCCGCTGCCGCCCGACTACGCGTCGTTCCACGATGAGCCTGTAGCCGAATACGCCTGGGCTTTGCGACTTGCACGCATGAAGCCTGGTGAGGCGGGGTTTACGCTGCACGCGGTGGATATGGTGGGCCGGCCTGACGAGCGTGGCGAAGCTGCAGCTTTGCCTCATGGGCTCGACGTACTGCATTTTCTGTTGCAAGGCGACCGCAAAAACCTAGTGCATAGGCATGAATCGGGTCAATGGAAGTGGGAGCGTGTGCATGCGTGAAGCGATCAATCGCGTCTGGCGCATCGTGGCCACGGGTTTCTGTTTTTCCGTGTTCGGTCTGGGTGGCATCGTGCTGGGCATCGTCGTGTGCCCCGTGGCCATGCTCTTCGTACGCGGGGCTGTGCGCCAGAAGCAGCTGTGCCAGACCATCATTCACCACAGTTTTCGTTGCTTCGTGGGGCTCATGAAGTTCGTGGGCGTGATCTCCTACGAGGTGCATGGACGCGAAAGCCTACAGCGCCGGGGCCTTCTGATCCTGGCTAACCACCCCTCGCTGATTGACGTGGTGTTCCTGATCTCCTTCGTGCGCAATGCGGACTGCATCGTCAAGGAGGCGCTGGCGCGCAACCCGTTCACGCGCGGTCCGATCAGGGCCGCGGGCTTCGTTACCAATGGCGACGGCGCGGGCCTGTTGGAGGACTGTGTGCGCTCGCTCCTGGATGGCAACAACCTCATCATCTTCCCCGAAGGCACGCGCACGCCGCTGCACGGCAAGGTTAAGCTGCAGCGCGGCGCGGCCCATGTAGCTGTGAAAGGGCGCATCGACATCACACCCGTGCACATTCACTGCAGCCTGCCCATGCTGACCAAGGGAACGCCGTGGTGGAAGGTACCCGTGAGCAAGCCGCACTTCACCATCGAGGTGCGACCCGATATCGCGGTGGAACAATTCTGTGACTCGGCTGCCAGCGATTCCCTGGCTGTGCGCCATGTGACCGAGCACCTGTCCGAACAACTTTTCAAGGGACCTGCCTGTGCTTCAACTTGAGCAAGAAATCAAGGAAATAATCATCTCCAGCCTGGCGCTCGAAGACATCGCGCCCGAAGACATCGACCCCGCAGCGCCGCTGTTCGTCGAGGGGCTGGGCCTCGACTCCATCGACGCGCTGGAGCTCGGCTTGGCCCTGCAAAAGCGCTACGGCCTGAGCATGTCGGCCGACTCGGAGCAGACGCGCAAGCACTTTGGCAGCGTGCAGGCGCTAGTCGCCTTCGTGGCCGCCAGCCGTACGCACTGACAGACGAAGCGAGTGGCATTCACGGAAAATTCGACATGAACAAAGAAGCCATCTACGAACGCATCGCCGCGATCCTGCAGGAGACGTTCGAAATCGACGCCGACCGTATCACGCCAGAGGCCCACCTGTACGACGACCTGGACATCGACAGCATCGATGCGGTGGACCTGATCGTGCAGCTCAAACCCTGGGTGGGAAAGCGCCTGAACGCCGACGCCTTCAAGTCAGTGCGCACGGTACAGGACGTGGTCGACGCCCTGCACAGCCTGGTGAACGACGCCGCTTCCCCGGCCTGAGCGCGCAGCCTGGCGGCCGGCCATCATCATGCACAAGCTTGTGGCCGCCGTGCTGGTGGTGCTGACGGTGCTGTACCCGCTGGGCGTGTACCTAGCTATGGGCCGCGTGGCGCCGCAGTGGCTGGCCGTGCTGCTGGTGCTACTGGCCGTGCTGCGTGCCGTGGCCACACGCCAGCGCTACTGGTGGGCCGTGGCTTTGGGCGCGGCCGTGCTGGCGCTGGCCTCTTGGTGGCGCGCCGATGCCCTGGCCGTCAAGCTCTATCCGGTGCTGGTCAACGCCGTGCTGCTGGTGGTGTTCGCAGTGAGCCTGCGCTACCCGCCCACAGTGATCGAGCGCGTGGCCCGCATCACCCAGCCCGACCTGCCTGAGTCCGGCGTGCGTTACACGCGCAAGGTGACCGCCGCGTGGTGTGCGTTCTTCGTGGCCAACGGTGCTGCCGCGGGCTACACCGCCGCTAGGTGTAGCGATGCCACCTGGGCGCTGTACAACGGTCTTGTCGCCTATGTGCTTATGGGCTGCCTGATGGGCGGCGAGTGGCTGGTGCGCCAGTGGGTGCGCCGGCGCGGTGCGCTGACGCTGGGGCCACATTAGCGTGCTGAGCAGAGCCAACCGATTTTTTCCCGTCCCTGTCCAACAACTCCAAGAATCAGGAATCGAGTAAGTGAACACATTTACAGCCTTGTCCGAGGTGGCCCTGCCGCAGGCGCGTGCCGTAGGGCACGAGGTCGCGGCCTCTGCGGGCAGCCCGGTGCGGCACGCGGATTGGGTGCTGTCCGTTAAGGGCTGGTGCGCCGCCTTCCAGCAGGTGCCGGGCGCCGAGGTGGGCCTGTATTTCGAGGAGCCGCTGCAGTTTGCCGCCGCCCTCTGGGGGGCCTGGCATGCGGGCAAGACCCCGGTGCTGGCCAGCGACCTGCAGCCCCATACCCTGGCGCAACTGCTGCCCCAGGTGCAGGCCTGTGCGGGCCAGTTGCCGGATGCCATCGTGCCCAATGCAACTGGAGCTGCGGCGGTGCAGCTGCAACCGCTTTCGCTGAGTGCGGCGCAGGTGGTGCTGTTCACCTCGGGCTCCACGGGTGTGCCCGAACGCATCGTCAAACACCTTTCGCAGCTCGATGCCGAAGTGCATGCGCTGCAGACGGTGTTTGCCCCCGTGGCAGATGCGCCCGGCCTGCGCACCCTTGCCACCGTGTCGCACCAGCACATCTACGGCCTGCTGTTCCGCGTGCTGTGGCCGCTGGCCGCCGGGCGGCTGTTGGGCACCGGGTTTGCGCGCTACCCCGAGGAGCTGGTGGCCCAACTGTCCCAGCCCGGCCCCACGCTGCTCATTTCCAGCCCCTCCATGCTCAGCCGCCTGCCCGATCAACTCGACTGGGCTGCCGCCCGCCAGGGCCTGCGCGGCATCTTCTCGTCGGGCGGTCCGCTGCCGCCCGAGGCCTCGGCCCATGCGCTGGCCTTGCTCGGCCATTCCACCACCGAAGTCTTCGGCAGCTCGGAAACCGGCGGCATCGCCTGGCGCCGCCGGGCCGAGCAGGGCGATGCCTGGCAGCCCCTACCGGGCGTGCAGGTGTGCCTGGCCGACAGCGGCTGCCTGTCGGTACGTTCAGGCCACCTGCCCGATGCCGATGCCTGGTGGGAGACAGCCGACCGCGCCCTGCCGCAGGAGGGGGGCGCCGGCTTCATGCTGCAGGGCCGGGCCGACCGCATCGCCAAGATCGCCGAAAAGCGCATCTCCCTCACCGCCATGGAAAACGCGCTGCTGGCCAGCGACCGGGTGGCCGCTGCCCGGGCCGTGGTGCTCGAAGCGCCGCCCGCCGCCGCGCGCGTGGGCATGGTGCTGGAGCTCACCGAGGCCGGCTGGCAGGCCCTGCAGCAGCAGGGCCGCAAGCCCATGGGCGACGCGCTGCGCGCCCTGCTGGCGCCCGTGGTGGACCGCGTGGCCCTTCCGCGCAGCTGGCGCTACGTGGCCCGTCTGCCGCAGAACTCGCAAGGCAAGACCACGCAGCACGATCTGCTGGCGCTGTTCCGCCCGCTCATGCCCCAGCCTGAATGGACCGAGCGCAGCGCGCACCAGGCCACGGCCAGCCTGCTGGTCGACCCCGGGCTGCGCGTGCTCGACGGCCACTTCCCTGGCGCGCCCATCGTGCCCGGCGTAGCACAGTTGCACTGGGTGGTCGCCTTGGGGCAGCAGGCCTTCGGCATTCCGGCGGCGTTCCTGCGCGCCGAGGTGGTCAAGTTTCAGCAGCCCATCCTGCCCGGCGATCGGGTCCAGGTGCAGCTGCAGTGGGTGCCCGACAAGGGCCAGCTGCAGTTTGCGCTGACCTCCAGTCGCGGGCCGCATGCCAGCGGGCGACTGTTGCAGGGGGAGGGGGTCGCATGAGTACCGCCATGCCGTTCAGTCCCGTCGCCATCATCCCGGTCTACAACCACCCGACGACCATCGGCGCCATGGTGCAGGGCGTGCTTGCCGCGGGCCTGCACTGCATTCTGGTGGACGACGGCTCCGAGCCCGGCTGCGCCGCCGTGCTCGATGCCCTGGCGCAGCAGCATGGCGCAGCGGTCACGCTGCTGCGCCTGCCGCAGAACCAGGGCAAGGGCGGCGCCGTGATGACCGGCATGCGCCATGCGCTGGCCGCGGGCCACAGCCACGCGCTGCAGATCGACGCCGACGGCCAGCACGCCGTGGCCGACATCCCGGCCTTCATCGCGCTCGCCCGGGCCCGGCCCGGGGCCATGGTCTGCGGCGCGCCCCGCTACGACGCTAGCGTGCCCAAAGCGCGCCTGTACGGCCGCTATGCCACCCATGTGTGGGTGTGGATCAACACCTTGTCGCTGGATATCGAAGACTCGATGTGCGGCTTTCGTGTCTACCCGCTGCGCCATGCCATCGGTGTGATGGACGGCGCACGCATCGGCAAGCACATGGAGTTCGACACCGAGATCCTTGTGCGCATGCACTGGAAGGGCGTGCCCTTCATCACCCAGCGCACGGCCGTCACCTACCCTCAGGACGGGCTGTCGCACTTTCGCGTGTGGCGCGACAACGTGCTCATCTCGGGCATGCACACGCGCCTGTTCGGTGGCATGCTGCTGCGTAGCCCCGTGCTGCTGGCGCGCAAGCTCGTGGGCCAGCGCGGGGCAGGGCAGGCGGTATGACGGCCCCGGCGCCCGAACCGCAGGCACAGGCTGCTGAAGCCGCATCCGCAGCCCCGCACTGGGCGCAGCTAGGCGAGAACACCTTTGTCGCCGGCATGTGGCTGCTCTACCAGGTGCACCGCTTCCTTGGGCGCTGGCCCTTTCTGCTGTGCCTGTACCCCGTGGTCGGCTACTACTGGCTGGTGAGCCCGGTGGCGCGCCGCGCCTCGCAGCAGTACCTGCAGCGCATGCAGTCCGCCCATGGCCTGTGGCCCGTCATGCCGGGCTGGCGCCAGAGCCAGCGCCACTTTCGCATGTTTGCCCAGGTGATCCTGGACAAGCTGCTCGCGCTCAGCGGGCGCTACCGCTTCGACAGCGTGGCCGTCACCGGGCGCGAAGCCCTGGATGCCCTGGCGCAGCGTGGCCAGGGTGCCGTGGTGGTCACCGCGCACATGGGCTGCATCGAGCTGTGCCGCGCCCTAGCCGAGCGGCGCGCGGGCCTGCGCCTGAACATCCTGGTGCACACTGCCCACGCCGAGCGCTTCAACCGCGTGCTGCAACGCCTGGCGCCCGACAGCGGCGTGAAGCTGCTGCAGGTGACCGATTTCAACGCCGCCACGGCCATGATGCTGGCCGAACGCGTGGCGCGCGGCGAGCTCATCGCCATTGCCGGCGACCGCGTGCCCGTGCGCGAAAGCCGCATCACGCATGCCCCGTTCCTTGGCCAGCAGGCACCGTTCCCCTGCGGGCCCTACATCCTGGCCTCGGTGCTCGAATGCCCGCTGTTCTTCATGGGCTGCGTGCACGAGGGAACCGGCTATGCCGTCGAGTTCGTGCCGCTGGCCGAGCGCGTGCTGTTGCCGCGCGCCCGACGCGACCAGGCCATGGCCGGGTACGCAACCCTGTTTGCGCAGCAGCTCGAACGCATGCTGCGCAAGGCACCGTACGACTGGTTCAACTTCTTCCCATTCTGGGACCAGGGCACGCCCGCGCGCTCTGGTCACACTGCATGATTCACCTTTCCGCCACCCCACCGACCCAGAGGCGCGCCCATGTCCACTGAGAAAGAGCTGGCCTCGCGCGAGCGACTGACCCACGAGATCGAGATCACGCCCGCGTTCTACGACATCGACGTGATGGAGATCGTTTACCACGGCCACTACGTGCGCTTTCTGGAACTGGCGCGCAGCGCGCTGCTGGCGCAATTTGACTACGACTACCCGCGCATGCGCGAGTCGGGCTACGGTTGGCCCGTGGTGGACATGCGCCTCAAATACGTGCGTCCGGCCACCTTTGGTCAGGTGCTCAAGGTGCGCGCCACCATCACTGAGTGGGAGAACCGCCTGCGCATCGACTACCTCATCACCGACGCCGCCACGGGCCAGAAGGTCAACAGCGCCCACACCATCCAGGTGGCGGTGGACATGCAGACCCGCGCTATGTGCTTCGTCTGCCCGCCTGTGCTGTGGGAACGGCTGGGGGTGGCGCCATGAAGATGGTCCAGTGGATCCGCATGTTCGCCCTGGCCCTGCTCGTTCTGGCCCTACTGCCCGCCAAGGCGGCCGAGCCTGGCGCCCAGGAGCTGCTGGCCCAGGTGCGCCAGCGCGTGCAGGACGCGCCAGTGGTGCGTGGCGCGTTCGAACAGCTGAAAACCGTCAAGGGCTTCAAGCAGTCGCTGCGCTCCAGCGGCGATTTCATCGTGGCGCGCGGCAAGGGCATCGTCTGGCATGTGCTCAAACCTTTCGAGTCCACCCTAGTGGTGCGGCCCGACAGCCTGCAGTCGCGCGGGAGCGATGGCAAGCTCACCACCCAGATGCGCGCGCAGGACGAGCCTGTGCTGCGCACCGTCAATGCCATGCTGTTCGCAGTGATGTCGGCCAACCTGGCCGAGCTGGCCCAGCACTTCGAGGTGACGGGGCAGGTAGCGCCCAAGGGCTGGTCGCTGCGCCTGGTGCCACGCGACCCCACGCTGGCCCAGTGGCTCAGCGCGGTGGACCTGCAGGGCAACCAGTTCGTGCAGGAGGTGAAGCTGCAGGAGGCGCGCGGTGACGCCAGCGTGATCCGCATCCTCGCGCCCGTGGCCGAGAACGCCCTGCGCCCGCAGGACGCGGCCCAGTTCGAATGACGAGCGCGACCCCCGCGTACGACGCCGCCCCCGGCTGGCTGTGGCGCACGGCCGCGCTGGCCTGGCTGCTCGCGGTGCTGGCCGTGGGCCTGCACCAGTGGCAGTTCTGGAAGCACGACGGCATCGACACCGATGTGATGGCCCTCCTGCCCGTGAACGAGCAGGCCCCCGGCGTGGCCCTGGCCACCGAGCAACTGGTGGGCCAGATGTCGCGCCAGGTGGTGGTGCTGATCGGCGCCTCCGAGTGGGCCGACGCGCGCGCTGCCGTGCAGGTGCTGCGCCAGTCGCTGGCCAGTGGCGCCGGCGCGCGGCTGCGCGAAGACGCCATGACGCAAAAAACCTCCATGGACGCCGCGCTCGGCTTCTACCAGCCCTGGCGCGAACGCCTGCTCACCCCGCAGCAGCGCGCCATGCTGGCGGGCACGCCCGATGCCGCCCTGGTGCAAAAGGCGCTGCAGGACCTGTACCAGCCCGCCGTGCAGGCCCGGCTGTCCGACTGGGTGGGCGACCCGCTGGGCCTGTGGACCCAGTGGTGGGCCGCCCGCGGCGCGCAAAGCCAGGCCCGCCCGCGCGATGGAGAGTTGTGGGCGGCCGCCGACGGCCTGCAGTGGGCCGTGCTGCAGTACACGCTGGAGGGCTCAGCCTTCCGCCTCTCGGGCGAGCCGGTGCTCGACGGGGCCCTGCAGAACGCGCTGGCCCAGGTGCATGCGAAGTGGCCCGGCGCCCGCATGGTCACGGCCGGCGTGCCCCTGCATGCCGAGGCGGCCGCCGTGCAGGCCCATTGGGAGATCAACACCATCGGCTGGGGCTCGCTCGCGGGCGTGCTGCTGCTGGCCTGGCTGGCCTTTCGCTCGCTGCGGCCGGTGGCGCTGGTGGGCGTGTCGCTGCTGGTGGGCTGCGCTGTGGCGCTGTCGGCCACGGCACTGCTGTTCGGGCAGGTGCACCTCTTGACCCTGGTGTTCGGCGCCAGCCTGGTGGGCGTGGCCGAAGACTATGGCATCCACTACTTTGCCAGCCGCCAGGGCGCGCCCGGGCGCAGCCCGCACGGGCTGATGCGCGGGCTCATGCCGGCGCTGTGGCTGGCCCTGGGCACCAGCGCCATCGCCTACCTGGCGCTGGGGGCCGCGGCCTTTCCGGGCCTGCGCCAGATGGCGGTGTTCTCGGTGGTGGGGCTCACGGCCGCCATGCTTACCGTGGTCTGCTGGTTCCCCTGGCTGGACCGGGGCACCATGCCGCACAGCCGCGTTGCCGACCGCATCGGCCAGACCCTGACGGCCTGGCCGCGCTGGCGCCAGGCCTTGCCCGGCTCGCTGGCCGCGTGCGCAGCCATGGCACTGGCGCTGTGGCTGCTGGGCGGCCTGCGCGCGCAGGACGATGTGCGCCAGCTGCAAAACGGCTCGGCCACCCTGGTGGCCCAGCAGCGCCAGGTGGGCGAGATCCTGGGCCTGCCCAGCCCCGCGCAGTTCTACCTGGTGCAGGGCGATACGCCCGAGCAGGTGCTGCAGCGCGAAGAAGAACTCAAGGACAAGCTCGACGCCCTGGTCGCGCGCCAGCTGCTGGCGGGCTACAGTGCCGTGTCCGACTGGGTACCCTCGGCCCGCCGCCAGGACAGCGATGCACAACTGGTGGCGCGCGCCCACGGGGTCGTCTACCAGGGCGTGAATGCCGCACTCGGCGAAAGCTTTGCCCGCGCCGATGCCCCCGCGCCCGCGCCGCTCACCGTGCAGGCCTGGCTGGCCCAGCCGATTGCGACCGCCGCCCGCCCGCTGTGGCTGGGCGAGCGCGAGGGCCGCTACCGCAGTCTGGTCATGCTGCGCGGCGTGGCCGACCTGCAATCGCTGCCCGCGCTGGCCGGAGCCGCCCAGGGGCTCGAAGGCGTGGCCTGGGTCGACAAGCCCGCCGAAATCTCGGCCCTGCTGCAGCGCTACCGCATCTCCATGACCGAGCTGCTGCTGCTGGGCCATGTGCTGGTGCTGGTCGCCCTGTGGCTGCGCTTTGGCCGCAAGGCCTGGCGCGCCTGGATGCCCACCGTGCTGGCCAGCCTGGTGGTGGTGGCCGCGCTCACGGCCTTCGGCGCACCCTGGCAGCTGTTCAACGTGCTGGCGCTCATGCTGCTGCTGGGCGTGGGCATCGACTACGGCATCTTCCTGCAGGAGCACGAGGACGACCCCCACGCCTGGCTGGCCGTGGTCATCGGTGCGGGCAGCACCTGGCTGTCGTTCGGGCTGCTGGGCCTGTCGGCCACGCCCGCGCTCAAGGCCTTCGGCCTCACACTGATGCTGGGCCTGCCGCTGGTGCTGGTGCTGGCGCCGCTGTTTCGCAGCCCCACCGTCTCCAAGGAACATTGATGCAAGATCGCCGCATGGAACAGACCGAGGTACTTATCGTGGGCGCCGGCCCTTCGGGCGCGGTGGCCGCCGGCCTGCTGCGCAAGCAGGGCCGCCAGGTGCTGGTGATTGAGAAAGAAAGCTTTCCGCGCTTTTCCATCGGCGAAAGCCTGCTGCCCCAGAGCATGGCCTACATCGAAGAGGCGGGCATGCTGCAGGACGTGGTGGAGGCGGGCTTCCAGTACAAGAACGGCGCGGCCTTCGCCAAGGGCGAGCTGCGCACCGAGTTCGACTTCCGCGACAAGTTCTCGCCCGGCTGGGGCACCACGTACCAGGTGCAGCGCGGCGACTTCGACAAGGTGCTGGCCGATGCCGCCGCCAAGGCCGGCGCCCAGGTGCGCTACCGCCACACCGTGACGGCGGTGGACGTGTCGGGCGAGCAGCCTGAGGTATCGGTCACTTCGCCCGAAGGCGAGGAATACACCGTGCGTGCGCGCTTTTTGCTCGACGCCAGCGGCTTCGCGCGCATCCTGCCGCGCATGCTGCAGCTCGAACGCCCCTCGGACTTCCCGGTGCGCGGCGCGCTGTTCACGCACATCGAGGACGGCATCGCCCACGGCGACATGGACCGCAGCAAGATCCTGATCTCGGTGCACCCGGTGCACCACGAGGTCTGGTTCTGGACCATTCCGTTTTCCAACGGCCGCTGCTCGCAGGGCGTGGTGGCCACGCCCGAGTACCTGGCGCGCTACCCGGGCAGCGAGGTCGAGCGCCTGCGCGCCATCATTGCCGAGACCCCGAGCCTGGCCCATGTGCTGCGCAACGCCGTGTGGGACACGCCGGGCCGCTCCATCACCGGCTATGCGGCCAACGTCACCGCGCTGTGGGGCCGGGGCTATGCCCTGCTGGGCAATGCGGGCGAGTTCCTCGACCCGGTGTTCTCCAGCGGCGTGACCATCGCCGTCACCTCGGCCAGCCTGGCTGCGCGCTGCATCGATCGCGCCTGGCGCGGCGAGGCGGTGGACTGGCAGCAGAACTACGCCGTGCCGCTGCAGGCCGGGGTGAACACCTTCCGCGCCTTCGTGCAGGGCTGGTACGACGGCAGCTTCCAGGACGTGATCTTCCACGCGCAGCACAGCCCCGAGATCCGCCGCATGATCGCCTCCATCCTGGCCGGCTACGCATGGGACGCGAAGAACCCCTATGTCGCCGAGCCGCAGCGCCGCCTGCAGGTGCTGGGCGAGCTGTGCCGCGGGCAGCAGCCGTTGCAGCGGGGAGGCGTGCCCGCATGAAGTCCGCCATGGCAGGTCGCTGCGCGGCCATGGCGTTGCTGCTGTCGCTGCTGGCGGGCTGTGCGTCCCTGGGCGCACCGCAGGCCGCGCGCACCCCGCCGCTGGCCCTGGCGCCTGCGGCCCTGCGCTGCGAGGCGGCAGTGCAGCAGCGCATCACGGTGGAGCTGCCCGGCCGCCCCGCGCAGCAGCTCGAAGCCCTGCTCGAAGTCGATGCCGAGGCCGTGCGCCTGGCCTTCTTCGTGGTGGGGCAGGGCGTGGGCAGCATGGTGTGGGACGGCTGGCAGTGGCACAAGGAGCTCTCGCGCCAATGGCCCGCGCAGCTCACGCCCGAGCAGGTGCTCAGCGACCTGCAGCTGGCCTTCTGGCCCGCGCGCGCCGTGCAGCGCGCCGTGCAGCCACCCTGGAGCGTGGAGGCATACGCCACCGGGCGCCGCCTGCTGCGCGATGGCCGGGAGCAGGTGCGCGTGCAGTTCGTCGGCAGCACCGCCGTCGAGATCATCTACCCCGATGGGGCCTTCACCTTGCGCGTCGAATCGCCCGGGGGCTCCCGACTGTGCGCCCCGGCGCAGGAGCCTTTGTGATGGCACGCCCGCATGTCTACCTGAACGCCGCATCGGCCCACAGCGCGCTGGGGCTCAGCGCCGCCGCCATGCGTGCGCACCTGTTCGCCGCCACCGACCCCGCCACCCTGCAGTGGACCGAGCGCTACTCCCCCGGCCGCCTGCTGCCCCTGGGCTGCCTGCCGACAGACGCCGTGCTGCCCGCGCTGGACTTTGCGCCCGTGCACCAGCGCTCGCGCAACAACGCGCTGGCCTGGGGCGCCATGCAGGCGCTGCAGGCCGATGTGGCGCAGGCCATCGCCCGCTTCGGTGCTGCACGCGTGGCCCTGGTGGTGGGCACCAGCACCGGCGGCATCGAAGAAGGCGAGGTGGCCGCGCGCCACCTGCTGCTGGGGGGCGGCTTTCCGCCCAGCTTTGCCTATGCCGTGCAGGAGATGGGCAACGTGGCCCAGTTCCTGGCGCAGCACCTAGGCATCCGCGGGCCGGCGCACACCATCTCCACCGCCTGCTCCTCGGGCGCCAAGGCCCTGGCCTCGGCCGCTCGGCTGCTGCAGTCGGGCATGGCCGACGTGGTGCTGGCCGGCGGCGTGGATGCGCTGGCGCGCTTCACCGTGGGCGGCTTCAGCGCGCTGGAGGCCGTGTCCCCCGAGCGCTGCAACCCCTTGTCAGCCAACCGGCGGGGCATCAACCTGGGCGAGGCGGCGGCCTTTTTCGTGCTGAGCCGAGAGCCCGGCCCCGTGCGCCTGGCCGGCTGGGGCGAATCGCAGGACGCGCACCACATGTCCGCCCCCGACCCCACGGGCCAGGGCGCTGCCGCAGCCATGCAGCAGGCGCTGGCGCGTGCAGGCATGCAGCCCGCGGCGGTGGACTACGTCAACCTGCACGGCACGGCCACGCCGCACAACGATGCCATGGAGAGCCGGGCCGTGCAGGCCGTGCTGGGCACCGAGGTCGCGGCCAGCTCCACCAAGCCGCTCACCGGCCACGCCCTGGCCGCCGCCGGCGCGCTCGAAGCCGCCGTGGCCTGGCATGTGCTGCACGACAATCCCGAGGGCAGGCTGCCCGTGCACTGGTGGGACGGCGCGGCCGACCCCGCCATGCCGGCCCTGGCCGCCGTGGCGCCGGGCATGCGCCTTTCGCGCGCGGCCCGCGCCGTGCTGAGCAACTCCTTTGCCTTTGGCGGCAGCAACAGCAGCCTGCTGTTCGAGGCCGCCTGACGAATGACGACAAGCCGATCGATGAGCACCACCACCACCGAACTGTTACCCGTAGAGAACTATGTGCCCCACCGGGGCGCCATGCTGTTGCTGGACCGCCTGGTCGCCGCCGGCGTGGACAGCGCCGTGGCCGAGGTCCGGGTGCCGCGCGGAGGCCTGTTCCTGCACGATGCCGGCATGCCCTCCTGGGTGGGCATGGAGTACATGGCGCAGACGGTGGCCGCCTGGGCCGGCTGGAACGCGCTGCGCAAGGGCCAGACCGTGAAGATCGGCTTTCTGCTCGGCTCGCGCAAGTACGAGACGGCCCAGGCCTACTTTGCCCCGGGCGCACTGCTCAAGGTCAGCGTGGACTGCGACATGATGGGCGACAACGGCCTGGGCATGTTCGACTGCCGCATCCATGCCGAAGATGAGACGGAATTGGCACGTGCGCGCATTTCCGTCTTTGAGCCCGAGGACGGTAGCGCCTATATTTCCCCATCGCCTTCATCGCCCCCATCGGGCCAGTGAGGGCTGGCAAAAAATAGATACAACAACAGGTTACAACCGATACCGAGAATGAATGAGCCGACGACGAAGACGGCGACCGGCGCCGCGCCCGCTGCAGCAGCAGCAACGGCTGCCACCACCACCGTGCTGGTGACCGGCTCCAGCCGGGGCATAGGCCGGGCCATTGCGCTGCGCCTGGCGCGGGACGGCCACGACATCGTGGTGCATTGCCGAAGCGGCATCGAGCAGGCGCACAGCGCCGCGGCCGAGATAGCGGCCCTGGGCCGCAGCGCGCGCGTGCTGCAGTTCGACGTGGCCGACCGCGCCGCCTGCGCCGCCGCGCTGGAGGCCGACATGGAGGCCCATGGCGCCTACTACGGCGTGGTCTGCAATGCCGGCATCGCCATGGACAACGCCTTTCCCGCCATGACCGGCGAGGAGTGGGACCGCGTGGTACACACCAACCTCGACGCCTTCTACAACGTGCTGCACCCCGTGGTCATGCCTATGGTGCGCCGGCGCAAGCCCGGGCGCATCGTCACGCTGGCCTCGGTCTCGGCCCTCATGGGCAACCGCGGCCAGGCCAACTACAGCGCGGCCAAGGCCGGCGTGATCGCCGCCACCAAGACGCTGGCCATCGAGCTGGCCAAGCGCAACATCACCGTCAACTGCGTGGCCCCGGGCCTGATCGACACCGAGATGGTGAGCGAAGAGGTGCTGGAGCACGCGCTCGAGATGATTCCCATGCGCCGCATGGGCACGGTGGACGAGGTGGCCGGGGCGGTCGCCTTCCTGCTGGGGGCCGAGGCCTCGTACATCACGCGCCAGGTGATTTCGGTCAACGGGGGGATGGTCGGATGAGCGCTTCCACCACCGCCCGCCGCCGCGTGGTCATCACCGGCGTCGGCGCCTTCAGCCCCCTGGGCAACGACTGGACCACGGTGCGCAGCCAGCTGCTCAGCGGGCGCAACGTGATCCGCCGCATGCACGAGTGGGAGATCTACGAAGGCCTGAGCACCCAGCTGGCCTGCAATGTGGCGCCCTTCGAGCTGCCCGCGCACTACAACCGCAAGACCATGCGCAGCATGGGCCGCGTGGCCGTGATGGCCACGCGTGCCACCGAGATCGCGCTGGCGAGCGCCGGCCTGCTGGGCGACCCCTTCGTCAAGAGCGGGCAGATGGGCATCTCGTACGGATCGTCGGCGGGCACGCCCTCGGCCATCGGCGACTTCGGCCGCATGATCTCCGAGAAAAACACCGAGGGCATCAACGCCAACACCTACATCAAGATGATGTCGCACACGGCGGCCGTGAACATCGGCGTGTTCTTCGGCGCCACCGGGCGCATGATCACTACCTCCAGCGCCTGCACCTCGGGCAGCCAGGGCCTGGGCTACGCCTACGAGACCATCCAGAGCGGCAAGCAACTGGCCATGCTGGCCGGCGGCGCTGAGGAGCTTGACGCCATCCAGGCGGCGGTGTTCGACACCCTGTTCGCCACCAGCACGAAGAATGATACGCCCGAGCTTACCCCCCGGCCGTTCGATGCGGCGCGCGATGGCTTGGTGCTGGGAGAGGGGGCCTGTACCTTTGTGCTCGAAGAGCTCGGCCACGCCCAGGCGCGCGGTGCGCAGATCCTGGGAGAGATCATCGGCTACGGAACCAACTCCGACGGTACTCACGTCACCCACCCTAACGCAGCGACCATGGCGAGGGCCATGCGCATGGCGCTAGATGATGCGGGGCTACCGCCCGAAGCCGTCGGCTATATCAACGCCCATGGCACCGCCACAGAACAGGGCGATATTGCTGAGAGCCACGCCACGCACGCTGTCTTTGGCGACTCGGTACCAATGAGCACTCTCAAGGGCTATATGGGCCACACACTGGGTGCTTGCGGCGCACTAGAAGCCTGGATGACGCTGGAAATGATGCGCGAGGGGTGGTTTGTGCAAAACGCCAACCTCACCGAGCCTGACCCACGATGTGGTGCACTGGATTACATCATTGGTCAGGCGCGCCGGCTAGAAACTGACGTGGTGATGAGTAACAACTTCGCCTTTGGAGGAGTCAACACGTCTCTAATTTTGAAACGATGGAGGAACGAATGAAGACAAGAAAGTCAATCAGTGCCCTGGGATCTTCCGGTGCCTTGGCTCTGGTTCTGGCCTTAGCCCTGCAAAGTACTGCAGCGATGGCTCGTGTCGCCGACCTTTATGAGGCCCCACGGGTCCTTTCGACCTCAGCCACCCCGTTGGAAGGTGTGCAGATGCGCGACCGCATTGTGCGAGGTGGGCAAGCCCTGGGCTGGGCGGTTACCCTAGAGGCGCCTGGCGTGGTTGAACTGACCTACGACAAGAATGGCAAGCATCAGGTGACGGTAGCAGTGCGCTATGACACCGCTGGTTACGAAGTGACCTACGTTCGCAGCTTTAACCTCAACTATGCGGAGGTGGACGGTGTGCGCAAGATCCATCCTAACTACAACCGGTGGATCCTCAACCTGATTATTGATCCGGCCCTGTGAAGTATTAAGCCGCGTAGCGAACGTAACGATCTTGGAAGTAGCCAATAACGCGCTCAGGGTTTTGCTCCAGCATCGCCATGTGATCATTGGCAGCCTCGCGTAA
>Ga0163108_10000989_pt1 | contig 20970 bp, 12 predicted proteins | sample Fk1155metaG_FD_109644 | JGI IMG/M metagenome (GOLD analysis project Ga0163108, IMG submission 109644) | Marine microbial communities from the Central Pacific Ocean - Fk160115 155m metaG | ecosystem: Environmental > Aquatic > Marine > Oceanic > Photic zone | place: The Central Pacific Ocean...
ATCAGGACCTCGGTCAGCGTGGTACCCCGGGTATCACGTGTCCGTCGGCAGCGATTGGTGCAGGCAAACCGGTTCACTCCGACACCTCCCCGCGTTCGGCGTAGTAGAACAGGTTTCGCGGTCCGGGCTGGTCGATCGTTCCGTTGCGGTCGATGTCGGCCCCCACGACGGTCTCACCGGGAAACGGTTCGTTGGAGGTGACGTTGCCCGTGCGGGTGAAAAGGCTGACGATCCGCTTCTCTTCGAGATTGCCGACGTGCCAGGGAGTGAGGTTGCGGGTGATGTCGCTGACGTCGTTGAGCAGCAGGTGGATCACTCCGGCCGCGGCCGCCGTGCCGATGACCGAACCACGCGGCGAGAACATGATGTCGCGGTAGACGTAGTTGGTTGCCAGCCACAGCGAGCTTGGCAGGTGACTGTAGCCCAGGTCGATCACGACCCCGGGAGGCAGCTGGACTGGCTGGGTGTTGGGCAGCGCGCGGGGCATCAGGGTCAATTCGTAGTCCCCCTCGTCGTAGCGGGAGGCGATGGGCCGCAGTGGGATCGCCGGGTACGGCTCGTCGACGGGATGGGGATCGACCAGCGGCGGGCTGATCACCAGCCACTCGTCGCTGACGGTCAGCAAGGCCGTCGAGGTGATCGTGTACCAGCGGGACCCCAGCTTGATACGGGCGCCGTCGACCAGGGGACCGAAGTCCAGCCGGCCGTTGCCGTTTCGGTCCTCGCCAGGGTCCAGCGAGTTGTTCTTGTTGATGTCCTCGCCGAACCGCAGAGAAAACCACTCGGCGAATTCTCCACGAACCAACTCCGGCAGGTTGTGGTTGTTCGGGTTGCGGTGCACGGTGAGTGAACCCTGGCTCCAGTTCTGGCTGGCCCCGATGTAGACCATGCTCAGGACCAGGGGGCGGGTGGGGGCGCTGTTGGGATCGAGTTCGAAGCGGACGCCGCAAGGCAACTGGCGGTAGACGGCTCGATCGCGGGCACCCATCAGGTAACTTTGAACCTGCCGCGCCCCGCTGCGGACCCGTTCTCCGTTGAGCGACACGTTGATCACGCTCACGCTCACGCCCATCAGGACCAGCAGGATCACGACCACCACCAGCATCTCGACCAGCGTGAACCCTGCCGTCGACCGGCCGACCGTCGCGGTGGCGGTTGCGGCCGGATGCATCCGGCGGGTTTCGGGAGGTGAGCCTGGGTGTCGCATGGGTACTAGTTGGCCCCGATCGGGATGTTGTGGTTGGTGATGTTGTCGTAGATGGCGTCGTCGCGGCCGTTGGGGTTGGCCAGGTGGCCGAGATTGGCCGTGTCGTGGGGTTCGTAGAGCCCGACCATGCCGTCGGGACCGGCCGAGAGGACCAGTGTTGCGTGCCACGTGGACGGTGTGTGGTACACGGCTTCGCTGCCCTGGGCCTGGATCCACTGGCCGAATCGGCCGAGCGGGTCGTCGTCGGGATCGTGGCTGAAGCGGTCGATCGAACCATCACCCAGTAGCAGGCGGGCCCGGACAAGATGGCCATTCTGGATCACCTGGCCGGGACCGGCCGGTCGCACCAACCGGGTGGGCCAGCGGAAAAACCTCAGCGGTTGTCCCCAGCCGTCGAGCAGTTCGATCAGGCCATCGGCATCGGTGTCGCCCAGCTCGGTGGCACTGAAGCGACTGTCGCTCTCGTTGGGAACCCCGAACGTGTTTCCGTTGGTCAGGTTCCAGTAAAGCAACTCGGAACTGTCCGCTGCCGACACCGTGTTGGTGTTGCTCAGGCTCTTCTCGCCGTGATTCTGCGGCAACGCGATCTTGAAGATCAGCTTGCGAGCGACGACCGGTGCCAGCTGGCGGGACTGGCGATCGTTGAGGCCGCTGCTTCTGAGGATCGTGATCGCCGTGTTGATCTGGACCCTCTGCAACTGGTAGCGGCCGAACGCGTCGCGGCGTTCCTCGAGCATCTGGTGGATCTTGAAAACCGTGGCGCGGGTGGCCGCCGTACGGGCGGTGCCCAGCATGCTGCCGACCAGCATCACCATCAATGTCATCAGGGTGGTGATCAGCGTCATCACCACCAGGATCTCGATCAGGGTGAATCCGCGACCGCCCATCACCGACGGCTGGCCGGGCGGCTCGTTGAAGCGGCGGTGATCGAGTCGTGAGGAGATCATCGTGGTGGTTTCACGTGGATCGAGAATGATGGGAATGCCGTCGAGACGAGGGGCCTCGGACCGCGTGTCGAACCGTCGTCTGGGTTGGCCCGCGGGAGATTTCCCGTCCTGGTCACTGGGTCGAATCAGTGGGTGCGACCGGTGATCCGGTCACGGTTTCAGCCGACCGCTTGGCGCGAAGTTGGTGATGTTGTCGCCGTCCTGCGGCGTGAGCAGTTCAGCGGATTCGGGGTTGTAGAGTCCACCGGTTCCGTAGGGCTTGTAGACCCCGAGGTTGTTTTCGTGGGGTCCGGAACCGGGCGAGATGATCTGGAAGGACTTGGCTTTCCAGAACGCGTTGGCGTTCTGGCGATATCCACCGGTGGTGGGATTGTGGGGGTTGTTGACGTGTGGGTTGTAGACCCAGCAGTCTTCAGGGAGATAGCCGCGGCCGCCGTAGCTGGAAAGATAAAGGTAGGGGGCCGTCTGGTTGCTGAGCGTGTCGATGTACTCGGGGAAGCGGTCGCCGCCACTGGTGGATCCGGTCGTGGGATAGTTGTCGATATCGACCAGGCGGGCGGTTTCAAACTCGTAGAAGGGTCCGTCCCGGCTTTCGCCGACCACCAGGGGTCGCTGCAGTGGATCGGCGGGGTTGCGGGAAAAACCGGTCATGTACGGTTTGCCCGCCTGGTCGAAGGCCGTCATTCCGCCCAGGAAAAAGACCAGGCACTCGGACCCGGAGAGATGGATGCCGGCCTCGTTGTCGCTGTCAGGGTCGGCCTCGCCGGCGGAACCGTCCAGGTCGAGATCCCGGTTCTTGGCAAACAGGAACCGCGGCCAGATTCGCGTGATCGTTCCCCGGTCGGCGGGGTTGGCGTTCCACTGGGCCGCCTGTTCGTAGACGTGGATGTGGCTGGGGGGGTCCACGCCGAAGCGGGTCCGAAAATCGGCGATCGCGTTCTCCAGCGAAGTGATCTCGACCTTGACCGCCGTTTCCCTGGCCCGGCGGGTGATGTTCCCGAGAACCGGGACCAGGATCGCGGCCAGGATGCTGATGATCACGATCACGACCATGATCTCGATCAGCGTGAAGCCGCGGCGGGGCGTGTGGTAGCGCATCGTGGGAAATTCTCCGGCGGCCCGCCGACGTGGTTTCAGGACAGCTCGTTGAGCAGTTTGACCAGGGGCATGAACAGCGCGATGACGATGAAGCCGACGATCAACCCGAGCACGACGACCATGATCGGTTCGAGCATGCTGATCAGGCCGTCGACGGCAACGGCCACTTCCTCGTCGTAGACGTCGGCCACCTTGTACATCATCGTGTCCAGGGCCCCGGTTTCCTCGCCGACATCCACCATGTTGACCACGATGTCATCGACAATCCGGGCCTCGCGGAGCGGGATCGAGATCGCTTCGCCCTCGCGAATCGCCGCGTGAATGTTGTCAAACGCCCTGCGAAAGACCGCGTTACCGGCCGTGTCACGGGCGATCGTCAGCGCCTCGAGAATCGGGACGCCCGAGGAAATCAGGGTTCCCAGTGTGCGCATCGTCCGCGCAACGGTTGATTTCTGGAGGATCTTGCCCAGTAGAGGGATCTTCAGCGCCAACCAGTCTGTGATGAACGCTCCCGTCTTGTTCTTCCTGATGATTTTCAGTGTCAGCCAGCACATGACCGGCGAGAGCAGCAGGACCCACCAGTAGGTGGCGAAGTAGTCACTCATGTTCAGCAGCAGGATCGTGACCTCGGGCAGTTCGACATCAAATCCCAGGAAGATCTTTTTGAACTTCGGGATGATGAAGATCATGATGCCCGAGACGATGGCGACGGCGACGGTGATGACGGCGGCCGGGTAGATCATCGCCCCGACCACTTTTCGTTTCAGGCTCTGCGCGCGTTCCTTGAACTCGGCCAGCCGTTGCAGAATCACCTCCAGGGCACCACCGGCCTCGCCGGCCTTGACCATGTTGACATAGAGGTCATCGAAGGCCTTGGGCTGCTTGGCCATGGCCTCGGAGAGTGTGCTGCCACCCTCGATGTCCTCGATCACGTTGGCGAGCGAGGTCTTCAGGGCGCCGGGCTTGGATTGGCCCTCGAGGATCGTGAGGCTGCGGAGGATCGGGAGACCGGCGTCCTGCAGCGTGGAGAGCTGGCGGGTGAAGGTGCACAACTGCTTGGCCCCGACCCGGCCGATCGAAAAACCGCCCGACTTGCGTCGGCGGACCGGTTTCTTGCCGTCCTTGCCGTCCTTTTTTTTCTTTCGACCTTCCTCGGTGATCCTGGTCACGAAGAGGTCTTTTTCACGGATCAGTGCCTGGGCGTCAGCTTCCGACTCCGCCACGATGGTGTCGGTCACTTCCACTCCCGAGTGGTCCATTGCCTCGTACTTGTAGGTCGGCATCGCCTGTTACTCCACGTCCTCGACAACGGTTTCGCGGACGACCTCGTCGATCGTCGTCAGCCCGTCGAAGATCAGTTTCAGGCCGGCTTCCCGCAGGGTGGTCATGCCCTGGGTCCGGGCCAGGTTCTTGATGTCATCGACGGAGGCGTCGCTGGTGATCATGTCGCGGATCTCGTCGGACATGTCGAGCAGCTCGTAGATCCCCACCCGTCCCTTGTAGCCCCCGTTGTTGCAGCGGGCGCAGCCCTTGCCGTAGTAGAACTTGTACTGGCGGGCCTGTTCGATCGGCAGCTGCAGCTCCATCAGCAACTCGTCGGAAGGCTCGAACTCGGTCCGGCACTCGGTGCAGATCCGGCGGACCAGCCTCTGAGCCAGGATCGCCTCGACGGTCGCCGTGATCAGAAACGGCGGCACGCCCATGTCCCGCAACCGGGTGATGCTCGACGGCGCATCGTTGGTGTGCAGCGTGCTGAAGACCAGGTGACCGGTCAACGCGCTCTGCACGGCGATCTCGGCCGTCTCGTAGTCGCGGATTTCGCCGACGAGGATCAGGTCGGGATCGTGCCGCAGAATTGCCCGCAACACGTTGGCAAAGGTGACCTGGATGTCCGGGTTGACCGGCACCTGGACGAGCCCGTCGATGTCGTATTCGACCGGATCCTCGGTCGTGATGATCTTGGTCTCGATGTCGTTGAGCTCGGTCAACGCGCTGTAGAGCGTTGTCGTCTTACCACTTCCGGTCGGGCCGGTGACGAGTACGATGCCGTTGGGACGCTGGATCATCACGCGGAATCGTTCGAGCGTGTGAGGATCCATGCCGATCTTGTTCAGGTCGAGCTGGACGACGGTCCGGTCGAGAATCCGGCAGACGATCGCCTCGCCGAACATCGTCGGCAACACGCTGACCCGCAGGTCGACGGGGTTGCCGCCGACGTTGAGTTCGATGCGGCCGTCCTGGGGTAACCGCCGCTCGGCGATGTCGAGCTCGGCCATCACCTTGATCCGCGTGGTGATCGCATTGGAGAGGTGTCGTGGCGGCGGGACCATTTCGAAGAGCACGCCGTCGGCCCGGACCCGGATCTTGAACTCGTCCTCGAACGGTTCGAAGTGGATATCGCTGGCCTGGTCCTTGATCGCCAGCAACAGGACCATGTTGACCAGCTTGCGGATCGGCGTGGAGTTGACCAGTTCCTCCTCGGAGCCGATGTCGTGCTTGCCGGCCATGATGTCGAAATCTTCATCGTCAGCGGTGATCTCGTCGAGCACGTCCTCGATCGAATCTTCCCGGTCGGCGTAGTGGGTCGCAATGCCCTCCTCGACATCCTGCATGTTCGAGACCGCGCCGCGGACATCAAAGCCGAGGAAGTTGCGGAGGTCGTCGAGTGCGGCGACGTTGTGCGGATCGCCCATCGCGACGGTCAGGACATCGTTTTTCAGCGAGACGGGAACGATCTTGTAGATCTCGGCCATCGTCTGCGGCACCAGTTCGAGAACCTTCGGCGGGATCGTCGTCTCGCGGAGATTCACGACCGGCATGCCCCATTGCTCGGCCAGTGCCTCGGTCACCTGCTCATCGGTCACCAGTTCGAGCCGGATCGCCACCTGGCCGAGCACCTCGCCGGGAGACTGTTTCTGCTCTTCGAGCACGTCCCACAACTGGTCCTCGGTCAGGTAACCGAGATCGACCAGGATCTGTCCGATTCGTCGTGTGGCCATGGTGTGCTGTTCGACTAGGGGGGTGAGTACATCTCGTCGGGGTCAGTTGCCGACCGGTGTGTCCGGCCTAGTAATCGTCGTCATCATCGTCGTCGTCATCGAAGGCCGCGTCGTCCTCGATCTGGCCCTTCTCGGCGAGCATGATCTTATGTGCCAGTTCGTCGGGGAGATTGGACTTCAGGATCACTTCCCTTTTCGAGCAGAGCTTGTCTTTCCAGAGCTGGAAGAGATGGTCGTCGAGCAACTGCATGCCGTACTTGCGACCGGTCTGGATCGCCGAGTTGATCCGGAAGGTCTTGCCCTCGCGGATCAGGTTCTGGATCGCCGGCGTGAGCACCAGCAGCTCGTAGGCGGCGACACGCCCCTTGGGTTCGCGGTGCAGCAGTTGCTGGCTGAGGATACCGATCAGGGCGGTGGAGAGCTGGACGCGAATCTGATCCTGCTGGTTGGAGGGGAAGGCGTCGATGATCCGGTTGACCGTTCCCTGGGCCCCGGTGGTGTGCAGTGTGCCGAAGACGACGTGGCCGGTCTCGGCAGCGGTGATCGCACTCTCGATCGTCTCCAGGTCGCGCATTTCACCGACCAGGATCACGTCTGGATCCATCCGCAATGCCCGTCGCAGCGCCTCGGCAAACGAGGGCACGTCGACCCCGATCGCCCGCTGGTTGATCGTGCAGCCCTTGTGTTCGTGGTAGTACTCGATCGGATCTTCCAGCGTGATCACGTGGTGATCCATCGTGTCGTTCATGTGGTTGATCATGCTGGCCAGCGTCGTCGTCTTGCCGCTGCCGGTCGGGCCGGTGACCAGGAACAGTCCGCGGGGACGTTCGAGCAGTTTCTGGATCGGCCCGGTGGGCAGGCCGAGTTGCTCGAAGGTCAGGAACAGGTTGGGGATCTGTCGGAGCACCATGGCGATGTCGCCACGCTGCTTGAAGACGGCCACGCGGAAACGGGCCTTGTCGCCAAAGGCAAAACCGAAGTCGGTGCCGCCCACTTCCTGCAATTCCTGCTGGTTGCGTTCCGGGGTGATGCTCTTCATCAACCCCACCATGTCATCGGAGTCAAGCACCTTGGTCTCGAGCTGGACCATGCGGCCGTCAAGTCGGACGACGGGCGGTTGCTTGGTGGTCAGGTGCAAGTCGCTGACCTCCTCGCGGACCACCGTTTCCAGCAACTTGTCGATCTGAAGTGTCGCCATGGTATTCCCTCTGCCTCGACGCCTGCCACGTCCGGTGGCGGGTTATTGTTCGCCGTGGCCTCTAGTGATTCAAGAATTCCGCCCTCCGAGGCGGTTTGGCCAACCCGGAACGTCCAGGTTATCGGCCCCTGGATTGATCAGTGGCCCCCACTTTGCAGCCGGTGGGCCTCGCCAAATGTCGTGACTCCTTCGATCACCTTGTCAGCGGCATCCTCGACAAGCGTCCGCATTCCCAGCAAACGCGCCTGCCGTCGCAGGTTCTGGGTCGGCTCGCGACGGAAGGTCATGTCCCGCAACGCCGAGTTCATCGTCATCATCTCAAAGACCGCCTTTCGGCCCCGAAATCCCGTGTGTTGACAGTGTTTGCAGCCGGCTCCCCGTACAAAATTCGCCTCGGCCATCTGTTCCTCGGTATAGGAGAAATTCCCCATCTCCTCGGGATCCGGATCGTAGGGCTCGGCACACTTGGGACACACGACCCGGATCAAACGCTGCGCCATCACCGCCATCACGCTCGACGCCACCAAAAATGGCTGAACCCCCATATCGATCAGGCGTGTAATAGAACCGGGCGCATCGTTCGTATGTAGTGTACTAAAGACCAAGTGTCCGGTCAAAGAGGCCTGAATTGCCATCTCGGCCGTCTCAACGTCACGGATTTCGCCGACAAGAATGACGTTTGGGGCCTGGCGAAGCATGGCACGGATGATCGAAGAGAAGGTCAGGCCGATGCCCGAGCGGACCTCGACCTGGTTGATTCCCGGCAGCAGGTATTCGACCGGATCCTCGGCGGTGATGATCTTGCGATCGGGGCGATTGAGTTCCCCGAGGGCGCTGTAGAGTGTTGTCGTCTTGCCGCTTCCGGTGGGGCCGGTGACCAGGAAGATCCCGTTGGGACGCCGGATGATGTTCTGGAACCGGCGGTAGTTTTCTTCGGAGAATCCGAGGTTGCGGATGCCGACCTTGATGCTGTCGCGGTCCAGGATCCTCATGACGACGGCCTGGCCCCAGTTGGTGGGCAGGATGCTGACCCGCAGGTCGATTTCCTTGCCGCCGCCGCGGGTCTTGATTCGTCCGTCCTGCGGCCGCCGTTTTTCGGCGATGTCCATTCTCGCCATGATCTTGATACGGGAGACGATGGCGCCCAGCAGTCGGCGGGGCGGGCTGTCGCGTTCGACGAGGACGCCGTCGATGCGGTAGCGGACACGAACACGGTCTTCAAACGGTTCGACGTGGACGTCGCTGGCCCGCATGGTGACGGCTTCGGAGATGATCAGGTCGACCAGCCGGATGATCGGGGCACTGTCGTCATCGCCCTCCCCGGCGGTTTCGGCCTCGGTCACCTCGGTGGCCGTGAAATCGATCGAGGTCTCGGTGAATTCCTGCAGCATCGAGTCAACCGACTCGGTCTCGCTTTGCCCGTAGTGGCGATTGATCGCCGTCTGGATCGCCTCCTCGGGCGCCACGGCGACCTCGATTTCCCGGTTGAGAATGAACCGTAGCTTCTCGATCACCTCGAAGTTCATCGGGTCGCTGATTGCCACGAGCAGTTTCTCGCCGTCCATCGAGAGCGGGATCACCAGGTGTTCCCGCGCCACGCTCTCGGGCAGCATCTCGATGACCGCCGGTGTGATCTCGGCTCCGTCGAGGTTGATGAAGTCGTAGCCGAAGTGATCCGCCTGCAGCTTTCCCATTTCGCTGCCGGTCACGTAGTCGAGCTTGACCAGGGCGTCCTCGGTCTTGATCCCCAGTTCCGATGCCATCTGCTGGGCATCGCTGAGCTGGGAACCGCTGATCGCACCGTCGTCGACCAGTTTTTGCAGCCAGTCGGTGGCCATGGAATTGTCTCGAAGGAGCAGCTCGGATCGTCAGCGTTTCCACGCCCGATCTTGCGGCGCAGAAACCCTCGATTGGAATTCTGGACCGCTACCGGGGGGGTGTCAAGCAGGTGTCGGGAGACGGCCGACGGTGGGAAGACAGCGATTGTGACGTTTGGTCGGATCAGCGGTTGTGGCGATGGTGCTGATCGTCGCTGTCAGGAAGTTTGCGTTGGCTGCAGGCATCTCCTAGAATACCCCACTTCGCACCTATCGGTGCGGCAACGGGGCGGTAGCTCAGCTGGGAGAGCGCTGCGTTCGCAATGCAGAGGTCGAGGGTTCGAGTCCCTTCCGCTCCACTTGTCTGTTTTGCACGGGGTCGCGCGGCCGGGGGAAGTGGAGAATCAGCCACCGCCGACCGGTTGGCGATCCTGTCGTGTTCACGGCAACGGCGTTTCGCCGGGAATCCTCGTCGCGCGGTACCGCTGCCAGCAGGCCGCCAGCAGCAGGATCAGCCAGACGACGGTTGCCGTCGACGAGATGCCGAGACCGACGCGGTAGGATCGTGGCCGATACCGGAAGATCACCTCGAAGGTTCCCGGTCCGGGGATCAGTACGCTCCGCCAGGCACCGAAGGCCGGTTCGATGTCCAGCCGGCGAGAAGAACCGCCGGTCTTCAGCGTGGCTTCCCAGCCGGGGTAATCCAGGTCGGCCAGCACCATGACCGACTCCGAGGTCGCCGTTCCGCGGATCACGACCGTTTCGCCCCGGTCCTGGATGTCGGCCAGTGGGACCGCTGTTTCCAGCATCCGGCGTCGTGCCGGTGGTGGCCGGCGAAACCGCCGCGGGTCGGAACCGGCCGTCGGCGGATTCTCTACAGGAAACAGCCAGCCGCGAGCCGAGACGACTTGTTCATCGAGTTCCCAGCGGAACCAGGTGGCGTCGGGGAGAAAGGTCGTGGCCAGATCACTGCCGAAGTACTGCCGCGTCAGCCACTCGTCGCGAATCGTCTCGGCCGGTCGAAGGGGAAAGTCCTTGTCGGTGGATTCGGAGTCGAACGAGCCGACCAGTGTCCGGATGCCGCCCAGCCGCAGGAACTCGATATCGTCGCGGTCCATGAACCGGGGAGTGTTCTGGAGCCGGATGGCCATGTCGTTCCAGCGAGTGGCCACCGGGACGGTGGCCAGTGTTCTTTTCCAGAGCCTCTCTTTTGGCGCGACCCAGTTTTCCCAGTAGCGGTCCATGTCCGGGACGCCGTCGTTGGTAAAGACCGCGATTCCCATCGCCATCGGCGTGTTGCCCAGGCTGCCGGTGACACGTTCTCCCTTGCGTTGGGCGATGGATCCCAACACCGGGCTTTGCCTGACCGGATCGACACGGGGTTCCCAGGTCATCGCTCGCAGCAGGCCCCCGGTCCAGCCCAGGTCCAGGGCCACCCAGACCACTGCCAGCCCGATCCATCGTCGCCGGCTGGTCAGGATGCCGGCCAGGACTCCAGAAGCCAGCAGTCCCAGCACAGCGAGGTTCATTGCCAGCGGCGCCAGCCCGGGCAGCATCGTGCGGACCTGGTCGAAGACCCGAGGCAACTTCTGGCCGGCAGCATCATCGGAAGCCGACAGTGCGATCACGACCAGTCCGCTGATGACCAGCAGCGGGACGGCCACCACGAATCTCCTGCTCCAACGTTGGATGGCGGCAAGAGACATCTCGTCGAGTCCACGGCCGGCCAGCAAGGCCCAGAACAGCCCGCTGACCACGCTCCATCGTGCCGGGGCCGCAAACCGGTCGAATCCGGGCAACGCCCGCAACAGGCCCGATCCGGGCAGGAAGCGGCCCAGGGAGAACAGCAGTCCGAGGATCAACAGGCCGCAAAGCAGCTTCACGTCTCGATCTTTTCGGCAGGAGACCATCGTCCAGAGTGCCAGTATCCACGGCAGCAGACCGACATAGCAGAGGCCCTCGCGGGAGGAACTGCGGAAAGGAACCCACAACAGCGGTTCGGCTGACGGGTGGCCCGACAGCGATCCGGGAGCGAGATGGTTGACCAGCAGGTGAGCCGGTGGCAGCGAGTAGCTTTGCAGGTAGGCCGGGCCGCGTCCCCGCTGGTCGGCCCTTTGCAGCAGTTCGGCCGTTGGAACCAGCTGGGCCGAGGCGAGTACCAGTCCGCTGGCGATCGCCAGCACGACCAGGGCACCCCGGCCGGCCGATCGTCGGCGTTGAACGGGATCGGTTCGGACCGTGCGAATGCCGATGGCCACCGCGATGACCAGCACGATCGTCATCGTGAAGAAGGCCACCTGGAAGTGGCCGGCAAGTAACTGCAGCCCCAGTCCTCCGGCCAGAAGCACTGGCCAGGACCAGCCGCCGTGTTGCATCCATCGCCAGGTGGCCAGCACGATCAGCGGTAGCCAGCAGGCGGTGGTCCAGGCCCAGGCGTGGTCGGCCCGGGCCATGAAAAACCCCTGTCCGCAAAAGGCCAGTCCCGCCAGCAGCGCGGCGGCCCGCGACTGGCCCAGGCCACGCGCACAGCAGCAGGTCAACCAACCGGCCAGTGCCGTGTGGCCAACCAGCGAGACGACAAACGCGGTTCGGGACTCCAGCAGGCCCAGCAGCAGGCGGTGCGGCGGGTAGAGCACCCCGATCTGTCCTTCGGCAAGCAGCGGGGATCCGAAGCCGGCCAGTTCATTCCACAGCGGGACCCGGCCGGATTCGATTGCCCGGGCAACAAAGGAAAACAGCGGCAGGTCACCCAGCGTGGCCATTCCCTCGCCGGGCACCCGGCCCGCCAGCGTGCCGGGCCAGTGCCAGAGCAGCACGACCAGTAGCAGTACGGCCAACGGCCAGATCCGGTCGACGTACTGCTTCACCGGCCGGTACCCCGGCGGACCGCCTGCTCTTTCCGCAGGACCGTGTGAATCACCTCGGGCGTCTCGAACCCGAATCGCCGGGCATCAAGGTCGCCCATCTTGTGGTACCAGAGCTCGGCGGAGATGACCAGCGGCGAGTCGGCGTCAACCGTGTTGGCGGGAACGAAGTAACGAAACGTCCGTCGTTCTCCGGGAAACAGTCGTGTGTCGGGAACCGCATCCGCACCCGGGCTGCGGCCCCGTTCCCGTGGTCCGGGGTTTCGGCGCATGATCTGAATCCGGGGCCAGTCGGTCACCTCCTGGACCTGTCCGGCGGCGGCCGGGGGTGGCAGTTGTTCGGCGGTCGGTTCGGCGAGCGTGTACTGTCGGGGTGGGTCGTCGGCGTTGCGGAGGTTGGTATGCAGCGACAGGAAACGGAAATGTTCTCCGCCGGGCAACCGGTGACCGACGCCCTGGGCGATGACCGAGATGCTGACGTTGATTCCCCCCGGTTGATCCTGCCAGCGGGCGTCCAGGTCGAGATCGAGAGACTGTTTGAGCATCTCGTTGTTGTAGCCACCCGGCATCAGGTGATCACCGGCGGGCATGTGGCAATTCTGACAGTTTTGTTCGCTGCCGCCGCCGCGGCGAAAGTCGAGAAATTCCTCCATGCTGACTTGCTGCAACTGGCCGTGAAACTCGTCGCCGTACTGATCGCTCTTGAAGGCAAACTGGTGGCATCCTCCGCAGAATTCCGCGGTTTCCAGTTCCGGTGACAGCCGTAGCGGATGGGCCGCTTCTCCCTTGCTGGTGATTCGTGTTGCCAGCACTTTTCCGTCCCTGACATGGCAGGTCAGGCAATCGACGCCGTTGACCAGCCATCGGGGTTGGTCGGAAAAGAGGCTGTCGAGTCCCACCGGCTCCTGGGTCGGCAGGTGCCCGGCACTGGGGTTGGTCGGCGCGTGGCAGTTGATGCACCATTGCCGACGACCCCCGATCGGCTCGATGCACTCGACGCGGAACTTCTTGTTCGTCGCGGCCGCGGCGTGGCGGCTGCCCTGCCACTGCTCGAATGCCCTGGGATGGCAGGTGCCGCACTGCTGGTTGGTCCAGGTCGATGGCGCCCGCAGGGTCAGCGGCGTGAGTCCGTGGTCGAACAGGATCGGCGTTGACGGTTTTGAGGCTTCGAGCACTCGCTGAATGCGGACCCCGGCCGTGATCACACCGACGGTCACCAGCAGGATCACCAACCCGGGCACCCACTCACTCCGGTGTCGCGCACCTGCGCTGTCGGGGTTCATCGGCCAAGCCTCGGCGTCGGGACATCGCCACCAGGCTCATGCCCGGGGCGCGGATCTCCTTTGTCCATTCTGTGCTGCAACCGGTCCAGATTCTACCCCTTTGCCGGTCGCAGGATTTCAGTACCTGTCGCTGCTACAATTGCCCGACGTCGTCACGGCAACCAGGATTTTGTCCCACCCATTTTTCGAACGGACCTCCATGACAGCCATAACCGGTTTTTCCGTTCGCGACGTCCGGTTTCCGACATCCCGGCACCTGGATGGTTCCGATGCCATGAATCCCGACCCGGATTATTCCGCGGCGGTGGTGGTGCTGGAGACAGATTCCCGCGACGGGCTCGCCGGTCACGGCATGGCCTTCACGATCGGCCGCGGCAACGATCTGTGTTGCCGCGCGATCGAGGCCGTGGCACCCAAGGTCGTCGGGCTGACACTCGAGGAAATCACAGCTGACATGGCCGGTTACTGGCGTCGGCTGACCGGGGACAGCCAGTTGCGATGGATCGGTCCCGAGAAGGGCAGCGTTCACATGGCGACCGCCGCGGTCGTCAACGCAACCTGGGATCTCTGGGGCAAGAGCCGCGGCCTGCCGGTCTGGCAACTGGTCAGCGAATTGACGCCCGCCGAGCAGGTCGGGCTGATCGATTTCCGTTACATCACCGATGCCCTGACGCCCGACCAGGCCCTGGAGATTCTGGAAAGGCACGCGCCGACCCGGCAGGAACGAATCGACGAGATGCTCGAACGCGGCTTCCCCTCCTACACCACGTCGGCTGGCTGGCTGGGCTATCCCGACGACAAGCTGCGACGCCTGTGCCGGGAGATGGGAGAACGGGGCTGGACGCACTTCAAGATCAAGGTCGGGGCCAGTCTCGAGGACGACATCCGCCGCTGCCGGATTGTTCGAGAGGAAATCGGTCCGGATCGACGGCTGATGCTCGATGCCAACCAGGTGTGGGATGTGCCCGACGCGATCACCTGGATGGAATCACTGGCCGAATTCGATCCGTGGTTCATCGAGGAACCAACCAGTCCCGATGACATCCTCGGTTACGCCGCGATTGCCAGGGCCGTGGCACCGATCAAGGTGGCCGGGGGCGAGGCCTGTCAGAACCGGGTGACCTTCAAGCAGTTGATGCAGTCCGGCGGCCTGGGTGTCTGCCAGATCGACAGCTGCCGACTCGGGGGGGTCAACGAGGTACTCGCCGTGCAATTGCTGGCGGCGCAGTTCGATATTCCCGTCTGTCCGCACGCCGGGGGCGTGGGGCTGTGCGAGCACGTTCAGCACCTGGCACTGATCGATTACATCTGCATCGGTGCGTCGCTGGAAGATCGGTTGGCCGAGTACTCCGACCATCTCCACGAACATTTCATCGACGAGATCGTCATGAGAGACGGATGTTACATGCCCCCGCAGGCGGCCGGGTACAGCACCGAGATGAAACCCGAATCGCTGGACGAGTTTGAATTTCCCGATGGGCCGGCCTGGCAATAATCCCCGGGTTTCCCGAGCAGGCACCAGTTGTTTCCGCAACCGGAGTGATTCCGATGTCCCGTTTTCCGACGCTTCTGGTCCTGCTCACGTTGTCGGTGGCTGCTTGCGACCGTGCCCGGGCCCAGGCCCCGCCGGCTTCTGCCGGCGACCAGGCAACACCGCTGCGTACCGCCGGCGACCGGCCTGTTGATGTCCGCCATATCAAGCTCGATCTGGCTGTCGACCTGAAGGGACGTCGGATCGTCGGCACGGCAACGTTGGAACTGACCACGCTCAGGCCACTTTCGGTCATACGGCTTGACGCGGTCAACCACCAGATTGATCGTGTCCGGGGAACCCGGGGCACTGCGAAGACCGGGGAACTGAGATTCGAGAACACCGATCGGGAACTCTTCGTGCACCTGCCGGGGGCGGCGGCGGCCGGAGAGAACTGGCGAGTCGAGGTGGACTACTCGATCACCCAGCCCATTACCGGTCTGCACTTCTTTGGTCCCAGCAAGCAGGTTCCCGACCAGCCACTGATGGCCTGGAGTCACGGCGAGCCGATTTCCAACCGGTACTGGTTCCCGTCGCAGGATCACCCGGCCGAGCGGCAGTCCTCGGAGATCATTGCCACGGTGCCGGCCGGCATGGAGTGTCTTTCCAACGGGCGGTTGCTCTCGCGTGAAAAACAGCCCGACGGCAAGGTGAAGTTCCACTGGAAGCAGGAAAAACCTCACGTCAGCTACCTGGTCACGCTCGTCGTTGGCAAGTTCTCGGTGACCCGCAGGAAGTGGCGGGAACGACCGGTGCTGTTCTACGTTCCGCCGGACCGGGCGGCCGACACCGAGCGGACGTTCGGACGGACCGTCGAGATGCTTGATTTCTTCAGCGAGCGGTTCGGGATCGAGTACCCGTGGGAGAAGTACGCCCAGGTGGTGGTCGACCAGTTCACCGCCGGCGGGATGGAGAACACCAGTGCCACGACGCTTTATCGCGGCGTGATGCACGACGACCGCGCGATTCTCGACAGCACGCCCGATCGCCTGATCGCTCACGAACTCGGCCACCAGTGGTGGGGCGACCTGGTCACCTGCCGTGACTGGAGCCACCTGTGGCTGAACGAGGGGTTTGCGACCTACAGCGAGGTGTTGTGGTACGAGCATAAGCTGGGCAGGGACGAGGCCGATTACCTGTTGTATTCCAAGAGCGGTTCGGGCCGGTCGGGCGGGACACTGACACGACCGATCGTCGATCGCCGCTATCCCTCGCCGCGTAACATGTTCGATTCGCGGGCCTATCCCAAGGCCGGCTGGGTCCTGCACATGCTCAGGCATCGCGTTGGCGATGACGCGTTTTTTCGGGCCCTGAAACGTTGGGGGACCGTCTATTCCTACCAGGTTGCCGAGACATCGGACCTGCGAAAGATCTTCGAACGCCTGTTGGGCCATTCGCTGGAACGCTTCTTCTACGACTGGACCGAAAGGCCCGCCCACCCGGTCCTGACCGTTTCCAGCCGCTACGACGCCGACAGGAAACAGGTTCGCGTCGAGGTGACCCAGGACCAGGATGGCGAGCCCTTCGCGTTACCGTTGACTGTCTCGTTTGCCGTGCCGGGTCGATCCGAACCGGTGAGGCTGGATCTGGCGGTGACCGAGAAGCGACAACTGGTCTTTGTGCCGGTAGCGGCGCGACCGACGCTGGTGCGAGTCGATCCCGAGTTTTCTCTGCTGGCCGAGGTGAAGGAGAAGAAGGTCCGTGGCTGGTGGGTGGCGCAGTTGAAGAACGCCCCGCGGGTGCCCGAGCGATTGCGGGCGGTGGCCCACTTCGCCCCGAGCCGCAAAACGGCCGACCGCAAGCTGCTAGTCGAGACGCTTGCCGGTGACACGTTCTACGGCGTTCGCCTGGCCGCGGCGGCAGCCCTGGGCCGCGTCGCCGACGACCTGTCGCGTGAGGCCCTGTTGGCGGCGCTGCAACAGAAGAACCCCCGCGTTCGCTCGGCCGCGGCGGCGGCACTGGGTTCGTTCAGCAAGAACGCTGCCGTGGTCAAGGTGCTCGAGACCGCCTGGGCCGATGGCGATCCGAGCTACAAGGTTGAAGCCGCGGTCCTGAGATCGCTGGCCCGGATCCGCACGCTGCCGCTGAAAACCCTGGAAGAGGCACTCGCCCGGGATTCGCATCGCGAGGCGATTCGCACGGCGGCCCTGGGGGCGTTGAGACGTCGCCAGGAGCCCCGCTCGGTCGAGATCCTGCTCGAGTGGACCGGGCCCGATCGTCCCCGGCGGTGCCGGATCGCCGCGATTGCCGCACTCGGTGAGCGAGTGATCCGGGTGGCGACACCCCCGGCGGTGGCCGCGAAGGTCATCAAACGGCTGACCGATCTGCTGCGGTCAGCGGGGCCGCGGATCCGCGCCGCGGCGTTGCAGGCGATGCGGCGGATGGGCGGGTCGGCGAAGGCGGCCGAGAAGGTGGTGGCGAGTCTGGCCGAGCACGATCCGGAGGGCCGGGTGCGGACGGCCGCCCGCGATGCGCTCAAGGCCCTGCAAAAAGAAAAGACCGCCTCGGCGGAACTGGACCGGTTGCGGGGCGAACTGGATTCGCTGCAGAAGCGGAACCGGGACCTGGCCGATCGCCTGAAGAAACTGGAAGCGAAATAACACGCCCCGGCTGCCGCTAGCCTTTCTTGACCTTCTCGGTCATCCGACTGATCCGTACCACACCGTCGTAGTGCGCAGTGGCCAGGTGGAGACGATCAGGCGAGAGGTGCAGGTCGCGGGCCGAGTCCTTCATCTTGATCTGGTGGAACTCGTTGGCCTCGCCTTTTTTCCAGAAGTAGAGGAAGCCGCCACCGGGCCCACCGGCCGCACCAATCGTGACACCGGCCGGGTGCAACGCCAGTCCCCAGGCCACCGCCTTGGGCTTGGCCTTGGCCACGTGCTTGGCCGTCTCCTTGCCGCTCTTCCAGTCGAAGATCACCACCGACGGGTTGCCGACGCAGGCGAACGCGTTGGTGACGTTGGTGATCCCGCTGACGGCCAGTTGCTTGCCGTCGTCGCTGAAGTCGATCGCGCGGATGCCGCCGATGTCGGCCTTGAAGCCACCGTCGTACTTGTAGAGTGACTTGGCCTGGTAGCGGCGCCCCGGCTTGCCGCTGGCCGTCTCCCACTCGAACAGGTGGCACTTCAGGTCACCACTGATCAGCCGGCTGCCGTCGGGGTGAAACGCCACGTTGTAGACGTGGTGCTGGTGGCCGGGCATTGTCCGCACCGGCGAACCGTCGGCCATTTTCCAGAGCTTGACCAGCTTGTCGTTGCCGACACTGGCCAGCAATGTGCCATCGGGGCTGACGGCGATGGCACGGACCCACCCCCGATGTGCCTCGATGCTGCGCAGCGGTTTGGGCGTGTCGGCGGCGGTCGACCACCAGACCAGCCGGCCGTCGAAACCGGCGGTGATCACCTGGCTGCCGTCTGGCGAGAAGGCGATCCCGCGGACCCAGGCGTCGGTTCCCTGCAGGGCGACCTTCTTGTTCTGCTTCATGTCCCACCGCCAGACCTGGTAGTCCTGGGCCCCGTAGAACACGTACCGTCCCGACGGGTCGAACCGGCAGGAAATCAACGGGTTGCCGTGCTTGAGTTCCTGGACAACGTGGGTCTTGGTGGCGTTGAAGCCGGCGGGGACTGCCATGGGGACTGCACGCTCGAGGATGTCGGGGTGGAGACTCCATTGTCACCGTGTTGCCGGGGAGGATCAACACAGGATTCCAGCGGCAGGGGACGGCCGTGACCGTGGAGCCGCCAGACAAGGCGATTTCGCTCCACCGACACAGTCCGTTATAATGCCGATATGAAACGCATCACCCTTGCCCTGCTGATCCTGGGGACCGCATCGGCGGCCCTGGCTGCTGATCCACCGACGAGGTTCTCGGCAGCCCAGCTCGAGCACTTCGAGAAGGCAATCCGTCCGCTGCTTGTGAAACGATGTTTCAGCTGTCACAGCGACCGGGCCAAGAAGCTCAAGGCCGGGTTGAAACTCGACACCCGCCAGCGGGCGTTGACCGGCGGTGACACCGGTGCCGCGCTGGTGCCCGGGAGTCCCGACAAGAGCCTGCTGGTCCAGGCGATCCGCTACGACGGTGATTACAAGATGCCCCCGGCCGGGAAGCTGCCGCCGGAGGAGATCCGCTTGCTGACCGAGTGGGTTCGTGGAGGCGCGGCCTGGCCGGCCGGAGGTGACTCCAGGGCCGCTGGTCCCGATGCCCGGTTTGATCTCCAGACCCGCCGCAAGGCGCACTGGGCCTGGCAGCAGGTCCGGGTCGTTCCGCCGGTCGACTTGCCCGAGGGAACAGCTGCCGAGGTGGCGGCGTGGCCGACGTCGATGATCGACCGCTATATCCTCGAAAAACTCGTTGCCGAGAAACTGGCTCCGGCCGGCGATGCCCAAAGAACGACGTGGCTCAGGCGAATCACCTACGACCTGACCGGGCTGCCTTCGACCCCGGGGGAACTCGATGCTTTTCTCGGCGACAAGACCGCCGGGGCTTTCGAGCGGGTGGCCGACCGGTTGCTGGCCAGCAAGAGGTTTGGCGAGCACTGGGCGCGGCACTGGCTGGACCTGGTTCGCTTTGCCGAGTCGCGGGGCCACGAGTCGGACTTCGTGACACCCAATGCCTGGGAGTACAGGGACTACGTCATCCGGGCATTGAATGCCGATGTGCCCTATGACCTGTTCGTCGTCGAGCACATTGCCGGCGACCTGCTGCCTCGTCCTCGTCGCCATCCCGAGCAGGGATTCGGCGAGTCGGTGCTGGGGACCGGCTTCTGGTTCCTCGGCGAGTGGTGCCATTCGCCGGTGGATATCCGCCAGGACGAGTCCGACCGGCATGACAACATGCTCGATGTCTTCGGCAAGACCTTCCTGGGACTGACGATTGGGTGCGCCCGTTGTCATGAACACAAGTTCGATGCGATCTCGCAGGAGGACTACTATGCCCTGACCGGGTACCTCCGCAGTTCCGGTTTCCGACTGGTCCGCTACGAGACGATTGATCACAACCGCAAGGTTGCCCGTCAACTGGCCAAGTTTCGCAGGCAGGCCCACTACCGCTTGCTCGAGGCGGTGCTGGCGGGGGTGACGCCCGGCCTGGTCGATTTCCCTGCCTACCTGCTGGCCGCTCACGGTGTGATCGCAAAGGCAAAGACCGGCGATGGCGAGGCCCTGATTGCTGCGGCGAATGCCCGCAAGCTGGATGTTTCCCGGTTGAAGCGCCTGATTGTCCACCTGGCGGCGGCCGAGAAGAACCCCGACGATCTGCTGCACGCCTGGGCTCTGCTTTCTCGAAAAGCCGTGCAGCCGACACCCGCCGCCGTCGGTGCCGTGCTCGACCCGCTCAGAAAGGCGTGGACCGCGAGACGTTCTGCCGCAGCGGCGGCGGTTGGCAACGCGCGGGTGCTTGTTGACTTCAACGCCTTGTCAGGTCGCCGCTGGCGGCAGGATGGAGCCTCGTTCCGTACCGGCCCGGTCCGGCCCGGCGACCTGGTGACAACCCAGAACCCGGCACGACCGATTGCCTCGGTCCGTACCCGGGGCGGGGCGGCCTGGGATGCGGCGTTTTCCGGACTCACGTTGACCGGGGGAACCGAGAATGAAAACGGGCGGCTCAGCGGCTGGGTCCGCGGGGGGCGGACGTTCCGCACGCCGACCTTCGCGTTGAAGACCGGTCGGCTGTGGTACCTGGTGGCCGGCGGCGGCCACTCGTTTGCGTCGGTCGATTCTCACCGCCTGCTGCACGGTCCGCTGCACGGCGAAACCGTTCATGCCTGGGACGCGGGAAACAGCCGGCCCCGCTGGGTCGGGCACAACCTGTCCCGCTTTGCCGGCCACCGGATTCACCTGGAGTTTTCGCCCCGGGGAGACAAGCCGCTGGAGTTGTACCAGGTGGTCGAGTCGGATCGGCCACCGGCGGATCCCTTTGGTGCGGACATGATCGAGGCGCTGGCGAGTCGTCTGGACGCGAAACACGTGACCACCATCGATCAGGCCGCTGCCGCCACGGCCGCGATGATGAAAGCCGCCATCGCCTG
>Ga0163108_10000992_pt1 | contig 20926 bp, 20 predicted proteins | sample Fk1155metaG_FD_109644 | JGI IMG/M metagenome (GOLD analysis project Ga0163108, IMG submission 109644) | Marine microbial communities from the Central Pacific Ocean - Fk160115 155m metaG | ecosystem: Environmental > Aquatic > Marine > Oceanic > Photic zone | place: The Central Pacific Ocean...
CTTCTGTTGCGCCTCATTAAGCAGTTTATTGATATGACTAATATAGGCATCCTGATGATAATTTATCATTTCTTTAGCGCCCTTAATTTTCCAAAGATCAGCTTCAAATTTTTGTGTCCTCGGACCTACTGCTTCATTTCCAATCTCAGTAAATTTTTTTAATTTAGCTAAGGGTGATGTAATACCTTTGATTGAGCCATGCGCCTGAATGGCAATATTTGTTAGAATCCTATCCATTGTTGAAACAATCAAATCTTCTTTGCTTGGTGCTATTTCATATAAGGTTCTGAGTGAAACTTTGAGTCGTGAAGCTATATCAGACATAGTTTGATTGGCAATACCAGACTCTAAGAGGCGCTCAAAATTTTCAATAACCTGTGCATGTTTTTCTGTAAGCTCTGATGAGTTCTGCTTTATTGATCTTTGGGTACTCATTTTGATTCACCCTCAGACAGAGTTAACAGGTTTTCTCCTAGATCTAACTGATCTCCTACTTTAATAAAAATCTCTTTAACCACACCGTCTTGATCGGCAGAAATTGTATGATTCATTTTCATTGCTTCGATAACCACTAAGCCATCTCCACTTAAAACAGTTTCCCCTTGTTTTATCTTAATTTCTATAACCTTACCGGGCATTGGAGAGACCAACGAGCCTTTAACTGATTTTGAAGCTGAAGATTTGAATCTAGGAAGGATCGTTAAGATCTTTGACCCTTTTGAATGTTGTACTAATAATAAATTATCATTCTTTGCAACATTAGACTGGTGGCGAAGTCCGTCTATTTCAATATCGATAGAATTACTGTCCCAATCATGAATAATCACTTTATTGTCATTTGCTGTTATAAAGGTTCCGTCTCTTTGTCTTTTATACTGAACCTCCATTACTTCGTTCTCTATTTCAAATAAAGTTCTTTGGTTTGGTAAGCGAGCATTATGCCACCCTGAAGGAGTATGCTTTAAAACAGTAGCTGAATTACGGTTTAGTCCTTGAAGCCATAATGCTGCTGTTATCCCTATAGACAAGCGCTCACTCTCATTTAATGTGATATGTCCTTTAGGTTGATTTATTTCAATAAAGTCAGTGGTGGTTTTCCCAGCGATGAAATTCTTGTTTTTTAAAATATTAATCAAGAATTCGATATTATTAGTAAAGCCCCCAAAGTGAACCAATTCTAGTTCCCTAAAGAGTTTCTCAATGGCTTTTTCTCTAGTTGAACCGTATGAAATTACTTTTGCCAACATTGGGTCAAAATCTGTTCCAATATCCATACCTTCTTCAACCCCAGTGTCCCACCGAATATCATTTTGATTGATGTGATTATCAGCTATTAATTTCCCGGTTGAAGGTAAGAAATTATTATCAGGATCCTCAGCGTATACTCTTACTTCAATAGAATGTCCTGTAGTCTGAATATTATCCTGATTAAAACTTAATTCATTACCTTCAGCAATTTTGATCTGTTCATTAACTATATCAATCCCTGTCACCATTTCTGTAACAGGGTGTTCAACTTGTAATCTAGTGTTCATTTCAAGAAACCAAAAATCATTAGATTGATCATCAAATAAAAATTCAACAGTGCCTGCTGATTGATAATTGATTTGTTGAGCTAACGTCATAGCTGCATTAGTTAATTGTTCTCTTAAAGCTTTAGATAATTTTAATGAAGGGGCCTCTTCTATAATTTTTTGATGTCTTCTTTGGATAGAACATTCCCTTTCTCCCAGGTGAATAATATTGCCGAACTGATCACCAAGAATTTGTACTTCTATGTGTCTGGATCGTTTAATGTATCGTTCAATAAAGATACGATCATCACCAAATGCATTGCCCGCTTCTTGTTTAGCAAGTTTTATTGAGTCTTTTAAATCCAGTTCATTTTCAACAACCCGCATCCCCTTGCCGCCACCGCCTGCAGCTGCTTTAATTAATAATGGGTAGCTAATGTTCTTTATAGATTTCTCAGTCTTTCCTGAAGGTAAAATCGGAATTCCAGCTTTTTTAGCATATTTTTTTGCCTCAATCTTGTCACCCATAATTCTCACTGACTCTGGGGATGGACCTATCCAGATTAGTTTCTCTTTTTCTACTAAACTAGCAAACTCATGATTCTCAGATAAAAAACCATAACCAGGGTGAATTGCTTCAGCATTAGTTTGTTTGGCTGCTTTTATAATTAAATGAGAATCCAAGTATGAATCTATCCTTACAGATTGACTCGCTTCTCTGACAAAAGGTGAATTTTTATCAGCATCAGTGTAAATAGCAACAGTCGATAGATCAGATTTGTGTGCTGAACGAATAATCCTTGAAGCAATCTCACCACGATTTGCAATCAAGATTTTTGAGATCTTCTTCACAACCTAAAGACTCCGTATTCTTCTGTGCCTTTGATAGGTTGATTTCTGACAACTGACAAACAAATACCAAGGACAGTTCTCGTATCCCTAGGATCTATAATCCCATCGTCACTCACTAAACCTGTTGCTTCTAAAGCTTTAGAGCCTTGATCCTGAATTCTTTCAACTGCTTCTGTGAACTTTTTATCTTCATCTTCATTAAATGCCTCGCCTTTTCTAAAAGCTCTAGCTTTTCTCACTAATGACATCACACCTGCTATTTGTTTACCGCCCATTACAGCTATCTTTGCTGATGGCCACGTAAAGGTAAACCGGTTGTTGTATGCGCGTCCTGACATTGCATAAGTCCCTGCCCCATAGGAAGCACCTAGGATAATAGTAATGTGCGGAACAGTAGAATTTGAAACCGCGTTAATGAGTTGAGATCCTTTTTTAATAATACCGTCGCGTTCAAATTCTTTACCAACTAGAAAACCCGTTACATTTTGGAGAAAAATAATAGGGGTATCTATTTTGTTACATAGCTGAACAAAATGGGCTGCTTTTTGAGCTGAATCAGGGTATATCGCCCCGTTATTACCGACTATTCCCACAGGGTAACCATGAACATTTGCCCAACCACAGATCATGGTTGGTCCAAATAATGGCTTGAATTCTTCAAATCGAGAACCGTCAACAAATCTTGCTATAGCTTCACGAACATCGAAAGGTGTTTTTAAATCTTTGCTGACCAAGCCTAACAAATCATCACTATCATAAATAGGTTCCTCTGGGAGATCGTCTATTTGTGGCTCGCTTTTTTTCCAATTTAAATGAGAAACGACCTCTCTACATAATCTCAGTGCATCCATTTCATCATCTGCAAGATAATCTGATAAGCCTGAAATTTCAGAATGCATTTGGGCGCCACCAAGTGTCTCATCATCCGATACTTCGCCAGTTGCCATTTGGACCAATGGTGGCCCTGCAAGAAAGACTTTGGATTGCTCACGGATAAATATATTGTAATCTGACATTCCAGGTTGGTATGCTCCGCCAGCTGTTGATGATCCAAAAACCACTGCAATACTAGGAATTCTCATTTTTGATAACTCAGTCATTTCATAAAACCAACGACCTGATTCTGCAAAATGCCCTGTACCGATATTCCAAGGTTTTTGTTTTGATGTTGGGTCAACTCTAAGATCAGCTCCTGCGGACTCCACAAAACTAATATAAGGTATGTGATTTTCTCTAGCAATTTCTATACAACGTCCCCATTTTTTCGATGCATAATGTGTTAAAGCCCCTGCAAGTACAGTGGGGTCATTGCCAAAAATAACGCATTCAACCCCTGAAATTACACCAATACCTGCAACAGCTCCACCACCGGTTGTGTATTCAGAATCATAGGCTGCTAAAGGACTTATTTCTAGAAACGGTGTGTCAGGGTCAAGGACATTAAAGATTCTGTCTCTGATTGACATTTTGCCTCTTTTAGAAAGTCTTTCATGATGATGGAGGCCACCACCTATTTCAGCAAGATCAAGAAGGTCATCAATTTCATTAAGTTTTCTTATTAACTCTTTATAGTTATTTTGGAAATCAGAAGAACGACGATCAATCTTAGATACTATTTGTTGTTTTATCTTTTTTAATTCCATTAGTCATTACATTTGGTAATATTATTGACAAAACATTACCAAAGATAATATCCTAAATCAATGAAAGAAGTAATTTCAGCCATTAGAAATGAAGTGATCAAGTTAAACAAATTAACTACATCGCTAAACTCTGAGCAATGGCAATCACCCACTAAATTCAAAGATTGGACGCCAGAAATAATTATTTCTCATTTATATTATTTTGATTTAATGACGATCTATTCTCTTAATAAACCTCAAAAATTTGATGAAGAAGCCAAATTTCTAATAACTACTTATATGGAAGTAAAAAAATCATTACCTAGGGCTCAGAAAATCTTAGACAGACTAAAAACATCTAATTATCAGGAGTTAGGAGAAGCATGGCTTGTTGGAAATAATTTGATGTGTGAAATATTTGAGAAAACAGACCCCAAGCAACGTTGTCGATGGTTTGGTCCAGATATGGGAGCACGAATGTTTATGACGGCACGATATATGGAAACATGGTCACATAGTCAGGCAATTTATGACCTAATAACTGTCCAAAGAGATTACTCTGATGACATTAAAAATATAGCAAACATTGGTGTCAAAACTTTTGAATGGACCTATATAAATAGACAATTAGAAGTGCCTCAATCTAAGCCATACATTCAATTAATAGCTCCTTCAGGAATAAAGTGGGAGTGGAATGAACAAGAGTCAGATAATTCAGTTATAGGATTAGCTAGTGATTTTTGTCATGTTGTAACGCAGAATAGGAATATCGTTGACACTAATTTAGAAGTAAAAGGTGAGATTGCTAAACATTGGATGTCAATTGCACAATGTTTTGCAGGTGATCCTGAAGATCCACCTGAAATCGGTTACAGAGTTTAAAAAGGAATAATTATGAAATGGACTGACGAACACGAGAGTATAAGAGAGATTGCAGCAAAATTTGTAGACAATGAGATTAATCCATATGTTGATCAATGGGAAGAAGAAGGCATTTTTCCAGCTCACGAATTGTTTAAGAAATTAGGTGATCTTGGAATGCTTGGAATTAATAAACCAGAGAAGTATGGTGGCTTAGGCTTGGATTATAGCTATTCAATTGTCTTTGCTGAAGAAATGGGACGTGTTCAAGCAGCAGGAGTAAGTACTGGTATTGGTGTACAAACTGATATGTCCACCCCAGCTCTAGCCAATTTCGGCAGTGAAGAATTATGTCAAAAATATTTAGTGCCTGCAATTTCTGGGGACGCTGTTTTTTCAATCGCTGTCAGTGAACCAAGTGCAGGCTCAGATGTAGCCTCCATTAAAACCACAGCTGAAAAAAATGGAGATGATTATGTGATTAACGGAAGCAAAATGTGGATCACTAATTCAATTCAGGCCGATTATTTCTGTCTTTTAGCAAACACTAGTGATGGCCCACAACATAAAAATAAATCACTCATTATTGTCCCGTCTGATACAAAAGGTGTATCGCTCTCTGAACCCTTAAAAAAACTTGGTTTGCATTCATCTGATACAGCTCAAATATTCTTTGATAACGTTAAAGTGCCCCAAAAAAATAGAATTGGTGAAGAAGGTAAAGGCTTTATTTATCAAATGATCCAGTTTCAAGAAGAACGATTGTATGCAGCAGCAGCTGCGCTCAAAGGTTATGAAAATATTATTCAAGACACCATTGAATACACTAAACAGAGAGAAACTTTTGGGAAACCTATTTTAGATAATCAAGTAGTACATTTTAGGTTAGCTGAATTACAAACCGAAGTAGAACTCTTAAGAGCATTAACCTACAGCGCTGTGGAAGAGTATATTGAAGGAAAAGATGTCTTAACTAAAGCTTCGATGGTCAAACTAAAGTCGGGCCGTTTAGGAAGAGAATTAACGGATGCTTGCCTCCAATTTTGGGGTGGCATGGGTTTTATGTGGGAAAGTTCTGTTGCTAGAGCCTATAGAGATACTCGTTTGGGATCTATTGGAGGTGGCAGTGATGAAGTTATGCTAGGAATTATTTCTAAACAGATGGGAATACTTGGCAAAGACTAAGATTGTTTCTCTTTAGTTCTGTTTCTTCTTCTATCTTTTAACTTTTGCCACCAAGATTTTCCTTCTTCAGCATCATTAATAGCTTTTTCAGATAATTGACTTGAGCCGTTATTTTCTAAGACCCCTTTAGCAAAATAATTAGGTGCCTCATCTAAACAACGATCAAGTAGGTTACCAGTTCTTTTTACTGTACTTGTTTGTGTATAAGTCCCTTGGTCAAATGCACTGTTTCTCCCATCAATTGTTTGATCTATCAGATCTAGTAACTCAGACAAATCATCTCCAGAAATACTATCTTCTTTTTTAGCTTGACTCTTTATATTATCTGGCATTACTGGCAACATCTCTTCTTGAGAAGGCTCGTTATAATCCACGCCTTTAGGGATGTTAAATGAGGATTGTTTTTGTAATTCTCTTAAAGCATCTGGGATCACAAGATCTGGTATGGAGTAGCTATTTAGATATTCTTGTGGCTCTTCACAAGTTTGCACAGTGGCTTCAAAAAAACTACAGCCAGATAAACTGGATAAAATAAAAGTCAAAAGATAAAAATTTTTTTGTTGAATATACATTCAATATGTTTCCTAGGTGATGAGGTTATTACAACTGACAGATAAATTCGATATTTTTATTCTAGATTAGACGAATATTCTTTTTTAGTTCACATTATCATTTTAATATAAAATATTGTTTTATTGAATTTTAAACAACTACAGGTAACTTCAAAATGGCAAAAATAAGTCTTGGCAAAGCTGTTCCTAACTTTAAAGGAATAATTACAAACGATTTAATCTTCGATTTATCTGATTACAAAGGACAAAATATTATTATTTACTTCTATCCTAAAGACAACACACCTGGTTGCACCAAGGAAGGAGAAGATTTTCGAGACTTGTTTGAGCATTTTAAGAAAAATAATACCTTAATATTAGGGGTTTCTAGAGACTCTATAGCGTCTCATGACAAATTTTCTAATAAATATAATTTTCCTTTTAAATTAATCTCTGATGAAGATGAAAAGATCTGTAAGTTATTCGATGTTATTAAGGAGAAAAATATGTATGGGCGAAAATACATGGGAATAGAACGAAGCACTTTTCTAATTAATAATAAAGGTGTGCTTGTAAATGAATGGAGAAAAGTTAAAGTCAAAGGACATGTGGAACAAGTACTTGAGGCTGCCAATAAACTTTAATTAATGTACTCAACGTTTAAACCTATTTTCTCTCTAATTTTACTCTTACTTTTTAGTAAGCCAACATTGAGTGAAATTGAATTACCAGATTTAGGCAATCCATCAGATATCTATATGTCAAAAATCGATGAACCAGCCATTGGAAGAGCCTATTTCAGATCATTGAGATCGCAAAAACAAGTGGTTGAAGACCCCTTATTAACTGAATATATACAAAATCTAGGGGAAAAACTCTCCTCTAAGGTTCAAAGCGGTGATTTTGATTTTAAGTACTTTCTTGTTCCACAAAACTCTATTAATGCATTTGCAATACCAGGCGGTTTTATTGGAATACATACAGGCCTATGTATTAATGCTGATAACGAGAGCCAATTGGTCTCTGTGTTAGCTCATGAAATTAGTCATGTTACCCAACGACATATCTCAAGACAAATTGGAGATCAGGTTCCTAGTTCTATACAGGGCGGTTTAGTTCTTCTTGGGGCTATTCTTTTAAGTGCTGTGTCTGGAAGCAGTGAAATCTTAGAAGCAGGAAGTGCTATCGTTCCCTCTTTAATGGCCCAAGGAAAAATTGATTTTACCAGGGAAATGGAAATAGAAGCCGATGCTATCGGAATAAAAACAATGGGATTATCGGGCTACGACCCATATGCAATGGCAGATTTCTTTAATAAATTATCAACCGGAGATGATCCAAGAAACGCAGCTTCCATTGAATTTCTTAGAACTCACCCTACTTCTGTAAACCGAGCTTCATCTGCAAAAAAACAAGCAAGAAAGATTGATGTAGAATTAGTTGAAGAATCATTAGGTTTCGAACTTGCACGGGCTAGAATAAGATATTTATTTGATAATACGCCTGAGAAAACATTTACCTTCTTCAAGAATAAAACTAAGAACCTCGATTTGAATCAACCGTTGAGTAATAGATCCATTGGAGAGTTATACGGATTTGCTATGTCTTCTATTGATCTTGGTAATTTAGATCAAGCTGACGTTATCCTAAAAAAACTAATGAAGGAAAATTCAGAGTTTGGACATTTCCATATCGCTTATATGAAACTATTAATTGCGAAAAACATGACCAGTGAAGCTATAAGTTATATTAATGAACGCGTACATCTGTCTCCAAGAAATATTCCGATAACATTGGCTTATGCTGAAGCAGAATTAAACTACGGAAGTCCAAAAATGTCACATGAGATTCTGTTGGATCTGTTTAATAATATCCCACCAACACCATCTCAAATCAGACTCATTGCCAATTCAGCAAATCGTGCCGGTGATGTTGCTGACTCTTTTTCCTATATGGCAGAGTATTATTTAAGCCTTGGAAACTTCAAAGAAGCCACTGAACAGCTTAAAATAGCACTGTCACTTGATTCATTAACAAAAATACAAGCCTCAAAATTTATTGCAAGACTTAATGAAATTGAAGAATATATCCAAGAAATGAAACGAGTTAATAGATGAAAAGCACAATTACTAAAGCCCTATTAATTAGCATGATTGTTCTTGGAAGCACTAGCTGTAGTTACCAAGGAAGCTTAGCTCCTGATAAAAATGATCCTTATGAGGAAATTAATCGATCAGTTTATAGTTTTAATGAAAACTTAGACAAGGTGGTGTTAGAGCCTGTCGCTGACAGTTATGATCTTATTCTACCCAAAACTCTGCAAACAGGAGTACAGAATTTTTTTAATAACGCTAACTACCCAATTACTATTGCCAATCAATTTCTTCAGGGTAAATTTTCAGAGTCCTTTCAAAGTTTATTTAGATTTACAATTAACTCAACAATTGGCTTAGGTGGTCTCTTTGACCCTGCATCTAACTTAGGATTAGAATTAAAGGATGAAGATTTTGGCCAAACATTAGGCGTCTGGGGAGTTAATCAAGGTCCTTATCTTATGTCACCAATACTTGGGCCATATACACTTAGAAATGCGGTTGGTGATCTAGTCGATAATGTCTTCAACCCGCTTAACTATATTGACGATACAGTTACTAAATATTCCTTCAAGATCATAGAAAAAGTTCAAGATCGTTCAGATCTCTCAGCTCTGGAAGAAGAACTGTATAGCTCTTTCGATCCGTATCAATACATTAGAGATTCCTATATTCAGAATCGAGAATATAAAATCGAAGACGGCTTAATTGAAGATGATTTAGGGGGTGAACTAATAGACTTTGATGATTTTTAGGTTTTACATTGTCTCAAGCCGATCTATAACAGCATCTATACCGTTAGCAGTAATTTCAGCATTAAATTGGTTTCGATAATTTTTTATGTAAGAAACGCCTTCAATCTTTACATCATAAAATCGCCAGCCTTCTTTGAACTTACCAAAACTAAAATTCATTGGAATTAGTTCTCCTTTATACATTACCTGAGATTTAACTGTGATTTTTTTTATCTCATTCGATATAGGTAAATGAGTAAGAACATTGATCTCACTAATATCAAAATTTAAAAGTGTTAATGCGTATGAACGAACAAGGGATTGATACAAACCTTCTGTGAAACGCTGTCGCTGATTATTGGTTGCATTCTTCCAATGTTGATTTAAAACCAATCGACCTGCGTATTTCTTTTGAAAGTATGGAGACAATGTTTGATCAATGATGGAGTAAAGTTCTTCTTTTTCATTACCTAATCGTTCTTTATTTTCTTCATCGCCTAGTTTTTTATTCATTGAGTCAATTGAACTGACAATCATATTAAATGGCTCAAGATGATTATCAGCTATAGAGCTTATTGAGCTAAAGCATATAAATAAAATGAATGTGTGCTTAAATAATTTCATTTAAACAATGACTTTAACCAGCTTCTTCCATTTGAGGACTATAGTTACCTGTTCTAGCTAAACTATTAAGCCTAGATCGTTTAATAAATGCTTTTTGCCCAGCATTAATATTACTTTCTTCCCCCGACCATGCTTTTAGTGGTTGAGCTTGTAACGCTCGCCCATATGAGAAAGACAGTTGCCACGGATGAGGGCCATGTTCATTCATAGCACTTAAATGTGCTGTGGCTTCTTCTGAGGTTTGACCACCGGAAAGAAAGGCAATACCTGGAACTTCATCAGGTACATGTTCGGTCAAGCATTTAACCGTGGCACTAGCAACAGTGTTTATATCAGCTCTATCTTTTGCATCGGCACCTGAAATCACCATATTGGGTTTAAGGATTATCCCATTCAAAGAAACTCTTTGCTCATTCAATGAACTAAAGACTTTATCAAGAACTTCTGCGGTAACCTTGTAACATCTATCTATAGTGTGATTGCCATCCATTAAAACCTCTGGTTCAACAATTGGTACTATCTTAGCTTCTTGACATAAAGCAGAGTATCGAGCTAGGGCATGAGCATTTACCTCTATACATGTTTCACTTGGTTTATTATCTGCAATACTTAAAACGGCTCTCCATTTTGCAAACCGCGCACCTAATTCATAATATTCTGCCAGTCTTTCTCTAAGCCCATCGAGACCCTCGGTGACTAGCTCTCCTTTACACATAGGAAGTTGTTTCGCTCCTTTATCAACTTTAATACCAGGTACGATTCCTAATGAAGTTAGGAACTCAGCAAATGGAATACCATCATCTGTACTTTGTCTAATGGTTTCATCAAATAGAATGACTCCACTGATATAATCCGAAACATTAGGGGCTGTGAATAACATATTTCTATAGGTTTGACGGTTTTTCTCATTTGATTCCGTATTAATTGTTGCAAATCTTTTACCTATCGTCGGGGTACTCTCATCGGCAGCTAATATCCCTTTGTTTGGAGCAACCATTGATTGTGCTATTGAATTGAGTGAACTAAGATCCATTATTATCTCCCATATTTTTATCGTAATTATATCGAAAGAAAAGTAGGTAGACATAGTTTTCATTTAATTATCACTCCCCTTTTTTTGTTGCATTAGTTTAAAAGTGGACTAATATGGTCCTATATTTTTACGGTTGAAGGTAAAAAATGTTACGAATAAAAAAAATGACTGACTATGCAGTCTTGATTCTTGCTAATCTGGCATTGCATGAAAAGTATGTGGCAGCGAAAGAAATTTCATTATCCACTCACATATCACTCCCGACTGTTCAAAAACTACTTAAGAAGCTAAACAGAAAAGGACTGGTTATCTCAAAACAAGGAGTCTTGGGTGGTTATTCTCTTCATAGCGATACAAAAAGAATCAGTGTTGCACTTCTTTTAAACGCTTTAGAGGGTAATTTATCAATAACTGAATGTGCTAGCCAAACGAATAAATGCTCTGTTCAAGATTTTTGTCAAATAGGAAATGCTTGGCAACTAATTAATCAAAAAGTCTTTGCCTCACTTGATGACTTAACCTTAATGGACTTAATAAGACCAAAAAGAATTGAACAATTCTTGAGCACCAACATACCAGTTAACAGGGCTAATCATTAATTTTCTAGAATGACTAATCAACAGAATAAAGAAATAAACGAGTTTTTAGATAAAAACTATGAATTTGGATTCACCACAGAAATTGATTCTGAAACACTGCCACCAGGAATCAATGAAGATGTCATTCGTATAATTTCATCTAAGAAAAATGAGCCTGAGTTTTTACTAAACTGGCGATTAAAAGCATTTGCATACTGGAAAACCTTAAAATCTCCAGATTGGAGCCAATTAAATATTGATCCAATTGATTACCAGTCAATTTCCTATTTCTCTCAACCCAAGCAATCAAATGCTCCAAAATCACTTGATGAAGTAGATCCAAAATTATTAGAAACATATGAAAAACTTGGAATTCCATTGCACGAAAGAGCACAACTTGCGGGTGTTGCGGTTGATGCTGTCTTTGATAGTGTTTCAATAGTCACCACTTTTAAAGAAAAACTTGCTGAAGCAGGTGTAATCTTTTGTTCCTTTTCTGAAGCAGTACAAGATCACCCTGAATTGATAAAAAAATATTTAGGTAAAGTTGTTCCGTATCGTGATAATTTTTTTGCAGCACTTAACGCAGCGGTCTTTTCAGATGGTACTTTTGTTTATATTCCAAAAGGCGTCAGATGCCCAATGGAATTATCCACCTATTTTAGAATTAACGAAGCTAAAACTGGTCAATTTGAAAGAACATTAATCATTGCTGACGAAGACAGCTATGTAAGTTACCTTGAAGGCTGCACAGCTCCTATGAGAGATGAGAATCAACTACACGCTGCTGTTGTTGAATTAATAACACTGAATAATGCTGAGATTAAATATTCCACAGTTCAAAACTGGTACCCAGGAGATGAACAAGGTAATGGCGGTATATATAATTTTGTTACTAAACGCGGGGATTGCAGGGGTAATAATTCTAAGATTTCATGGACTCAAATTGAAACAGGTTCAGCTATTACCTGGAAATACCCAAGCTGTATCCTTAGAGGAGATTATTCCAAAGGTGAATTTCATTCGATCGCTCTTACAAATAATCTACAACAAGCTGATACTGGAACTAAAATGGTTCATTTAGGTAAAAACACAAAAAGTAAAATAATTAGTAAAGGAATCTCAGCAAAAAAATCTCAGAACACCTATAGAGGTTTAGTATCAATGGCTAAAGGAGCTTCTGATTCTAGAAATTACACTCAATGTGATTCATTACTAATTGGAAATAAAGCCGGAGCACACACCTTCCCTTCAATCAATGTCAAGAACTCAACATCAGTTCTGGAACATGAAGCAACAACTTCAAAAATTTCTGATGATCAGCTTTTTTATTGTCAACAAAGAGGCATAGATGAAGAAGATGCTATTGGGTTAATTGTTAGTGGCTTTTGTAAGGAAGTGCTTAAAGAATTACCAATGGAATTTGCTGTTGAGGCGCGAGCACTTCTCCAAGTCAATTTAGAGGGAGCTATTGGCTAGCAAAACTAGTGACCATAAAGAATGAGCACTGATAATAAAATTATTCTACAAATAAATGATCTTTCTGTTTCAACAGATGGTAGTCAGATTCTAAATGGATTAAACCTTACAGTAAGAAAAGGTGAAACCCATGCAATTATGGGGCCTAACGGGTCAGGAAAGAGTACATTAGCGAAAACAGTAGCTGGACACCCAGATTATCTTATTACAAGTGGCAAAATTAAATTCCTAAATAAAGATCTGTCATTGATGTCTGTTAATGAGAGATCTAATCTCGGACTATTTCTTGGTTTTCAATACCCTATAGAGATTCCAGGATTATCAAATACTGCATTTTTAAAAGCTGCAATTAATGCCCAAAGAAAATTCTTTGATCTAAGTGATATTCCTGCTAAAGAATTCTTAATAGAACTTAAAAGTAAAGCTGATCAATTAAACTTAGATCAAAGTTTCCTCTCACGGGGGGTTAATGAAGGATTCTCAGGTGGTGAGAAAAAAAGAAATGAAATTATGCAAATGCTGATGTTAAAACCAAAATTATCAATACTGGATGAAACAGACTCAGGATTAGATATAGATTCAATGAAAATAGTAGCACAGGGAGTTAATTCATCACGCAGCAAAGAATCGTCAACTATTATTATTACTCACTATGAGCGACTTCTAAATTATCTTGTCCCAGACTATGTTCATGTTTTTTCTGATGGGAAAATCATAAAAACAGGAGACCTAGAATTAGCAAATGAGTTAGAAAAGAAAGGTTATGAATGGCTCACTCAAGAAAAATAAAAACTCTCTTAGATAATAGTAAGTTGAATGCTAATCTATCACTCTCGAATGAATTTCCTGATTGGTTACAGGATTTTAAGAAAAAATCATTGGATATGTTTTTGGAACATAATATTCCTACTGTGGCTGATAGTGAATGGGAATACACTAGGATTGATTCTCTTCTGAAATTATTATTTAACAGAGATTCATTAAATAATAGTGATTCTAAAAAACTGTCAGATGAAGATATGATTTCTGATAATGATGCTATCTGCATTCATTTTCATAATGGTCAATACTTTATATCATCCGATTTACCAAATCATATTAAGATATTTAGTAAAACTGATGATAAGGATATTTTTAGAAATTTATTTAAACCAGATAATGACCATCAAAGCTCTTTTTTATCTAATATGAATTCCCTAATATTCTCTGACACATTATTAATAAAAACTCTACAAAACCAGAAAGTAGACAAAGAGATACATATTATTAACCATTCTCATGAAAATTCAATTATTGCCCCTAGGCTCCATGTCCACTTAGCAGAAAATAGTGCCTTAAAGATTTTTGAACATGTTAAGTCATCAACCCAATCAATAATTAGTCATCTTATGAGAATCTACTGCGAGTCAAACTCTAATTTAGAAATTTATAAGTTAGTTGAACAACAAAAAGACTCTCACTTTCTATCAAAGCATAGCGTTCAAATTGCTGAAAATAGTAAGGTTGATTTCTTTTCTTGGGATTTTGGCGGTAACACATCAACAACTAATACTCATGCAGAATTAGATGGCAAGCAATCAGTATTTAATTACTCTGCCCTATTCACCCCCTCTGATGACCATCATTCTGGCAATAAGTTAAAAATTGAACATAAGGCTAATAAGACTAAAAGTAGAATTAAAATTAGAGGTGTTTTAGATGATCAATCAAAAGGTGTATTTTTTGGGAAAATAAAAGTTAATGAAAATGTTTCGGGTACGAGTGCCTTAATGGAGAATAAAAATTTATTATTATCTGATGAGGCAACAATATCAACTAAACCAATTTTAGAGATTTACAATGATGATACTGAATGTTCGCACAGTGCGACCTCTGGATCCATTGATGAAGAAAAACTCTTTTATATTCAATCAAGAGGTATACCTGAAAAACAAGCAAAACAATATCTCATTGGTTCGTTTGTAAAAGAATTAATTAATGACATAACTAATGTAAAGATAAAAGCGCTTTTAGAAAATAATCTTCGGTACATCAATAACTAACAATGAAAAATCAATTAGATAAAACTTTTGATATAGAAACAATAAGAGGTGAGTTTCCTATATTAAATCAAGAAATCAACGGATCACCATTAGTCTATTTTGATAATGCTGCATCAACTCAAAAGCCTATAAGTGTTATCAGATCAATCAGTAATTATTATAAAAATGATCATTCAAATGTACATCGTGGTGTTCATAGTCTTAGTGTCAGAGCTACTGAAGCATATGAACAATCAAGACGATCAATAGCACAATTTATCAATGCCGCTTTCGATCATGAAATTATTTTCACTAAAGGATCAACTGAATCCATCAATCTAGTTGCCAATTCGATAACACAACAAATTAATGCGAATGATGAAATCCTCATCACAACAATGGAGCACCATTCAAATATAGTCCCTTGGCAAGAACTGTGCATAAGAACAGGGGCTAAATTAAAAGTTATCCCAATCAATACAAATGGTGAAATTGATCTAAAAGCTCTAAAACAATTAATCAATAAAAGAACTCGATTTATATCGATGGTCCATGTTTCTAATACTTTAGGAACCATTAATCCAATAGAAGAAGTAATAGAGCTTGCCAAATCAGTTGGAGCCTATACTTTAATTGATGGCGCACAAGCAGCAGCTCATTTGGCTATTGATGTTCAGTCACTAGATTGTGATTTTTATGTTTTTTCTGGCCATAAACTATACGGACCAACAGGAATTGGCGTTCTTTATGGCAAAGAAGATAGCTTAAATAATCTTAGTCCTTATCAATATGGTGGTGAAATGATTCTTAAAGTTACATTTGAAGAAACGACCTACAACACCTTACCTCATAAGTTTGAAGCTGGAACCCCAAATATAGCTGATGCTGTAGGACTCAAAAATGCCATAGACTACTTAGGCATGATTGATCTTGATAAGGCTCATAACCACGAGATGGCAATTCATGACTATGCTCTCGATCAATTATTGTGTATACCTAATATTGAGATTATTGGAAGAGCAAACAATAAGTCAGCAATTATTTCATTCATCATTAAGGACCTGCATCCACATGATATTGGCACAATACTTAATCAAAAAGCGGTTGCTGTGAGAACTGGACATCACTGTACAATGCCCTTAATGGATCATTATCAAATTTCAGGAACCATTAGAGCGTCATTTAGTTTTTATAATACCCTGGAAGAAGTTGATGTAATGATTGAAGGCCTTCATATGGCAATTAATATGTTGGGTTAATTATGGAAAATCTTTATCAAACACAATTATTAGAACACGGACACCGTCCTCATAATTTTGGAAAACCACAAACAGAGTCCATCGTCAGAGAAGGTTTTAATCCTTTATGTGGGGATAAAATTTCTCTTTATATATCTAAAAATACAACCAATCTATATCTTATGTTTGAGAGTGTTAGTTGTGTTATATGCAAAGCCTCTGCTTCATTAATGACACTAACTATTAATGATTCATCTGTAGATGAAGGTATTTATATAATAGATGATGTCATGAATGGTATTAAAAATGGCAACATTGATTTAAACGTATTTTCTGGTGACATGTCTTGCCTAAACCAAATCGTAAATTACCCCTCAAGAATTAATTGTGCTCTTCTTCCTTGGAAAACAGCTAAAGACTTAATAGGAGATCTAAAAGGTGACTAATTATATGGACAATGATGAAGTGATATCTCTTTTAAGGGATTGCGATGTTATTTCAGTCCCTTATGGTGAAAAACACATTCTTAAACAAGGAACTGAGGTGCAATTAATGCAAGCAATGGGGGGTTCTTATACGGTATATACTTCTGAAGGAATGTTTAGAATTAGTGGAATCAACGCTGACTCTATTGGAAGAAAACCTGAGCCTCTTCCTACGGTACCCGAAAATATATCGGACAGTGAATTTGAAAGTAAGGTCTGGGATCAAATGAAAACTGTCTATGACCCAGAAATTCCCATTAATGTGGTTGACCTAGGTTTAATCTATAACTGTGATATTAAGAAAGATGAAAAAGATGACTATTGTGTGTCAGTTGATATGACATTAACAGCACCCGGTTGTGGCATGGCAGATGTTTTAGTCGAGGACATTAAAGAAAGAATTGAGCTTTTACCTAAAATAAAGGTAGTTAACGTGGAACTAGTGTTAGACCCACCTTGGAGCATGGAAATGATGTCAGAAGCTGCCAGACTCGAAGCAGGACTTATTTAATTTATTTCAACTCACAAAAGCAATTCATATATATGTCTCTAGGATCATTATATGAATTTAATTCGTCCGTGCTATTCTTTAGAATATTGAGTATTCTTTGATCAGAGCTGTCTAAATTTATACCCATAATATTTATCATTCCAATAGCTATTCTAGCCATAGGAATTCCAAATATTTGTTCAAAAGAGCTTTCTCGGTCAATGGTCTTAACACCGAATGTTTCTTCTTCTAGTTCAGCTAATTCTGCTGCTTTGTCTATTGCTTCAGCAAGGGTGCCTAATTGATCCACTAAACCTATTTCCAAAGCTTTCTGACCAATCCATACTTTACCTCTGGCAATCTTATCAACGTCATCAATAGTCATGTTTCTGTTTTCACCTACTTTGGTTATAAATTTTTTATAGACTAGATCAGTTCCACTTTGCATTAATTTTTTGTCTTTCTCTGTCAATGTCTGTGCGACTGATGTGGTTAAGTCGACTGTTGAATAGCCGTCCTCATGGATACCGATTTGGTCGAGAGCTCTTTCAAAAGTAGGAACAAATCCACCGACTCCTATTGACCCTGTAATTGTATGAGGTTCTGCAAAGATCTGGTTAGCTGGAGCAGAGATATAGTAACCTCCTGAGGCTGCAACACCGCCCATAGAGGCAACGATAGGACGCCCAGATGATTTAAATTTCTCTAGCTCATCAGCAATTACTTCAGAGGCGTAAGCACTTCCGCCGCCACTATCAACTCTTAAAACTAATGCTTTAATTGATTCATCGTCATAAGCTTCTCTTATGAGTTTTATAAAATCATCACCAGCAATACTTCCAGGTCCTGCTGATCCATCAACAATACTGCCTGTTGCAATAATCAGCCCCACATTATCTTCTCTTGTCTGAAAATCAGATGTTATTTGAGCAATATTCAGATAATCATTTCTGCTGACAATATTAATTTCATTGTCTTCTTCACCTGGGGCCAATGAGTATAGGTAATCTCTAAATTCGCGTTTATTGCTCAGTTTATCTATTAAGCCCATATCTAAAGATGCAACCGCTAGATCATCGTTAGATTCATCTGCTACCTCGTCTAAGGATTGAATATATTTTTCTAGGGTTCTAATTTCAATCCCTCTAGCAAAAGCCACTTCTTCGAGATAACTAGACCACAAAACAGAAATCCATTCGATAATATTATTTTTAGATTCTTCTGACATGCTATCTCTAAAATAAGGCTCAACAAAAGCCTTGAACTCGCCTACTTTAAAAACATTCGAATCAATATAAAATTTATCAAAAAACGATTTGTAGTATGTTCTATAAGATCGATAACCAGTGATTAAAATGGCTGCATAATCGTGCATATGAATTTCATCTGCGAGCGAGGCTAAATAATATTGAGGTGTACTGTATCCATAGCCACTATAGGCGATAACTTTTTTTTCTGATTCTTTAAAATCTCTAATAGCATCGGCAATATTTTGAAGCTTAGTAGGGTTGCCACCAAGGAAATCATCCATCTCCAAAAGGAGAAATGATATTGATTCATCATCTTTTGCTATCTCAATGGCATTGACAACATCAGAAACAAGTGTTTCGTTAGTTGATTCTCCTGAAAATTCAGCAAAAGCAGCTTCGAATTCAGATTGTGTCTTTTCTTCTACTAAATACCCCTGAAGGTCTAGGCTTAGGATTGAGCCATCAAGTATTTCAGTTTGCCGGTCTCCTGAACCAGATGAAAATAAAGCACCTATAAAGATTAGAAGAATAATGAAAACTACTAAGCGTTTTGCAAACAATCCTGTGGCATCTAAAAATTTTCCAAATTTGCTCATTATTGATTTTATTCTCATTATTACTCCTAATTATCTTGATTATAGGTAATTTTATAAATTACACCGTTTTGATCATCACTTACTAACATTGATCCATCTGGTAAGACCAATAAGTCAGTTGGTCTACCCAAAGATTCTTCATCTTTAAGCCAGCCTGATGCAAAGGTCTCATAGGAAATTGCCTTATCTTGATCTAATTTTACTAAAGTGACTCGATAACCGCTCTTTTCAGATCGATTCCATGAACCATGTTCAGGTATAAATATTTGGTTGTGATAATCTTTTGGGAACATAGTTCCTGTATAAAATTTTAATCCAAGTGGAGCAACATGGGCATCGAGTTCTTGGACAGGAACAGTTATGTCACTACAACTTCCTAAAGATCCGTATTGTGGATCCGCTATCTTAGAACCATGGCAGAAAGGAAAACCAAAATGTTCTCCTTTTAAAGATACTTTATTGAGCTCACCAGGTGGAATATCGTCTCCTAACATGTCTCGACCATTATCGGTAAACCAAAGTTCATTTGTCTGAGGATGAAAAGTCATGCCTACAGTATTTCTAATGCCTGATGCAATAGTCTCTTTTTGCGATCCATCAAGATTAATTCTTGTAATAACAGCGTAGCCAGATTCATCACAAACATTACAGGGGGCACCAATTGGTATATACAATTTTTTATCAGGCCCAACAACGATGTATCTCCATCCATGATGCCTATCTTTAGGGTAACTGCTAATAACTGAATAACTTAGAGAGTTTGTTTTGAAATCATTATTTTGAATTAAATCGTTTAGTGAATCTTCAATATTCTCAAACTTCAAGACTCGGTGTATCTCTGCTACATATAAGTTATTTTCATGAAATGCAATCCCATTTGGCATATACAGTCCTGAGGCAAGGACAATGACTTTGGGGTTATCTTGATAATTAGTTATTGCATATATTTTTCCTTCGGATCGAGTGGAAACAAAAATCGTTTCATCACCAAGGGTCATCGACCTTGCATTAGGAACTTCATCAGTAAACACATTAATTTCAAAACCATCAGGAAGTTCTATCTCAGGCATCTCAAATGCTGAGACATTTAAGACTAAGAATATAGATAATAAAGAAAAAAGAATGGTTATTTGTTTGTTTGCCATTGTCTAAACTGTGTTAGACCTTTTCTTTAATTCGTGCAGATTTGCCACTTCTTTCTCTAAGATAATATAGCTTTGCACGTCTGACATCGCCTCTTCGTTTAACTTTTATTTCAGTGATTAATTTACTGTGAGTTTGAAAGACTCTTTCAACACCTTCACCATTAGAAATCTTTCTTACTGTGAAAGATGAATTTAATCCTCTATTCTTTTTAGCAATAACAACACCTTCGAAAATTTGAAGACGTTCTCTCGTCCCCTCTTTTATTCTGACCTGTACAGCAACAGTGTCACCTGGACTAAATTCTGGGATGTCTTCTCTTAGTTGTTCTTTTTCAATTTGCTCAATAATGTTCATTTACACCGATTCCTTTAAATCAAGGCTTGGATTGTATATTAATCTAAACTGGATGTTAATTATTATTCATCTAATTCTTCTAAATATTCATCAAGCAGTTTTTGCTCATCCTTGCTTAATTTTCTTTTCTTTAATAAATCTGGTCGCTTCTTAAAAGTTGCCACAATAGATTGCTTAAGTCGCCAACGTTTTATTGCTTTATGATTTCCACTAAGAAGAA
>Ga0163108_10000994_pt1 | contig 20884 bp, 17 predicted proteins | sample Fk1155metaG_FD_109644 | JGI IMG/M metagenome (GOLD analysis project Ga0163108, IMG submission 109644) | Marine microbial communities from the Central Pacific Ocean - Fk160115 155m metaG | ecosystem: Environmental > Aquatic > Marine > Oceanic > Photic zone | place: The Central Pacific Ocean...
ACTCTGGTTCAAGCCATGAAATAAAAACAGCCAGTGGTCTGGCATTTGAAGATGCAGTTGATGCGCTGGTTCCTGCTATGTCAGGCATGGATTTTGTCGGTATTTGGGCTAACGGTAGGATGTTCAGGGGCAATGCGAATAATCTGGGGCAAAGACATTGGTTTGAAACAGAATCATTTTGTCTGGATTATTCATTGGTTACACCGGAACATCAAATGGTGAAGGGCTCCTTTGCCGGCAGCGACTGGAATCAGGATGAGTATGAAACCTATATAAAACGAAGCAGGGAAAAACTGACCTTAATGGAACGGAAACCAGTGAAAGTTGAGACGGGCGAATACCGCACCTGGTTTGAATCTGCTGCCGTGGCTGATTTCCTGGGTATGTTCTCCTGGAACGGGATCAGTGAAGCATCTTTAAGGCAGGGCTGCAGCGGCTTTGGCCGGATGCGCCATGATGATGTGCGCCTGTCGCCAAAATTTTCCATTGTGGAAGATTTTTCACCGGGTTTCTGTCCACAATTTAATTCCAATGGTGAAGTGTCGCCGGAATCCCTTTCTCTGATTGAAAAAGGTACCTTAAAGAATACATTGGTCAGCTCCCGCTCTGCAAAAGAGTATGGGGTTGACTCTAACTTTGCCGAAGCCGGGGAATACATGCGTTCACCTAAGATGGAACCTGGACATTTGAACCATGATGATGTGGTTGGTCAATTGGATAAAGGGCTATACCTATCCAATATTCATTATTTGAACTGGAGCGATAATGCAGGCGGCCGTATCACCGGTTTGACCCGCTATGCCTGCTTTTGGGTAGAAGGAGGGGAGATCGTTGCCCCGATTGAAACAATGCGCTTTGATGATTCATTCTATCGGTTCTTTGGCGATCAGTTGGTTGATGTTGAAGACACGGTTAGTGTCGTTCCTGAAGTGGAAACCTATGGCGGTAGGTCCTTAGGCGCAACCACCTGTCCCGGTATCCTGGTAGATTCGTTTGCCTTAACTCTATAGCTGAATGGAGCTAACCGGAATACTACTTTTTGTGATAGGTTTTGCCCTTGGTGGTGGTGCTGTATGGATTCTGCGCCAGAAAGAAGTAGACTCAGTAAAGGATAGCCAGGACCAGTTAAAACTTGCCTTTGGGGACCTTTCAAATGAAGCCTTGATTGAAAACCAGAAAAAATTTCTGGAACTGGCGGAAGATAAATTTTCTGTATTGCTTGGAAAATCGGATGAGCAGCTGGGCAAGAAGAAAGAACTGATTGATTCCACGTTAAAGGAAATGAAAACAGATCTTAAAAGTCTTTCTGAGAATACTGTTGCCCTTAAATCCCAGATGGAAGAATCCCGGAAAAGTGTGGGTGAACTATCGGATACTACATCACAGCTGCGCCAGATCTTATCCAGTTCACAGGCCCGGGGTCAGTGGGGTGAAAGGATGGTGGAAGATATCCTGAACTTTATTGGACTGACAGAAGGCATTAATTATGAGCAGCAGACCCAGGCAGGGACCGACCGGCCGGATTTCACCTTTTTTCTTCCCGATGCGAAATCCTTGAATATGGATGTAAAATTCCCATTGGCTCATTATGAAAAGTTTATTGCTGCGGATAATGAGAATGAAAAGGATGCTGAGAAAAAGGCGTTTCTTAAAGATGTTCGTAACCGTGTAAAAGAAGTTGCAAAGCGATCCTATATTGATCCAGAAGGTGGTACGGTGGACTATGTACTTTTGTTTATCCCAAACGAAAGCATTTATGCTTTTTTGAACCAGGAAGACAGTACCCTGATCGATTTTTCTCTGGAACATAAAATCATGCTCTGCTCACCCATCACACTCTATGCGATCCTGTCTCTGATCCGTCAGGCGGTATCAAATTTTGCCATGGAGCAGAAAGCGGGCGAGATGCAGGAGTTAGTGGGTGTATTCAAGAAGCAGTGGGAACAGTTTACTGGTAAAATTGATTCCCTGGGTAAATCCCTTACTGCCCTTTCTAACCATTATGATGATTTGAAAGGACCAAGACTTCGTGCTTTGGAAAAACCTATGGAGAAAATTTCCGATTTACAGCTTGGCCAGGATGATGATGTACAGGAATTAGACGAATGAACCGGCCAAAATATTTAACATTCTTCATTGTGGTGTTAATCTCGTCCTGTGTAGCCCCACCGGATTACACAGATGGTTTATTGGAAAATATCCCAGCTGTTGTTAATGAAACGGATTATTTCTCTCTCTCAATCCTAGCTGAAGATTACACAGATGAAAAAGAGTGGGAATTAGAACTGACTACAGTGGATACCGATATCATATTATCCACCTTGGTTATTAAAGATTTAAATATTAATTCATCAGACTCTTCCTTTTTATATCTAATGAGGGAATCAGGTGATACTTTATTTGCAGCAGGCCTGTTTAGTGAAATGGTTTGGACCAGTCAGGATTCCATTGGTTCTATCGGCTCTCCAAAAAAGATTGCGTTTTCAGGTAATAATTTCACGGGCCGTTTAGAATATCAGATCATTAAAAATCCGCTTCAATAATAATTAGAGAACTTTTTATATCTATAAGAACAAATGATATTTATAAACACAAAACCCCACTCTGTGGTGGGGTTTTGTGTCGAAACTGATTAAAGAATACTAGTCAGATAATAGTTGATTTAATCTTTTTCTAATTGGACTTGAGTAATTGTCTGGAATCTGGTCAAGAAGCTCTTCCAATTTCATTAATTCATTGGATCCTTTAGTATTCAATTTTGTTAAATGACCTTGACCTGGAATAATACTATTAACTGTTGTTGAATCACCCCAATCACACCCATTTGACGTATACTCATCTACCATAGCCTGAGTGACTGCTACCCCAGGGTTCAGAGCTGAATATGATGCACAACCACCAGCATTTACTAATTCTTGCATAGCTATACCGGTTGAATCATAGTATGTACAGTATGTTGTTGAGTCAAATGAGAATGCCATGGAAAATGCATAGATAAGCATATAACTTTCTTGAATTGCACATACATATTCTGCACAATTAAAATCGTTAGCTCCGGTTGATTCTTCTCCACATCCTTCATCATCGTATTCCTTCATTTTGTCTATCCATGATGTACAATTATTCATAGTGGGAGATGTGGTGAAAGTCTCAGTGAGAGCATCAATTTCAGTTTCAGAAGCTTCACAGTCGTAAATTTCACACCCCGCAGAAAAGATAGATATTATTAGTATACTGCATAATAGAATCATACTTTGTTTTTGTTTCATTTTCTCTCCTTAGATTAATATTTACTAATCCTGCTATTATATTGAACCATTCAATGGTCCAATATAAATAATAAATAAAAAATTTCCTTAACATTATTTAATAGTACCAATTCATTCTATTATTATTTAGATTTCTTTCGATTCCTCATATCATTTATTAATCAAACCACACTTATATTATTATGAGTTTTCCAAGCGGACATTGGGATGGCTCAAATGCGTAGTAAAAATAGTTATAGAAAATAAAAGAGGATAAAAAATGAACAGACTACTTTACACAATGACACTTCTCATGGTATTCATTATTGGTTGCGGTGGTAGTACCCCACCTCGTGCTCCAGTGGATATGCCATCCCAGGCTCGAGGAGCGGCTCCACAGACTCCAATGGATGTGCCTAGTTGGTTTATGATGACCCCGGAGCCGGATGATGAGTATGCAGTATATGCTACTGGAGAAGCAACGTCCCGTAAGATGAATATTGCCATGCAAAAATCAACACAACAGGCAAGGGCAAACCTTGGACAGTCGATCAAGGCAAAAGTTCAATCTCTGATCGAGTCAATGGTTGAAGAAGCTGGTATGGGAGAAAATGTGCAAATTACAGAATTCTATTCAGAAGCGTCTAAGTCAGTGAGTAATGAAACACTCTCTGGTGCCACTGTGGTCAAGAAATATCCTTATCAGACGAGTAGCGGTGGTTACAGAGTCTATGTATTGATGGGTTTGAAAAAAGCACCATTTGACAATGCAGCGAGCCAAGCTATTGTATCGAAGGTAAAGGAAAATCAAGAAGAAGCCATGTATGCGACTTTTAAAAAAACCCAGGCGTTTAATAGATTAAATGAAGAACTGGATAAATAACCAGTCAGTTTTCAATTAACTCAATTCAAAATCATGAGGTAATACAATGATGTATTTAAAATATTCACTAAATATCATACTAACGGTTACTCTTACTGCAGGACTTATGTCATGTGGTGGGTCAAAACCAGGTGGTGCCGGTGGGCCACAGGGAGAAGTAAGTGCTCCCGTAAAACCCGCACCGGTTGGCAATGAGAAAATTGACAAGTTTGTCGAAGATGCTTTTTCTATTCTTGATGAATTGGAAGAGATGAAAGAAGGTCTAGCAGAAATCAATGTCACTCTTGTAGAGATCAACAATCATCCTGTTGGACCGCTCGAATGGATGAAAGAAGATATGGCGAGATCTTTAGCTAAGGCTAAAGATGGAGCAAAACAATTAGACCCTGCTGCAATTATTGAAGCACTGAAAGGAAAGATTTTTGGAATGGTTGAAAGTGCAAAAAAGACAAAAGTGGGTCTGGATAATATATTAAAAAGAGCCCAGTCAATGTTGGAGATATTACCTGAGCTACCAGCCGAAGCAAAGAGTATGGGTTTTAAAGGTGCACCTAAAGCGCTTAAAGCAATTAAAGGTACAGGTGGCGCACTTAAAGCTATACCTGGAGAAGCCAAGGAACTTGCTACTGAAGCCCAAACAGTGTTAGAGAACTGTAATAAGCTATTAAAGTCTATTGGTAATTAATAAAGCTCAAATTAAGAGTAAACTGAGGTCTAATTAAATGAAGAAATTAATTATTAATTCCGTTCTATTTCTTTCGGTTTCTTTACTAATAGGTCAGCAAGGAAAATATGTACGTAAATCAGTTAGTTCATTAGAATCCGTATGGTTCAAGCCAGGGTCTGTTGCTGGTTTAAATTTCGACTCAAAAACCTTTGATAAGTTCATTGATTTTTATGTTGAAGTTGACAGGTTTGATTACAATGTTTTACCGGGTAATCTGATTCAAGACTTTCGCCGTGAAGCAAATTCAATTGATTCTGTAAATGCTGATGCGATTTCCGATGTATTGGAAAATACTGTCACCAGTAAAATAGTCGATATTTTGAATGATCCTGATGTGATGCAGAAACGTGGAACAGCTCTGAAAGATGAATCCGCATTTCAGTCGTTTGCTGCTACGAAAGCCAAGTCTTTAGGTCTAACCACAGAAGAACTAAAAACATTGATGAATTCAGCATATATATATCTTCCGTATATTCATTCAGCAAAGAAGGAAACAGAAGATAAATATCTAAGTATCACCATCTACGGTGGAATTTTATGGTGGCAGTTGAAAGTTGATGGCAGTGGTAATGCTTCCGTTGAAAAAGTCCTGGAAGCAAAAACCAGTGGACTTTCCAGCATTGATCCCAATGGTAAGAATCCGTTGACTGATGAGCCTCTATATACGGAGTTCAGGTTTGGTAATGAAAAATGGTCTACGACTCCAGAACAATATGCTCAGAATGATGCCATGCTGGCTTTCTGCAAGAATCTTGGTGTGAAGACCAAAGAAATCGATGCGTTCAAATTATCTGCGCAGATCGTTGAAGCAAGCGGGAGAAAATATGGTTTTCCACTCGGGTTTGCAGAAGGTGTTCATCTAGATGACGGTTTTCATATTGTTGAGTTTGAAGAAGATGCAGAAGGAAATGAAGTTGCAGTCAGGAAGGGTTTTGCGCGAGTCTCAAAGACAGGTGATAATAAAGAAGATCGAAATAATTATACCTATGCCAAACAACTTATGGGTAGAAAAGTGTCTGAAGGCACCGTTGTAATGGAACATCCTAGACTGGGAATGCAAGCAAGACTGAACATGGGTTTAACCGTGGGATCATCCATACAACCTGAGCATACTTCTCTTAGTCTAGTTGGAATTAATTCACAGGTACTTGCAGAAGAAGCAACGAGTCAAATTGCAGGGAACTTACTTTTATCGTACAACTTAGCGCCTATTATCGGTGTTAGGCAAACATTCATAGACACGGATATCGGATTTTCTATCCCTCTGGCTGAATACGATGTGCCTTCAGGAGAAACACCATCTTCTGCCGCAATGGTTCTTTCTCCTTATTTTGGGTTAACTAAAAAATTCGGTGGACGAATGTATGCTAGTGCAACCTTGGGCGCAGGGGTTGATATGCTAACAATTGCTGGGACATATACCTATTCCAGTACTGATTATGATTATACACTTGCAATTATGGCTCTTGGATTTAAAGGAGGTGGCGAACTGGGTATGATGCTGACACCCGATCTTTCACTCACAGCAAGTGCAAATTTCAAAATGGGGTTACCACCAACGGCTGGTTCACTGACATGGGACGAAACAGATTATGATATCGCTGACCTATCGGCTTATGAAGATCTGAACATGGGTGGGCTCACTATTACTATAGGTGCTTCCTATGAACTGGGAGAATTGCCCATTAATCTTTTTGGATTTTTGGATCCGTTTAAAAAACACTAGAATATCATATATTAAATTTCAACCATGTTAGTAAAAAAAAAGGAATAAGAGATGCTTAGAAAAAATCCATTAATATTATGCCTTTACTTCCTGAGTATTGGTTTTGCTCAATCATTCGAAAATTTTGATCTCTATGGTGGTATAAGTAGTGTTACTGTTTCGACCAGTGATTTTACTAACTTCCATATTTCAGACCATCAAGATTGGGGTTTGGGTGCTTCAGAAGGTCGTGTTGCTGTTCCATTGGGTGATAATGATATTGCCGGACAAAATATGTCTATATTACTAGGTGCAACATCGCCTATTTCTAGTCGTATAGATGCCCTTTTAGAAGCTCAGGTTGGCTTTGGAGATGTTTCTTACGCGGCTGCCTTTACCGGAATTAATCTTAAACTGATCAATGGTAGCAAGTTCAGCTTGGGTTTTACTCCTAAAGCGGGCGTTGTCTCTTGTTTAGCAAATTTTGGTGTGGTCGAGGTGCTCCCAGGTAAAACGCCTCCGGTTATTTTGCCAGAAGGCACCTTTAATGAAGGAGACAGTTTATCAATGGATATATCGGGTATTGGTATAAATGTGGGAGTGACCCCTTCGTTATCCCTTACAGAAACTCTCGGTCTGACTGCCTTTGTAGGATATCAAATTTCATTAACAGATGAGCCAATAATAAAAGCAGGAGATGTTGACATTCCTATGGATGCTGTAGGTGTGGTTAAAACCGATATGTCTGCCACTCAGGCTGGAATTAATCCAGAAGCAACTACGTCTGGTATCACTTTCCAGATTGGAGTTGTTTATAACTTAAAATTATGAACCACGTGCCAAAGTAAAAGTGGTTTTATAAAAAACTGGCTAATAAAAAATGGAGAAGAATATGGTGGCAACATCATAAATCTTCTCCATTTTTTTAAGGTTGATTTTTATTGATGACCAAAAAAGAGAATTAAAAGTTAGACATACAACTTATCTTAGAAAAAGGAACCTAATAATGAAACAAATTAAAATAGCACTACCGATATTATTATCTTTTACGAATACTTTTGTTTTTTCGCAGCTTCCAGTATCTAAACAGGCGACACTGGTTGAGACGGTTTCTTCTTCAGAAGTAATGATAGAAGCGACAGGTATCTATAAAGGACAAGGGAAAAAAGATAGGCATAAGAAGAAGGACGTTGATAGAAACGGTATGCGTGGTGCGACAATGGATGCAAAAAAATCTGCTATATATTTTATCCTGTTTGGTGGAACAGATCCAATCCTAAGATCTGTGCAGGAACAGCAAAACTTTTCTTCACACGAATCTTTTTTCTTTAATATTGACAATGTCTCTAACTATATCACTTATGAAGATACAAAGGTAATAAAAAAGGTAAAGATTGATGGAGGAACGGGTCTGAAATTGGTCAAACGCTTTAAGGTAAACAAAGAGCTACTCACAAAAGATCTTGAAAATCGTAATATTGTTGCTGCGCGTGCTGATCTGGCAGAAACGATTGGTAATCCATTCATCATGGTACTTCCATCAGTCAAAAAAGGAAAGAGCCCAATTGATGCTTTACGGACCAACCCTGCTTATAAGCACGCTGCTGCTGTAGTAGAAAGCTACCTCACTGCAAGACAGTACGATGTGATTGTTCCAGAGCAACAAGAATCACTAGAATCCTTGAATTCTGCACAAATGGATCTTGGTGACCGAGAAGAAGACTACGCATACCAACTAGCATTGTCTATTGGTAGTGATGTTTATATTGAGTACTCAGGTATAGAAGAAGATGCTGGGTATGGAACTAAAAAGTATGCTCTTACCGTAAGGGCGTATGAGACTACCACCGCCAGGCTCTTAGGAACCGAAACAGGCTATAGTCAGGGAAGAAAAGGTGAGATTATGGTCTCAGTTGAAGAAGCCATGAATGATGCAATTGATAAAGTATTGGCGAGGGTGACAGAGTACTGGAAAAAAGATGTAGATAAAGGAATACAGTATAAACTTATTTTTAATCTATCAACAGATTTTGACGAAGACCAGATAGAAGAAATTCAGTTTGCTTTGATGGATGCTATAGAAGAAATGTCAAAATCTTCAAAAGAAAATATCGTCACTAATCAAACGGTTGATTACTTGATTTGGTGTGATCCTGCAAAATATGATAAATCTTCCAAAGTATATCGTTATGTAAAGAAGTATTTCAAAAAAGAAGAAACAGAAGGCACCCTCAGAAAGGTGAATGTAAACCGTAAGATGATCCTATTAAAAGTGGATTATGAGTAAACTATAAGATATTACAGGTATAAATATGAAAATTATTATTAGTGCTTTTCTTAGTCTTTCTCTTGTTTTTGCTGCGGGTGAACCCAGGTGGTTTGTAACAGGGGAGCTGCCCCAGTATTCGACGAGATTTAATTTTGTTGGCGTAGGAGAAGGTCTCACATTTTCTGGAGCACAAAGCGCGGCACAAGCTGCCATTGCTGCACAGCTTGAGGTCACAGTTGCATCCACTATCGAGACACAAACAACAGCGATAGAAACTGATAACTCTTCCTACTTTAGCGACATTTTTAAACAAAGCACAGAGACTACTATTAACCAAACGGTTAAGGGTATAGAAATAGTAAAGAAGGAAAAATCTACCGGAAAGTATTATGTGTTTGCAATTCTAAATAAGAAACGATATGCGAATAGCTTACAGGTTGAACTAGACCAATTATGGGCTAAAATCTCTAGCTATGTTGGGGACGCACGAAGTTATAGTAAGGAAGGACGCATTTTTCCTGCACTTGAGAATTACATGGATGTACAGGAGTTTATTCCTGGTTTTTATACAAAGAAAGCTTTTTACGATGCACTTTCTTCATTTCCGTATAAGGTCTCTAAGAATATCACCATGGGAAATGTCTTGTCGGAGATGCGTGATATATTATCTAGTGTAAATATTGCTGTGGAATCAGGGAATAAACAATCTGCACTGGCAGGTGGCCCTCTTCCTAATCCATTGGTTTTCCATGCCTATTTGAAACAAAAAAGTAACAAGATTCCTATCTCAAATCTTCCTCTGATTGTAAAATATGAAGATGGGACAGTTGTAGAAAGAGTGACCACTGATGAAGATGGCAACATTGAAAGTTATGTAACGGCTAGCCCATCGGGAACAAAAGGGGGTAAAGTGTTTGCGAGGACTAATCTTACAGGTCTGCCAGCATTTTATAAGGGATACTTAAAAAATGCTGAAGCATTTGCTTCCTATAAGATTACTGATTCTCCACCGATTGCTTTTACCCTAACCGTTGTTGATGAAAATGGTTCTAGGTTAGATAAAGTGGAAGCTAAGCTGACTAAAAGCATAGAGAAAATGGGATATTCAGTGGGCCCAGACGCGGAGCTTTCTCTGGATGGGAAAGTGACCATTATTGATGAAAAGGAAGTTGACGGAAAGAGTGGAAGACAGTATCTGGTTACTGCTGAGTTGGACATGTTTATGGTAGTAAAAATGAATGGTGAAAAAGTTGCGAGCTTTGATGCCCGGGGGAAGGGATTATCTAAGAAAAATATTAAGGATGCAAATAAAAAGGCATTTCAAAAATTGAAACTTTCCAAGAAGAACCTGGCCGGAATGCTGTCAGAAGCCGATGTAGAATTAAAAAGAATTTTCAAGAAAAAGTCGGCTGAGAGACTTCGCCAAGGACGTTCTCTTTATGATCAGGGAAAACTTAAGCGGGCCATTGTTCCACTTACTAGGGTAACACATGATGAAGGGCAGGTGGAAGAAGCTATAAAGCTCATTGGAGAGATTAAATCCGAGATCAATAGAATTGAATCAGAGAGACTTGCACGCATTGAAGCCGAGAAACGGAAAAAAAGGGAACATGAGATGGAACTTGCGGAGATGGCTGCTGAAACAGAACGCGCTCGCCAGAAAGCAGAACTGGAAATGGCAACAACTATGGCTGCCGCGCAGGTATCTTCAGCTCAGATCTCAGCAGATGCAGATGTAATTGTAGCAAAATACGGTGTAGATGAAGCTGAACTGAATGCCCGAGCAGCCGATGCAGCTGCCATGGCAGAAGAGTCTAAGATCGCTATTGCACAGGTGAAGCAGGAAACCGAGCAGGTGAAGCTGGACCAATTGAAAGCCCAGAAATCAATTATTGTGGCAGAAGCAGAAGCTGAAGTAGCCAAAACAAACGCCATTGCCTTTGCTGCACGCTTGGCTGAAGAACAGGGTAAAAAGGCAGAGTCAAATTCTGCACCACTAACGAATGAAGAGAATTCACTGGTTGGTGATTGGAATTATCTGGGGACTATTAATCCAAATACGAACGATGAGGATTATAGCGGAGCTGGCAGTATTTTCACAATTACAGGTGACCGAACATTTAGTGATGAAGGTACAACAGGGAGCTGGAGCGTGAATAATGAGAGTTTCCTTGTAAATAACAGCTATCCGATACCCTTTACAGTTGACGGTGCCAACCTGATCATGTCTGTGGATGTCAACGGCACACAATATCTTAGAATATATGAGAAGTATTAATTAAAAAAAGAGGCATCGGATTATGGTTAAGCGTTTTATAATTCTATTTACCTTCAGTTTATTCATATCATCTATATCAAATTTATATGCAATTCCGCAAGAGAAGGGCAGTCTGGCAAAGATCGTAGGGAAAAAAGCTAAAGCAGATACATCAGAAAAGTCTCAAAAGGGGAGCCTGAAGTCTATAACAGAAAAGAATCTGCAAACTAAAAAGCAGCCACCGTCACAGCAAAGTATTAAACCGAAGATACTTGCTGAAAAAAGTAAAACACTTGAAATTCCCAAAACAGAACCGGAAGAATCGTCTAGCCTTTTATACATTATAATTGGTGCGCTTGCACTTGTTGTGATCGTACTCATAATGAGAAAAGGTGGAAAAGAAGCTGCTTCAACATCTGACCAGATGGATACTGCAGTTGATGAAAATTCATCAGTTGAAGAAGATACAGAACCAGATCAGGAACCTGATTCCGCTGATCAGATAGAAGAAAAGAGCAATGACAAGGATGATGAATTAATTAATAAAAACGATCTGTTTAAGACGGAGATCGGTTATTATGATGTCCCGAATGTAGATGGACCAAAAACAGCTATACTTAACAAAACCTGCGCAGTGTTAAATATTGAAGGTATCAAGGAATTTTATTTGATCAATGAACACTCGGCAACCCTAAGCGGTCACGCATTCTATATCGCAATGGCACTAGGCTATGATTTATCAACTAAAAAAGCGGTCAAAAACGTCATCGCTAATAATACCGATGAAATAATAAAAACTTATGAAGAAATTATAGATAAAATGGTGGGTAAAAGCTGGGAAGCTTTTATTGATGAACTGCTAAAAACTTTACCTGAAAAAAAGAGAAAGGAAGCAGAACAAATTAAGATCGATGAAGAAAATGAAAAAAAACAAGAGATCATTGATATATTCGATCATAATAGTAGTGAAGGTTTATTGCTCACCAGAGAAAAGGATGAGTTTGAGAATAAGGAACGGGTTGTTGTCACTTTGCCTACAAGAAAACCTGAAATATTAAGACAATGGTCTGATTATCTAATATGGTCTCTTGTATGCGATATTAAAGATGGTAATCAGCTGTTTGCGTTTCATTTATTAGCGGGTGCAGATGATTGGTATTTTTTCAAAAAAGAAGACGGGCTAGCATTTATTACAGATTCAGCGGGAACAATTAAGCTGTCATCTTTGGAGCCGGACCGACAAACCAAAGAAGGCGGGAAAATACAGGAGTATTTAATCTATCCAGTTACTGTGGAGCAATTAACAGCAATTATTGAAACTAAGAATGAAATAAGATATAGGTTGCAGTTTAATAAAGGCAGAGAGCATTTAGATGATGTGTTCCCAGGTCTGCAGTTATACCTAAACTATATGCTGAATGAATTAGGTATAGACAATAGTCTGCCAGATCAATTTTATCTGCACTACTCATCAAATGAATTGAGCACGGACAGTAGCCAACCCGATAACGAAGAAAGTCATGATGAAGAAGAGTAAGCCTTCTATCTACTTTAATTATTCAATATAAATGGAACAAATAATAGAACAATTCACGGGTGATACTGTATCACTGGTTATTGGTCTGGCACTTTTAATATTTATCATCTTCAGCATGATCAAGAAAGTGTTCAAGCTAATGATTGCATCTGTCTTAGCATTGGTCCTTTATATAGCTTATCTAAACTACACGGGTGAAAAACCACCTGATATTATTGAAGACATAATGGATGAAGTAGATGTCGATGAGTTAAAAAAATCGGCGGAAAAAGCTGAAAAAAAGCTTTCAAAATCTCTTAAAAAGGCGAAAAAAGATATTAATAAAAAGATAAAAGAAGTCGAAAAGACATTGGAAAAGAATTGAAATAACTTGGTTCAAACGCCATGCGGATTCTGAAACATAACCAGGGAAATAAATTTTATTACTGCATGGCCCAGTTTCCTATATACACGCTAATATTATTTAACTTCTTTTTCGTTACCAAACTACGTTCAGAAAATACATCGTTTGGGAAGGTAACCCTTCCCCTTGGAAAGGTAATGGTGATGCAGACTGCAAAGGACACATGGCAAAAAGCCAGGGTTAATCAGCAGGTATTCAAAGACGAGAGAATCAAAACACTAGCAAAATCTCGTTGTGAAGTCAAGATTGGTAAAACTCAAATCATAAGGATAGGTGAAAATGCGGTAATTCATCTAGCAGATCCCACAGATGGAAATAACAGTATATCCATCGAATCAGGCCATGCCTGGTTAAATGCAAAACCCGGAAAAGGGAAGAAGGTTAAGGTCCGAACTCCAACAGCAGTTGCTGCGATCCGTGGTACCATATACCGACTGGATTGTACGGATAATCATTCCACTTATAACGTATATGATGGGAGCGTAGAAGTGAGACCATTTAAGGATGATGGCATCACTCTTGAAGACACATCCTTTAGCATTAATAAGGGAGAATCGTTCACTTTTGTTAAGGATTTTGAGAAATACAAAAAAGAGCAGCAAAAGGCACTTCAGGAATACCGGAAAAAACAGGAGTCGGATTTTGAGCAGTTTATGAAACAGCAGTCAGAAGGTTTCGATAATTTTAAAGCTGATCAGTTAAAAGGTTTCGAAGAGTTCAAATCCGGACATTTTACTCGGACCAAAATTGATACGGAAGCCGACAGCCAATCAGATTGGGTTCAATGGAACCAGCAGCGGGATGCTGATGGGGATTAAAATATAAATGAATATAATCTTAGCAGGGGATTATGGCAGGTTTTAAAGCGCACATGGCCTTTGGGATGCTGACCGGTGCTGCCTGGGCAGCTTTTGCGATAGCTTTATCCTTGATCACATTTTGGATAGCACCGGTTGTTTTCTTTGCTGGATTTATAGGAGCATTTTTACCGGACCTTGACAGTGATACGGGGAAACCTTTGAGAATATTGTTGCTATGTACAGGCACAGCTGGGGCTATAATAGCAGGTTTATATCTTTTAGAAACCGGTCAGACAGAGCTAAAGCTGTTTGCAGTATACACAACCGGTGCTTTTCTGTTCGTTTACTTTATCCTGGGTGGTATTTTCAAAAAACTGACCCATCACAGAGGTATTTTTCATTCGGTTCCCGCTGCTATCTTAGCAATGCTGGTCACGCTTACGATTTTGAATAATTTTGACCTTGGTGCTCAAATGAAAATGGCTACCAGTCTGGCAGTAGGGATTGGCTACCTGTCGCATCTAATTCTGGATGAATTAAATTCCGTTGTGAACCTGAAGGGAATTCCTTTTGTGCCCAACAAAGCCAGTGGTTCCGCGCTAAAATTTTATTCAAATAATCATATTGTAACATTAGGTGTATATTGTTTGGTTATTTTTTTAGGGTACTCGAGTTTTGGACTTATTACTGATTTCTTTGATGAAATATTTTAGATTTTATTAAATAAATAAAGGATGAAAAAATGATGAATATCAATTCTCCCATACGAATATTTCTAGTTTTTGCCATTTTGTTTCCAGTCTATTCCCAGGACACATTTGAAGAATTCCTCAAGCAGCAGCAGCAAGCTCAGCAGCAGGCATTTGAAGATGAATTAAGTGAATTCCAGAACTATGTTGCTGAAGTTACGTCGCAGTATGATGCTTATGAACAGCAGCAGGCCAGGGAATTTGAAGAATTCAAAAAAGCAGTCGAAGAAAAATGGCAGGATTTTAAGTCGCCATCAAAAAAGGAATACGTGGAATATGATGATGACTTGGATTCCAGGGCATCCGTTGATTTTGAAAAAGGTGAGATTACGGTGGAAGTGATCGTTGAAGAAGATATTCCAGATCCTGTTTCTCAACCAGTGATTAAAGTTGAAAATAATGTTCCAAAATCTGAAAAAAAACAGCCATCAAAACTACAAGAAGTGGCTCAGAAGAATAAAAAGGTTAATGAACAAAAATCACTTAAATCTATTATTGAAAAAACAGAAATGCCAGTAACACAGGAAGGAAAGTCGCAACAAAGGTCATCAGCAGTAAAAAAGGAGATCTCGGATAAAAAACTACAACGGAAATTGGCGAATGTGTTAAAAACCAAGGGCGATGATGGAAAGCCAATGCTTAATAAGCAGGTAGTTGATAAAAAAGGGAAAACAGTTACACCTGCAACAGCCAAGGCATACGCATCCGAGCTGGTTGCAAATGCGCCAGTGGCAACAAAGACATACAAGGCTAAGGATGGGAAAAAAAGAACGGTTTATACGGTGAAAGTTCCTATGAAATCTGACCATATTAGCACAAGGGCAGATCGCTATAAACAGGAAGTCCTGAAGCAGAGTAAACGATTTAATATCGATCCCATCATTGCGTTTGCGGTGATGGAGACAGAATCTGCATTTAACCCGAAAGCCAAATCACATATTCCTGCCTATGGCCTCATGCAGCTTGTGCCAAAAAGCGGTGCCAGAGATGCCTATCTTTATGTATACAAAAAGGACAAGTTCATTGATGGGGATTACCTTTTCAAGCCTGGGAATAATATTGAGCTGGGTTGTGCGTATCTAGCTAAGATCAGGCATCAATATTTTAAATCAATCAAGGACGATGAGCGCGCGTATATCTGTGCAGTGCCCGCCTATAATACAGGCATTGGAAATGTAGCAAAAGCACTTGTTAATCAACCCAAATTAAAGCCTGCATCTCAAAAAGCAAATTCTATGTCTCCAGATCAGTTGTATAAAAAACTGCACAAGGACTTGAAATACAAGGAAGCGAGAGATTATCTGGAACGGGTCTGGTCCAGGAAAGATAAATACGCTAAGCTTGCAGGAAAGTAAAACAGGTTATTTATAATCTATTTGGTTCCCAAAGATAGCATCAAGCGAAATCTGCCGCGTTTTTGATGATTTCTTATTTTTAATAGTGCATATCCAAACCGGGAACAGGACCATTTCAGTGTGCTCAACACGGACGTTAAACTTTCTCTCCATCAGGTGTTTAATTTTTTTATGATCTATTTTAGTACCTCCTGTAGCGCGAAAATCAAAATGAATCTCAGATTTATCATGGGCTTCCAAGGTGCAGACGTCGTCTAAATCTTTGATCTTATGAGGATCAATATCAACTACGGCTGAGAATTCAAACTTTTTACTCTGAACATAGATCAGATCATAGCTCTTATGATGTAAATATAGATTTTCACCAATCTCAATTTCCTTTTTCTTAAATATTCCCTTTTTCTCAATAAAAACCAGTTTCACCATTATAAGTGGTAAATATTCAAAAGCAGAATCAGAGAATGTCTCTGATTTCATTAGCGTGCCTTCCAGATGTGGCTTAACCAGCTTTTCCAGGTCACGTTCATACAGGGAATGTTTCACCACCTGTATTTCTTCTTTACCGGTCGATGGTTTTTCTTTTGTTGAATCTGTTTCAGACTGACCTGGTTTTTGGGGATCTGTATCAGCTGGGATCTCCTGTTTTTCTTTAATGATTGGTGGCCCAGAAGAAACATCCGGCTTTTGCATACTAATCTTTTGAAATTCAGCTCGAAGATCAGGATCAATATAATCGTCCAGGTTTTCTTCGCTCAAAGTGATATGTTGTGTGAGAAGCCAACGGGTAGTGATCTCCTGTACTTTATTGTCATAATCCGGTGAAATAAGCATAAAATGTCCCGATTCAAGTCCTGGTAGTTTTGACATGACCCTATCGCTATCTTCCTTAATAGAAGATTCCAACCGGGGCTGTACTTTTTTAAGGTCCTGCTTCTGGGTCAGTTGGCCAAGATTGGTTGTTGAGAACTGGGCAATGGCCTTATAGTCTATATCCCCAGGGTTCTGAGTGGCTATCAAACAACCGATCCCATACTTCCTCGCTTGTTTAAATAACAGCATTAGACTTTCTTTACAGGCTGGCTTTTTTACAGGTGGAATGTAGGGTGCAATCTCATCAAGGTAATAGAGGCACTGCAGGCCTTCCTGACCACCTTTTAGTGGGTGTAACAGCATCCACTGATACATAAGCTGCGTGATACTGGACACAAAGAATTCTTTCTCTTCCTGTGTTGAAAGGGTGTTGAGATAGATCACAGAGATTCTTGTTTTACCCTTATCAGAATCCAGGCCTAAGAGTGTATCAATATTAGCAGGTGTTCCTGTCTCGAATATCAATCGTCTCGATCCGGTTGTGAGGAGGCTGACCTTTCGCTGCAGATCTTTTATCAGCTTTGGTGTACATATCAGTTCGACAGTGTCATGGACATCATCGGGCATGTCTTTCAGGATTGAGATTAAATTTTCAAATTTTTCAAGATGAATATTGCTGCGAATACAATAGCTGAATATTTCTGTTAAAACAGAATCCACGGACTTACCATCATCCGTATCAAGGTCATAGCCTAATAAACCAGCTATGTTTTTTGCTGTCGCTGACAGGAACCGAAGTTGATCTTCTGTACTTAATTTTTCCAGGCATTCAAACTGGAGCGGGTTGATGCATAGGGGTAAACCTTTGCTGCTGCCAGGGGTCCATATCAATACTTCAGTATGATCCGTGAATGAGTCGTAGAGCTCTCTATCGATACCATGTTCGACCAATGAGTCATAATCTGCACTTGCAGCGAGGCTCGCAATGTCACCTTGAGGGTCAAAAGCGATAACGGGAATCTTATTGCGACCGAATTCTTCCACCAAAACCTTGCTCGCGACTGTTTTTCCAGATCCAGATGATCCAAAACAGGCAAAATGCCGCTGCATAGATTTTATGCTGAGCTCAACCGGTTGTTCGTCCTTTGTTTTTCCAATAGTAAATGACATAATAATTAAGCTGCCCTTTAATTCCTTAGAGATTCATAAACAGTCCGATCTGCGCTCCAAGACCAGTCATATCTAGTTCATCGTAGATTGGGAGGCCCACATCTGTCTCATCAACATTTGCTTTCATCTTAGCTGATCTGTAGTATGTTTCTATTCCAATACTGGATTTATCACCTAGATTTAGATTAGCGCCGACTCCAAGCGCCCAACCAAATCCATTAAAAAACCTGAATGTTTGATCTCCGGTTACATAATTTGTTTCATTATTAAATAGAATATTCCAGCCAAGTGAAACATTGGCGTAAGGAATAAAAGAGCCCATCTCAATAGGTAACCCGACTTTTGCGGTACCCATTACAGGAAACAAATAGGATGTCATATCTACTTCCACTTGCTGGGTAGTGATTGTTTGTCCTAATCCTGTTGTATCTTCTATACCAACATCTGATACTTTTTTATAATTGGTCCAGAACGCATCCATGCCGACACCAGCAGATACCATTTCATCAATATATCGAAAATAACCGTACCCGATAGTTAAACCGCTTTCAATATCAGGGGGTGAATAAAGTCCAAGTGAAATTTTATGTTGGATTGTTGGTGCTCGATCAAATACCTGAGCGTTCAAGAGTATAAACGATGTTGAAATAAGTACAATAATATTCTTCATGTATTGTCTATCCTTTTCCTATAATATTAATGGTTGTGCAATTTTACATATTTAATATACATCTGCACAGTAAAATTAATTTCAATTCTCGTCAATAATATTAATATAATAGTAATGGTATTGTGGATGATGAATATTATGTATATTTAATGGAATTATAGACTTTTTAATGTTGAAATATTCAGAATAAATCCGTGTACCTAAACTTTATTACTCTATCTATCATTTTTTCATCTGTCCTGATTCCACAGCAGTCATTCGAAGACTTTAAACGTCAGCAGGAACAGGCCTTTAGCCAGTACAAGGAATCAGTCACCAAAGAATATGCTGCCTATGAAGCTGCTGAAAAGGCTGCATTTGAAGAATTTAAAGAAGACGTGGAGCGTCAGTGGGAAGAGTTCAAGGGATCAACTGCAAAAACATATGTCTCCTATGATGGGGATCTACAGTCGAGGGCTTCCATTGATTATGAGAATGGCAATCTATTCATTGAAGTAATCATTGATGAAGAAACGGTGGATAGTGAAGGAATAAATTATTACAAAGGCAACAGGCATGATTCTTATCGATTTGGTTATGGTGGTCCATCCTTGTTTGGGAACTTCTTGTTTATATTAAATACAACATTTTATCCTTGGCCACAAACGGCGGGGCACGTGAGTAAAGAATTAAGTGAGAGTGAAAGAAAACCACTTTTCCAGGGTCTGGCAAAGAGTAAATTAATTCAAAAACTTGTAAAAGTACTTTCTGAGACGGATGATGGAGGGAACAGCATACTTGATGATCAATTAGCAGATGATAATGGCACAGAGATTAATGCTGCAAACGCTGAAAAGTTTGCTGAGAAAAATATTAGCGGTCAGTTAGAAGCTTCAAAAGACTACACAGGTAAAGATGGGAAAAAAAGGAAATCATTTTCTTTGTCATTAGATCTTAAGTCAGGTCATCAAGATTCCAGAATTAAAAAGTACAGGAAGGAAATTGTCAAACAATCAAAGAGATTTAATATTGAGCCATCCATTGCCATGGCAATTACAGAAACCGAATCGAGTTTTAACCCGAAAGCAACATCCCATATACCTGCTTACGGGCTTATGCAGTTGGTACCGAGCTCTGGTGGCAGAGATGCATATAATTATGTTTACAAAGAAGACAAAGTTTTGAAAAAGCGATATTTATATAAGCCAAAAAATAATATTGAGTTAGGGTGTGCTTATTTAGGGAAAATACGCAATACCTGGTTCAATGGTATTAGAGATAATAATAGTGCGTATATGTGTACCATAGCAGCGTACAATACAGGAGCCGGGAACGTTGCTAGAGCACTTACAAATACTACCAAACTAAAACCCGCAACAAAAAAGGCGAATCAATTAGGATCTGATGAACTCTATAATACACTCCTTAAAGATCTTAAGTATGAAGAAACCCGCAATTATTTAAAAAAGGTATGGGCGAGAAAGGATAAATATTCTGATATTGGTTAGTAGAAACCATGACGAATGAAAATTCTGATTGATCAGATTCTATTTTGATGAATAGAATTGTAATAATATAGCTTTCCAGTAAATAATATAATTTCAATATAAAATTTCCTTTTCTTAAAAGGCGTTTACTCTTCCCAGGCTGGGCACACTAGGTTCTTGTAGTCGCACCAATCACAATGCCTGCCAGTTTTAGCATCAAATTCTCTGTTTCGAATTCCCGCAGCCACTTCAATGATCTTTTCTTTTGTTTCAGCTATCTGGTCTGAAGTGAAGGAATGGCTTCGAATAGGTTTTTCATCATCCCTCAAAAAGTACAGGGCAGCGGATGCGGGCAGACCGCCGATATCTTCATCGACCAATTGCTCAAGATACATGGAATAGATAGCCAGCTGGAGATTTGATTTTGCAGAAGAAGATGTTTTGCTTGTTTTATAATCTACAATGGAAATTCCATCACCGGTCTTATCGATCCGATCAATTGCGCCACGGATCGTGATAGGACCAATCTCAAAGGCAAAAGACTCTTCTGTTTTGATTACATCTGGCGGATTGGCCGCAGTGATATTGCTATAGCGAGACAAAATTTCTTCACCCTGTTCTCTAAATTTTTCTTCACGAACAGTGTAATCGAACTCACCTTTTTTCCATTCTTCATCCAAGAGACGGAGTATTCTGTCTTCAGATAATTCTTTTCCTGGTACATGAAATCGCTGGAGGACGGCATGAATAATATTTCCGAAGACGAGTTCGGGCTTCCTTGCGGTCTGAGGAATGCCGTCAAGCCTACCCAGCCTGAATTTTAAGGGGCAGGACT
>Ga0163108_10000996_pt1 | contig 20875 bp, 20 predicted proteins | sample Fk1155metaG_FD_109644 | JGI IMG/M metagenome (GOLD analysis project Ga0163108, IMG submission 109644) | Marine microbial communities from the Central Pacific Ocean - Fk160115 155m metaG | ecosystem: Environmental > Aquatic > Marine > Oceanic > Photic zone | place: The Central Pacific Ocean...
ATGCGCTATCTCCGTCAACCCCATTGGTTCCGTTGGTTCCATTTGATCCGTTTGTCCCATTAGCACCTTGCAGAGAATTCAAGAAATCTTGTTGCGTTCCTGTGTTTCCATTAGCAATCCAAATGTCGTAAGCGCTAGAGCCACTTGGTCCTGCTGGTCCTGTTGGTCCTGATGAACTAACTACACCACTAATCCAAGAAACAGAAACTGAATCCCAAACAAGTGCTTCTCCATGATTAGCTGAAGCAGGAAGTTCTATTTCATTGTTAGGGTCATTATCGGCATCATTTATTGATACTGATCCACCGCCATTACTAAGTGTTAGGGTAGAGCCAGCTAATGAGATGGTTTGAGAGCCACCACCACCACTTCCGGCAGGTCCTTGGGGTCCAACAAGTGAATCCAGAAAATCCTGTTGCGTTCCTGTATTCCCATTAGCAATCCATATGTCATACGCACTGTCACCGTTTATTCCATTGGTTCCGTTGGTTCCATTGGATCCGTTGGTTCCATTTGCACCTTGTAGAGAATTCAAGAAATCTTGTTGCGTTCCTATGTTTCCATTGGCAATCCAAATTTCATATGCGCTCTGACCTGCTGGTCCAGCGGGTCCCATAGCTCCATTTATTCCAGCAGGTCCGGCAGGTCCAGGCACTCCATCTAAACCTTGTGCTCCTTGTGGCCCTGTTGGTCCGGCAGGTCCTTGTGGTCCACCCGCAGGTCCTTGTGGTCCTGTTGGTCCCGTTGGCCCCATTGGCCCAATTAGAGAATCTAAAAAGTCTTGTTGTGTTCCGGTGTTTCCATTAGCTATCCAAACATCATATGCGCTTTCTCCAGTAGGCCCTTGTGGTCCTGGAGTCGAACTCCCACTAGTTTTGGCATAAAGAGCATAAGGAACACTGAGTAATTCAGAAATAGATGTAATGTTATAGTTAGTGCCTCCACTAGGATCTGTTTCAGTTTTGATATAAAACGGACCATTGGCCCAGTCAATAGTTGAAAAATCTCCACTTATAACTGTTCCTGTTCCAATTTCAATAGAAATCAAACCATTGATATTGCTGCTTGGTGTTTGTGTTTCAGAATATACTTCAGTTCCACTTGCACTACCTTGCAAAATACTTATTTTAATTCCTACTGGTTGTGAGCTTATCAAGGTATTATTTGCATCTCTGATGATTGCTTGGAAACTCATTTTCTCAGGGCTTTGAGCGAATAGAGTGAGATTAAATAATAAAAATAAACAGAAGTAAAAGTGTTTCATTGAGTTTAATTTTTAATGATTTTAAATGATTTAACTAATTGGTTTTTATTTTTGATTTTTAGTAGATAAGATCCTCTTGAATACTTTTCAAGATTAATGATAGTGTTTTCTGAATTTAATTTTTTAGTTTTTAATAGCTTTCCTTTAAAATCAAATAAAGAATAAGAAGAAAAAGCAAATTCAATGCTTTTGATGTTGATGATATCTGTGGCGGGGTTTGGGGAGATTGTAACTGTAAAAGAGTTCGTATTTCCTTCCTCAATAGATGCATAAGCATATATTTCATAGGCGTGCTGTACGCCTTCTGCACTGCTTTCTCCTGATGTAGCGCTATTTGTATGATATGCAATTTGACCAACGCTATAACTTAATGACCCTCCAGATCCTGAGGTGTCTCCGCCTGAAGAAAGTACAGCTTGCTGTGCAAAAGATATAGGGTTAAATAAAAAAGAAAATAAAAATAGTAAAACAGCTATGGCTTTCATTAAAAAAGTGAGTTTAATTAGTACGCTTTTATTGTCTAAAACAGCGTTATTAATAAAGAGGCTGTTTTGGTTACCTTATAAATATACAAGAGCTTAATTAAATAAACAAACTTCTTATCATTATGTTCATTTAATAGAAATGCCTATTGGGCAATGATCTGAACCAAAAACTTCGTTAAGAATAAAAGCGTTTTGAAGTCTGGAAATTAATGATTTTGAGCTTAAGAAATAATCAATTCTCCAACCAATGTTCTTTTGTCTTGCTCCAGCACGATAGCTCCACCAGGTGTATTTGATGGTGTTTGGATAAAAATGCCTGTAAGTATCAATTAAGTCATTATTGCAATAATTATCCAAGCCATCGATTTCTTCCTGCATAAAACCAGCTGATCGGTTATAATTAGCTTTTGGTCTTGCTAAATCTATTTCTTTATGCGCAACATTTAAATCACCGCATACAATCACAGGTTTCTTTTCTTCTAGTTTTTTTATAAAATTTAAAAAATCCGAATCCCATTGCTGTCTATAATTTAATCTTGCTAGAGCACTTCCTGAGTTTGGAACATAAACATTGATTAGAAATAAACTATCGTATTCAAGGCATACTGTTCTTCCTTCATGGTCATGCTCATCAATGCCTATGTCATATTGGACAGATAGAGGCTTTTTTTTTGTCAGTATGGCGGTGCCAGAATATCCTTTCTTGTCGGCTTCATTTGCATATATTTTGTATTCATTAAGATCAAGAAGGGTTTCTTTTACCTGTTCAACGGTCGCTTTTGTTTCTTGAAGGCAAATAATATCAGCATCCAGTTTTTTCATATCAGGAATGAAAGATTTTTTAGTAATAGCTCTTATGCCATTAACATTAAAAGATAGAATTTTCATTTATCAGTTTTTTTAGATTCTAAAAATATTAGTTTTATATCAGATATCTTATTTTTATTTTAAAATTCAATAAATGAAATTAACATTAAATAAAATAGAAAATCCTTTTACAATGCAGCTTGAGGACGAAAATGGCAAAACTTGCCTAATGGATGCCTCTTGCTCAATGGGTGCAAAAGAAAAAGGAATGACGCCTATGCAACTTCTTGCTGGTGCTTTGGTGGGTTGTATGTCTATTGATGTATTGCTCATTTTAAGAAAACAAAAAGAAGAACCAACGCATTATAAAGTGCTAATAGATGCTTATAAAAATCCAGATACTATTCCTTCTCCTTTTGAACAAATTCATTTAATTTTTGAATTGAATAAAGAAATTCCTTTAAAAAAAATAACTCGGGCAGTTCAGCTGTCTTTGGATAAATATTGTTCTGTAAAAGCGAGTCTTCATGATAAAATAAATATCACTTTTGAAATAAAACAAACAAGCAATTAAGATTCTCTTTGTATTTTTGAATGCATTTATAATTAAAAATGAATCGAGTTAGAGAAAAATTCCCAATTTTTAAAGAGAAAATCAACGGAAAAGAGTTGATTTATTTTGATAATGGTGCAACAACTCAAAAGCCCAAGGAGGTAATCGATGCACTAAATGATTTTTATCAAAAACAAAATGCAAATATTCATAGAGGAGTCCATTATTTGAGTCAAAAAGCAACTAGTTTATACGAAGACTCACGATTGGGAATCAAGCAATATTTAAATGCTTCAAGTTTTGAAGAAATCATTTTTACCAAAGGAACTACCGATGGAATTAACTTAATAGCAAATTCATTTGGAGAGTTGTTAAAACCAGGAGATAAAATCATGATTAGTGCGATGGAGCACCACTCCAATATTGTTCCATGGCAACTATTATGTGAAAAAAAAGATTTAAAACTTCAGATTGTTCCTATTTTAAATAGTGGAGAATTGGACATGAATGCTTTTGCTTCGATGTTAAATTCGACAACGAAATTAATTTCTATTACACATGTTTCTAATACTCTTGGAACGGTTAATCCAATAAAAGAAATTATAGAGAAAGCACATGCTGTTGGAGCAAAAGTGTTGATTGATGGGGCTCAAAGTTTGCAACATTTCGAAGTTGATGTTCAAAAACTAAATTGTGACTTTTTTGTTTTTTCAGGCCATAAAGTTTTTGGTCCAACAGGTATTGGTGTTTTATATGGTAAAAAAGAACTTTTAGATAAGATGCCACCATATCAGGGAGGGGGAGATATGATCGCAAAAGTTTCTTTTGAAAAAACAAGCTATAATGATTTGCCTTTTAAGTTTGAAGCTGGCACACCTAATATTGCGGGTGCAATTGGGCTTGGCAAGGCAATCCAATTTATTTCCAATCTTGATAAAAAGGAGCTTTTAGAGCATGAATTGGAACTGCTTGATTATGCTCAAAATAAATTGAAAACTATTGAAGGCTTGAGAATAATTGGAACTGCAAAAAATAAATCATCCGTAGTTTCATTTATTGTAGAAGGTATACATCCTTTTGATATAGGAACTTTGCTTGATCAAAATGGAATAGCTGTTAGAACAGGCCATCATTGCACACAGCCTTTAATGGATTTTTATTCTATTCCGGGTACCATTAGGGCTTCATTTTCTGTTTACAATACTAAGAAAGAAATAGATGTTTTTATCAAAGCTTTGATTAAAGGAATTCAGATGTTGAGCTGATTTTTATATTCCAACCAATCTTCAAATAAATCAATATCACTTAATTTATCCATTAAAAAATAAGATTCATTTGATTCCTCTATGTTTTTAATAGTGTCGTTTAATACCGAATCGGTGCTCCATTTTTTGTTTTTAAATAATTCTTGATTGATGTTTTTCATTCCAAGTAAATAATATCCACCATCATTACTGGGTCCGATGACAACGGAATGTGTTTTTAGTTTTTCAAAAGCAGTTTGAATTATATCGGGTGTTAAATAAGGACAATCGCTACCAATAATAACTATATTTTCATAGCCTTTTTGTTTGCATTTTATAAATGCATTTAACATCTTTTCTCCAAGATTAGAGCCGCTCTGTATTTCCTTTATATAGTCACCTTTATATATCTGATTTTCAATACTTTTATTGTATGCTATTAAAGTTTTTATTTCGGTTAATTCTGTTATTAAATTGGCGTTAATTTCAAGTAGTTTGTGATATATTTCAAGTGCTTCTTTATTCCCACAAGATTCAGCAATTCTTGTTTTAACTTTTCCTAGAATAGGATTTTTTGTAAAGACAATAAGCGCATTATTGATATCTGCTACTTCTTGTTTTCGCCCATTTTTGTCATTTATTCTTATATCCATGAGTTTTGCTTGTTCTTTTATTTTTATAATCTATTGTTTTTTGAGAGTCTTCGGTAATTTGAGAAAAACAAAAGTGTTTCAAAACGATAAGAATAAAGAAATGAAAAGTGTTTTCATTAAGGTTTGCATATAAGCGTATCCAAGACAGGAGAAAATCCCGCCCACACACCTAATGCACCTCCTTGAATGTTTGTGGGTACGTTAATCGGAGTAGAAAATGGACTCCCAGCAGAATATAATTGCCGATATTTTTTATCAAAGAAGTTGAATTCATTTTTTCCTAGCGAAGAGAATTTAACAACAATGGTATCACCTAATTGATACAATAAATCATTTGGATTTCCACCTTCTCCTTCTGTCGGGTTTTCATAATAAAATTCAAAAGCCATTCCATCAAAAAAAACATCGTCAAAGAAAGCGCCAAAAGTTTTGACAAAAAATTGATTTTCTGGTTCTCCTTGGTCATTTAAGTTGATTTTTTTTACTTCCCATAAATAGGCATTGCTAACTCCCGGAGGATCAGAAAGGTGTGCCCACGAAAACCCATATCCGGGGTCATTTGATTCTTCTTTCCAATAAACAGAATCTAGAGCTACCGGATTTTTGATGCTTGTTTGAGATGTATATGTGTTGCCGTCATATGAAACAGTTAAATCGTAAGTTTTTCCGACTTCTCCCCATATGCTTTGATCAAAAGAGGTGTATGCGCAGATATTAAGTGATGCAAGTTGATCCACTGGGATTCCAAGAAGGTCTGCAGCCATTTGTTCTGTTCCTGGAGGTAAATTATTTGAGCAAAGTTCATCAAGTACTATAGTGCTTGTTCCATTGGAGACCGTAACTGTGGCTCCAGAGATAAAGCCACTTAAAAAAGCATCAAAATTTGTTGGAGAATAAATGTCATGAGTTTTGGTAACAAATACAATAGGGGGTTGACCTGTTTCTATAGATCCATCAATGACAATAAGCTCATCATGAGGTGGTATGTCAATGTTAACTTCTTTTGTGCAGCAAGTTAAAAGCAAGCTAAAAAAGAATATTGATGATATAAAAAACGATTGTTTTTTCATTTTAAAATTCAAAGTTCCATGTGACACTTGGTATAATAGGGAAGAGGGTAACCTGTTTTACCGAAAGGCTAAAGTCTCCATCAAAAAAGTTTCCATCCTGATCTACATATAAAAAGAAAGGATTAGCTCTATTGTAAACATTGTATATGGAAAACGCCCAACTATTTCTAAATTTCTTCTTTTTCTTTATTGTTTCTCCGGTGACGGGATCTGTTTTGCTTTTAAATTCTTTGTCGTATAAAGTTGCGGAAAGATCAAGTCGGTGGTATGGGGCCATTCTTGTAGAATTCCTTGCTCCATAATTAAATAAAAGATCCTGTTCTTGCACATACCATGAATTTGGTAAGGTTAGAGTGTTTCCTGTTGCATAAATAAAAGAGGCTCCAAAAGTCCACCTATCGTTTAGTTTATAAGTCCCAACAACACTTAAATCATGTCTTCGATCATATTTAGCTGGAAAGATGTCTCCATTGTTTAAGTCATCAAATTTTCGCTCTGTTTTTGACCAGGTGTATCCAATCCATCCCGAGAACTTACCAAAAGTCTTTTTAAGAAATAATTCTATTCCATAAGACCAGCCTGAACCAAAGGTTAGTTGATTATCTGTGTTATCATTAATGTTGGCTCCTGGCAAAGTGCCTTCTTTGTATTCAATAAGGTTGTTCATGCCTTTGTAGTAAACTTCAACAGATGTTTCGTAGGTATCATCCAGAAAGTTTTTATAATAACCAACAGATGCTTGCCATCCAGTTTGAGGTTTTACAATATCGGTAGATGGATACCATATGTCTGTTGGAAGAGAAACCGCGCTTAAAGAAGTCAAATGAACATATTGGTAATTATATGAATAACCTGCTTTGATGGAGCTATTGTCTGGCATTAGCCATCTAAGAGATATTCTAGGTTCTAGTCCATGGTAGAATTTAATTAAATCTCCGTTATTAAAATCAACTGTTGAATCACTTGTCGAAACCCCATCACCTTTAATATACCTTGTGAAAGGTCCAACATGCTGGTATGTTCCATATCTTAATCCGGCATTTATTCGGATTTTTTCATTTATGTCAAATTCGTCTAAAAAATATACTGCAGATTCGTGAGAATATAGCTTTTGAGCTGATCCAGTATCAAAAACCACTGTGTCAGCTTGTGCCGAAACGCTTGTTGGGGTAAACATATGGTAAATGTAGTTGGCTCCCCACTTAAATTTATGAGAATTGCCGGGGTAATACGAGAAATCAATTTTTGTTCCAACATCTCGAATGCCAGATCGAAGTTCAAATTTGAATTGGTCTTGTTGTGATCCAAACATGAAATTATAATCGGTAAAGGTTTGGGTGACATTCATAAATAATTTATTGGAAAAAAGGTGGTTCCATCTTAATGCTGCAATTGAATTCCCCCAAGGCATGTCTACCTGAAAGCCAGCATCTCTACTGCCAAATGAAAAAATATCTTTACCAAAATAACCACTTAGATATATACGGTCTTTATCGGTGATTCGATAGTTCATTTTTGCATTCAAATCATAAAAGAAATAGGAGGTTCCTGCAAAAGGAGATGAATCTGGAATAGCGGCTTTCATGATAAGATCAATGTAGGTTCTTCTAGCTGAAACAATGAACGAGCCTTTGTCTTTTTTTAATGGCCCTTCTATGGTTAAGCGAGATGAAATAGCGCCAATTCCTCCTTTAACCTTAAATTCTTTATTATTCCCTTCATTCATGTGAACTTCAAGAACAGAAGACATTCTTCCTCCAAAATTAGCGGGCATTGCTCCCTTGGTTAATTCGACGCTTTTAACGGCGTCTGCATTAAAGACCGAAAAGAATCCAAAGAGATGGGCTGCATTGTAAACAATTGCTTCATCAAGAAGTACAAGATTTTGATCAGGACCACCACCTCGCACGTAAAATCCTTGCCCTCCTTCGGATACCGATGATACTCCGGGAAGTAGCTGAAGGGTTTTTACAACATCAACTTCTCCCATAAATGCAGGTAATGTTTTGATTTTTTCAATCTCAAGACCCATTTGGCCCATTGCGGTAGAGTTTACATTTTCTCCTTTCTTTGCATTAACTGTAATTTCTTCGATGTCTTGTACTGTTGACCCGAGCTCAAAATTGTATTTTAAATCCTCACTTAGATCAATGAGTTTTTTTTCTGTTGGGTGGGCAGCAGAACGAAATTCAATCTCATAACTTCCCTTAGGAACGGTGATGGAATAAAACCCATAGGAATTAGATAGCGTTCCTTTTTTTATGGATGGAATGTATATTTTAACTCCAATCATTTCTTCCCCACTTTGACCATCGGTTACATAGCCACTTAAAGTAGATTTATCTTGACTTAGGTTATTGTTTTGAAACAAAAAAACAGATAAGATGATGAAGGTTGTTTTTAATGAAAGAGTCCTCATTATTTTAAAAGTTACGTGTGCTTTTTTTTGTTGAGGTGCTAATATATGGATATTTAAACAATCTAAATGTGTTTAATGATGGTCGGTTAAATTGATTTATAAATGGAAAACAGGTTTTTTAACAATAAGTGAAATTCTTATTTTTCTTATCTATGACTATTTATAAAATCTGTCGGATTTAAATAACCTCTGGTATCTGAAGAATATCCAGGACCTATTGGCATGTTAATATTGTCTCTTATTTCAAAATGCAGATGAGCTGGGTACATGCCATCGTTATTTCCGATAGCGCCTATTTTTTGTCCCTTTGGAACATAGTCCCCTTTTTTAATGTAAATGTTTTGGCAATGTGCATACAAGGATTCTACTTTTTCTTCTTTGCTTATGTAATGCACAATTCTTATCACATTTCCCCATCCTCCTTGAATGTTTTCGGCAAAAGAGACATAGCCGTTTGCAATGCAATAAATCGGATCTCCTAAATCGCTGTTTCCACCACCTGTGCCGTTCCAATCATCTCCAAGGTGATTGTTTTTTGTGAATTTTTGAGCGTTGTAATAGCCTTGTGCATTAGGTTTTCCAACTGGAAAATCAAATCCGTTTGTAGTTTTTATGGTATCAAAGTGGGGGGTGTTTATCTCGGTTGTGGAGGTGGTTTTTTGTTTAAGGGAATTGTTTCCTTCTTTAAGGTTGCAGCTGATGATTAAGATTACCAATAATAAAATAAGATACTTCATAGGTGATAAAGTAGTTTTGATATAAATACAGCAAATACAAAGTATAATTCAATTGTTACAGAAAGTTACCTGCTTTTTCAATGATATATTCGCAGTTATTTAATTAATTCGATAATTATTCCAATTAAACCAATTACTAAACATAAAGGAGAGAAAAATTTTGAATCTGCTCGACCAAAATCTGTGGTTTTAATTTTTTTAAAAACCCCAACATATTTAAAATCCCCAATGGAACGTAAAATAAAAATGGATGAAATAACCCATCCTATATAAATTGAAATCCATTTGGGATAGTCAATTGAAATTAAATCACTTATCAAAAAATAATATGTTGCAAAAGCAAATAACCCAGCGGCAACAATTGAGCTTTCAATTTTTTTTGGATTAAATATTTTATTTCCATCTATATTGATTGGGATAGCCTTGTCAAAACCCCAGGTGCCTCCAAACACCCAATTCCAATGAATTCCAGATAAAACAAGGAAAACAAGGATTTCAAAAATTATTAAAGTAAGTGTCATTTTTGTCTTAAAGCATTTATTTTTTTACAAAGGAGCCAAAACGAAATGTGGAATTGTGATTATTTAGAAGCTTAATATAATATTTGCCTTTTGAAAGTCCAGAGATGTTAATTTTTATTGCCTTGTTTTGGAATTTGCTCTCTGTTAAGAGAACACCGTTGGAGCTATAAAGCATTGCTGTATAATCCCATTCTAAGTTTTTATTAAACTCTATAGCTATGTAATCTGAAGTAGGATTTGGAAAAATGTTTAATTGTTCTTTCATTACGTCTAATTCATTTATTCCAATAGGGGGTGTGTCAAAAACAGACAAATTGTCAAACATTAATCCATCTTTATTTGTCTGAATAGAATCGCTTATAAATGTAAATTTCCAAAGAACGGTGTCGCCAATTTGAATATTAAAAAGTGCTCCAAGAGGTCCTAATTGAACTTCAAAGTTATGCCATCCAAAAGAATTCCCTGTTAGGACAGGTTTGTTAGAAATCCCATCAACCAACCAATCACCAATGTATCCAGAATAACTTGTGTCATTGATCATGTCTATCCACGTGTTTCCGTTGTCCGGAGAGAACTCGATAAGTCCGTAGTCTGTTAATGTATCGCAATACACAAAATAATCTCCGCTAAACTCAACACTACTATTTAAAAAAAAACCATGATCAGCTCGATGCATAAGAACAAAGGAGGAGGTGTCATTAGATGGGTAATGGTTTAAAGTGTCTGTAACAATCGCATTAGGAATTGATTCAGCATTTGAAAAAATGTTTTTTTGTGGAGCCCCTATTTGCCATATATTAGATGGGTTAGTAGAATCCATGTATAAATAATAGCTCCACCATGTTGAATTTGGTATAGTGTTTTCGTTATGACCAGTTCCTTCAAAACTTATTTGGTAGTCGTTTTGAGAAAGGTTTGAAAAATTTAATAGGAAGATGGAAACGAAAAGAGTGAAAGTTTTCATAGCTTATGGTTTTTGTTAATAAATGAACCAAGCTTAAATGGCTCGAATCATAATGGTTTAATAAAGATAATTTATTCTGATAAATGAAGATGTTTTTTAATAGTTATTTCTTCAAGTTCAATGGTGTATTCAACACGTTGATTGTCTTTGATATCCCATATTTCTGCTTTGATTGTTGGGCTTGGATTTGAGCAATTAATTGAAAGCAAACCAAAATGATTTTCCATGACAGGCCCCTCAATTCTGTTTTTATTAGGAGTGGCAAAATGCCAAGTTGATGATAGCCCGCTTGCGGTAATGTCGTATATAGGGTAGGTGTAGCTATTTTCTAACTTAGATATTTCTGCATAATGAACATCTCCAGAAATAAATAGAACTCCGTTGGCTCTTGTTTTTTTTATAAGCTTCAAAAGCTTTAATTGCTCATTTGGAAAATTAGCCCAGGCTTCGTATCCATTAAATTCAATTCCAAATTGAGTGCCCGAGCCAATTATTCGAACATCTGCAGGTTTTGAAAGTTCTTTCTCCAGCCATTTCCATTGTTGTTCTCCCAAAAGCGTTGGGTTTTTTGAAAGAGGATGTGGTGAATAGTCTAGTTTGTAAAAATATCTTCGATCATTTTTAAATTCTCCATTATATTTTTTGAGGTCGTCTCGAAATGTTCTTCCGTCAAGAAGAATTATTTGAATGGTGTTCCCGTTTTTGATGTATTCATAGGAGTGGTATATTCCTTTGTGTAATCTTCTTGTGCTGTTTTTGGGTTCTTCAAAAAAATCAAGAAATATTTCTTTTGATTTTTCTTTACACTTGTAGTGTTTGCCTATATCATTCCATCCGTAGTCATGGTCGTCCCATGTGGCTATTATTTCTACATGTTTTTTAAGGTTTTGATATGATGATTTTTGTTTTAACTTCTTGTATTTTGAACGCAAAACACTCATGCTTTTGGTGTCTCCATAAATATTGTCTCCTAAAAAAACAAAGACGTCTGGATTATGAGAAACGATGTTGTTGAATATAGGTAATTCATGATCTTGGTGGCCACACGATCCAAATGCTATTTTAAAAAAACGGTCATTTTGCGCATTTATTTTGCAATATATTAAGCTTAAAAAAACAAATATAATATATTGATTCATAGGTTTTTATGTGTTTTTATTAAAATTTTACATTTAATATTAAAATTTCATTATTTATTGAATGATTAATTTGTGGTGTTTGATTTTTTTACTTCCCATTTTTATTGATAAGGTATAAATACCTGGGGCTAAATCATTGATATTTATATCGCCATTTCCAATTGATTTTCTACATATTTGAGCGTTTGAATTAAGTATTAATACTTCGTTGATTGTATTTTGAGTTTCTATTTTTAATAAGTCATATGGGTAAATGGGATTTGGGTATATTTTTAAGGATGAAGAATTATTGACAGCTTCATTTACACCTTGTCCTTGACAGTTAAAATTAAAGCCATAGTAGATGTTCATAAAATCAATAATAACATCTGCTAAGTCATTAGAGTATTTGGACCTGTTTGCTGGTATAACCATAAATTTCCAATAGGATTCAAGATGGGTCGCATCAATTGTTCCTGAGCTTCTTGAGCCATATCTCCATGTATTTTGACCGGCATAGAAAAATGTTACCGAGTCAGGTGGGCTAGGGTAAGCCGGGCTGGTGCATGACTTCCATCCTAGAGAGTCTAGCATGCCCCCCAAGCTTGTGGGGCCTTTTAATACTTCCAAAAAGTCAGCTCCCCCAACTGTACATAAGTTTTTAATGGTGGAGTGATTGACTCTTGTCATAATATTAGAATCAGGCATATTGAGATAGGTTTTTGAAAGCCCTAATCCAATCATGTTCCATTCTTCAGTAGTTGCGTTACCATGTAATTCAAAATAATGCCCTTTTCCCCAGTTAGCAGTAACTTGATCGTATGCGATTTGAATGAAATTATGAAATTCATTAAGGGCTTGTAATGCTTCTGGATGTGTTCCAGCTGCAATAATCGAATCTGATTCAGAGAATACAGGGTTTAATTTGCATGCCTTTAAGTGATTAATTATCATATGAGGACGGCATCCACCTGTTTTAAAATGCAATGAATCGACCATAAAAAAAGCCAATTCCATGGTTCCATTGTCAGGCCCTCTGGTATTAATATCCGGAAGATTAGCCGGCTCTAGTTCTCCAGCATGTGGAGCAACAAATATAATTGGCATATCTCCGGCAATATACTCTATGTAATTATTTGCACCATAGTAAGAATTTCCTGATACATATTGCGCATTTGAGGTATTAATGAATGTGAATACAATCAAAATACTAAAGAGGATTTTTAAATCTTTCATGTTAAATTTATTTGTCTTTTTCCTTAAAGGTAATTAATCTAATTTCGTATTACCAATGGTTGTTTTTTTTAGTGCCAACCAATGGAATAATTTATGTGTTTTATCCTTGTGTATAATTTCATCACTAATAAGCTCATGTAATTTGGGTAAAGAATAGAATGGAATTGCAGGATAGGCGTGATGTTCGGCATGATAAGGCATGTTCCACATGATAAAACTGACTAATTTGGAGGCTCTGATAGATCTAGTTCGTTCCATGATATTTCCTTTATTAGGCAATCCAGTGTGTTCTGCAGAAGTATAGCTTGCTAAAAAACAATGGCCAATAACTTGACCAATAAACAAGCCCCAAAAACCAGCATTAACATAAATTGCTAATAGGATAAAAATGGCTTGAACCCCTACAACAATTAAGCTATTCCAAAATAGTTTAAAACGAACTTGAGGCCTTACAAAAGGGAAAATTTTTATACGAATAAATTCTGGCATCCCTAGGGCCCCAATTATGGCCATCACATTTTTGAACATATATAAAGGCAAACCAGAAACCCAAACAATATAAAAAGGTAAGCTGCTCACAATAGAAGGGATGGGCTTATTTCCGAAGGATATTTCTGGATCTTTTCCGGGTATATGCGTATGGCGGTGGTGAGTAAAATGAAGTTCTTGAATCATTGTAGAAGAGTAAATATGAGCGATACCTGCAAGAAAAGCGGTGATTCGATTGAGCCAAAGCGTTTTGAATGCAGTATTGTGAACGGTTTCATGTAAACAGGCAAACATACTACAGCACAAAACCCCATAAACAATAAGACAAAGGACAAATAACCAAATAGGGCCTACCCAAGTGATGATTATTGCAATAGAGAAAAAAATGAATAGGCTATATAAGAGAACAAAACGCATTAGAGCAGGTTGATTCTTCTTTTTTAACAGCTCAGACATTTTTTCTTTAGTAAGCTTTTGGCTTTGATGAAAAGTTTCGTTCATGTTTTATTGTTATAAGAAAAAAGCAAAATCGATAGAGTTAAAAAGCATTTTTACTGACTATTTTTTTTATCCTGCATCAAAGAAGACAGATGTATTGTTTTTCTCATTTTCTTCATTGACTGTGTTATTGTAATCTATAAAAACACCCAGCTCACAATTTGGATTATAAACCCAATACTTGAAAGTGACTAAAACTCTTATAGATTGATTCTTGTTTAAAGCGGGGATTTTCTTTTTAATCTCAAAACAGATGTTAGGTTCTTTGTCCTTTCTGTCATAACTCATATCCCAGACCTTAAGTATAACAGGTTTGGATATAATTGCTCCTTGGTTTTTAATGGTGATATAAACAAGGCATAATGAAGAATCTGGAGCGGAGCTTTTTGACTCATAAAATTTCCATTGTGGAGTTTCAATTTTTTCAACTATTAAATCAGGCATCTTTTGAGTAAAGCCATGCGCCAGTATAAATGAAAAAAAAATAAATAAGATGATGAATTTATGCATCGCTATATTTTTACTTAAAAATAAGAAGTTTTCATCAATTCCACAACCATCAAAAACTACCAGCTTCCCGTTCTTTTATTGCCTATGATGCTATGCTAAAGAAATGTTTGTGATTTCATTAGATACAGGAATATGTTAGTTCAAATTGGATTTACTCATGTTGTATGCTGTTTAATTTTAAATTTCATTAAACCTCCGATTTGCTCTGCCCTTTTAATAGCCTCCTCCGACATTTCTCCCACAAAATTTTCCTGTATGCTTTCCTTCCAAAGGTCTAGCCAGTGTTCAAAGTGTTTTGCGTTTAATTCTTCAATAGCATTAAGTTCAATGTGCTTTAACATCGGGTTGCCCTTGTATTTGGCAACACCAAGCAATGTTGTTTCCCAAAAATCACACATGATGGGAATATGCTTGTTCCAATCTAACTTAATTACTTTGGTGAAAAAAAATCCAATTTTGTCATTATCAATTATTTTCTTGTAAAATGTGTCTACAAGAAATTCAATATCCTCTCTGTTTTCTAATTCTTTCATTTTTGAATATCGATAAGTTTAAACTACGTTTTAATGTGGTTTAGGTTATGTATATCAGTTAAATACACTAAGTGTTTCATTTTGAATTTTATTTACCTGAATACCATTAATTTAATAGTTAATCATTCTTTTAAAACCATGTCAATGCATATTACTGCTGCTAAAATTAAAATTCTCATAGGGTCATCTTTGGCTACGGCATCATTAATCTCAAGCATGTAATTGTCGGCGCTAGAGAACATTTCTTTTCCTAAACCAGCCCATTTTTTACTAACATGACCATACTCATTGTTTTCTTTTACAAATTTAAAATCCCAGCTTGTCCACTTTCCTTGTAGTTTACATAAAACATTGTCATTGGGGTCTAGAACATTAAATTTTCCTCCAATGGAAAAGAATTTTTGTTTGAATGTTCCAACTAGTTTGTCGTTTTCATCAAAAACTTCCACAGTGGAAAGAAAGATGGATATCCCTCTTTTAACGGTTAAAATTTTATCTCCAGATGGTGTTTTTAACTCGACATTAAACGGCGTCATTCTTTTGTAGTCTGTAAATCTTAATGCTTTTGTCAGACTTCCCAACTTTTCTTCACGACAATTTATTATAAGCTCTTTGTTTTCGGGATTATATATGTCATAATTGTTAGCAGCTTTGAACATTCCAACGTGTTCTTTTATAAAAAACAGATTTTGATTTAATATTGAATTCACATTTAATTTTTTAATTAATTATAACGTGTTTTGTAAACTGTATTTTAATGCAGTTTAGGTTTTGTTAACTATATTTATTTTTGAATAGCGTAACTGACAATTTTTGGGTTTTTTGGATCAGAGGCATTAATTTTAATCCAGCCATATTTATCTCCAGTCATTTTAATTGCTACGTAGTTTTCGGAAGTGGCATAATACCAATGACCATATGGCGGTGTTCCGGCTCCACCTGGATTTTCACTCCACATTTTAAGGTTTGTTTGCCAATCTGAAATCAAATCAATTCTTTCATTAAAATCTAACCTGTCAACAAAAGTGGCGGTATTTGTTTGTCCGAGTCCTATTGAATAGGATTCACTATAAAATGCGATCTCTAGTCCATTTTGAGAATTTAGCATACATGAGGGAAAAGGATTAGGCATTCCAGTAAGAAGATGAATACTGTCTTGATTTAACGCAAATAGAGATATGAAAAGATTATGGGGCCCATTAGAATCAATATCTAAAGAGTCATGGCCAATACCATATAAGTTTTGTGTATCCCAAGCTATGGATATCTCAAGTGGTGAAGGAAATTCATAATAATTGAAAGAGGTGTCATGAACACCTGCATAAACTTCAATAACATTGTTAGTAGTGCCACTATTATTGTTAGTAGAAATAGGTTCTTTTTTACAAGACAAAATGGAGAACCCAATAAAAAAATAAAAGATTAATTGATAAGTGCTTTTTGACATAGGTTTAAAATTATAGCCATTGCTGGGTTAAAGTTCATTTTTACGATTTAATCATAAATGTAAATAATTAAAGGGTATAATGTAAAAGAAAGATACGCACTAATTATGAGTATACCTAATGCGAACATCCATACCAAATCATGGCTGATTTAATTTAGGTGCTGGTGGTGTCCAAGTAGAAACATACTGTGCAATTCCTTTATGATAGTTTAAAACCATTTTTTCAATTAATTGAATGAACTGCTTTCTGCTTGAAAACTTTGCCCCAAAACCATCAATTAAAGCTATATGAAAAGTTTGTATTTCTTTTTAATCATAAACTATTATTTAAAGAGTTTTTATAAAGTATTAAAATAGTGATTTTAACGTTTGGCTAAACTGCGTTTTAATGCCTTTTATATCTTGTTAGTACTCGTTTACTTTAATCACTTATTATTTAAATTAAAAATATACTGAGATTTTTATAGCTACTAAGGTGCAACTATAACATGATTAAAAGTTTATGACCCTAGAATTTAATTAATTCTGCACTCCATGTCCCTGAATCATCTTTTTCATTTACCCATGTCCCCCAAATATAGTCTTTGTCCCTATTAATTTTGCCAGAATGAACTTTGAATCCATCAGAAAATGAAATTATTATATTATCCCCTTCTAACCTCCAGGTTTCTGTTGCGTCACTATACAAAAATCTTTCATTCCACTGGTCTATTTTAACATTTAAATAAGTAAAGGTATGGTCTAATTCAAGAATGATAATTTTTTTAACACCATCATTCTGAGATAGTTTCCAACCTGTACCACCTATATTTTGTCCAAATCCTAGAAGGGGTATTGCCAATAATAAGAAGAATAAAATCTTTTGCATAAATATTTATTTTTAATGAGTACTAACGTAGGGCTAGACTGACGTGCGCCTTTTTACCTAGTTTGAGTTTAAGAACTAAAGATAAACATTTCCGCACAACTCGTTTTGCCAAGCATAAACGGAGCATGCAGTTTAATAAAATAGTTAAAGGGATAAATAGTTAAAAAGCTCTGACGGCTCTCACTCTATAAGTATCGCCCTTATTGATGCCGCTCGAGTGACCGAAGCTGAAAGAGCAGTGCCAAGCGGTACCACTATTGTTCTCAGTAGAACTCCAATACCTTCCATAGGTTGGAGCAATATATTCTTGTGAAAAGCCATTAGTAGATCCATTGCCATCATTATCTAAAATTTGATCAATTAGAATATCTTGGCTTGCTAATAGGTAAAGTTCTCTGTTAGATGGCAAATACCAATCTGAAAAACCGCCACCTGTATAAACATTACATAAGGTAGCTGCATAACCTGTGGTTGCGTCTTGTGCTACAATTGCAGCTGTGTTAGCTACTCCATCTGTCATGTCTAGAGCTCCATTTGGTACAGTAACAGATTGTGTTGCACTCCAAGCTACACCACTACCACCATCTAAGTCGTCTAAAGAAGCAATTAGGCCATTTGCACCGTTGTTGTAAACGTAAAAAACAATTCCACCACCAAATAGTTCGCCAACATAGTGGGCTCCAGCACTTGTAACGCCACCTACAATACTATCCGCAGTTGCTGCATGCAATGCATAAGGTACACTCATTAACTGACTCGTACCAGTAATGGTGTAGTTTGTCCCTCCTGTTGGGTCAGTTTCTGTTTTAATAAAATAAGTGTCGTTTGCCCAGTCTATAGTAGTAAAATCACCACTTACTACAGTTCCTGTACCTATTTCCAAACTTACTAATCCGTTGGCGTTGGTTGTTGGTGTTTGCGTTTCTACGTAAACTGCTGTTCCTGTTGCTGTAGTTTGCAAAATGCTTATTTGCATACCTACAGCTTGGTTAGTTGTTAAACTGTTACTTGCATCTCTTACTACCGCTTGGTAGCTCATTTTTTCGGGTGCTTGTGCAAATACGCTTGCTGTTAGCAACAACCCTGCTATTACTGTGTATATTTTTTTCATTTCTTTTTTTTTGCTTTGGTTTCTTTTTTTTGTTTGCTAACGGTTTAGCTAAAATAAGTTATGTGTATTAGCCATTATCGGTAAACGTTTTATTCCTTTATCAATCTAATTGCAGCTTTCTTATCTCCTGACTCAATAACCAGTAAATAAACTCCAGCAGGTTCCTTAAGCTTAAGTTCCATCAATTGACTATTATTATAAGAGTTTGATTGGATCAGTTTTCCGTTTACATCTGTGATACGTACAGCAATGGATTCGTAATTCAAGCCTAGGTCAATAATAAAATTGCCATTCGTTGGGTTAGGGTAGATTAGAAGAGAATTGCCAAAATCATTTTCTACAATACCTACAGTGTTTACAGTAAAACACGCAGAAGTGTCTACGCAACCATTTATGGTGATTTCTACAGCATAGTTTCCATTGACAGAAGCCGTAAAACTTTGATTGGTTTCGCCTGTGATAATAGAAAAGCTATTATCGCAATTTAACCATTGATAGGCAGCTCCTGCTAAATCTGCACTTAAAGTGATACCATTTTGTGTAACCGAGCTGTCAATAGTGTTTATAGTAAGATTTAAGGTAACTATACTATCATTGCCCAAGTAATTTACTAAAGTGTCTACAGCTACATTGTTACTTGAAAAGTATGTAAGTCCATTAATCCAAGTATAACTATCGCAGGCTATTTGAACATCTATTCCTGTAGAAACATATGGTTTTAATATAATTAATACACCAGTATGAGAAAAAATAGTATTAGTTCCTGAAGTATTCCATGTAGATGAAATTGTTCCATCATTATTGTCATCAATAGTGTAATATTCAATTGAAGAATAATGTGAAGGCACAATAGCAATATTATCAATAGTTAAATTAACGTCTATATCTTTAGAATTAGGATTCGCAATTAACAGAGCTTTATCTCCATTTGAGCTAATTCCAGATAAGCACCAAAGAGAATCACCTTCATTAGAGACATTAACTAATGAAGTAGAAAGTATCTTGTTGTAATTGTTGTATAATCTAGAACACATTTTAAATGCATAAGCATGGCGTTTATAAGAGCCATCTCCATAAAAAATACCTTTTTGATTTGCAAGAGATGATGGATTTGACAAACCAGGATCACCGCATCGATAGTAATAACCACGTTCAACATTTGCTCTTTGAAGAACAGACCAGGCTGCTAAAAATGCAGTTGCACCTTCTTTTTTAGCTAAATATTTATCCTTTTCTGCAGAGTTATAACTTCCTGTATTACTTCCATATTCATCAGTATCATGATCTTGCATACTCCACGCATCTATAATTAATTCGGTTGAATCAAAAAAACCAGTTCCACTCCAGGGTGCGCTATCAAAATCATTTTGAGCTAATAACATGTCATTATATTGTAAAGAAGCATTGTAAAAAGCCATTGGATTATTACTAAAAACATGAAACCCTAGAAAGTCTGGTTTAACATTATTATTGTAAAGATGAATAAAAAGTTGATATGGTTTATTTGAAGAGGAAGGAATTCCTTTGTTCATATGAATACTTGTAAACCCAGGGCCGCCAATTTTTTTTGTTGGATAAGAATTTTGTAATTGAGTAAGGGCATTAGTATAAAAGTTTTGAAAAGTAGAATCGCCAGTTGTCCAAAAAGAAAATTGATTAGGCCATTCTGTCCATATATTTAAGTATTTGAGTCCCGAATTACCATTAGGAAAATTATCATAATGAGATACAACAGTATCAGCAGCAATTATCCAGTTTGCTTCTTCAGTAGCATTTTGAGGGCCAATAAAATCTTTAACAAACGGACCAGAACTAGGAGGCCAGGAGCTACCTAATCGCAAAAAAGGTTCAAATCCACCATCAATTAATAATTGCCATTGCGCATCACTTTTTGTGAAGTTATAATTATTTATATTTGTTGGACTACAAGTGCCCCAACTAGGATATGTAACCCCTCCACAATTAAACATTTCATCCATATCTAATCTATCATCATAATAATCATTATTTCTAATGCTTAGAACTCCTATATCTTGTAAGTATGTAGTTAAATTTGGATTAATAGTTGTATCTACACCATCAGGTCCAGAAATAACTCCAAGTATTGGCTTCATTAAAGAATCAGAATTAACGACACCTCCAATATTAATAGTTACATAGGGAGTTTGAGAGAATAAAACAATTGAACTAATAGTAAATAAACTTATTAATAGAATTTTCATTTTGATTTTTTTTAATGTTTGCCAACGTTGCGTGTAAATTGCGTTATTATGCAATTTACACAGTGTTAGCTTCTGTTTTATTTATTTCGTAACAAAAATGTTTTTCGTGTTCAGAATTTCTATCAA